>Ga0265296_1001479_pt1 | contig 26912 bp, 19 predicted proteins | sample MunlanPumphouse1_FD_189073 | JGI IMG/M metagenome (GOLD analysis project Ga0265296, IMG submission 189073) | Groundwater microbial communities from a municipal landfill in Southern Ontario, Canada - Pumphouse #1 | ecosystem: Environmental > Aquatic > Deep subsurface > Groundwater | place... | reverse complement strand
TCAAAGAAAATAATTCGTATGTCATTATGAATTGTGTTTTTAGGTCTTAAGGCAATATTTTTGCCCTTCAATCCCTTCAAGTATCTGTTTTATTGATGCCAGACTGTATCTGTTATCTACGAGAAAACCTCTTGTCTTACCAACACTGTATAACCTAAGAAAATCTTGATTCTTTTCTTTTTTAGACAATTATTTACCTTTCCAATATTCAGACAATCTCTGACCCAGCATCTCGCGATAACTTTCGGGATTATCGATGGTTTTTGGTTCTCCTGAATTGAAGGAATTAGCAATATTAGTAATATGGTTAATTATATAGTTAGTGTGGCTGTCAGGCACTAGGGGCGTGTCTGCTTTGGCACTAAGTAGTGCCTGTATGTCATTAGCTAATGCCTGTCTGGCACTAGCTTCTTTTGTCTGGTTTAATTCAAAGAATAAGAAATCAAGAAGAATGTATATATTGCTATCAAAACCACTGGTACTATCCTTCTTTTTGATTACAATAAGCCCCTTTGTTTTTAGCTCGTTTAGCGCACGAAATACAGAGCGCCTTGAGCATCCGGATACCTGCATAATACGGCTAATTCCCGGGAACGCTTTTCTTTCTTTTCTGTTGTAGAATTTGCATAAGGCCACATAAACAAGCTTGCTATGCGGGCTTATTTTTTCCCATGTTTTACTTTCAAATACGCTGTCCGGTATGTATGGCATTTATTCTCCTTTGAAACCCATAAACAAAGCAAAAAAGCATAAAAAAAACCATTTCTTGGGCAGAAATGGCTTAGATAAATTTTGACAGAATTTTGACAGTTTTAAGGTGATTTTGGAAAAAGATAAGGTAAAAGAAGGGATAAAAAAAGACGGACCAAGATGACTTAGCCCGTCGGTGTTAGGGTGTAAATTACGCTTTGAGACGCTGTGCTGCTGGTATGCTAAAAAAGTATTACGGACCCGTCTGCAACCAATTCGAACCGCATCCGAGGTCCAAGTTAAAATCATAATTGAACCACTTCAACGAACCCCATTATACCAAAAATTAGCCCAAAAAGTAGAAGAATTATACTTATTGGGCATGTCTTTAAGAGCCATATCTAGGAGCTTGGAAGTAAACAGAAGAACTATCCTAAGAGCTCTTAAATTCAAGAATAGGCTAAAAACCTAACCTAGGGAAAGGCGACTGTCACGCTTTTTGTGACTGTCACCTTTCCAAGCAATAAAAGAGGCAAAAATTGACCTGGCCATTTAGCATCCGTAACGCCATATGCCCCAAAGAAAGGTATATCTGGACGCAAATCAGAATCATCCACGAAACCGACAAGGCAATTCTGGTAGATAACGGCAGGAAATTCTGGATCCCCAAGTCGCGGATATACGGGATAAGATTAAAGAATAAAGCCTTTGAAATTTACATCAAAGAAACCGTCTTAGGATAGTGCAACCTTAGACCCTACTTAACGATAGGACTAGATAATCCTAGTATAAAAGCTATTGTACAAACTGCAAAGAAAAAAATAGCAAAAAATTTCCAGATTTTTGTATATTCTTCAAGAGTTCTGTTACCTCCGGTAAGAAATGGAAATCTAACATTTTTTGCCGAATTATACGAATGCTCTGCAAGATCGCCCCAAATCGAAGAATAAAAAAACCAACAAATACAACTATACCAAATAAACAAAAAAGCCCTTGGCGGCAGGATTTTAATAGTAGCGGAATCAAGAATAGAAATACATATTATCGCAAAGATTATTTTGATTGATAATCCGAACGCCTCTTTCTTCTCCATCTTGCCCTCCCTAACCGGTATCTTAACCCCGCTCAACTACCACCGTTATAGCTTCCACATCCTCCGGTAACTTTTTCGCTTCCTTGCCATTAACCGTATATTCCCGCAAGTCATAATCAAACGCCACCGCGTAACAACGGACAACCTCTTTCCCGTCAAACTTGACTAAAAATCCGCCATCAGCCATATGCCCCCCATTGTTGTTATTCTTTCGCCTCAGACCTTAATATCCCCACCACATACCTATAGCTTCTCTTGGGGTTATCCGGGGCCTTCCGGGCCACCTTCCGGAACGCCTCCTCCACCTTGCTCACCCCATATTCTTCCATATTCTTGATAATACTCTCAATAACCTGAACATTATTCTCTTGAAAGACTACCCCCGCGTCCCTCTGCGCCGCTTCAAAACGCTCCCTGCCATATTTCCCCGCCAGCCCCTCTTTCCCCTTTGCCAGCGCCTCCGGAGAATACATCCCCAGGAACCTGAAACAAGGGGGCGCCCTTTTCTCATAACCCCCGACTTCCGGATAGGGCGGATATTCTATATCTATGATACCGAGCTTACGCAGCTCCTGCATCCCCTCACTGATCGTCACCTTCGTGGCGTGAAAATCCTCCATCAGCGCCTTTCTGTAACCGGCCCATAAACGGCCGCGCCCTACCCCTGTCTTGCTCAAGTTTATCAACAGGCAAAACTTCGCCCGCAAAGACAGCCGCCTGTTCCAACCATACTCCCAGTATTTAAAAGGAATAGGAAAGGTTTTTCCCCGAGAGGATGAAGTAATCTTAACCAGCAGGCAATAAGGGTTCTTAGCGGGAACCTTTATGCGCTCAATAAGCTTATATGTCTCATCCAGCCGGATCAACGCCTGCCGCAATGTATCCCTGGCTGAATTATAAGGCATCCGTTCATCCATCCCCAGTACCGCGCTTATCTTTTTATAATCAACCCCCACCTTCCCTTGCGGATTTCCGTCAAACTCTTTCAATAATAAAAGATACAGGTCAAACGCCGTGGCGTCGCTCATCGCCACCATCCGCGGGCCCAGGAGCGCGTCTTGCAAAAAGGCGGCATCTAAGACCACAGCCACGCCTTTTTCTTCCTCCGGGACATCTGCCTCATAATCTATGGGGATTCTGGAAAAATCCTTCAGGATCTGTTTCGCTAAATCTTGCGAATGAATCAAACAGGCGGTCTCCGAATTCCTTTCTAATGACGAATCTGACCAGTTAGTGCTTCCCAGCACCACGATTTTTTCGTCAATGACTATCGTCTTACTATGCGTAATCCTGTAGAGTTCATCAAAATAAACCTCTATTCCCTGTTTCTTCAAATACGAAAATAGAAGATCATTCTTTTCATCCCTTCTTAGAGTAGAGAAATCAATGCCCTGATCAAGTAGCACCTTCACTTTCACCCCGCGTTTATGCGCGTTTACCAACTCCTCCACCAGCCCATAAACGCGTGAGCGCCTCTCTTGAGGGTCAAACTTAGCAAAATACATCACCATATAGATAGACTTTGTTGCCTTACTCAAGGCATCCTTAACTGCGGGGAAATACTTATCGCCGCTTATGTCTTCAACAGTTGCCTGATAGGGCTCAGCGGCAGAGCATAAAAAAATCCCTGTGCCGGCTACAATAGCCAACATAAGGATCAGAAAAAAGGCGGTTGTTTTTAGCTTTCTCACAGCCAAATGCCCCTTACCTCTTCAAAAACTTGAGGATTATCAAAATCAGCGGGCAATACGTTTTCTACGGGCTTGCCGAATATATAATCGCCTTCTTTATAAAATCCGGTGGCGATTAACTCAGAACAAAGGAACCTCTTATGGCTGCTGAATAGGTTATGCAGGACAGCGCCCAACTTAGCGCAGGTTATGGATAAAGGAAACCAGAAGAATTGCAGAGTATCATAAGGCAGGTTATTCATTGTCGCCCACCAAAGGGCGACCTTGTAGCGCTTGTGTTCATCCTGCCCTTTTCTGCGCATAACCTTGATTTCGATGCCCTTGTCAGCATATTCCTTTTGCAGATTAATTACCCTTGATTTCGGCACAGCCGCTTCTACCGCGTCATACCCGCCAAGGCTACCCGCGACATGGGTCCATTTGGAACTATCGCCGTAGCCAGCTTTATGCTGAAGAGTTTTAATGACAGATTTAGGAGTGGCAACTAAAATGACGTAGCCGATTTTGAGTTTGTTAGGGTCTAGCGTTAGCATATAAAAAACCCGAAGCGTCACCTAGTTTTGCAATCACTCTAAATCCAAATCAACTTTTAATCTAACTCTTATCATACCAATTACGTATTTATCATCGACCTGATCGGCCTCTTTCTTGCTAAAGTGGGACTTTAAATCATTCTTTATTATCTTAATAATTTTTTGTTTTTTATTCTTATTATTGGTAAGAATCCCTCTTACATATGGTCCCGCATTCCACTCCTCATCGCTAATCTGACTATTATTAAAGGATGCCCTTATAATCTCCATTATTTGATCTTCATTAAATTTTGATTCTAGTTTTTTCAGATAGACCACTTTTTCGTTTGCTTCTGTATAACTACGACTCTTAGAAAAACCTTGGATCAGCGAATTTATTAGTTTTGTAATATCTTTTTTCTCCGCTATGGTATGAATAATTTCTCTGCTAGTCTCGCTAACAATATCTTTGTTAAACTTTAGCGCCTGGAATTTCGAAATAAAACCGAATGGATCTATGCTAACTTTTAGGGCAATAATTAACTTATCAGCTGCAAAAGCAATTCCGGTTTCTTGACCTGTCCATTCTGAACCCCTAAATTCATCTGTTAAAACTGCAAGGAAAACATCGCGGGTTCTTAATTCTTTCAGAATCCTCTCCTGCCATTCTGTAGATGGTTTTATATCCTCGTGCGCCAAAAAGACATCAAAACCTAAATATTCCAATGACTCCTTAATTTGACCTGCTATATTTCTATCTTTATGTGAATAGCTTACAAAAATACTAATAAATTGATTACTTTGCGAGGAGTTTGATTCCGAAGATTTGGAATTATCAGTAGATTCCTGTTGTAGCCTGAATTCTACTGAAGTTATCTCTATGGAATTTGCAGCGGGAGGATAAATATCCAAGACTGAATTAAAAATTATTCTTTTCTCATTTTCTTTTAGCTCTTTAAGCTTATAGAATTTCTCTAGAGGAGCATAAATCAAGAATGTAGAAATAACTGAGTTCGCAAACGAACCAAAAGTACCCGATTCGTCTATCTCGCTATAGCAGCCTTCTAATAAATTGGCTAAATTCTTCTTCCATCTGTGAGTTAATATTTTGATTAAAGTTTTAATGTCTTTACCTTCCATCTAATTTGTTTGCGTGTTGGGAAAACTTGAATCTACTACACTGTTGCCGCATGGCTCTGCCATTCTTAAGAAAGCACATTTATGACAACACGAATATTTTTCAATTTCATGCTGTTTTATTTATACAATACTTTGCCTCCCGTTTTTGGAAAGCTTTCTCACCACCATCAAGAATCCAAATATATTTCGAGCGAATAATCTTATTCTCTATAGTTGCTGGAAGTAATGCCGTACCTTGCCCTTCCTTATCTAGGATTAAAATTAATTCGGAGTCACCTCCAATGGCAATATTGGCATCTCTTGTAACTAATATGATTTGGCGTTTTTGTTTTTGACCTCGGATAAGAGGGACTAGAACTTTAGTAACATATTTACCATCCAAATTATCTTCTGGTTGATCAATTATTATTGGATTTGTACCAGCAACAAGCACAATAGCGATTACGATCCCACACCTTTCGCCAAATGACGTGTTTTGTAATAATTTATCCCCGAGCTTTGTTTGAACCTGAATATTGCTTATGTCGCAATAATGGCCTTGCATCCGCAAGTGTAGCTTTTCAAGAAAGACAGGGTCATTAACTAATTCTTGTATGATTTGAGTATGAGCATCGGCGACTTCTGAATTTCCCACAGCCTCTATTATTTTTGACTGATCAGAAATGAGGTCGCAAAGTTGAATGCTCCCAAAAACCACTCTTTGAATATCGTCAGACCTTAAAGTAACTTTTGAACGGTTATTGTCTTTAATAAACTCTGCAATTTTACCTTTTAGCAGCTGATCATTCGTCTTAAGTTTAAAAATTATGTTTGTCTGTTGGTCATCAAATTTCAAGTTGCTCAGACTCGACTGGAGTTTACCTGCTACTGCCTCAAATTCCTTCTTATAAGAAGTGTATGCTTCATTATACGCTTGGAACACCGCAATTTTACGATCATAAACTTCTTGATAAGGAATTTTTTCTTGATGAAATATTTTAGTCTGTTCTTCAAGCTCAGAGATTTGCTGTGTGGCTATGGCTACCTCACCGATATTTTCAGAAGAAAGCCCTTTATCTTTCAAAAATTGTTTTAGCTGAGTCTTCTTTTCGTTCATTTTTGTTGTGTAATCAGCGCTGTCATGATCTTTTTTTGCCTTATAAAAAGATTCTTGAAGTTCGGCCTTCTTTTTCACGAGTTCAGTAGACAAATAAGTTAAGATAGATTGGCCTTCGTATTTGCTCCAATTCAATCTGCTGATGCTTTTAATAAGAATTGAGATCTCTACTGATATTCGCTTATATTCTTTTTCATATGTATCAAAGGCACTGGTTGTATTAGCAATTTCTTCAATATCTTTCTGAAGTTTCTTATATTCTTCTGAACTAATAACATCCGTTTGCTTCTTCAGGGTTTCCTTTTGCCTTTTAATCAATTCTATTTGCTGATTAATCCGCGTAATTTCATCATAAGCAGAAATTAGCCCATTTACTTCAACTGCTGCGGACTGCCATTCATTCTCAATCTGTTGAAGACCTCTTTGCGTATCATCAATTGTTGATAAGCCATAAAGTCGTGTTTTGACGAGCTTAGACATTTCGTTGATGTCTTTTGCAAATTTTTCTACTTCATTTTGTAGAAAAAATTCAGTGCTAGCTGGTATGTCAGACTTAGTTAGTGAACGGATTTTTCCTAATTCGTCTTTCGAACAGAGCTGTAAGTTAAATAAGGGAGAATTGACTTCAGAGAGTCTTTCGGCATCCCTTTGCGGGACCAGGTTGTAAAGCATATGAACAATCGTACTCTTACCCGATCCTCTACCTCCAATGATACACGTTAGGTTTGATGAAAAACTCACACCTTGTTTACCTTTAATACAAAAAGATGACTCTTCATTAGATTCTTTGTCTTTAATTTTTAAATCATTTGGAAAATCAACCTCAAGTTGTTCTATCTTTGCATAAGCCTCTTCCTCGCTCGGATCATCCTGCTGTATTCTTACTCTTAACTCCGGTTCATAGGTAATTTGCTTAAGCCCCTCAAATGCGGTATCTGATTTTATCCAAGTATGCCTAAGCAAACATTGTTCAGAATTTGTTCCACAATTATGCCCTTCAGTTCCTCTATATATACAAGGATATCCAATTTCATTGAGCGCATGAGCATCCGAGCCATGAAGACAGGGTTTAAGACATTTAAATTCTTCAACGAACTTTTCATCCCCTTGCAAATAAGGGGGTTTGCCTAATGCCCATTCTCGAGTTCTTAAATTAGCCGTAAATAAAAAATCTGATTTTTGTATTAGCACTTTCCTTGTTTGATGATCGCGTGAGTCCCATTCAATGTCACTCAAATCCTCATTGGCGGCCAATCCTATTAAATATTTACCTTTAAATCTTGAAGGAGCCCCATCAAGAATGTTAGAAATTTGGCTATCATCAACCACCGCATTCATCATCCCAACATAAATATCACTGTATTGTTGGAACTTTTCATGTTGTGTTTTAAGTTTTTTACCGAGAGCTGCAAGATTTGAGATTTTTAATTTAGACTTTTCTTCAGTATTTTGTGGATTGCCTTCATAAACAAAGTCTAAATCATGCAAAAAGTTTTCTTCTATATTTTTATTTGGAACATCTTCTGAGAAAAGCACATGAAAATTAATACTCCTATCTCCAACAAATTTATTTAGCCTAAATTCAACATTAGGAATAACTAGTATTTTATTGATTGCCTCTATCTCTCCTTTTGCAAAAAGTTCTTGAAGTTTATTCGGTTTAGCCAAATAATCTTCTTTTATTTTCTTGTATCCATCGATCGTAAAATAGTCAGTTATACCAAGAACTGCAATTCCCTTATCTATGGCAATTTTGAAAAGTGTTTGGACATACTTATCCCAATCATCTCCAAATTGGTTATTTAAATAAGAGGCTGGGGTATGAACATGCAAGTCCCACTTCCTCCATTTCGATCCTTTTAAAAAATTATCTACTGCTAAAGTCATTCTACATACTCCCTATATTATTCTGCTATTTTAATTTTACTTCTTTACATCTATATTTTCATCTAAGCCAAGCTCTCTCAGAGCCACCTTGGTCTGCTCGACCTTTTGCTGAGAGATACCTTCTTCGGATTTAACTTCAATTTCGACTTTCAACTTGAGGCCACCGCCAGTCACGAAACGCGACAGAACCTTGGTATAAAAATTCATCCATTTCTGCGGAGTCACTTCTCCGGCCCAACGCAAGAAGGAAACTGTCTTTTCCTTAGATTTGTCTGGAGGGAACATCTCTGGCGGTTCAGAATCTTTGCCTCTAGAAACAACTTCTTGCCCTCCCACGCCTAACCCAGTTACTGCAATAGGAACTGTTTGTGTTTTTCTGTACTCTTCGGCTATAGACTTCTGGACAATATAGACATCGTCTGCAATCTCGATATCGGTACCTAACATCGTATCTTCGTAATAGAAGGGTTCGTATGTATTTCCCTGGGTTTTCCCAACATAGGCAAAAATTCCGTTTTCTACGCCACGAGCAATTGTAGACTTAATTGTTTCTGGATTAAGCAGGCGCGGGAATAATGGTGACGCAAAGAAAGTATCCCTGAGTGACTTTGTGCTCCATTCAATAAAAGCTGGTGGCCAATTTCGAACTATGAAATTAGGACTGATCTCTTTTTCAACTTCGCCTTCTTGTCTAAGTCTTTCTACAATGAGAGCTATTAAGCTTTCTGCTGCGCTAGAATGAACTAACCCAAGGTCTATGGTTTTAAGTTTGTTATTTTTATCCAGAAGTACTATATTCTTATAGGTTCTCCAAATAGCCTCTTTTAAATCCCTTTCCGCCCTTTTGATGCTCTCTATTAGTAGTTTTTTCTGTGTTTCATCAAGCTTAAGTTCATCTTCTTCTGTCTGAATAGCCTCCCAAGCTATAAGTTTGCGCGCTTCGTCACTTAGCACGGAATCATTATCTGGCACAACCCAAACAAGAGCACTCTTAAAAGTCCTAGCTGATTTTCCATATGCCTGGGTCATCTCATCGATAAATTTATATACCTTTGACTCCTCTTTAATAGATTGTTCTGAGCTAAGGATGACAAACGTTAATGCAGGCCTATCGGGAATCTGATTACTTTTGTCAGGGAAGAATACTCTTTCGACCCCTAACCCAGAGGCAAATATACTCTGGATCTCATCTTTGACTAACTGCTTAACCTGTTCTGTCTGTATACTTGCACGCCGATCAGCTAAAAGCTTGTTTAGGTTGGGTGATAGGCTAAATTTATATCTGTTGTTCTCAGCGGAAAGAAAATAACATGTTTGAATAAGATCGTCTAAAACTGTTTCAATATTTCCTATATCAAGATCTGGGTTAGAAACAGCGAGCCTTATTTCGGGTAGAGTAGCTTCACCTCTTATCTGGCCACCATTTGACTCAAAGAAAATGCTTTTTGCGACTCTTTCATGCAACTGAGATTTTTTAATAGTTTCTACGGCCTCTTTATCAAGTCTAACAGCATGGGATTCCTTTTTGCCAACAATATCAGTTGTAACTGAAGCCTCTAGCCTTGACTCACCGAGCTGTTCAAATGCTGCTGCCCTAAATAAATCATATTCTAACGGAGCGCTACCTAAAGAAATCAGTGGGTCCTTTAATGCCCCCTTGAAACCGGATTGATAGGCATGCGAAACCCATAAAGCTAAAAGCCTAAGAATGCCTCTAGTTCTCTGAAATCGTGGCAGAGTTTGCCATTTACGCTCAAAAACGGATAATACTACTGGATGAAATGGATATGAAGCAATAAATACCTCTTTAGCATTATCGGCTGGAAACCAATTGGGGATTTGCTGTCGATGCTCATTAATCCAATCCGCATAATAAGAAGCAGCCTTCAAAGCTTCATCAGGTAAACCGCCCCATTCAAAAAGGCGACGCCGGATAATCTCCGAGGTTTCCGTTTCTTCGGACATAATTACTGGTTTGCCTAGCCTATCAAGCACCTTTTTGAATCTTTCATAGTCTGAATGATCTTCAGCGCTCATCTCAAGCTCCGAAGCAGGAATAGAAACAGCAACTACGACATTATCATTTCCACGTGCCTCTTCGGAAAGATTTTGCAAGAAACTATATAATTGTCCAGATAAACCAATTCTACGGAAACGATTCACATAATTCATTAACTCATCCATTAATATTAAAACAGGTTTATCTTTTGGAAATATCTTGCGAATAACTTCGCTTGAAGGAGCAGTTAACTGTTTATCGTGTTCTTTGACAACGTTAAAAGCATCTTCTCCTCCCAACTGAAAAGCAATTTCACCCCATGGTGTTTTCCTAAGAGGCGTGCCATCATTACCTCCTCTACCAGAGATAGAATCAAACTCAGTTCCTACAAATACAGCCACATTAGCCTCTGGGATAGCTTTTACCTTTGCTTCCTCCATAATTGAATCTACCCATTTCCAATTCTTAGCCTTACCCCCGCCTTTTGCAAGATGGTAAAGCAATGCTAATGCATGAGTTTTGCCGCCACCGAATTGAGTAGTCATATTAAAAACAGCCGAAGTCTCTACTTTTATTCCATTTAGCCTGCGCGCTACTTCTGATGCTAAAGACCTCAGGCCTTTTGTAAGATATGTCCTCTCGAAAAATTTCTCAGGAGATTGATAATCCTCTGGGGCTCTCTTATCTCTGATCTGATCTAGATGAACGGCAAATTCGGAAGCGTCCAAAGGCCTTCCTTCTCTTAAATCTTCTCTAGGGACGACTAATTTATACCAGGGTTTTAGATCCATTTTTCATCCTCCACATAGAACTTTATCAAGCATATGGAAATTCAACTTTTTTTATCCAATGATCATTCCCAAACTGATCAATAACTGCTATGTCAGCCCTAAATAATTCATTTTGATTTATGAATGGTGGCATAATCCAGAAATCAATATCTAAATCTGTCGTAACTCCCGGCGGAATTGAATAACCACCATGATAATTGCTATCCACATCCTTAACCATTACCGCTCCCAGTGCCTTGGGTTTTTTCATTTTGGCTGAAGTTAGTAAAATATTATATTTTGTAATATTTGTCACAAAGAATTTTGCAGAAATCTGCATCGCTGGCTTGTCACCGCTTGATCCCATATGCCACCAACATGCCTTTCGATGCGGCTTATCTACAATGTTTATTGTCTTCTTAGGAATTTCAAAAACAACTTTGGACCTATAAAATATGCCTACCCAGTGTTTCCTTAATAAGTAAATTAAGAAAAGTACTAAAATTATAATTAATACTACCGTTCGCCAGAAAAAAACAGAATTCCATACTACTCCAATTATAGGAGCAAATTGCTTTTCAATAAACTTGATTATGATATCTTTCATTGAATTAATATCTGTTTAAAAACCAAAGGACTTCTTCTTTGCTAATACACCATCAACCCATCTTTTTTCATCGGTATTAGCTGGATATAAAGCTGATAATGCTTGGGCTAAACGCCAAAAGCGATCATCTTTACCAACGCCTTCTTCTACTAAGAATCTTCGTAAGGCTTCACCCCTACTTGCACCGAAAAGAATCATAGCTTGGTGCAATCTATCTAAAATGGTTTTACCAAGACTAGCTTTACTATCACCCAAAGACCATTCATTTTCTTTTATTTCTTCTAATTCTGGGAAAAGCGTCATTTGATTATTTTTTTTCTTTCTTTTATGGGTGGCCGTTGTACTGCTATCCTTCCCGAAAAGAATTTTAACCCTTTCAGCCACAGATAATAAACGTGCCTGATCGCCTTCAATTTCAACAAGGGTATTTAAATTTTCTAAATGCGCACCTAAGCCTTGTGCTATCTTACGTGCTGCATCAAATTCCAAAGAAAAACCTGACAAACCTGCTTTACCGCCACCTGCTTCGCTTTCATCTGCTATTTCTCCGTTCTCATCGGCCGATTTTTTACCATTTTCACTTGCTCCTGCAAAAAGTGTCCAAAGCCACATAGCTGTAAGCCTCGAATCTTCCTCAAAACCTTCTGTCCGCGCTCCTTCGAAAATCATATTTAATGCTTCTTTTGCTACTGCGGCCCAAACTTGCTCTAAATATTCTCCTAGTTCTACCTTTTTACCATCAGCTTTTTCAACATGAGAATATTTTGAGAATATTTCCAAGGCAGGGCCTAAACAAGCAAAAATAGCATCGGCACCAACAACTCCTTCCTTAGCTAGCCGAGGCATCCACTCATGAATCCTTCCTGGAAGTTCTTGCAATACATCGCGCCAGTCACCAATGTAATTTTCTATTATTGTGCCATCGGGGTTTTCACGAGGACGACAGACAAGATGAATAGATGATGCCAAAGCGGCAGAATTTAAGGAACGCAATCTTCCCGGCCTTTCTGTATCAATTGGCCATGATGCAGTAAAAATCCAACCCGCATTAAGCATCGCTTGTAGTTGGGCTTCCCAGCCTGCTGTAGATTTATGAGCAAAAACTACTACTCCTATTCCGCTGGGTGCTAAAACCCTCCGCGCTTCTGACATAGCTTTTGTCATACTAATCTCAAAATATTTTTGATCCTTCCCACTCTTTTCATCAACAATACACTCATCCTTTTTAGGTGATTCTTTACCATTAAATAATTCCGGATAACTATCTCCAACACTGCGTTTTAACCAAATATAAAAGAAATCAGATAAAGCTGCGTATCCAATAGCATCATAATAAGGAGGATCCGTAATAACACATTCTACCGAGTCATCAGGAAGGACATGGTTAGTTGCCGAACACATTGCGACTTGACCGGTAGAAAGATATTTAATTGATAATTTTTCAATTACTAAAGCAATCCAATTAATCGCCCCATCCCAATTACCGGAACTATCTGAAAACGGAGCACACTCTGCCCAATCCCAAATAATCGGAAGGGCATGTCGAGAAAATGTACTTGCAATAAACTCGCCTCCAGCAACCCACATAGTCAAAGAGGTAAGATAATCAGCTTGACGGTCAATAGCAAATGCTAAAAATAGCTGAAGGGCCTTAGCCACTTCTTGATCACTTAAGTCGAACGATTTTACCCCGGCTTTTCTTACTTTTTCGACCAAAGTAACTAATGATAACAATTGTCTGTAGAGAAAAATATCTTGCCAGTTAGACATCCCATACAACTGAATACGAAAACCAAGCGCGTTTTCATTTGGTAATGGCTCATCGGGAATTAAAATACTATTTTTTCTCTTTTCTAACTCTTCCTTTGCTTTTCGTATCGCCACTAAATCTTTATTGTTAGGCAAACGATAGGACTTTCCTTGTTGTCCTGACTTTATCCTCGCCACAGCTATAAGTTTTGCGTCATTCGTACCTCCGCGTCTTTTCATGAATTGTTTTCTTATAGAAACTACAGGGGTGGTATATCCACAACACGGACACGTTACAGAACCTTTTTTAATAGTCCCCTCACCAATATCCTTGGCCTTTGCATCTTTTATAATTTCAAAATCAATTTTCTTTTGTTTTCGATTAGGAATAATTTTTAGAGCTACCGAACCTGATGATTTTTTTGCCAACCATAATGAGCGCATAGTTGGGACTTCTATGCCACATCCTGGGCCTTCGCAAGTAATTGTCCTTGCCCAAAAATATGCACTTGGACTATACCCATCGGGATCCTGCGGATAAAACTCTGTTAGTTCTTTTTTGCTTTCTTCTTTTATAATCGCCCCCCATTTACGGACTTCATTAGCCATTTGTTGGCCATATTTTGGAATATATTCCAATAAAGCCTTATTGATCAAAACGGGAATGGGATTTAAATCGCTTGCAAACGCCTCGGCTCCGATCCTGATAGCTTCAAGAGGAATAGAACCTCCTCCTGCGAAAGGATCAAAAACTAATGGCCTATTGGCTGAAGCTTTAAAAGATTTATTTGAAATTTGGACAAGAAAACGGCTTATTTCTAAGAAATCCTGATTTTGAGAGTTATCCCAATCAGAAAAATCAGCAATAAAATCCAACAATGACTTACGTAATTCAATAGGGTCATCCCAATTTTTTGGCTTTCCACCCCGTTTGTCACGAAGCTCTTTCATCAATCGTGCCACTGCTTTTTTAAATTCTTCAGGGCATAAGGGATCAGCCGGATCAGGCCAAAGAGCAGCACAAAGGACCGCTCGACATGCAGCTAAAGGGCGCCGAGCCCACCATATATGAAGTGTCGAAATATGCCCGTGACGAATACTCTTCTCGCGCCTTGAATGTTCAGAGATCCGCTTAATCGGCAAGTCTACTTCAATAAGTCGTTTACAATATCGTTGTTCTGCCATAATTAACTTTTCTTTTCGGCTCCCAAGATTTTATCCGCACCAACATGATAATGTTCAATTTTGACCAATGCTTCCCAACCCAATCTTACAGGGTCTCGGATTGGATGAATTTGAGGTGTTGCTGCGCAATTGTAAACTACATACAACCAAAAATCTTTCTGCAACCGTTCCGCTGTCTTATATTCATTTGTTGTTAACGCCACTTCTCCGATTGTGGCTCGGCCTTTTACTTCAATAAATTTTACTTCGATGAATGTCTTGGAATCATGTGGATGAGGTTTGCGAGATATAAGGTCAAAACCCCTATTATCTGCTTCAACGCTTTCTACAACCCAACCCTTAGATTCTTCGTGTTCTTTAACCTTCCGTACGGCAATTTTCTCTATCTCATCATCTCTGACCATTGGAGCGAACTCCGGGGCCGTTCTCTCAGGATGCGGTAATACCCACGTCCTACCAATATGTTCAATCTTATCGATCATACAATTACGTTCTAGTTTTAAATCTTCTAAACGTTTTTCTTTGCGATTGTTTAGCTCATCGAGACGCGCTTCTACCTGTGAAATCATTGATGGTAAATAAGGAGATTTACCCCCAGATATTTGCTGATTTAATAGTTCTGCTTGCTTAATGCTCTGCCTATTTATCAACTCATCTAAAGAAATAGTCACATGCCTAGTAACTATTTCAATCTCTTTTTCTCTGTCCTTAGCTATATCTTGCAAGAATGGTTTCAGTGCTTTCTCAACTAAAGATATTTCTATTTGTTCCTTAGACGGCAACTTGGAATCATCAGGGATAGTTACATGGCTACTAGCAACCGCTAAATCGAGGAATATAGTCGGCTGTCTAATTGTCATCGCGCCTGCCAAATCTGTTTGCACTACAAAAATTCTCTTGTGAATTTCTTTACGCATCCCATCACAAATTGAAGCAGTAAACACATCAAGACGATAAGGATCTTTTGAATGTAAATCATAAAAAATAGAACCTCTACGTAAATCTTCTTGCACCTGATCAAGCACATCCTGCCTGACAACCTCAAAAAGAGGATGCCCAGGAGTTACCCATTCCAGGGTAGGATCATCTTTTAAGAATACTTTGTCAAAAACCGTATTTTGGTATTCCCTGCCAAGCTTACCGAATTTCGGCTCTAACTCATCACCTAGAGAATATAAAGTGCGTGGGACTTTACCAATTCTATAAATATGCCCACCGGACTTTATTGGTCGAGGATGAATTCCGGCTAACGGAGATGCTTGAATAAAAAAATCTTCTATTACTTCCGGCACCAATCTTCTTTCTTTTGCCTCGGCATTCTTGCCAAGAATGACACTTAGATTTAATTCCTTTTTCGCTAATCCTTCTAATGTAGAATTGGTTATTTGTCTAAATCGTTCAGAGTCTACTTCTTTAACAATGCGCGCTTCAATATCCGGCAATTTTATACGCTGCGCATACATATCACGAAACAATTTCTCTAGAAGATTGGCCGGAAAAACTTCTCCTACCACATCAAAAACCTGATCCGTGCCTAATTCGATACGAATGTTCTTTAGTCTATCTAACAACCTTTCCAGGACACGTCCTTCACGCGTATTCGTTGCCACAAAGTTATGAATTAAACAATCGTGCTCTTGTCCGTAACGATGAATTCGCCCCATTCTTTGCTCAAGCCGAACGGGATTCCAAGGAATATCATAATTAATCATTGTCCAACAAAACTGTAAGTTGATACCTTCACCTGCGGCCTCTGTAGCAACCAGAATTTGCACGTTCTCTTTAAAATCTCTCTCTGCGTAAATTCTTGTCCCAGGAGTATCCCTATCTCCAGACCTCATGCTACCATGTATCTGGGTAACCTTAAGATTCCACTCCCTTAGCTTCCCATAAGGACGCCCATCCTTACCATCACCGACTAAGTAATCAAGGGTATCTTTATGCTCTGTAAAAATAATCAACTTCGCCTTAGGGTCATTAAAAATATTCAAATCGAGCAAAATCTTCTTTAATTTGGTGAGTTTAGATTCAATCTCCCTCTTCTCAAGTACAAGAGCATGATCTATAAGTTTATTTAATTGCAGTATTTCTTCTTTTAAAACTGCCGGATTTGGATCAATGATAACTGCTTCTAGTTCTTGAACTATATCCTGCTGTTCTTCATCAGTTAGATCATCAAAGTCTTCCGGCAGCTTCTTTTCCATTTGTTCTTTACGATAGCTAGAAGGATCATCTAGTATTCTTTTGCGTCTGTCCCTCATGCGCTCCAAACTTCGTCGCGCAGCATAAATACTTGATGCAAATCTCCGTTGCAACATTGCCATAGTAAATCCCAATGCTCTGCTTTGCGGAGAATTATCTTCAGATGCTTTAATTGACTGATCTTCTACGTATCTTGTTAATGCATCGTAAAACTCATATTCATCAGGATCTAAATCAAAAGAAACAGTAAAAACATCTCTCTTAGTAAATATCTTTTCAACTGCGCCTGTTTCAGGATTTGGAAATTTTACTAAGGCTTCTTTTATACGTCTCAAATAAAATGGTGCATAATTACGTTTCATTGCCTCTTCAAGGCTTTTCACATCACCATATACATCTCTATCAAGAAGCTCTAAAAATAGACAGAAATTTTTAGGGTCGCCCTTATGGGGAGTCGCTGTCATTAAGAGAAAATGATCTGTGTTCTTCGAAAGCGCTTCTCCGAGTTGATATGCTAGTGTTTTGTGTTCTTCGCTGTAAGCACTCATTTTATGCGCTTCATCAACAACAATGAGATCCCATGTGCTTCTTAGTAAGCTTTCTCTAGCATCATCAATTACCGAGGCCCACGAAACAGAAGCAATAACCTGATTTTTATCTTGCCAAGGGTTGCTCCCATAATTAGCGCGAAGAATATCGCCTCGAATTATTTCGAAATTCTCTCTGAATTTATCTTTTAATTCACGTTGCCATTGCCAGCAAAGATTAGCTGGAGAAATAATAAGGGTTCTTTTAATTAGCCCTCTTATCTTTAACTCCTTGATTAGTAAACCTGCCATTATAGTCTTACCTGCGCCGGGATCATCTGCTAATAAGAATCTTATGCGTGGTGCTTTCATGAAATATTCATAAACTGCTTCAAGCTGATGCGGTAATGGATCAACCCTAGCGATAGAAAGGGAAAAATACGGATCGTATTCGTAGGCAATACCTAATCGCATTGCTTCTATGCCTAATCTAAATTTTGCAGCATCTCCATCAAAAGGCTCCCTTTCTGGAATAATTTCTAATTTTGATAGTTGTTCATTATTCAAGATTGGTTCGTAAACCTGGCCAGACTGCAGTCCTTTTCCTATCAACTTAATAACTTCGCCCATAGGAATAACGACTAGAATCTTTATTTCCTCTTGAAAAAGAGGCCCCTTTATAATTAAATTTGGCTTGAGATTATCTTTTGGTATACTCATTTTTTATATTATTTATTTATTCATCCAGAAAATGACCGGTGGGTTTCTTAAGGACTTTGGCGATCTTCACTAGAGTCTCTAAAGAAGGCAAAGAAATCCCATTCTCATATCTAGAAATACTCTTTTGTTTAGCCCTTATCTTCTGAGCAAGGTCTGTTTGTGTAAAGTCGAGCTCTATCCGGGCTAGTTTTATCTTCTTACCAAGCTTTTTAGCATCCATGTTACCTCCCAAAATAATACTTGACAAATATACCTTTTGAGGTATAATTTAGTCATTACGAGAATATTGAGATTTTATACTTCTAAAGAGTAATATATACCTATTTGGTAATAAAATCAAGTCCTATGGGTAACTCAAGCGTAGCTGAAATTAAACAGAATGTCGTTAGAAAAGAATGCGTTAATTTATGCTGGAAAGATCACCTCCCTATCCAGCACTTACTAGATGTGATTTCTTCTATTATAGCCGAAGAGTACATTGCAATAGCTAAACAGAATCCTGAGGTATTTCTTAAACAAGGAGAAACAAAATGAAAGCAGCCATATACGCTCGATATTCTTCCGAGAATCAAAGCGAAAAAAGTATTGATGACCAAGTAAGAGTATGTAAAAAATACTGCGCAGAACATGAGCTCACGGTTTGCGAGGAGCATATCTATGTGGATGAGGCGATTTCTGGCTCTCTTATTAACCGGCCGGGACTTCAGACTTTAGAGAAAGCCGCAGAAAACAAAGAATTTGAAGCCGTATTAGTAGATGATTTATCAAGATTATCCAGAAGTAATCATCAAATGCTTACTTTAGTACTTAAATTTAACTACTATCAAGTTAAGTTAATTTCTGTTTCTGATGGCATAGTTACCGATGATGAAAATTCAAAATTAGGCATTCAAATGCGTGGATTAATAAACGAGTTGTACTTAGATGACTTGGGAAAGAAAACTATGCGCGGACTGGAAGGCCAGAAACTGCGAGGATTCAGCGCAGGAGAAAATGTTTATGGCTATCTTACACAACCCGTGGGGGAACTACGACTCAATAAACGAGGCCAAGCCAAATACGAAGGCAAAGTGCATAAAATCAAACCCGAAGAGGCTGAAGTTATCCGAAGAATATTCAACGAATTTATTAATGGAAATAGCATCCATAAAATAGCCACAAAGCTGAATGAAGATAAAATCCCGACAAAAAAGCATATGAATGGCGGTTGGAATATATCAACGGTAGCCCGAATACTTAGAAATGAGAAGTATATCGGAAAATGGGACTGGCGAAAGTATAAAAACGTCCGGGATCCGATGACCGGAAAGAAAAAAGTTATTCCCCGCCCTGCCAAAGACCTAATTCCTATATACCGGGAAGACTTGGCAATAATCAACGAAGAAACTTGGGAAAAGGCACAAAAACGATGGCAAGAGCTCAAAGGAACCTGGCCTGTCAGCAAAAAGAAGAAGGCTTTTTACCAACAAAGAAGTTATGTTCATACTAGCCCTAATCATTTGTTTTCCGGACTTATGAAATGCAAAACTTGCGGCGGAGCGATTGTTCTTATCAGCGGTAAAGGCACTGGATATTACGGCTGTTACAATGCCAGGCGCAAAACCTGCACAAATACACTCGCTATCCCACGTAAAAGAATTGAAGAAATCATGATTAATGAGCTTAAAGATAAGATATTAACTACTGATAATTTGGAATATGTATATAAAAATGTGGAAAAACTAGCTGCCGAAGGTTTTAATGAAGTGCCGGAGTTAGTTAAAAAGAAACGGGCGCAATACGAAAAAATCCAGCAGGAGATCCAAAACTATCTTAATTTCATCAAGGTAGGCAACCTTTCAAAGGCGGTATCTGAGGCTTTGACGGACGCTGAGAAAAGAAACGAGGAATTAACAGCGGAAATAGGATCGTTAGAATTCCAGAAAGATAATAGCTTTAAGGCACCCCCTAAAGAATGGATAAACCATAGACTCGAAAACCTACGGGAGACGTTAAATAAGAATACCATCTCTTCTGCCCTGGCGCTTAAAGAACTGATGGGGACGATAACGCTTGAGCCGATATTAGAAGAAAAGGATGATTTTTATGGGGTTGTTAAGGGGTGTGAAAAGATTGCTTCGTCGCCTTCGGCTCCTCGCAATGACACCAAGAATGGCGGATTTAAACCTTATTACGTCGCACATAGCAAAATTCGAACCCTCGCGCTCTTAGACGATGAGCACAAAGGTTCGAATTGGTTGCAATGGCGGAGAGGCTGGGATTCGAACCCAGGGGCCAGGTTTCCCCAGCCGAATCATTAGCAGTGATCCGCTTTCGACCAGCTCAGCCACCTCTCCTAAAACCTCTTCCATCTATCTATAAACTTTATACTGCTTGAACCTACTGTCGCAAGGTACCTATTAACATCAGCTTTTGCGGAAACTGTAATATGCACACCTTTAAGAGAAGCTCTAATTCCTAGATTTGAAAAAATCGCATAGGCTGATTTAAGCAAAGGTTTGGAACAACTGGTAAAATCCAGCTTTAGATACTCATACCACTTATTATTGACTTTATACCTATGGCAGTAAAGGCTTCCGTCTGTATCAACCAACCCGCGAAGACAAGCTTTTTGGAATTCCATATCTCTCTTGATCCACGCGGGAATATCTACCTGATTCTCAACTTTGTTACCTGCTTTTAGTCCCTGTTTCAAAAGAAAATCTATTACGCTCGCACTACTGATGACTATATCAGCTCCCAGGCTATCCTTTCTCTTTGAAATTATATGCCCAACAGCGAATAAACGTTTAATGAGCCTGGCAACATACTCCGCAAATTCCCAGTCAGTCTTATAATTAAACGAAATAGTGAGCTGATATTTACTGCGAATACTCCCATCTCCTAGCATTATACCAATAAACTTAGCTAATTCAACGCTTCGCGGAGGACTTTTTATTTTTTTCAGTACAACAAAATCTTTCCGTTGCGCAATCCCCGGATTCAATCGAAAAAATTCACAAGTGCGCCGGCCGCCCTTGCTTCTTCCATCCAGCGTACCGGGATTACCGTATAACTCATACCGCCGCAAGGCGCCTAAACGCCCTCGCTGTGCATAGGAAAGCTCCAGAGCCATACATGCCTCCGGAATTTCAATTAAGCTTCACGCGTTTCTTTTTTCCCGCCAAGTTATCTGACAGCGGGGCGGGATCACGCTTGACGCGAAGAACGGATGCAGGAAAAGAACTCTTTTAACAATGCCCCGCACTCTTCCTGCATAATCCCACCCTTGATATTGATACGATGGTTGAGTTTCTTGTGATGCGCGATATTCATTACCGAACCGCAGGCGCCGGTTTTGGGATCAGGGGCGCCGAAGTAAATATTTTTTATCCGCGCTAGCACTAAGGCGCCGGCGCACATCGCGCAAGGCTCAATGGTAACATAAATAGAAGCCTCGCTTAGCCACTTCGCCTTAAGGAAGTTTGCCGCGGAAGTAAGTGCCAGCATTTCCGCGTGAGCGGTGGGGTCTTTTAAGCGTTCAATCTGATTGTGCCCGCGGGCGATAATTTTGCCCTGGTGCACTACTACCGCGCCTACAGGAACTTCGTCCTCTTCAAAAGCCTTCTCTGCTTCCTTTAAGGCACAAGACATGAAAAGGTTATCTATTTTAAGCATTTTAGTGCGCCCAGCTGGGGTCGAACCAGCAACAACCAGCTCCGTAGGCTGATGCTCTATCCAGTTGAGCTATGGGCGCGATAATCTACTATACAAGCTTATCCAGTTGTCCCGCCAAGCTGTCTGACTATGGGCGGGATCCCGCCCTGCGGAATAACTCTAGGCGGGAAGCTATGGGCGCGAAAATTACTCTATAACTTTCTCTTCCTCGGATTCAAGGTCAATAAATTTCAAATCTTCCCCTGCAGACGGCAGGCTGCGCTGGGTGCGGAAAAACTCTATTCTTTCCAACGGCTTCTCCAGCTGCCGCCTCCTGGTAATGGCAAGGGCATCGTATTCCTTATGCACCTGCTCAATGCGCTCGCCTAATGCCTCCAGCCTCTTAGCGAACTCCACCCACTGCTTCCTAAATGCCCCGAATAAAGACAATATTTCGTTAGAGGCATGCTCGAGGGCAAAATTATCCACTGCCTGCCGAACCACTGCTAAAATCGCGAACAGCGTAACCGGAGAACAAAAAATCACCTTATTCTTAATTCCCTCGTCAAGAAGCGCAGGGTCCTGCTCGTGGATAAAGGAATAAACCTGTTCGTTAGGAATAAATAAAAGCACATAATCCAGAGTGTTCTGCTCCGGATTAATATATTCGCGGCTGGTAACTTCTTTAATTTTCGCCTTTACGTCTCTTAAAAAATCATTGCGGAATTTTGTTTTCTCAACCTCGGATTTTACCTCAAGGTACCTGACGTAATTATCCAGCGGAAACTTCACGTCCATATTAACTTTAAGGTTTCGCGGCAGTAGAAATGTAAAGTCCGGGCGCGAGCCAATGCCTTCGATGGATTTCTGGCTGAGGTAATTAACATTCTCAATGAAACCCGCCAGCCGCAAGACATCTTCGGCCATGCGCTCGCCCCACTGCCCCCTGGCCTTACTGCTGACTAAAGCCTCGCGCAGCATGCCGGTAGTCTGCATTAAAGACTGGGTATGCTCTCCGGCTACTTTCAACTGGTTAGCGAGTTCGCCGAATTTTTCCACGCGGTCATTTTCCAGTCCCTTCATCAAAACGGAGACCTTATCCAGCTCTAAAACCATGCGCGCTAACTGCTGGTCGATTAAACCCTTTTTTGCCTCTAATTCCTTTAGCCCGGACTCTTTTTCGGAATCTATCTTGACCTTGGCTAATTTTAAGAATTCATCCGTGCTCTTAGAAAGCGCCTCCAGCGACAAATTGCCGAAGCTTTCTTTGACGTTTTTAATTACCTCATCAATATTGCTCTTGCGCTGGGCTTCGCTTTCGCGGAACAATTCCGCGGCGATTTCCCGGGCTGCTTTAGCCTGCGTAAGCTTAAAAATATAAGCAAGTGCTAGCGCAACAACTGCTCCGATAATCATAAATAGCCAATTCATAGTTTAATTATACTCGCAGTATTAACTTAATTTTAGCATAGTTTATTGATAAAGAAAACTAGATTTATCCGGTTCGGAACACTAGACAAAACTTCTATATCAAAGCATCTACAGCCAAAGAACTTTCCTCTTTGATCTCATAGCCCATGGTCTTGTAAGCTTTCAGGCGCTTCTTATACATTGCTGCCAATACCGAAACTTTCCGGTCAACATAATCGTATATACGAATGTCGGTTTTAGCGTAATGTTTACGGTGCAGACGCCCTGCATATTGAATAACCTTACCTTTAAACGCTATTGGCATAGCTATAAAAAGGGTATCAAGTCTAGGATCGTCAAACCCCTCGCCAATATACGCGCCAGTAGCCAATAACGCTTTTGGCGCATCATCCGAAGAATTAAGTTTATCAAAAATCTTTCGGCGTTCTTTGATACCGATACCCCCGTACAGAACACTCAAGTTTTCAATATGAGATTTCAGCATCTCCTTCAAAATCGCAAGATGCTCTTTGCGTTCGGTAAGAATAAGCGGGAATCTTCCTTCGGCTATTGCTTTTTTAACGTCGGACACAATCATCTCATTACGATTAACATCGGTCAGAAGTTTTGGCCATAACTCGTATATATTTGATTTATCAGTCCATCCGCAATCAAATGAGGTGATTCGCGATACAACAAAACAATCCGAGAAAGCCCGGTTAACCTCTTGATGTTTAATTTGATGAATAATTGGGCCACACTGCATATAGATGATCGGCTGCTGGCCGTCTCTGCGGTAAGGAGTTGCCGTCAATCCCAAAACAAATTTGGCTTTTGCCGCCATCATCACACGCTCAAACGATACCGCTCCGACATGATGACACTCATCGACTATCACAAAACCGTAATCGGCTACGCGGTCATCTACGCTGCCTTTATCTTCCAGGCTTTGTATCATAGCAACGTCCAACACACCAGTAGCTTTATCCTTGCCGCCGCCAATCTGACCGACCTTCTTAGCATCTAAACCTAAGAAATCAGATAGTTGTTTGCGCCACTGCTCCATCAGTGGCTTACGATGAACCAATATAAGAGTATTTGTTTTACGCTTAGCTATAGCATAAATCGCAAGAACAGTCTTACCCGTTCCAGGCGGCGCGGATAGTACGCCAATTTCATAAGATAGAATCGACTTCGCTGCCGACTTTTGCTCTTTTGCAAGCTTACCATGAAACCGGAACCGCTTCGTTATGCCCAAGACTCTCTTATCTTTAATTTCTGCCTTAATGCCATATTCGTTTAATACGCAACAGATATCATCAAGACATCCTCTCGGCAATGAGAGATAACCATCCATGATTTCCGAACAACATATGACTCGCGGGGTTAACGACGTTGATAACCGCAAACTTTGACGCTGGTAGAATTCAGGATTTTGGAAAGCGGCTAAACGCTTAAGCTGATTCAATAGCACCGAAGGCAAAATATCGGTCTTTATATAAACTCTGTTCGCAACAGTTATTTCGACGCTTTCCGGTAAATTACCTATGACCGGTAAGTATCGCTTCTTACCGGAAGGCAGACGCGACCAAGGCGGATCGGTATCCTCTACCGGGCTTATACGCACACCGATAACTTTGCCTTGCGCAGCCGCATTATTCGCCAAATGCTCCGCCTCATCACTAGGCATCTTTTTAATAGAGCCTAAAAATCCCCATTGATCAGGATACGGCTTGAAATTATCGTCAACAAAAAGGCTGTTGCCGAATTTGGCTGCTTCTTTCTGTAACGGCAAGGCTATTAAGTTACCGAAACCACCCTTCGGCAGGGTATCTTGATTAGGAAACAAACGATCATAGCTTTTCATATCCAACTGGTAACGTTTAGACATAGTCTCGGTAAGCAAAAATGAACCCAGGCGCCGCGCAGTAAACGCCGGAAGCCTATCCTCAAAGAATATCCAAGCATGCGCACCGTTTCCCGAACGCGAACGCTCTATAGCCACAGGAACATTGTCTTCGGAACAAGTTTGCTTAAAAGCAATTATATTATCCTGCCAGCCTTCTTTGTCAAAGTCTACAGCAAGAAAATAGCAGACATCCCCGTCCAGCAAAGGATAAATCCCCGCGATAACGCTGCCGTTTAGATGTTTCAATATCGTGGGTTCATCAAAAGGCAGGAATTCGCGATTGGGGCATTCGGAACATCTAACAGTTGACCGCTGGCAAATTTTAGGTACCCATTCATTTTTACAGACAGGGCTATATCCGGATTTGCCTGTTTTTCTGCTTGTCCAGTGTTTTGCGTATACGTCCGTCCTTCCGCGGAATAATTCTTTGAATAATTTAACTTTTTCATCAGAAGAAATTTCTTCTGAAATAGTGATGGAACGCTCGCTTATCGGAATGGCTTTTAACTCACGGAGTAATTGCTGTTTCTGTTGATTAAGGGAGGATAAATTTGAGTCTAACTTCCGGATAGATTGGATAATATCATGGCGTTTTTGATTGTCATCTTGCGGGTCCATACATCAATTATTATGCATCCCTGGAGAGGGCTTCTTTGGCTTTATTTATGAACTCTTCGGCATTATTTATACTTAAAGATGCTCCGTCTTTAGAAAACTCTCCGCCATAATCAGCATCTTCCCTTAAGGACATGCTGTCTTTTAAAATATGGGAATAACGCTTTTCCAGCACGCCTGTTTCTACGAATAAGGCCTCGATGGCAATGTATAATGCGTAATGGCTTCTTTCGCGGTATCCCTTGGAAAATAATAATGCGCGAGCGGCATGGAATGTCGCGTAATAAGCATTTATCGTTGCGTATTTATAACGTTCATTCTTAAATCTATCCTTGGCCTCGGCAAGATCATCAAAAGCAACCTTTAATTCCTTATCCACCAGGATTTTTGCCTTGGAAAAATGAAAAATCTTTTTCTTTTCGAGTGCTTCCTTAAAAACCTGATTCATTTATCGGCTTCTCCCACAAAATGATACCATGATTGACTTCACTGAAGAATTCCGGTTCGCTTTTTTCAAACTGCATCCATTCGACTTGCTTCTTGATCACCGGCTTAATCTCAGCTATATTTGACTTAAAATTAGCTATCGCTTTCAGCACTTCCTCCCGCTTCTCGGAAACAATTAAAAGATCCAAATCGCTGTCGGAAGTAAACGCACCAACCGCATAGCTGCCATATAGAATAATACGCCTGGAAATATTCTTCAGCTTCTCAACTAAAGGTTCCAAGGTAAGCAAGGTATTCAAGATCTTAACCCGCTCTAAACACTCATTCGGTAATTTTAAGGTATAGAGACTCGTTTTTCCCTTCCTTTCGGAAGTAAAAACGTTATTTTTCTCTAATAACCGTAACGCATTACTGGTAGCTCCGAGGCTTATTTTTATCTTTTTCGAAACTTCTCTGCTGTAAAAAACCTTATCCGGATTAGCCACAAACAGGCTTAAGATACGCTGCTCTACAGTTTTAATTAAAATGTCTTTTAGCATATATGTTATCTCCGTTCATTAAAGTGAACACATGTTCATTATAATGAACGGATGACCGAATATCAAGAAAAATCTTTGTATGAGATTTTACTGATATTCTTAAGTACTTGCTCAAGCGTTTTAATTGCATTTTTCAAAACCTTATCGTTCAATCCGCCATTATATACCCCTATCTCTAAACTCATTCCAACAGTTTACCTTTTGTTTTTGCTATACAAACAGAGTATAGCTATGGTAATCCCGTTTTTTCAGCGACAGTGGCCTCATGCAGCCCGCAGTGGGCGCCGATTGGTTACCTTAACGAACGCAAGGCACGCACAATTGCCATTGACGAGGGCAAAGCTCCTTTCATGGCTAAATGGTAAAAGAGAGCAGGGAAGAGGGAAATTTAGAATCCCAGAAAGAATTTCTGGAAAAGATTGGTTCGAACTTTATTTTTCCCGCCTTCCGGATAAATTTTAGGCGGGATCCCGCCCTACTCGTAGATT
>Ga0265296_1001478_pt1 | contig 26931 bp, 22 predicted proteins | sample MunlanPumphouse1_FD_189073 | JGI IMG/M metagenome (GOLD analysis project Ga0265296, IMG submission 189073) | Groundwater microbial communities from a municipal landfill in Southern Ontario, Canada - Pumphouse #1 | ecosystem: Environmental > Aquatic > Deep subsurface > Groundwater | place... | reverse complement strand
GTTCTCCACGCCGATCCTGAATCGGCTCGCCACGACGCGATTCGTCATCTCGCTGAATACGGACGGATCGCCCGGAAACACGAGTTCCCCGACTTCCAGGCAGCTGAGCCCGATGCAATCCACGTCCTCCGGTTTCACGGCGGCGTTCTCGAGCACGTCGTCGTACAGCTTCGAGAGATGGCTGAGGACGAGGAAATTGATGCCGGCAAGCTCCTCCGAATCGAATTTCTCGTTCCGATCGAGGGCGCCGATAGTCGCCAGAAGCTCCGGATCCAGGGAACGGCTCGTGAAGCCGCGCAGGTACAGGATCGTTTCGTCTCCGCTCCCCGAAACCTCGACGAGAGCGGCCCCGAGTTTGCCGGGGGTGTTTCCCGTTTCGATCCCGATTATGAGGCGTTTTTCTTTCTTCTTGAGGGCCGCGAGCCGCTTCTTCAAAACAGAACCTCCGGGGGATGAGGCCGCTTCGAAATCCGGAGGCGTCCCACGCGCGTGTGGGCGTCTCCTTCGAAGCGATTGTAAGGAAGGTCCCCCGCGAAGGTAAAGCGATTTTATTCGAGCTTTACGCTCTTGCCCTTGATGTCGATCGTCTTCCCCAAGCGGCTGATATGGATCACGTAGATATACGTGCCGTTCGCGACGCGGTCCCCCGCGAGGTCGCGCCCGTCCCAAAGAACGGCGTTGGCGTACGGGAACCGTGCAGGTTCGAGCTGATCCCGCGGCACGGGGAGAGACCTGATTAGCACACCGCTTACATTATAGATATCGATCGTTATCGATTCGGCGGAGATGTTGAGCTCGTATTGAATGTACGTCTCACTGCTGAACGGATTGGGTATGCTGAATACGTTTGTTGCGAAGATTTCGTTTCCCGTGACGACAAACTGGATGTCCCGCAAGAAGAGATCGCCGGCCTTCACCGTGAAAACGTGCTCCCCGGCCACGAACGTCCTAACAAATGCAGCCTCCCAGTGCAGGGGGCGATTCTGATCGGGTGTCGTGAATATGATGCCGGGCTGAGGGTCCCCGTCGATGGAAAGCTCCGGCGCCTGCGGGAGATACGCCGGGAAATCAGCCTTTACGGTGAAGGTGCCGGTAGGAGGCGATTCAACGCCGGGGACAATTTCGATCGTGCGATTGTTATTTGAATAGACCAGCTGCACCTGTGCCACCCTGATCGGGATCTCGAAACTACCCACCTCGCGTCCATCGGGCGCGAAAACCTGGAAGAGCAGGTTGTCATCATTCGGGTCGATCGTGTAATCGTAGTCAACCTGGTACGAGCGCGCGTACGTGAAGATTGCCGGGTCCTGATCGACGAGCCGCGTGATCCTCAGCGAGCCGGTGCTGTCCTCGCCGTTCACCCTGAGCGTGATGCGCCCGATCGCCACGATGTCGCTCACCGTGAGGCGCAGCTTGATCAGGTTCGTGCCGTCGCGGGCCCTCATCGTTTCGCCGGGGGATACGACGCGATATTCTCCCGCCGAATCGGCCTCGAGCCGCATGAGCGGGGGCCCCGGATCGATCCTGAGCATCGGATCGCCGAGGACACAGTACCGGAACACCTGCTCCGACCCGTACGACGTGTTGTCGATCTGTTCGATCTCCGCCTTTGCGATCGCCTCGCCGAATATCCAGTGGGCGCCCGTGTACTCGTTGCGCGGCCCGACCGAGTCGGCGGGGAGCGCCTGGAACAAGGTCCTGTGCAGCCGTTCGACGAGCACGGCGTTCTGTGAGAGATATTCGAATCCGGCGCTCGCGTACGTCGCGACGGCGCCCGCTCCGGATTTGAAGAGGAGCTGCTCGCTCATGCAATCGCCGTACGGCCCCGTTTCGCCGAACGTGTTGTATTCCGCCTGGATGGCGAAATCGCTGATATGGCAGCCGACGCCGACGAAGACGAACGGCGTGTAGGTCCGCAGGCTGTCGGGATCCATGTACCATCCCAGGGAGTAGGCGGACTCGGTCGTGAGGACGGCACGGTTCCCGTGCCCCTGAAACATGTACCAGAGACATCCCCGGTTGAGCGCCTTGTTGAGAGCAGGAGTGAATGTGCTTCTCGTGGCGGTCGTGGATTTGAACAAGACCGCCGGCCCGCTCTCGGTTCTGTTGGGATGGATCGGATCGGTATACAAGGAAAGGTGGAGCCGCTGCACGTCGAATCCTCCGGGGAGCGCCCTTTCCACGGCCGCGGCGCAGCTGTCGGTGCTCCGCTCGAACTCGTACTCGTACGAGAGGTACCGGTAATCGTTTCCGCGGCCGGACCACGCGTCGTCGGAGAAGAGGACGACGCGGCGGCGCCACGCGTCATTGGGCTGCGGAGTCTCCATGCGTTTCGTTTTGTTGATGATTGCCCTGAGCTCCACGTCCCTCCCGACGGGAAGCCTGCCGATAAAAACGTCCGGGTAACCGCCCGGGAGAAGCGGAGCCCCGGCTATACCCGAGGAGACGGGGACGATCTCGTCGAGAAACGCATAATACTTGTCCGAGTAGATGACCTCGTCGTCGTACGTACCGCTCACGCTCGCCGAATAGGTGAAAGAGGGGACATAATCGGGAGCGGAGCCCTGCAGGTCCGGATCCGGCCCGTAGTAAAGACGCTTGTGATCCTCGCTCGCGTCCCCCACGAGGACAATGTACTCCACTCCCCAGTGATTGAAACCGTACTTGATATATCGCTTGATCGCGTCCGCGTGCGCAAGCCCGCCGTTGAACTCGTCGTAGACGTCTTCGACATCCGCGAGGAGCACGCGGTAGCCCTGGCTCCTCCTCCAGGCGGCGTACTCGGCGCTGCGCGCCATAAAATCCCGGTGCGAGATGACGAGCGCCTGATACGACCCGGCCGTTTCGCGGAGACGCGACGGCGCGTCGACGGAAACCGCGCGCACCGCGAGGCGCTCCGCGGCGCCGCCGCCGAAGGCGATGAACCTGCGCGTCGCATATGATTCGTCGAGGTCGATCACGAGCCGGTAGCCGCTCCCTGCCGAAACGAAATCGGACGGACCGAGCGCGCGATACGAAGGGCTTCTCGGATTCGTGACATCGACGAGAAAACCGCTGTTCGTCGAAAAGCCCGAAATCGGGATCGCCCAAGGATCGATGAGCGGACCCACGGCGAATTCGAGCCTGTCGCCGCTCGCGACGAAAAGCGCCGAATAATTGATCGCAAAATCGTTGATGAGATACTTGTAGTCCGCGTCGCATGTGACGACGAGCTCGTTCTGGCCGTCGACGAGCCAGGAGGAAGAAAGCCCCGTAAACGTGTAGGTCCTCGCCTCCTTGGAGAAAAAGCTGCCCGTCCCGATCGGGTGCGTCCCCGTGGCGTTCCGGACGCTGAACGAAACGATGTGCGTGACGCCCAGCGGATCGTTTCCCTGCAATCGAAACGTCAGCGAAAACGTCCCCGGGGAAGCCGGATGATTCAACTCGAACGGCACCGCCGATCCCGTGACAACGGGCCCTTTCGCGTAATAGAAGTCGAACGTCCCCGGAACCGCGTTCTTCATGTACCAGGTGTCCGTACGATATTTCATCGTCGCGGTGAATTGGCGGAGGGTGTCAGCGCTCGGGAGAGCCGGGGGGATCAGGGGCATGAGCGATCCGGCGACCTCCTCCTCGAGCCAGAGGACGTTGTCGGCGGCGTAAAGGGCATTCGTATCGAGCGCCTCCGCGTCGTCCTTGAGCCCGAACGAGTAGAAATAGAGAAGGTCGCTTCCGTCGAAAACGCCCGGTGCCGTCCCCGCGCCTTCGACGAAAAAGACCGGCACATCGACGGTTCTCGCGAGATCGGGCCTCGTCTCGTCGTAGTAGTGTTTCTTGAGCGCGAGCTCCCCCGTCGCAAGCCCGGCCGAAAGCCCGGCGGCGATGAGAGAATCGGCGCGCATGAAATAGATGCCCGTTTCGGGAATCCGGATCTTGAGCTTCTTCCCCACCTCCGCCGCGGCCGCGAAACGAAGCGCCTGGTCGAGCGGTTTGCGGAATCTCGGCGCGTCGCCGGGGTTGACGAGAAGCTCGTCATAGAGCCGCTTCCAAGCGCCCCCAAGGGGAGCTTCCCCGAGAACGTCGGTCCGGGAGAGCGCGCCTGCGCTTCCGAAGCTCACCGTCACCGACAGCTTGCGGACGAAACGCGCGCCGCCGGCATCGAGAACGATCGGATTTATCCTGATCGGCAGAATCCTCTGGCGGCCCATGAACGACGCCGGAAACGCCTCGACGAGCGGCAGGCCCCCGCCGTTCGCCCATGGGTCGGGAGGATAATACTGTTCCGTGATCGGAATGCCGTTTTCCCCCTCGATGAACCGCTCCCCCGGCACACGGAAGAGATTCAGCGGCCCAAGGCGCTCCTCCTCGAGCACCGTCGTCGAGACGCGAGGCTCGCCAAACGGCGGGATAGCGACACGAAAGGTCCTGCCGGGCAGCTCCACGGCGCCCGGAGGGGAGAACGTCCCGTATCCGTCGATAACAAGCCTTACCGTGCCTCCGGACGCAGGAACGATTCCGGCCCCGGGGACCGTCACCTCGAACGTGATGGCTCCGCCGGCGGATGAAACGAGGCGCGCTCCGTCCTCGCGGGCCCCCGCCGCTCCCGTGAAAGCCAAGAGAACGAAAATGGCCGGTATGAGACCGCATACCGACCGACTGCGATCAGGCTTACTCAAAGGGATTCACCTCGTCTCCAGGGGTGGTATCATCCGAGGCACAAGGGGCAGCACATGACCTATGACCCGCTACTGAAAGCTATTTCCCGGAAGAGAAAAAAACAAGCGAAAAAAGACGCTCGGACCGTAACGCGAAACCTGCCTGCGCGGTCCTCCCCACCCTACTTGTCGAAAAGACTCTTCATGGCTCCCCACGTCGATCCCCCGGCGCCGATGGCCGTCTCCGGCGGGAGGCACGGAGTCGTCGCGGCGTTCAGGTAGAGATTCGTCCCTTTCAGACAGGGCTCCGCCGGATTTCCCTCGCTGCAGGTGAAGAACTGAAAGAATCCGGACACTGAATGGGGCGCGACCTCGAGATACGTCTGCTCGAGCGAGCTCACGTAAAGCGTCTGATGCGCAACCCAGCACCAGCTCCACTGACATGTTCCGAACGCGGCCGAAATCCCTTCGAGCAGGTTCCCCTGTTGCATCGCAAGATCGCTGTTGTACGTCACGCGGTCGGCTATCACGTTCGACGGATAAGCCACGGCGAATTCAACCCCCAAAAGCCCGTTTTCACCCGGCTGGCACCATACCCAGACCTCGGCCTTCGCGATCGAATAGCCCCAGGGAACCGCGCAGTATGCGTTATATGAACGGGCTCCATCGGCGTAGAGCGAGATATTCCCCCGCGGGGGAAGCTGCGCATGCGCCGCGCCGGCAAGGCCGACGACGATCACTGCTGCCAGAAAAGCGTGCTTCATGATGCCTACCCGCCTCGCTGCGATGCCCTTTGACGGCGATGGGGACCCTCACGGATCCCCATCGTTTTCACCAACCACCGAGAGTAAAGAGGGCTCTTAGAACAAGCTCTTGATCGCTCCCCAGTTCGTCTCCTGTACGCCCACAGTACCGTCCATGCAGAGATACAGAGGCGTCAAGTAAATGAGCGGCTCGATCGGATAACCGAGCGCGCAGGTCGCAAGCTGATACGCCGGCGGGAGAGTCCCCGGGTGCTTAATGATATCTATCTTGCAGGGAACTGCTGCGGCCAGCGACATCATGGTGAGCTGATGCGTCCAAGCCCAATCCATCTGGCACGCGCCCTCAGCGAACGCGACGCTGATGCCCGCTGCGAGCGAGCCGAGAGCGACGGCGATGGCGGGGTTCTGGACAGTGACGGTCGTAATGGTCGTCGCCGGGAAGCTGACGGCCCACTCGGCCGCCTGCAGACCATTCACGGGCGGCAGGATCCAAATCCAGGCCGAGAACGTTCCGTACTGAGCCGGACAAATGACGTTGGCGCCTGGAGCCGTATCGTGTGTCGCATCCTTGAAAACGCCGATGTAACCAACCGGGGGAAGCTCAGCCAACACGGAGCCGGCTACGAACATAACCGCTGCTGCGAGAAGCATCGCTTTCTTCATCTGGTGTCCTCCTCGAATCTAGCAAACCCACATTGCTGCGTGATGTCATGCGTCACAACTCTGAGCGATTGCTCTTCCTATCCTTGCCTTCACCTCCTCTTTAGAGATGGGGGTTCTCTGCTTCTCAGAGAACCCCCTCCTGTCTTGGCTACGTAGCTCCACTGAAATGGTCAGGTCGCTGTAGCACTGCGGCGATTAGAACAAGCTCTTGATCGCTCCCCAGTTCGTCTCCTGCACGCCTAGAGGATTCGGAACCCAGCAGACATACAGAGGCGTCAAGTTAATGAGCGGCTCGATCGGATAACCGAGCGCGCAGGTCGCAACCTGAAACGCCGGCGGGAGAGTCCCCGGGTGGTTAATGATCTCAATCTTGCAGGGAACTGCGGCCAGCAACATCATGTTGAGCTGATGCGTCCAAGCCCAGTCCATCTGGCACATGCCCTCAGCGAACGCAACGCTGATGCCCGCTGCGAGCGAGCCGAGAGCGACGGCGATGGCGGGGTTCTGGACTGTGGCGAGAGTAACGGTCGTCGCCGGGAAGCTGACGGCCCACTCGGCCGCCTGCAGACCATCCACGGGCGGCAGGATCCAAATCCAGGCCGGGAACGATCCGTACACAGCCGGACAAACCAAATTGCCGGGATTACCGTACGCATCGGGATCCCCTACGAAGTGTGTCGCATCCATGAAAATACCGATGTAACCGACCGGGGGAAGCTCAGCGACCACGGAGCTAGCTACGAACATAACCGCAGCAGCAATTAGCAACGCCTTCTTCATTGTGGCCTCCTCTCAATATACCTGGAACACTAAACCGAACTACCTTCGCGGGTTCAGGGTGGCTGGATGAGACGTTTCCGTCCATCCAGCCACAAGCCCTAACCCTACCTGTACTGAGACTTGATCGCACCCCAGCTTTCTTCTTGCGTGTCGTTTTCAGGTGTGAACGCTCCGCGGATCTCCCCGCTATCGGGATGCGGACCTATGGAAAACGAGAACGGCGCCGGCGAGTCCGCCATCTTGGAAGGCGCGTCGAAATACACGCCCAGCGTCGCCGCACCCGGCATCCCTGGCATCAGGAGAGCCGTTGCGAATGCAAGAAGCAGCTTCCTCACTAATCCAACTCCCTTGTTTGCAGACCTAAGATGCATACGTCTCCCGGAAGCTAGATAATCAGCCTACGGCCTACTAGCACCGATGCTCTTTGTGCGTTCCAAAGTATGCAAAGTCGCTCAGGTTGCACTTGTCGTCATCGGTGTAATCGCAGCAGGCATTATAACCGGCCTGACCCAGGTTCTTGTTGTAGCTCGTACCGAACGGAACCATGTCGGACAGGTTGATAATGCCATCCGGCAAGCCGCCGGCGCCCGTAAGATCCGGGCTCTTCACGATAATATCCAAGCACACGTTGCTGATGCAGCTGGGATACACGCCCTTCAGGGGCTTGCCCTGAATGGCCCACCAAATGCCCCCAGTCAATGTGCAACCGCCGACCGAGAGGCGATTCGAGAACGTCGTTTTGCCGTTTGCTCCGGTGAGGGAGTCGGCAGTGACCGGGGTCGAACAAAGGGCAAGCTGCTTTGCGGGATTGCAGGCGTTTAGCCAGTAATCCGTCCAGGGAATGCCCGGAATCGGATTTCCGCCGGCATCACGCGCTATGATCCAGATGTAAGCAGTCGAGCCGCCGGCAGCATTCCGAATGAACTCGAAATCGCCGGCCGGGCAAACTGTTATCTTCAACCCGACAGCAGCAAGCGTGCCGAGACCGTCATCCGTTCCGGCGGTGCTTCTGCAGTCATCGACATCGCCAGCGTAGACGGAGGTTGCAAACACGAGCATCAAAGCGAAAGCAACCACTTTTCCTTTGAACATCTCTTTAACCTCCTAAACCTTCTATAAAAGGTTCGGGGACTTAATGTGAGAAAAGTAGTACGGGGGTAACCTCAACCTCCTTCCGCACCGTTGAGTGTTGGAGATACCATCACTTACTCGACAAGCATTATTCTATCATACTCCAGCGGGCTATGTCAACTATAAATGCGGGGATTGCGGGGATTGTCCGGCCGTGCCCGGGACAGGCGGCCGGAACTGGCGAATGGCTGAAAAACATTCTATCCTATTCTAATTAAATAGAATAGATCTCTCGGATATCCGGATCGTCAACAAGCTTTCCGGTGCTCTTTCCGACCGCGCACGGTCAGCCTGTCGAGATACGTATAGGCGATCGGAATTATGAACAGAGTCAGCAGCGCCGAAGCGACGACCCCCCCGATCTGGACGACGGCCATCGGCGTGCGGAACTCCGAACCCTCGGCTCCCCCGAATATCTGGGGGATCATCCCGACGACGATCGCGAGATTCGCCATGACGATCGGGCGAAGCCGCGTCGAACACGCTTCGAGGAGCGCTTCCCTGATCTTCATTCCCCGGGTCCTGAGCTGCGACGTGTAATCGAGCAGGAGAATGGCGTTGTTCACGACGATGCCGGTGAGCATGACGATCGACATGAGGGAGAAGATATTGATCGTCGCGCCCGAGAGAAACAGCGCCATGGCGACGCCGATGAGCGCGAGCGGAAGGGCGAGCATGATCGTGACCGGATGAATGAAGCTCTCCATCATCGCCGCCATCACGACGTACAGGAGCACGATGGCGAGAATGAGCGCCGTGAATATCGATGCGAACGATTCGTCCTGCATCTCGGCGGAACCCCCGTATTTCACCGTGACGCTCGGCGGAATCTCCATCTTCGCGAGCTCCCGGTCGAACTCCCTGCGGGCCTCGCTCAGGGAGCCCGAAGCGATATTCGCGGTGATTTCGATCATACGCTGCTTGTCCTTGCGCATGATCCGCGATTCGCCGAAACGCGCCGTCACCTCGCCGACGTCGGAGAGAGGCACGGCCGAGCCCGCGCGGGACGGGAGCGGCATATCCTTGAGGAAGGACGGATCCCTGCGGTCGGTCTCGGCGTACTTCACCTTGACCTCGTACTCCTCCCCCTTTTCCCGGTAAACGCCCGCCTTGACCCCTTCGTACGCGGCCCGCATGAGGCTCCCGATCGCGGCCGCGCTCAATCCCTGGTCGGCGGCCTGGTGCCGTTTCGGCATGACCGCGATTTCGGGCTTCCCGGCCTTCCGGCTCGTCTGGATCTCGACGAGACCCGGCACGCCGTGAAAGATCCGGTACACCGAATCGGCAACCGCCTCGAGCGCCTGCTGATCGGACGAGAGCAGATCGACGACGAAATCGGCCTCCGCGGATCCGGTGGCGCCTCCCTCCGTCGAGAGCATGATCTCGGCGTCCGGAATGCCGGCGAGCTCGGGCCGGAGCACGTTGATGAATCTGGTCACATGCAGCTTCCGCTTGGACCGGTCGATGAGCTTCGCCACGACTTCGGCGTCCTCGACGCTGCGCTGCGAACCCCCGACCTTGACGAGGACCCCTTCCACCTCGGGATGCATCCGGAGGATATCGGCGACGCGGGCGGAGACCTCCTTCGTGCGATCGAGGCTCGTCCCCGGAGGAAGATTGATCGTGACGACGACGGTATTCTGGTCGATGCGAGGTATGAACTCGCCGCCGACGAAGCGGAAGAGAAAGAGCGAGCCGAAGAAGATCGCGATCGTGACCAGAATCCAGCGTTTGCGGCGCTCGAGCATTCGAGCGAGAACGCCGCGGTACGAACGCGAGAGATCGTCGTAGAACTTGTCCCATTTCTTTTCGATCCATGCCCCCCACCCCGTCGCGCGCGCGTCGCGGTCGGCCGCCTGCGGCTTGATGAGCCGCGCCGCGAGCATCGGCACGATCGTGTAGCTCACGACGATCGAAAAGATCGTCGCGTAGACGACGGTGAGGCCGAACTGGAGGAAGAATCGTCCGATGATACCGCTCATGAACGCGATCGGAGTGAAGACGACGATGTTCGTCAGCGTCGAGGCCGCGACGGCCACGGCGACCTCGGCCGTTCCCTTGACGGCGGCTTCCTCGGGATCCATCCCGAGATGCACGAAACGGGTGATGTTCTCGATGATGACGATCGAGTTCGTGACGAGCGTCCCGATCGAGATGCCGAGCGCGAGCAGCGACATGACGTTCAGCGTGAAGCCCGACTGCTCCATGAGGAGAAAGGTCGCGATGACCGAGATGGGCATCGAGAGTGCGGCGACGACCGTTTGCTGCCAGTTATGGAGGAAGATGAGGAGCAGCAGCGCCGTGAGCAGGATGCCGATCATGACGTTCGAGAGCACGTCGCTCACCGCGGCCCGCACGAAGGGCGCCGTGTCGTTCGTGATCGTGATCGTGATGTCCTTGTCGAGCGTCTTCTCGAGCTCGTCGAGCGCCTTGTAAACGCCGCGGGCGACGAGGACCGTGTTACCGTCGGAGCGCTTGTTGATCGAGAGCCCGATCACCGGCTCGCCGTTGTACGTTGAGGCTTCCCTGAGCTCCTCGGTGCCGTCGACGATTCTCGCCACTTCCGAAAGGGGCACGGTGCCGCCCGCGGGGAGCGGCAGGCGGAGATCGCCGAGCTCCCGCGGACTCTCGATCTCCCCCGTCATGCGGAGCGTGATCTCCCTCGCCCCCCGGGTGATATGGCCGGCGGGAACGTTCAGGTTATTCGCGGCGACGACCCCCGTGACGTCCATGAGGCTCAAGCCGTACGCGCGGAGCTTCTGCGGGGATATCTCGACTCGTATCTCGCGCCGGCGCTTCCCGGTGATATCGACCGAGGCGACGCCGTTGATGCGGCTCAGGCGGTCCTTGACAACCTTGTCCGCGACGCCGTAGATCTCCTCGAGGGGCCGGGGCGCGGCGATGGCGAGCTCCATGATCGGGAACGCGGAGAAGTCGAACTTGCTGATGATCGATTTCTCGGCGTTCTCGGGAAGGTTCGCCTGGATCGCGTCGACCTTGTCCTTCACGTCGATCGCGTCGATATCGACGTCGGTCTCGAGCTGGAACTCGATGAAGACCTGCGAGACGTTCTCCTGGGAGTAGGACGTCAGGTTCTTCACGTTGGCGATCGTCGAAACGGCGTCCTCGACCTTCTTCGTGATCTGGCTCTCCACCTCGCCCGGCGATGCGCCGGGATACACCGTCGTCACGATGACGAACGGAAACTCCACGTTGGGCATGAGCTCGATGACCATGCGCCCGTATGAATAGAGACCGAGCACCACAAAGGCGACGACGATCATGGTCGTGAGAACGGGACGCCTGACGAATATCCGGATGATGTTCATCGCGCCGGAGCCTCCCCGCCGCTGACGATCTTCACGCGGTCGCCGTCCTCGAGCAGCGTCTGCCCGAACCGCACGACGCGGTCCCCGTCCTCGAGCCCGGAAACGATCTCGACCTCGTCGGGGGTCCTGAGACCCGTCTTGATGACGCGCTGCCTGGCGATGAGGGTGTCCCCGTTCGCCGTTTCGACCGCGAAAACGATCGCCGCGCCGCTCCGCTCGACAAGGCAGTCGGTCGGAATCCTGATTACGCCGCGCCGATTGCCCGAGAGCACCTTGAACGAGAGCACGGCACCCGGTATCAGCGTTCCTCCCGGGTTCGGGAACAGCGCCTCCCCCTTCACGAGGTGGCTCTCCGGATCGGCCGAAAGGTCGATCCTGCTCACCGTGCCGGTCCCCGAATCCCCGTTCGCGCCCGAGCTCCAGAGGGCCTTTTGTCCCGCTTTCAACTCCGCCGCCTGACTGCTCCCCGCCTCGAAGCTCACCTTGACCGAATCGGTCCGCGCGATCCACATGAGGGGAGCGTACGCGTTCGCCATCTCGCCTTCCTTGACAAGCACGCTCGTGACGATTCCGGCGTGCGTCGCGACGAGGCTTGTGCCCTCGCGCGCGTTCGCGAGGTCGCTCTTCGCGACCGTGAGAGCGAGCTCCGCCTTTTCGAGAACCTGTTTCGAAATGGCCCCTTCCTTATAGAGGGCGCGCATCCGTTCGGCGTCGGCCAGGGCATCCTCATAGAGCGCGAGGGAACGGTTGTAGGAATGGAGCATCGGATTCGGAGCGCCCTTTTCGAGGCGGATGAGGACGTCTCCGGCTTTCACCCGATCCCCCTCCTTCTTCGCGACACCGGTGACCGCGATCGAGTTCGTCGAGATCACCGGGTACTGGAACGAGCCCTCGACCGTTCCCGAGAGGCTCGTCCACGTTTCGAGGTTTCCCCTCGAAGCGGTCGTGACCTCCACCGGCTTTCCCTCGGTCTCCTGGATCGCGCTGATGCTCGCGTAGCTCTCCTTCGCGCTCACTCTCCAGAACCGGAACGCGAACAGGGCGACGACGAGGCCGACGGAAATCCAAAGAATCATGCGGCCGCGGCTCTTCATTTTCCCTCCCGAATTGTTCATGGATACTCCTTCTCCTGCACGCCGGCGGGCGGAAAACCCGCTGTTTTCAATTATTCGCTCTTACCGGCGACGGCGCCGAAATTCCTGTTCCCCACGGCGAGCTCCAGGTAGGCCTGTGCCATCCTGGAGGAAAAAAGGGCCTCCGCGAGCTGCGCCCGCGCGGCCGTCATGGCGAGCTCCGCGTCGAGCCGTTCAAGCGGGGTCGCGAGCCCGTTCGCGAGCCTCACGAGCGCGATGCGGTGCGCCTCCTCGGCGAGCTTCGTCGATTCCTCCCGCCCCTCGAGAGCGATAAGAGCGTTCTCGATGAAAAGGTACGACTGCCGCACGGCGAGTTCCTTGTCGCGCCCGACGCGCTCGAGCTCTATCTCGGCGGTGCGCACCTCCGCCTTCGCCTTGCCGATTTTTCCCTTGGCGTTCAAACCATCGAAGATCGGTATCTGCAGACCGATCTGGACCGCCGCGCTCTTCGCGATGAGATCGCTCGGCGGAAGCCAGTCGTTCGACCATTGGGTCTGCACGGCGTATGAACCGGTGAGCCGCAGCATCGGATACCGGTCCGCCTTGGCGATGCGGAGGAACTGCCTCTGTGCGCCGACCGCGTGCTCGAGCGCCTTGATCTCGGCGCTCCCCGCGCGCATCGCGGCGATGACCGAATCGAGCCCGGCGGGATGGGCGGCCGCCGTGAGAGAGTCGGAAAGGCTGATCTCGTCAGCCGCCCCGAGGCCGCAGCGGCGCTTGAGCACGATGATCGCCTGATCGAAGTCGTTTCGCGCCTTGACGAGGGGCGCCTTTCTGTTGGCGAGCTCGACATCCGCGCGCATGCGATCGAACTTGCTCACGACGCCCTGCTCGTAACCCAGACGAGCGATGCGCGCCGCCTCGCCGGCGGCCGCGGACGCCTTCTCCTCGATGCCGAGTATCTCGGCGGCGAGAAGCGCGCCGTAGTATGCCTCTTTCACGCTGAAGCGAACGTAATCGGCTGTCGCGAGCTCGCGGAAGCGGAACGATGCGAGATACTCCTTTGCCGCCTCGAGCCCCGCCGACACGCGCCCCGCCGCCCAGAGTACCTGCGATACGCTCGCGGAGCCGGCGAAATCGTTGTCCTCGCCGATCTCGACTCTTACCGAGCCGCTCCCCTCGCCGAAAAACGCCGCCGGGAGGAAAAATGAGGGTTTCAGAAAGTTGCGCCCGTACTGGCCCGCGAGCGAGACCTGCGGAAACGCGTTCGATTTCGCCTGCATGACCTGCGCCTCGGCCCCGGTCACGCCGAGCGCGGCCTGCCGGAGCGTCTCGTCGCTCCTGAGGCCGAGCTCGACCGCCCGTTCGAGGCTCAGCGGCTGCATCCCGGCTCCCGCCGGGGGCGGCAGCGCGCACACGATGAATAGTAAGAAGAGCGGCCGCAGGCTCGAGCGATAAAGCGATACGCGGCGCCCGGTCAGAAACGCTCGCATCAGCGTCCCTCCATTCCAGAATCCTTTTCCCGTCTCATTTCGAGCGGTTTGATGATAATCCGGTCGATGATCGCCGGAATCCCGTCGAGCGCGTCCTTGCCCCCGCGCTCCGCGAACGCGTGCATGAGCTCGTGCACCGAACCGGCAAGGATCGCCGCGAGCGCGTACGGATCTTCCCGCGAAATATCACCGTCGTCGATCGCTTGAGCAAGAAGCTTCGCGACGATTTCGATGCTTTCGTCGATATGCTCCCGGATCATCCCCTCGCAGCTCATCGGGCTCTCGTTGTGATAGATCATGAGGAAATCGATATGCGCTTTGAAGTGATCGACCGCCGCGACGAGCCTGCAACGGATTTGCTCGAGAGGGGCGTCCGTTTCCCTGCACGCATCATCCCCCCCGCGCTGAAGCGATTTCATGGAATCGCCGAGCAGCTCGCGGATGATCTCGTCCTTTCCCCGGAAACAGGCGTACAGCTTTCCTACGGACATGTCCGCTCCGTCGGCGATCTGCTTCATGCTGGTCTTTTCGATTCCCTGCTGCGCGAATAGCTTCGAAGCTGCGGCTATGATCTCCCCTTTGCAGCGCAATCTCTCGCGCTCTCTCCGTTCAACTCCTTGTGATTTATTATGTTGCATATTCTCAGCGATTAACTAGAATCAATATTCAGAATTCAGAATTCAGATTCAGAATATACATTCGCGCCTTTCATATACGCAAGCGGATAATGCAAAGTTCCCTGAAAAACGCGGATCGGCCCACCTGGTCGATTACGAGGCATTCTGCAAGGCAACTTGTCAGAAATACTCGCAGAACGCTCTTCCCGGAAACGCCGCCCCGGCATTCCGGATCGGCGATTTCACGAATTTTTCGGCCGCCGGGAACACCCCGCCGCGAGGGTCCGCACACCGGAAATCGGCGGGCCGCGAAATGACACCCATATCAATAATTCGGCACAGGGTGGATCGCCGCAGGGAAATCACGGATGTTTCCGCGCGCTTCTCCAACGCTCATGCGAAGGCCCGAAAGTCGCCGCTCTGACGGCCTTTTTTGGAGATGCCGGGAACCCGCCGCCGGTGCAGTACTCGCGCCTGGGAGCGTACCCCGAAATTCCATCAATGCAATAATAGGTATTTCGGCCTATCGCGCAAACGATACCGAGCATGATCGCCGGCGTTTGAGCGGCGCATCACCGTGTAAAATATGCTGATCCGCCGTCGCAACACGGATACGTTCACTTTCGGTAATAACATTACCTGTCATATTTTTTATAAGCTAACTTTCAAGTCGATCCGCCGGCATCGAGGTGGTTTGACACGAAGCGCCTCCGCGCTCCGGGTCCCGGCACTAGGACCAAGGTCGCTTGCTGGGCATGCCGGCACCCCGGTTGCGTTGTGCATCGGCTGAATGAGTCGAAGAAGCGATTTGGGCGACGCCGATCGAGAAAAGAACCGGAATGACGACCACGACGACAAAAGCGCCCCGGCCCGCGAAATCCTGCGGAAAAGGCCTGCACGTGTCCGACGACCGCGGGTTTTACCGGAACATCTGGCGCAACTGGTTCCTTCTCGCCGGGATATTCATCCTCACAACGATCGGGCTGGGCACCGCGATTCCGCCGCTCATAAACGAATCCGTCGCCCGCTTCTGGCCATGGATGAAAACGGAGATGGTCCTCATCGTGGGGCTGTCCCTCATCGTGATCGTTTTCGTCGGCTACCTCGCGCAACAGCAGCGGCACGTCATCGCGATGCACAAGGAGCTCCAGCGCGTGCGCGAAGAAGCGGACGCGCGGCTCCGCCGTCATTCCACTCGCGTTCTCGCGCTCAGCAGCATCAGCCAGATCATCAGCGTCGAGACGAATCTGCAGAACATCTTCGATCGGATCACGACGATTTGCGTCGAGACCTTCTCCTGCTATCGCGCCTCCCTCATGCTGTTCGAAGAGGAGAAGAAAGAGATCGTCGTCCGCTCGGTCTGCGGGCACGGCATGCAGGAAATATTGAATAGGAGACAGGGGCTGGGAGAGGGGATAGCCGGATATGCTGCTCAACACCGCGAACCTATACTCCTCTCCCGCCCTTCAGATTACGATAAATATCCGGGGCTCGAGTACAAGGACCCCTCGCTCACCTCCGCCATGGTCGTGCCGATCATCGTGCGCGACGAGCTCGTCGGCGTGCTCAACGTGAGCAGCCGATCGGCCGACGTCATCTACGAGTCCGAAGACCTCATCGCGCTCCAGGGCTTCGCGGCAGGCGCCGGCGCCTGCATCAGGCACACGGAACATATGAACTGGATGAGAAAGATGCTCTCGCACCACGCTCGCGTGAAATCGGCGAAGTCCCGAAAGGCCGGGGTGACCGCCGAATGACCGTGTTGAAGGAATATACCGGCCGGTCCGCCGCTTGCGACGCAACCGTCGGTACCTCGCCCCGGGCGAACCCGGTCGGGCTCGACGCGATCCTCGACGATCTAGCCGCTCCCGTTCCAGATCGTTTCGACGAAAGTATCGGGACGATCATCGGCGCCCTGAACGGCCTGCGCGCGCGGTTCGAAGCGCTCGCCGACGAGGCGAGATCGATCGGCCTCCTTGTCGCGCGCCTCGGCGAGGGGCGGGCGAAGGCCATCGGCCTTCCCCGGCTCATGGCGAACCCCGTCTTTAGCGGCGGCCCCCCGAACGTTTCGAGGAGAGAAAAGGAAATCCTTTCGCATCTGCTCGAGGGAAAGAGCAACCGCGAGATATCGCGCGATCTCGCCATCAGCGAAAAAACGGTGAAAAACCATCTCTGGAAGCTCTACCGGAAGCTCGGCGTCAGGAACCGGACGCAGCTTTTCCACTATCTTATTTCAACCTGACCGCCGTGTTTCCGCATCCCGGCGATAATCCCCTCGCATGAAGGTTCCATCTTTTTGAAAATTCTGAAACCTTCTTGACTTTTCCACGTACTACTATTAGTATACCACTAGTGATAGGTTGATAACGGTGCTGATATTAAATAGGGGGATTGAACTTTGAATCCGACGCGGACCGAAGACAGGAAGTTCCAGAAGGAGCTGAACGCCGGCACGGCGGCGCTCGTGCTTCTCAGCGTCGTGAGCCGAGCTTCGGAGCCGATTTATGGCTATCAGATCGCGAAGCTCATCGACGCGGGGAGCGAGGACGTGCCGATGATGAAGCAGGGCGCCCTCTATCCCGTGCTGAGGTCACTCGAAAAGACGGGGCTCCTCGAAAGCACGGTCGAGCCTTCCGTGACGGGCCCTCCACGGCGCTACTACCGCATCACGGAGGAAGGGCGCGTCGCCCTCGATCGCTGGACCGTAATCTGGAACGAAAACAAGGGCTTCGTCGACTCAGTCCTGAAAGGAACGTACCATGAATGAAGCGATAGACGATTACCTGGCGAGGCTCAAGGCGGCTCTCGCGGGAGCGGACCGCGCAACGATCCAGGATGCCCTGTCCGACGCGGAAGAACACCTCTCGACCGCGCTCGAGCAGGCGCTCGAAACGGAGCCCGGCATCGCCGCCGACGCCGCGCTCGGAACAATCATCGAAACCTACGGGGCGCCGGCAGAGGTGGCCGCCGCCTATAAGGAGATGGAGAACATGACACCGATCGCACTGGCGATTCCCGGCCCCCGAATCGTGAAGCCCCGCAAGCACCGGTTCTTCGGAGTGCTCGGAGATATCCGCACCTACGGCTCTCTCCTCTACATGCTTCTCTCGCTCGCGACGGGCATTTTCTACTTCACGTGGGCGGCCACCGGGCTGTCCTTCTCGGCGGGTTTCATCGTGCTCATCATCGGCTTGCCGTTCGTGACCGCATTTCTCCTTTCGGCCAGGGGAATCGCGCTCATCGAGGGAAGAATCATCGAAGGAGTTCTCGGCGAGCGGATGCCGCGGCACATCGCGTTTTTCAGAAAGGATCTCGGATGGTGGGGCGGCTTCAAGGCGCTCATCGGCGATAGCAGCACCTGGTCGGCGATCCTCTATATGATCCTGCAACTCCCGCTCGGCATAATCTATTTCACGATCACGATCACGCTCATCTCCCTGTCGCTCGGGCTCATCGCGATGCCGATTCTCCACTACGTCTTCAATTTCCCCTTCGTGCAGACGAATCATCATGCGTACTATCTGCCGGGGTGGTCCATGCCGATCGTCGTCATGGCAGGCTTCTTCCTCGCAATCGTCACGCTTCATGTGGCGCGCGGGCTCGGACACATGCACGCGCGCTACGCGAAAAAGCTCCTCGTGAAGGGGGATTAGGTTGGCGAAGGCGCTCGTCATACTGAATCCGTCCGCGGCCCCCGAAGTCCGCGAGGCGGTGCTCCGGGCGCTGGAACTGCATTTTCCCGCGGCGCGCATCGATTACACCGTACATGAGCCCCGCAAGGGGGATCCGTTCGGAGAGATCGTACGCGCGCGCCTGAGCGAGGGCTTCGACCTGGTCGTCGCCGCGGGAGGGGACGGCACGGTTTCAGCCGTCGTCGACGGCCTCGTGGGGAGCGCGATCCCGCTCGGCATTATCCCGACGGGAACAGCGAACCTGGTCGCGCGCGAGCTCAATATCCCCCTCGTTCCGGGCGAGGCGGCGGCGCTCATCGCGCGAGCGCCGCGCTCTCGGATGATGGACGCGATGAGGATCGGCTCGCGCGTGTACGTGCTCGTGGCCGGGATCGGCATCAGCGCCTCGGTCGCCGGCGGCACGACGCGAGGGAACAAACGCCGATTCGGGCTCATCGCCTATCTCGGGGCGGCCATTCTCAAGGTGTTCGAATTCAGGCCCCGGCATCTCGAGGTCACGGTCGACGGCGTCTCTCAACGGCATCGGGCGATCGAGGTCGCGATCCTGAACTGCGGAATACTCGCCGCGATGCTGTTTCCCAAGAGACCCGACATCCACGTCGACGACGGGCATCTCGACGTATGGATTCTGGACACGAAGACCCTTCTCGATTATCCTCGGTACCTTTTCAGAATCATCGCGCGAAGGCCCGGAAATCCCCGCGCTCATTTCATCACGGCCGAGAGAAGCGTCACCGTGAAAAGCGCCGCACCGCTTCCGGTGCAGGCCGACGGCGACGTCATCGGCGCCACGCCGGTAGAGATCGAGGTCCTTCAGGGCGCGGTCAGAGTATTCGTCCCGGTGAAGCCCGCTGTCGAGCCGGGGCTCCAGCTCGCGCGGGAAATCTTCCTGATGCAGTACCTGTCCGGCCCGAAACGGGGATGATCCCGGAACCTTCCCATTATCCGGTTGTAAAGTAGATACCGGGCTGGTAATCTCGCCCGTCATTGCCCCCGTGCACAGCGCCTCTCAAACCGTAGGAGGACCTGAAGCTATGAGAAAGCCTTTCCTGTTCCTGCTCGCCCTCGCCATACCGGCGATCCTCTGTTCGTTCGCTCCCCAGGCGGATAATCCCCTGCTCGGGGAATTCACCGCCCCGTTCGGCGCTCCGCCGTTCGAAAAGATCCGGATCGAGCACTACAAGCCGGCATACCTGGAAGCGATGAAGCTGCATCGCGAGGAGATCGGCGCGGTCGCCGGGAATCCCGAAGCGCCGAATTTCGCGAACACGATCGAGGCGCTCGAAGCGAGCGGCGAACTCCTCTCGAGCGTCGACAATATATTCCGGAGCATGAGCTCCGCGAACACGAGCGACGAGCTGCAGGGAATCGCACAGGAGATCGCGCCCCTTCAGGCCGCCCATTACGACGAGATTCGCTTCAACGAGAAGCTCTTCGCGCGCGTCAAGGCGGTCTACGACAAACGAAACAAGCTCGATCTGATTCAGGAACAGAAGAGGCTCCTCGAGAAAACGTACCGCAGTTTCGTTCGCGGCGGCGCGAATCTGAACGCGGGCGACAAGGCGAAGCTCGCCGAAATCAACAAGGAGCTCTCCGTCCTCGGGCTCCAGTTCGAGGATAACCTCCTCAAGGAAGCAAGCAAGTTCGCTCTGGTTATCGAGAACAAGGACGATCTCGCCGGGCTCCCCGAAGGGGTCGTGACGGCCGCGTCGGAGACGGCGCAGCAGCTCGGATACGACGGGAAATGGGCTTTCACGGTCCGCAAACCGAGCATGATCCCCTTCCTGCAGTATTCCGAGCGGCGCGATCTCAGGGAGAAGATATACAAGGCCTATATCACGCGGGGCGACCATAACGACGACCTCGACAACAAGAAGACGCTTCTGCGCATCGCGGAGCTCCGCATCGAGCGCGCCAAGCTCCTGGGCTACAAAACGCACGCCGATTTCGTCCTCGAGGAATCGATGGCGAAGAATTCCGCGACCGTCTACGACTTTCTCGGCAAGCTCTGGACGCCTGCACTCGCGCGCGCCAAGGCCGAGGCCGCTTCGTTCCAGCAGATGATCGACAAGGAAGGAAAGGGCTTCAAGCTCGCATCCTGGGACTGGCGGTACTACGCGGAGAAGGTCAGAAAGGCGAAGTACGACCTCGACGACGAGATGCTCCGGCCGTACTTCGAGCTCGAGAACGTCCGCGCCGGCGCCTTCATGCTCGCCACGAAGCTCTACGGAATCACCTTCGAGGAGCGGAAGGATATCCCGACGTACAACGCCGAGGTGCGCGTGTACGAGGTGAAGGAAGCGGACGGGAAGCACATCGGGCTCCTCTACACCGATTACTTCCCGCGCGACAACAAACAGGGCGGCGCCTGGTGCGGAGGATTCCGCTATGCATCGAGGATCGACGGGAAGATCGAGACGCCCCTCATCACGAACTGCGGCAACTTCGTGCGCCCGGCGGGAGACACCCCCTCGCTCCTCAACTTCGACGAGGTGACGACCCTCTTCCACGAGTTCGGGCACAGCCTGCACAGCCTCCTCTCCGAATGCGCGTACCCGACGGTGCAGAACGTCGCGACCGATTTCGTCGAGCTTCCCTCGCAGATCATGGAGAACTGGGCCACCGATCCGGAATTCATGAAGATGTACGCGCGGCATTACAACACCGGCGAGCCGATACCGGACGCGCTTATCGATAAGATCAGAAAATCGAGCACCTTCAACCAGGGATTCGCGACGACGGAGTATCTCGCCGCCTCGATCCTCGATATGGACTGGCACACCCTGGCCGCGCCCCCGGCGCCGGACGCGAACGCCTTCGATACGGCCTCCCTCGGCCGCATCGGCCTCATCCCGGAGATTGTCTCGCGCTACCGGAGCACCTACTTCGCCCACATCTTCGGTGACGGCGGATACGCGTCGGGATACTACGGCTATATCTGGGCCGAGGTGCTGGATGCCGACGCGTTCCAGACCTTCAAGGAAACGAGCCTCTTCGATCAGAAGACGGCGTCCGCATTCCGGAAATACATCCTTGCGGCGGGCGGGATCGAGGATGAAATGTCGCTCTACAAGAAGTTCAGGGGCCGGGAACCGAAGATCGAGCCGCTCCTCGATCGCCGCGGGCTCAACTGAGCGGACACACCTCAGCCTGGCCGGCGCCCCCGCCGGCCAGGCCTCTCTTTACCCCCGCGGGCATTTTCCAGAATTAGGTATTTATGCCCATTTCTCGGCGATCCCCGGGAAAGTCGTCATTCCTGCCGTCTAATTCGTTGTGAGGACAAAGATTTCACTTTGCTTCCGAAGGTTCGAGTCGTACTCTGATTCTCGTCTCCTGTTCTCTGGCGATTATCGACCTCGCGGGGGTGGCCGATATAAGCGAAGAGAAACCCGTAGTATTTATCGTAGACGACGATCCTTCCATTCGATCGCTTCTCTGCAAGCTTATCGAGTCGGTCGGGCTGCAGGCCAAGGCTTTCGCTTCGTCGGGGGAATTCCTCGCGCAACCCCCCCCGGCGGGCCCCGCGTGCCTCGTCCTCGACGTGAGAATGCCGGGGTTGAGCGGCCTCGATCTCCAGGAGCGACTCGCGCAATTGGGCCTCGACATTCCGATCATATTCATCACCGGTTTCGGAAACGTTCCCCAGAGCGTTCGCGCGATGAAGGCGGGCGCCGTCGATTTCCTCCAGAAGCCCTTCGAGAATCAAACTCTTCTCGACGCCGTCAACAGGGCGCTCGAGCGGGATCGATCAGCGCGCCTGCGCCACGAGGAAATTCACGAGATTGGGGCGCGGCTCGCCACGCTCACGCCGCGCGAGTACGAGGTCTTCAATCTGGTGGCGGCCGGCCTCGCGAACAAGCAGGTCGCCGACGAGCTCGGTCTCAGCGAAAAAACCGTCAAGATACACCGGGGCCACGTCATGCAGAAGATGGAGGCCCGGACCTTCGCGGACCTCGTTCGAATGGCTGAAAGACTGAACCGCAAGGCGCCGCGCGCCGAGGAACACATCTCTTCGGATCGCGAGTAGCGTCATCCCGTCCCGCATATCGACCTTTTCCCCTCATAGGCCTTTGGTCTTAGTCGTGTAACCCCTAAGTGCAATTGACGTCCCGCGCTTTCATGACGACAATTGTTCATAATGAACGTGCTCGATTTCGAAAAGCTCATACGGTCCGAGAAGACGGCGAAGCATTACATGCTGACCCGCTGCAGCATGGTGGCCGGCTTCCGCTGCCCGAGTTGCTCGGGCGACAGGCTTTACGAGGTGGAGAGCGGCAAGCGGCGACGCTGCCCCGGATGCGGACATACCTTCAATCCCTTCGCCGGCAGGTATCTCAACAACGTCAAGCTCTCCGCCAACGAGTGGCTTTGGGTCGTGAAGCTCTTCGAGCTCGAGACCTCCGCGACGGTCATCGCGAGCGAGACCGGCATCAGTTACCCGACCGCCCTCAAGACGATCAATACAATCAGGTGCGCGATCGCTGAAGCGCGGTGTTCGGACGGCGACGTGTCCGGCGGCTGCGGGGAGACGGACAGGCGCGGGATACTCGGCGCTCCGAACGACAACGGCGTATCGGGAGGCGCGGAGCCGGTGGCTGACGATACGATTCACTATCATCTCAAGCTGGGAAACGATTATCTCATACTGACGGAGAGATCTCCGGAATACGGTCATCTCGTCTACCGGGAGCGGAAGATCGAGGTCGTCGATCACGGTAGAGACTTCCCGAGGCTCAGGGTCTACTGCAGCGCGAAGGGTTTCTGGCCGTTCGCGAAGGAACGGTTCGTCAAGTACCACGGCATTCCGCTCGACAAGCTCCCCGGCTACCTGGAAGAGATGAGCTTCCGATGGTTGAACCGGGGAACGCCCCTCTTTGATCTTATTCTCGAACGTCTCTGCCACTATGCGCCCGCCGGAACGTTCGGCAGGCGTACGCGCGCGGAACAGCTCGTGCATTGATCCGATCGGACAAAATCAAACTTTGACACAATTCGTGACGCGCGGTATTCTGCGCCGCGTTGAATCTTTCATCGGGGAGCGTTGAACGTGGTGCGGATCGTTCCGTTCGGATGCCTGCCGCTTATCCTGCTCGTCGGGCTCGCGATATTCTTTCCCCTCTTCCTCGCCGACGCGATGGCGGCGGCCTTCGCCAAGCTCGGCATGAGCCCGGGCCTTTCGCTCGCGGTCGTGATCGCGATGTTCATCGGAGGGCTCTTCAACATTCCCCTCAAAAGGGTCCCCCGAGTCATGTCGGTCGACACGGCGCCTCTCGGGCTCTACGGCGCCGGGCGCATCTTCCCCCAATGGTCCCGCCGGTCCTCCTCGACGGTCATCGCGGTCAACGTCGGCGGATGCCTCATTCCATGCGCAATCGTCGCCTATGAGCTGACGCGGATCGCCGGGCACGGATCGACGGCCCTCGCCCTGACCGCCGCCGCGGCGGCGATCAACATCGCGGTCTGCTACCGGCTCGCCCGCCCGGTGCCGGGCGTCGGGATCGTCCTGCCTGCGCTCGCGCCTGCGCTCGCGGCGGCAGCGTGCGGTTTCCTGTTCATGCGGGAGCTCGCGCCGCCGATCGCGTTCACAGCGGGCGTCCTCGGCCCGCTTCTCGGCGCCGACCTTCTCAACCTGCGCCGGATACTGCACAGCGGCGCCGGGATCGCGAGCATCGGCGGGGCGGGCACCTTCGACGGAATCGTTCTCTCCGGGCTCGTCGCCACACTTCTCGCCTAGGCGCTTCTTCATTCCGAATAGGTACAACGCCCTATTCTTATGGCCAGTTTTTTGACAGGTTGCACGACATATCACCAGGCTGATTCACGCGATTCCCCCTCGCGTCGATTCCGATTCCGTGATCGCCCGGATTTCTCAACTTTTTCTTGCGGGCGCTCGCCAAGCGATCGCCCTCTGGAATTCTCGCGTCAGAGCGAACCATCGATATTGCCCGGTTTAAAGAATCTGGGAACGGCTCTCGTCCTCCCGCGGAACTCTCCGCGATCCCGCCGGCCGGATTTCGCTCAAGAAATGATGCGGTTATAGGCGTTATGTCCCGCCTTGCGCGCACCTCTCGCCATCCGGTGCCCGGCGACTTTCGAATATTTCATCAAACGAGAAACGGGCTTCGCTGCCGCGGCCGCAAGAATCCAGCCGCAGGTATCTATGCAACACGGGCTAGTAAGTGAAAGCTCGAAGACGGGTCGAACGGACGAACGCGTTTCCGGTGCCAGATACTTTAGAAGCGGCCTCGGTCGACCGTTTCCGGATCGGAAGGTCACGCCGCAAGAGCAATGGCGATGGTCGAGGCATTTCGATCATAGGGACTTCCGGCATATCGCGGCACGGGGCATTCATGGCATCGCGGTTGCTGCCCGTCACAGGACATAGCGAACAATTCACCAATGCCAAACTCGCTGCTCCACACAACCCGAATTGTTCATGACCACTGCGGCCGGGATGTCTCGATGAGAACTCATCTGGATGGCATTGGACTCATCGAACGTGCCGGACATGAAACTCGAACTCACTCAAGGAGGTGAATCATGAAGAAACTCGTCGCCTTAACATCGGCAATGCTACTCCTCGGCGTTTGCGGAACGGCCTTCGCCGCGAGCAGCACCACTCAGACGGTCACGTACCAGGTATCGGCGATCAACGAGATCTCGGTCAGCGGCAACCCTGGCGCACTTATCGTCAGCGCCGCCACGGCGGGATCCCAGCCGACGGCCGTCACTGACGCTACCACGACCTATGCCATCACCACGAATGGTAGCCTCAAGAGGATCACTGGTGTGCTCAACACCGCGATGCCGGCTAATACCTCGCTCAAAGTGACCGTGACGGCTCCGTCAACGGGCACCGGCGCAGGTCAGGTCACCTTGACCGCCACCGCCGCGAATCTCGTCACCGCGATCGGGGCGGTAGCGCAGAGCGGTATCGCCATCAGCTACGAGTTCTCGGCCACGGCCGCCGCGGGCGTCGTCGCCTCGGCCCAGAAAACCGTGACCCTGACCGTCGCTGACGCAGTGTAACACCGGCCAGGCATGGAGGGGTGGTTGCGCCGCGTGACCACCCTCCACTTTCAAACGGTTGAATGGAGATCGGGAAGATCAGACAAGGAATAACCAATCAGGGAAGAAAGAACATGTTGAATAAAAAAATGACCAAGACTTCCATCGGGATTGCGGTGCTGCTCGTGACGGTGTGCGGCTTCGGCGCGGCGAAGGCGGACGACATAACCGCGAGCGGCAATCCCGGCTCACTCATCATCAGCTCCGCGACGGCCGGCTCCGCCTTGGCCCCGGTGAGCGACGCGACGACGACATACAATATCAACATCACCACCGGCACGACGAAGATCACCGGTGAAATCAACACGGCGATGCCGGCAAACACGGCTCTGAGAGTCATGCTCGCGGCGCCTACCGGGGCAACGAGCGTCGGAATGGTCACCCTTTCCGCCACAGCTCAGAATCTCGTTATCGGAATCGCCAATCTGACGAGTCAAAACGGACTCGGGATTTCGTACGAGTTCGGCGCCTCCGTCAGCGCCGGCGTCGTCTCGAGCGCGGCCAAAACGGTGACATTCACGATTGCCGCCAATTAGCGGGAAACGGCGGAGGTATTTCGGACATGACTCGCATATCACATAATCGGGAGGTTGTTATGAAAAGATTCTTCTGCACTTTCATATTGATGCTCACGCTCGCGAGCTCGCCGGCATGGACCGTGTCGGTGCTCGGGGGCCTGACTCACCAGATGACCCTTGCGTCCGGCGAAAGAAAAGAGGGCACGATCCAGCTCTACAACAAGGACGACGTCGCCGCGCGGGTGCGCATATCCCAGACGGATTACGCGTTCTTCGCCGACGGGCGCACCCTCTATGACGAGCCGGGCAGCAGCAATCGCTCGAACGCGGGATGGATCAACGTGAGCCCCCTGAACGTCACGATCCCCCCGAAGGAAACGGTCTCCATCTTTTACGAGATTACGGCGCCCGGCGATCCGGGGCTCGCCGGAACCTACTGGAGCATCATCATGGTGGAGCCGATCGCCGAGACAGGCATGGGGGTCAGGGGTCAGGACGGAAAGGTGGTCCTGGGGCTCCAGACCATCATCCGCTACGCGGTCCAGATCATCTCGGACATAGGCGAGACGGGCAGCTCCACGATCAGCATCACCGACAACAAGGTCGTGGTCCGCGAGGGAAAGACGCTGCTCCAGGCCGACGTCGTCAACGTCGGAGAACGCTGGCTGAGCCCCTCGGTATGGACCGAATTCTACGATAAGGACGGCCGCTACGTCGGGCGATTCGACAGCAACCGGCAGCGCGTCCTGCCGAGCTGCTCGGTCAGGCATCTCTTCGATCTGACGAGCGTTCCCCGGGGAACGTATACGGCGCTCTTCGTCGTCGACAACGGAGACGATCGAGTATTTGGAACCACGTATGAAGTGAGGTTGCAGCCATGAAGCCCCGATTTATCATTCTGTTCATAATGCTCCTTTTGCTCCCCTCGTACGGTTTCGCGCAGGGAATAGGGCGCGGCGTGGAGCTCACCCTGACCTCTCCGAAACTGATCCTGGTCGAGCCGGGCAAGATCGTCACGGCGAGCTACCTCGTCTCGAACCGGACGGACGGCACCGTGGAGCTCGACGAGAACCTCGACCTGCCGACGCAGCCCGAAGGATGGCAGCCGGCCATCGCCTACAAACGCTCCATCAGCCTGGCGGCGGGCGAGCAAAAGGTGCAGCTCGTGA
>Ga0265296_1001477_pt1 | contig 26966 bp, 28 predicted proteins | sample MunlanPumphouse1_FD_189073 | JGI IMG/M metagenome (GOLD analysis project Ga0265296, IMG submission 189073) | Groundwater microbial communities from a municipal landfill in Southern Ontario, Canada - Pumphouse #1 | ecosystem: Environmental > Aquatic > Deep subsurface > Groundwater | place... | reverse complement strand
GGTCGTCGGGCAGTTCAGGCTCGGGTCCGGCGGTGACATGCACCGCGATCCCCTCAGCCTCGAAGACGGCGGCGATGGCGCGCGCCCGTCGGATCCACAGGTCGGTCAGGATGTCGGGATCGAGCAATACGGGCGCCAGCTCCCCGAACAGATCCGCCTCGGTGCGGCCGCCGGCTTCTCCATAGCGGACCGAATCCACCAGGGCGCAGCGGCGGTCCCGGGCGGTGACCCGCCCTTCGTCGAGCCGTTCCGTGATGCGCCAATCCTGAAATCCATGCCCGTCCAGCGCCGCCTCGGCGAGCTCGGCCTGCTCCGCCTTGTCCGGCAGACGGGCCAGCAGCCGGGCCTGTTTGAGGGTCATGCGCCCGGCCTTCAGGGCCGCGAGGGCGACCGGCGGCAGCCCGGCCAGGGCGGCCAGGCGTTTGACGTCGATCTCGGCGTAACCGAGGGCCCGGGCGATCACGGACACCGTCAGCCTGGATTTCAGCATCCGGCCGATGGCGGCGATGATATCGGCGACATGAACGGGCACGGCCGTGTTGGTCAACAGGACGGCCGCCGCCTGGCGAGCCGGATCGGTCTCGACATAGACCGTGACCGGGTAGGTCTCGTCGATCTCCCCCGCGTCCAGCAGCAAGCCCAGGGCCAGGCGACGACGGCGGCCGTCCAATGCCATCCAGGGCTCCTCTTTTCTGCCGCGGCCGGGGCGGACGGTGAGGCGCTGCAGCTGGCCGGCGGCCTTCATCGTGGCGGCCAGGGTCGGGATGTCGTCATCCGGCGGCTCATTGAATCGCAGATTCTCGCGGGCGATGCCGATGTCGCCGAGGCGGACGGTGCGTTCGTCGCGCGCGACGACGACCGCGGGCATGCTGACAGGAACAAGGTCGGTCATGGGGACTCTCCTGCCGGGCATCGGGGCCCATCCCCGCCGCTCCGGCGCCCATCAAGACCCTCGCTCCTCTCCTTTCGCCGCGGCGACGGCCACCTCGTTCCAGTCGCCGAACGGCGGGTCTGGAAGGATGATGCGAACCTCCAGACCGCCGGTCGCGAGGCGGCGTCGAAGCCGCGCCGCGCAGCCCTCGCCCGCGGCTCCCCGGTCGGCGGCGATCAGCACGCGGCGCACCCGCGCGGGCGGCGTCCAGGCCGCGAGGTTGTTCGCCGCCATCAGGGCCCAACCCGGAAGCTGGAAGCGGTCCATGGCGCACAGGGTCGTGACAACGCCTTCCCCGACCAGCATTTCCGCGGAGGCCGGAGCCAGGCGAACGGCGGCGCCGGCCGGAATCAGACCGACCGTCTTTCGCGTCAGCCGCAAGCCCGGGGCGAGACGCCCGTTCCGGTCGAGATAGGTCAGCTCCACCGCCGTCAGTCGGTCCTGTTCATCGCTGATCCGCGCGATCAGGGCGGGGCGACGTCGGCCGCGCGGCCGGTAGACGGAGACCGGCGCTTCCGGATGGAAGCCGAGGTTCGACGCGGCGGCGGCGCCCTGAACGGCGCGGCGACGCAGGTAGCGATCGGCGGGGCCGCCGCCGTCCAGGCCCCGACAACCGGCCCAGAGATCCGAGGCCGTCTGGAGACGAAGACGAGGATCGGGCCTTGGGACCGAAGCGCCTGTTCGTCCGCCGCCGGTCAATCGGCCGGCGACGTCGATGAAGCCCTGGTCACGCAGATGATCGCGGATGGTCCTCCAGTCCGCCGCGCCGAAGCCATGAACGACGACCCGGTTGTCGGTCAGCAGCAGCAGCGAGACCGACCGATCCCGCGCGCTATGGCCGGGCGCGGGGACATTGGCGCGCTGTCCGCCGGAATAGAGATCGCCGCCCAGGGCGGCGACGATGCCGTGCAAGGTCATGGTCGCCTCAGCTCAGGCCCTGGTCCCGGCGGGCGTCGCGACACACGCGATGGCCGGCGCAGGGCCGATGACGCCCGGCGCGCTCTTCTGGTCGTGAAACGGGTTGCGGTCATCGCGGGCTCCTCAGGGCTCGCCGCGCCATCGCGGCAACCCGACCCGCCCTCCCTTCCCCATTGCCCTGGCGCCCGCAGACGCGCGCCGCGCCGTTCCCCGACAATGCGGTCCGGGACCGAATCTTCTTACGAATGAGAATGTGTCTCATTATGCCCATTTCGAACATCGACTCGCGAAACGACAGATCCCATGCGCCTCCTTCTGACCTCGACAGCCGTCCTCCTGACGTGCCCGGTCGCCGCCATCGCGCAGGAACCGGCGACCGAGTTAGAGCCCATCATCGTCACCGGGCAGGCCCGCGGCTACATCGCGATCGACTCGGTGACCGCGACCAAGACCGACACCCCTCTCATCGACGTGCCCCAAAGCATCAACGTCGTGACGCGCGCACAGCTGGACGATCAGGCAATGCACAACCTCGGCGACGTCCTCCGCTATGTGCCGGGGACCACGGTCGGTCAGGGCGAAGGCAATCGCGACCAGATCACCTTGCGGGGACAGAACACCACGGCTGACTTCTTCCTCGACGGCGTGCGTGATGACACGCAGTATTTCCGGGGCCTGTATAATCTCGAACGGGTCGAGGTGCTGCGGGGTCCCTACGCTCTGATCTTCGGGCGCGGCGGCGGCGGCGGCATCGTCAACAGGGTCCAGAAGACCCCAAGCGCTGGCGGCGCCTTCGCGACCGGCCGGCTCAGCGCCAACAGCTTCGGCGCCTGGGACGTGTCGGCGGATATCAACGCGCCCATCAGCGACAGGGCGGCGTTCCGCATCAACGCCATCTACGAGAACCTCGGCAACCACCGCGACCACTACGATGGCGAACGGTACGCCGTGAATCCCTATCTGGCCGCAGAGCTCGGCGGGGGGTGGCGCGCCGGCCTGTCCTGGGAATACGTCAACGATGACCGCGTCGTCGATCGCGGAATCCCCTCATTGGCCGGAGCCCCGTTGACCGGCTACCGCGATCAGTTTTTCGGCGTGCCCGGGATCAACCGGACCACGCTCGACGCCCATATTATCAAGATGCGGGTAGACGGCGACCTCGCGGACAATATCCGGGCTTCGACCACTGTGCTGTATGGCGACTACGACAAGGTCTACACCAACGTCTTCGCCAATGGCCCCGCCAGCTCTCAGCGCGGGATCGTCCCGCTGGCCGCCTATACCGATCCCACCACGCGCCAGAACCTGCTTGTCCAGAGCAACCTGGTCTGGGACGTGACCACGGGCTGGATGACTCACAAGATCCTGTTCGGTCTCGAATACGGGGACCAGCAATCCGCGAACCAGCGCCGTAACGGCGTCCTGTCAAACCCGACCTTCAATCTGGCCGATCCGGTGTTTCCGACCGTCACCTTCCCGGCGCTCAGCCGCGATACGGTCTCGAACGTCGGATCCGTCTCCGCCTATGTCCAGGATCAGATCAGCCTCGGCGACCATTTCCAGCTCGTCGGCGGGATCCGGTACGACCGTTTCGACATCACAGGCGTCGATCTCCAGCCCAACCCCGACCGCCCCTTCGAGCGGGCCGATGACAAGGTCTCGCCGCGCCTGGGCCTGATCTACAAGCCCCGATCGAAAGTCTCGATCTACGGCAGTTACAGCCGGTCCTTCCTGCCGCGATCAGGCGATCAATTCCTTACCCTGTCGGTGACACAGCAGAACCTCGAGCCCGAAGAATTCACCAACCACGAGTTCGGCGCCAAATGGGACATCCGTCCCGACCTCAACGTCACGGCCGCCGTGTTCCGGCTGGACCGCACCAATGCGACGACGCCCGATCCGCTCAACCCGACGGTCACCATCAATGTCGGCGAGACACGGACAGAGGGCGTGGAACTGGCTGTCACCGGGCGACTGCGGCCAGGCTGGCAGATCAGCGGCGGCTATTCCTGGCAGGACGCCCGCCTGCAGGGCAATGACTCGGTCCGTCTGGCCCAGACCCCGAAACAGCAGTTCAGCCTTTGGAACCGCTATGACGTCAGCCGCCGGCTGGGTATCGGTCTGGGAGTCATACATCAGGCCAGCCAGTTCGCGGCGATCCGGACCGCGCCGCCCACGACCCGGTTGCCGGCCTTCACCCGCGTTGACGCCGCCGTGTTCTACGAGGTCAGCGACACCGTCCATTGGCAGCTGAATATCGAGAATCTGTTCGACACGACCTATTTCCCGGACGCCCACAACAACGCCAACATCTCGACCGGAGCTCCGCTGAACGCCCGGCTGACCCTGAGCACGCGGTTCTAGCCGGCACGAATTCGCAGAGTCTCCAGGCAAAGCGGGCCGTCAGAAAGTCTTTTCCCGGCGCTTGGTGACCGCCGCGCCCGCCCTCCATACCGCAGCGTCATCGGCACGACCCTGGGCAAGCATCGACGGGCGGGGCGCGGTGATGGTGCCTCCTGAACAAGCCCTCAGATCAGGCCGAGGGCCTTGAAGCTGGCCGTGCCTTCCCGACCCACGACGAGGTGGTCGTGGACCTGGAGATTGAAGACCCGCGCCGCCTCGACGATCTGTCGCGTCATCTGGATATCGGCCTGCGACGGCGTCGGGTCGCCGGAGGGATGATTGTGGACCAGGATCAAGGCGGAAGCCGACAACTCCAGGGCCCGGCGAATCACTTCGCGCGGATAGACGGGGGCGTGATCCACCGTTCCGTCCGCCACCAGTTCGTCGCGAAGCAGAATGTTGCGGCGATCGAGGTAGAGCGCACGAAACTGTTCGCGCGAGTCGTGGGCGAGCGCCGTTCGAACATAGACCAGAAGCGCCGTCCAGGATGTAATCACGGGGCGGCGGCAGGCGTCCTCGTGCGCCAGGCGGATCGCGAACTCACGCAGCAACTTCAGCTCGGCCGGGATGGCGGCCCCGGTGCGGGACGAGCGCGCCAGTTCGCCGGGCGTCGCGCCGGCTATGGCCCCGAGACTTCCAAACCGGTCGAGCAAGGCGGCGGCGAGCCGCTCCGGATTTGCGTTCGGGTCCGTTCGCCTCAGAAGCAGGGACAGCAGGGTCCGATCATCCAGCGCGGCATGGACAAGGGTCGGGGACGAGGGGCCGCGCCGATGCGGTTCAGCAGGCGGCGCCCGGTTCGGAGTCGAGGTCATGGCGGTCTCCTTCGCTCCACCACGGAGCGCCCGCCGCCCGCCTTCCTTTCTCCTCCGCAGGACTTGTTCCATGGTTGGCGGCGCGCATCCTGCACTGACAAATCCTGCTGGTTCGCGCCGCCTGGATCGAAGTCCGGCTTTCCGACTGCGACGCCGTCGAACTGGACGGCCCATCGGCCGCGGCCGCTCGGTCCGGGGCCGAAACGGCCGGGTCGTCGTCTACGGCCAGGTCATCGCCTCATGCCGCCTGAACGAACCTCGGATCGGCGATCTCCTGCGCGCCGCCAGCGACCGCGAAGACGGGAGCCGGGCCCGGAGCCTCGCCCGACGGACGGCGCGCCGGGAAGGTCGCGTCGCGGCCTCCGCCTGCGATCACTCCCGGAGTCCGCCGGGCCGCCACATGCAGATTGCCTCCGGAAGCAAGACCGGCGCAGAGTGGCGGAACCAGCCGCCGCTAACCGGGATCCCGACCATGTCCGCCGTCAGAACGCTTCTCGCCCTCGCCTTGTCCGTGTCGGTCGTCGCCAGCGGGCCGGCGCTCGCTCACGATCCCGTCCCGGCCGCGGTCGCTTCCATCGACGATGTCCAGGCGGACGCGGTCGCGGCCGCGAGCGTCGTTGACGCCTTTCACGCTGCACTCGAACATGGCGATACCGACGCTGCGCTGGCCCTCCTGGCCGATGACGTGTTGATCTTCGAGGGCGGCGGCGCCGAGCGATCGAAAGCCGAATACGCCCAGCACCATCTGGCCGCCGACGCCGCCTTCTCGGCGGCCGTGCGCAACACCAGAGCCCGGCGCACGGCGCGCGCCAGCACTGACAGCGCCTGGGTCGCGAGCGAAGGCCGGACGACGGGCCAGTTCAACGGCCGCCCCATCGACAGCCTGTCGGCCGAGACGATGGTTCTCCGTCGCGAGGCCGACGGATGGCGGATCGCCCACATTCACTGGTCCTCGCATGCGGCGCGTTGAACGCCGCGCGTGAGCAGCGGGCGCCGTAACGCCCACCCCCGGGCGCCCCGATCCTGTTCAAACTGGAGGGCGCTCGCGGATTTGAACCACGATCTGCGGATTAAATGTCCGCCGCTTTGCGCCATTAAGCTAAGCGCCCCAGCGGGTTCGAGCTGACGACGTCCGCCCCGCCCACACACCATCGCCGGTAAAGCTTAATTCTCGATAGCCGATCGCGCCTGCCGGCCTCCCTCCGGCGGCGCTCCAGCCGTTTTAGGTGATCTGGGGCCGGGCGCGGCTATGGGGCGGCTGACGCCGGGTGGGCTTCAAGCCAGGCTTCCAGGTCACGAATGTCGCGGGTCTGCATATCGACGGTCTTCCGGGCCATCCTGCGGATTTCCGCGTCTTCAGTATCTTCAAGGGCGATCCGGGCCATATCAAGCGCGCCCTGATGGTGAGCGATCATCTTGCGGGCCCAGAGGTGATCGGGGTCGGCCCCGGAGACCGCGGCCATGGCCTCTTTCATCCGCGCTTCGACCGGCTCGAACGATCCCTGGGGCGGGAGGCCGACAGCGCCGGAGGCGCGCCTGTCGAGCCAACGCCGAAGTTCGGCGATGTCCTGCGTCTGCATCTCCATGGTTTTCTGCGCCATGCGGCGGATGTCGGCGTCCCGTCCCTCCCGCACCACGATCTCCGACATGTCCAGGGCGCCCTGGTGATGTGGGACCATCTTGCGCGCCCAGGTCTCGCTGACATCGGCGCCGTGCGCGCCCATCATGGCCGCATGCATCTTCGTTTCCGCCGCGGCGAACGGCGTTGAGGCCGGCTGGGGCGCCTGGGCGAGCACGCTGGCGTCGCCCGTCTCCGACGCCGGATCGTCGGCTTGCGGGCCGCAGGCGGCGACCGAGAGGGACATCATGCCCAGAACAAGCGCGGGCGAGCGCAAGGACCTGATCATCGTGAGCTCCAAAGCTGAACGGCGCTCGCGGACAGCGGCGCGCGGAAAACAGCCGGCTCGCGACGCCGGCCCGCGTTTCGACGCGGAGCCAGGCCTCGCTTGCCGAACATCGTTTGAAATCCGGCGCCTCGGGGCGGTTCCCCCCCGGTCGAAATATTCCGCCGAACGCGAGGGGCATGTGCACAAGATAGAGGGCGAAGGACGCTGTTCCTCGCCACGGAGCTCACCGCGGCCGCCCTGCATCTGCTCGTCGAGAAGCCCGGCCGAACCTGGATCCGACGCCGGTTCGAAAGCCGCCGGGCCGAGCCGGCCGCGCCGGCGTGACCGGCGTGGTTCGCCCGTATAGGTTCGTCCTCGCCCGCGGTGATCTGGAAACGACCGACGACAGCGACGCGCGATCCCGCCGTCAGCGGCGGGCGCGCCTGCAGAGGGAGACAGACCATGAACGATGTCCACGCCCAACACCCCGCTCATGGGAATCCACGCAGCACGGCGAAGATCTGGGGTCACCCGATCCACCCGATGCTCGTGCCATTTCCGATCGTGAGCTTCGTCGGTGCCTTCGTCGCCGACGTCGTCTTCCTGTCGAGCGGCGAAGCCGGATGGGCGACGGCGTCGAGCTGGCTGCTCGGGGTCGGGCTCGGCTCGCGGCGCTGGCGGCGACCACCGGCCCGATCGATTTCTTCGGCGACCCGCTCGTGCGCGGGCACGGCGACGCGGTCAAGCACATGCTGGCAAACCTGGTCGCGGTCGGTTGGGGAAGCCGACGCCCGGATCAGAGTCGAGGTCGGTCTCATGGCGCTCTCCTTCTCCGCTCCATCACGGCGGGCTCGCCGTCCGACCCGCTTTTCTCCAGCAGAGCTTGTCCTCGGGGCCGGCCCCGCGCCACTCTGGGGCCGATGCTATCGCCTCTGATAAGCGCCGGATTCCTGCTGCTCCCGGAGGCTCCGGATGGGCCTGCGGCCGACCGCCCGAAACTCGAACGAGGGATTTAAGCCTGGAGGCCGTATCTCTCATTGAACCCCTCTGGTTTCGGAGCCTCCCTATGACCACTCGCAAAATCCTTTCCGTCGTCGGCGCGGTCAGCGCCCTGCTGTTGGTCGCGACACAGGCTGACGCCCACGCGCGCGTCGTCGCCTCCAACCCGGCGGCGAGCGCGAGCATCGCCTCACCGCGGGCGCTGACGGTCACGTTCAGCGAACGCGTCGTTCCCGCTTTCTCGGGCCTCCAGGTCGTGAACGCCGCGGGGGTCGAATTCCCCGTCGCGACCACCGTTTCCAATGACGGCATGACCGTTTCGGGACGGACGGCGCGCCCGCTCGCGGCCGGCGCCTACAGCCTCAACTGGCATGCCGCCTCGGCAGACGGCCACCGTATGACCGGCGCCATCGCCTTCACGGTACGCTGAACCATCGTGCTCGACGTTCTGGTCATCCTGCTCCGGCTCGCGCAGTACGGCGGCGCGGTCGTCCTGCTTGGGACGCCGCTGTTCCTCCTCTACGGCTTGCGCGGGTCGGACGCGTTGTCCCTCGGCTGGATGAAATCCTTGCTGGTCAGCGCGGCGGTCGTGGTCGCCATAAGCTCGGCCGCCGCGCTCGTGGCCCAGACCGCAGTGATGGCAGGCTCGCTGACTGAAGGCCTCAAGCCGGCTTCGCTCAGCTTCATGATCACGGGCACGAGCCTCGGACCAGCCTTTCTCGCCCGGGCGCTGGCCGCGTTTATCGCGCTTCTTGCGCTCATCGGGGACAAGCCGTCCCGCGGCCTGTGGAGCTTCGTCGCCGTCGCCGGTCTGATCGTCGGCGCCAGTTTCGCCTGGACGGGACACGGCGCGGCCACCGAAGGTGCGGGGCGCTATGTCCATCTCACCGCCGCAATCCTGCATAGCTGGGCGGCGGCGGTGTGGCTCGGCGCGCTCGCGGCGCTGCTGATCCTGACGGTGCGGCGACGGTCAGAGGCGGTTGATGGCGATAGAATCCTTCATCGAGCGCTTCACGGGTTTGCCGGCGTCGGCACCGCATCGGTCGCCGTCCTGGTTCTGAGCGGACTGGTGAACAGCTGGTTCATGGTCGGGCCTGATCGTATCGCCGGCCTGCTGAGCACGCCCTACGGCCTGCTGTTGACGGGCAAGCTCGTTCTCTTCGCGCTCATGCTGGCTCTGGCGGCCGCGAACCGCTTTCATCTGACGCCCGATCTCTACAGCGCCCTCGACGATCCCGAGGATCTCGGCCCCGCGATTTCCCGGCTCAAACGCAGCCTGGCGATGGAGACTCTCCTCGCCCTGGGATTGCTGGCCCTGGTGTCGATCATGGGAACCTTGGCTCCGGTCTCGGCCATGGACATGGCGATGTAGCAGCTGCCGCGCGCCAAACTCGCTGGAGCCCCGGGGCGTTGGCGCACGGGCCGAGGAGGACCGGCGGCAAATGGCCATTGGCCCGGTCCTCGGGACCTGCCTAGACTGGTCAGCAATTCAGGGGAGGCGGCGTGCAGGACCGACTTCGAGATCTTATGGAACGGTGGCGGCGCGATCCGGCGGCGACCTACCAGACCTGATTCCTGTGAGACGAGCGTCTGAAGAATTTTCGCTCCATCCGTCGCGGCATCGGCCAGGTCGTCGAGGAAATCGAAACTGGCCGGTTCGGCGTGGTCTATCGCGGGTCATCGCTGGAAACGATCCTCCGGCGCGCATTTTAGCGAATGATCGCCGTAACGAAGCCCATGCTTGCGCCGCGATTGCCTCCCCACGGATGTGTCGAACGGCCCAAAGCCAACGACTGCGAGAGCTGCGGCGCGCGGGCGCTGAGCGTCTGCGGCAGCGTCGCCGATCATGATCTTGAACGCTTGGGAGATCTGGCCGAGGTCGTCAAGTTGGCCGCCGGCGCGGTTTTGACCCGGGAAGGCGAACCCGCGCCCTACGTGTTCAATGTCACCACGGGGTCGCTGCGGGTCTACAAACTGCTGCCGGACGGTCGACGCCAGATCATCGGCTTCCTGTTCGCCGGCGACTTCCTCGGTCTAGCGATCGGTGAGTTCTACGTGTTCTCCGCCGAAGCCATGGAGCCGACGACCGTCTGCCGGTTCCGCAAGGGACCGTTCCGCGCCCTCGTCGAGAGCAGTTCGCCCCTTGAGCATATGCTTCTCCACCGCACGTCCCACGAACTGGCCGCCGCCCAAAACCAGATGCTTCTGCTGGGACGCAAGACCGCCATTGAGCGGCTGGCGTCCTTCCTGCTCGACCTGCCCGGCCACGACCCCGCGCGCCCGACGGTCCCGGGCCATGTCCGCCTGCCCATGAAACGCGGCGAGATCGCCGACTATCTGGGATTGACGATCGAGACGGTCAGCCGCGTGCTCACCCGCATGAAGGCCAACGGCATCATCTCGATGCCCTCCCAGAGCGATCTGATCGTCGAACGTCCGGACCTCCTGCGCGCACACGCCGGCGGAGAAATCTGATGTCGGCGGTTGAGCCGGATCAAAGGCTGCCGGCCAGCCGAGGCGTCAGGGGGGAGATCGCTGAGCTGGAGGACGGCGCCATGGACGCGAACTCGAAGATCGACGCCTGCCCGCCGATCAACGGCGTTCGGTCGAAACCATCGTCGACCTTCTCAACCGTGAACGCCTGATGAGCATTGGGGTCAATCGACCCGACGGCTGGCCGCAGGTGACGACGGTCGGTTATCTGAATGACGGCTTGAACCTGTATTTCGTCAGCGGCCGCGACAGCCAGAAGCTGGCCAACGTTCAGGCCGACGACCGTGTTTCGGTCTCGATCCATTGCGATACGGAGCTGGGTGGCGCCGTCGGCGTTTCGATGGCCGCGCGCGCGAACGAGGTGACGGACGCCGGCGAAGTCGAACGGCTCAATCAACTGATGTTCAAGCGCTGGCCTGCGGTCAGCGTTTACTGCCCGGCTACGAGTTCCGTGGTGCTCATTCATGTGAAACCCGAACTGATCTGCGCCATCGCCGCCTCCGGGGGCCGAAGCCGAACGGAATGTTTCTCGCTCGGCAATTCAGCGGAGCGAGGCGAACAGCGCTCCGCCAAGACGGGCAGGAAAGCCCGGCTGTCCTGATCACGGGCGCGATAGCGCGCCGGCGCCCGAGCGCGTCGGTGATGTGGATCAAGGCGGCTGTCGGCGGCATGCCCGATGTTGTTGCGGCAGGGTCGGGGTGAAATCACTCACGTCGGCCGGTTTCTGACCTGCGCCTGGATTCTCCCGGTTCCCGCCGCCGCCCGAGCCGACCCTTGCGAAGGGCGGCTGCCCGGGCGCGCGGGCGAGACCTTCGCGGGCATCGTCCGCTACGTCGGCGACGGCGACAGTTTGTGCGTGGGAAACACCGCCGGTCCCGCTCCCTGGATCGAGGTGCGGCTTTCAGACTTCGACGCCGCTGAACTGCACAGCCGCACCGGCCTACACCCAACAGGCTTACCCGTGGCGGCCGCACTCCAGGCCTAGCGCCACACCTGAAAACCGATGATCCACTGGACCTCGTCATTCGGGTCCCCCGACAGGCGGCGGAGCTCTCTTGTCTCGCCGAACCCATGGTTCCAGGCCACGCCGATATACGGCGCGAACTCGCGCCGGAACTCGTATCGCAGACGCAGACCCACCTGCGTGCTGGAGAGCCCGCTGCCTGTGCGACGCGCCGCATCGGATCGGCCGAACAGATTGGCCTCGACATCGGGCCGAAGCACGAGACGCTGCGTGACTCTCAGATCGGTAGCGATTTTCAACCGGGCCGCGGTGCGCCCGTCTTCGCCCACATAGGCCGTCGCCTCGACGGCATTCCAGTATGGCGCGACGCCTTGGACGCCCAACGCCGCCCAGGTCCGGTTCGGCCCCTCGCCAAAGTCCTGGCGCACCCCCAGTTGCGTGCCCCAGAAGGGATGGAACGGGCGAAACCACAGTGCTTCCACGCTGGCCGTTTCGGTTCGGCCGCCGCGGCGATCCCCCTGTGTCCTGAGCCAGGCCTTGTCGAACGGGCCGCCGTACCAGGCCTGCACATCCCAGGCCGAGCCCGAACCCTGGTTGGTTTCCACAGCTTCGAACTGCTCGACGAAGACGGCCCCGAGCCGCAAGCCGTCGGAGGCCTCGGCCCCGGGCATGACGCTGCGACTGAACCCACCGGAATAGTCAAAGGAGTCCCGGGCGTCCGCCGGTGCGGGACCGCCCTGCATCGGCGACATCGGCGATGCGACTGAACCCGGGTTGCCTGGCCGGGTGTTCATGCCGGGCATGGCCTGCATCGCGGCGCTGTCGGGAGCGGGCGGCGTCAAGACCGGCATCGGCATCGTCGTCATGGGCTCAGGCGACGTGTGGGCGGGAACGGCTGGCGGTGGCGCTGGCGCTCGGGCTGGAGCCGTCGCCGTGTCGGGACGAGCGTGGGATTGCCTGCGCTCCGATTCCGCCGGCCCCGGCGGGGGTCGCATGGGCGGGGGAGCCGGACGGGTCTGACGCGGCCGAGTTGGGCGCACAGGCGCTGCCGCGGGGGACGGCGCGGGCATCGCCATCCCGGGCATCGGGACGGGGGTCTGTGCGGCTGCTACGCCGGGAGCCATGAGCGCCGCAAGGGCCCCCATCACCGCTGAAGTGCGCCGGGCCCCGTGCTGATCTAGCGTTCTCATGCCACGACCACCTCGCGAAACATGCCCGCCGCCATGTGATAAAGGATATGGCAGTGGAACGCCCATCGACCGGGCGCATCGGCATTGATCCCGATGGCGACCCGTTGAGCCGGCTGGACATTGACGGTGTGCTTGCGCACCCGAAAGGCGCCGTCCGGATCCTCAAGGTCCATCCACATGCCGTGCAGATGCATGGGGTGGGTCATCATGGTGTCATTGACCAGTACAAGTCGGAGTCGCTCGCCCGTCCGAAAAGCGACCGGGGGCGATTCCGAATACCGGATCCCGTCGATCGACCAGATGTACTGATCCATGTTCCCGGTCAGATGCAGCTCGATCTCCCGGCCGGCGGGACGCGCGTCCACGACAACGCCCTGCGACCTGAGATCGGCGTAGGTCAGAACGCGGCGCCCGTTGTCCCGTAGACCGATACCGGGGTCGTCCAGATTGACCCTGGGGGTATCGACCCGCATGTCGACACCGGGACCGTATTCGGTTCGCGCGTGCCGGGCGGCCACGGCGGGTGGTCCGACAGAGGCCATTCCCGGCATATCGACCATGGCCATGGCGCCCATCATGTCCTGCGCCGTGAGCCAGACCCGCGGATCCATGGGAGGCGGGGCAAGGGCTGTCGCTCCCGACCCGCCGAGCGTGCCCCGCGCGAACCCCGAGCGGTCCATGGCCTGCGCAAAGATCGTATAGGCCGCGTCATCCGGAAGTTCGACGAGAACATCATAGGTCTCGCCTGGTCCGATGCGGAATTCATCGACCCGCACCGGTTCTACGGGCTGACCGTCGGCGGCCACTACAGTCAACTTCAAGCCCGGAATGCGAACGTCAAAATAGGTGGCTGCACCCGCGCCGACGAAACGGAGCCTGACGCGTTCGCCGCGCCTTGCCAAACCGGTCCAGTTGCCCGCCGGCGACACGCCGTTCATCAGATAGGTGAAGGTGTAGCCAGAGATATCACTGAGGTCCGTCGGATCCATGCGCGCGCGATAGAACATCGCGCGGCGCGCCATGGCCGCGGAGAACCCCGACTTGACGGCATCGTCGACAAAGTCGCCAAGGTTGGGTTGCCCGAAGTTATAGTAGCCGCCGTACTTCTTGAGCTTCATGAATATGGCGACCGGGTCCTCATCGCTCCACTCGCTGAGCATGACCACATAGTCCCGGTCGACGGTCGGCGGATCTCCACCAGCGTCCTCAATGACGATCGCGCCATAGACTCCGGTTTGCTCGTGCAGCGTGTGGGCGTGGTACCAATAGGTCCCTGCCTGAACAACCGGAAAACGGTATGTGAAGCTCTCGCCCGGCGCTATGCCGGGAAAGCTTATGCCGGGTACGCCATCCATTTCAGGCGGTACAAGCATCCCGTGCCAATGGATCGAGGTCATTTCCTCGAGGCGGTTGGTCACGCGGATCGTCGCCGTCTCGCCCTGCCTCAAGCGGAGCAATGGCCCGGGGATCGTGCCGTTGATCGCCGTGGCCGTCGATGTGCGACCGGAGAAGTTGACGCTCAGCGGCGCGATCGTGAGCTCATATTCGCCGCGCTGCCCGGCGACCTGGCTCCACGCCGGCAGTGTCAGGGCCGCCGCCCCCGCGACGGTCCCGCCCATGACGAACCTGCGCCGCGTCGCCCCGTCCAGACCCTGGGCGCAGGACGTCATGTTGGGACGCTGGGAGCGGCAATAGCCGGGACCGAACAAGTCATACTCATATCTCAGTTCCGATCATCCAAAGGCGAGTCGACAATAGACAATTCCGTGGCGCTCAGACCCCCGCCGGGCCGGTTCTGGCCCGCCGCATACGTGGAGCGGCGGACCAGAACCGAGATTGCATATCCGGCGCGGGAGCATCGTGTTTCATGGCCGGGTCAGCGGGGCGCCGGCATTTTTCCGTCATTCATCGGCATGCCCATGTGCTCCTCCGTCTGCAGGCCGGGCCGAGCGATCGGAGCCTGGGCGCCCGCCGCCATGCCTTGCGCTTGGGCTTCACGTTCCATGGCCATTCCGCTGCGATGGTCCTGCGCCCGACCGGCTTCAGAGCAGTTGGCCGCCGCGCTGCGGCAGTCCATGCCTGCCTGACCGTGGCCGTCGTCATCCGCAGCGGCGCCGTCGGCACTTGTACCGGCGGCCGGCGCAGCGCCGGCAGGATCCACCGACTGCTGCGCAGAGTTCCGGGCCGACGCCGGGGCTTGATCGCATGCAGCGAGCAGAAGGATGAGCGCGGATGCGGCGGACAGCGGATTGAGTTTTTGGATCATCGCGGTGCTGGGTGTGTTCGTCGTCATAGTCGATCCCCAAAATCTGATGTCCGGCCTATTGGGCTTATGGGCGGCCTGCCTTGACATGGATCAACCGGCCGGAAGCTACGGGGAGGATCATCGATGAGGAGATCCGGTGCATCGTCGAGGAAGGCGAAGCCAGGGTCCGCAAGGTGCACACGCGGACGAGCTTCGCCACCTGGCCGAGGCGCTCCTCAAGCATGAGACCCTCTCGGGTGACGAGATACGCAGCTCCTCGGCGTCAGGCCGGCGGCCATCGCCCTTGGACGCCGTGTTGGTCGGCGGACGCCCGCGCCGCGCCAGCCCCGGCTATCGCGATCGGGCGGGGCTGCATAGTGACTGAGAAACGGGGCGGCAGGAGGCCGACCCGCGCACTGGGCGAGGCTGACCCGCCGTTCTCAATACCGGCTTCTGATTACACCTCTATCTGAGGATCTCATGAGCCTTCGAACGTCGGGAACCGCCTGTCCTCGCTGGACGAAGCCGCGCCGCCAATCAGGTCCAAGGCCGCGGGCGACCACCCGGTGGCTCGTGGCGACCACGGGACGAGGAAAACGGCCGCCACACAAGGTACAACGACATGATCGCGCCGCCGAAGCAGAACACCGAGATATAGGCGAACGTGAAGAACAGATAGGTCATGACGAAGACAATGCTGACCAGCACGCCAAATACCTTGGCGTCCTTACTGGAGCTGAGCAATAGAGGGCCGATGATCACCAGCAGGTAGATCGCGTAGGTGAACTCGCGACCGATGACGAGACCCAGCAATTCGGTCCCGCCATAGCTGATCGCATGCGACAAGAAGCGGGTGACCAGCCAGTCCTCATGGGCGAAGTACGGAACATACTGCAACCCGCCCAGAAACCCGCCGAGGATGGCGAAGAGGAGATAAAGTCGATGACGGTGCGGAGGCTCGATGAAGTAGGTGGCCAAGGGCACCCAGACCGGCCATGCCAGCCAAGAGAAGAACATGTATCCCAACGAATACCGCGTCACCGCGGCAAGGTCTCCGGCCTCGCCGGCGCGCCAGACCAACCCTTCGAGCAGCTGCTGAACGGAGAACAGCAGGGGCAACGCCGCCAGGGCGAGATAGCGCCGATCACCGCGCCAGGCGCGTCCCAGGCTGATCACGCCGGCTGGGGCGAGCACCGCCGCCGCGGTGAAGCTGGCCATCGCGGAAAAACACATTCGCGGTCAACCTTTGGTTTGCGTTCATCGCGGCCAAGAAGAGTGCTCGAGCAAGATGACTCCTGCTGAGACCACTCGCCCAGACTCCCTGATCAACCTGCAGCTTGCAAGTCCCCCGGATCTTTTGGCGATGAACGCGGGCTCTTCCAGTTGAAGTTCGCCCTCTACGCCACGGCCGGCGGGGTCAGCCCCGCCGGCCGTGGCGCGATCTCCGACCTCGCCGGGCGACCAGAGCTGTTCATCGCGCAAGGGCAGGGTGTTGTCCGCGAGGTATTGGAGGGCCCCGTGGCGACGGGCGCGGCGGCGCGCCTTGCGTGCGAGGCGCTCACGCGCCACGGGCTCGCCCAGTCAATCCGGGTCGTCGCACATCGCATCGTGCATGGCGGGGCCGCCTTCAAGGGCCCGGCCGAGCTGACCCCTTCGGCCCTCGCGGATCTGCGGCGCTCGCCCCCCGGGCGCCGTTGCATCAGCAAGCCGCTCTGGAGGGTGTGGCGGCGCGCAGCAGATATTGCCGGCGGCCCGGCAGGTGGGCTGCTTCGACACAGCTTTTCACCAGGACCAGCCAAGGTCCGCGCGCCTCTACGCCCTGCCCCGCCGCCTGATCGCCGAGGTCGTGCTCGTCTATGGGGTCCACGGGCTATCCTACGCTCACATCGCACGCCGCTTGCGCGACCTGTATCCCGGAGTGTGCGGGCGGCCGGGCCATCGTCGCGCATCTGGGAAGCGGCGCGAGCTTGTGCGCGCGCGATACGGGCCGCAGCCTGGCCATGACCATGGGCTTTCAGCACGCTGGACCGCGTGCCGATGAGCACGCGCTGCGGCGCGATCGACCCCGGCGTGATCCTCTATCTCCTGGATCTCGGCATAACCGCGGACGGGGTCCGCCGCATGCTCTACGAAGACTCCGGTCTGCTGGGGCTCTCCGGCATCTCCCACGACATGCGCGAGTTGCTGGCCAGTCCGGCGCCGGAGGCGGCGGAGGCCGTCGAAGTCTTCGTCTATCGCGTCGGGCGCGAGATCGGTTCTCTCAGCGCGGCGCTCGGTGGACTCGACACGCTGGTGTTCACGGCGGGCATCGGCGAGGGTTCACCCGAAATCCGACAGCGCATCGCCCAACAGGCGGCTTGGTTGGGCCTGCGCCTCGAACCTGCTCGCAACGCCGCCGGCGCGACTGAGATCGGCGTGGGGCCGGTTCGGGTGCTGGTGCTTCCCGCCGACGAAGAACTGGCGACGGCGGAGGCGGTGTACGGCCTCCTTCGATCATAAGGGGTCTCAAGCGGTCTCAGGAGCCTTGTGACGCCAGCACCGGCCGGGGGCCGGCTGCTACGCGCGGTCGGCCAAACAGTTCGGTGGCAGACGACGCGATCATGATCGGGTGGGCGGTGTCTCGATCAGTGCGTTGGGCAGCTCATTGGGGTTTTCTGGTCCCGCAGGAAAGTGCTCCGCGAGGAGACGGCCGCAACGCTCGATGGCGGCTACCAACCCACGGCAAGGTTCTCCCACCTTCACGCCTGACAGGAGATCTTCGATCGCCCTGTCCCAAGCCGCGGCGCCGACCTTGGCGTTGATCCCCGAATCGGCGAGCACCTCAGCCCTGCGGTCTTTCAGGGATACGAAGATCAGCACGCCGGTATGCTCTCGGGTCTTGTCCAGGCCGCGCGCAAAGAACTGTTCCAGGGCGCGTTCGCGCACCCGGGTCCGCTTCAACGCGGGCGGGGTCAACGCCCGACGGATTGGCGGAAGCGACACGAGCGCGAAAATGCTCGCGAACAACAAGCATTGCAGCAACGCGTAGCCGGCAAGAGCCGTCAGCACCGCGGCGTGCATGGCCGCCACGTGAGCCGCCGACCAACCGCCGAGCGCATAGTCGAAGTGTCCCGCGGCGCGGGCGATGGCGAGAGCGAGCAGGGGGAGCGCCAGCGCTCCGGTCGCCGCCCAGGCCAAAGGGACTTCGGCATAGGTCGCCGCCTCGTCCGTCACGGAGCAGACAATCTCGCCGCGCGTCGTCGCCTCGGCGGCCGCGACGGCCCGTTCGATGCGATCATGGTCATCTCGATTTAGCAGCATTCTACCAACCCCCTGAGGCGCCGCCGCCTCCGAAAGAGCCGCCGCCGCCGCGGAAGCCGCCGCCGCGACCGCCACGCCCGTGGCCGGAGCCGCTCATCATCAGCAGGAGCAGCGGCAGCATCCAAAGGTCCATGCGATGGCCGGGTCGGCCGGTAATCGTCCCAAACAGCCCGAGCAGCACCCAGAGTCCGACGAGAACCAGAACCACGGTCGGAACCGAGCCGTTCGAGGCCCTCTGCGGCTCGGCGCTGGCCGCGACCCTGGCCTTGGCCTGGTCGTCCGGCAGCGACAGCTGCTCGATCAGCGCGTCGGCGCCGGCGACCACACCGCCTTCGAAGTCCCCTGTCCGAAACCTGGGCAAAACCCGGTCCTGAAGGATGACAGTCGAAAGCGCGTCGGTGAGCACCCCCTCCAGCCCGTAGCCGACCTCGATGCGGACCCGGCGCTCGGTCGGCGCGACGATCATGAGCGCGCCCGTGTCGCGGCCCTTTTCGCCAATGGCCCAAGCGCGGCCAAGCTGGTAGCCGTAGTCCTCGATCTCGTAACCTTGCAGCGACGGGACGGTGACGATCACCAGCTGCCGGGAGGTCTTGGCTTCGAGCCCCTCGAGCTTGGCGGTGAGCGCCGCCTCTGTCTGAGGCGACAGGATGTTGGCGTCGTCCACCACCCGCCCCGTAAGGCTGGGAAAGGTCGGAGCCGCCACCGCCGCCGCGGCCCAGAGCAGCAGTCCCGCAAGCAGTGACAGGACGGCCGCCAGGACCGGGCGACCCCGCGCGGTCATTGGGCGGGGGCGCGCGGTGCGGGGGCGGAGTTAGCCGCCGGCGCCGGCGCGAAGCTGACACTCGGCGCGGCCTGGGAAGTTTCGGCGGCCTGGAACAGCTGCATCGGCGTGGCGGAGGAATAGGCGGTCTTGGCCCAGATGATGGTGGGGAATGTGCGCAGGCTTGTATTGTAGTCGCGCACCGCTTCGTTGTAGTCGCGGCGGGCGACGGCGATCCGGTTCTCGGTGCCCTCCAACTGGCTCTGAAGGGCCAGGAAGTTCTGGTTGGACTTCAGATCGGGATAGTTCTCGCTGATCGCTAGCAGACGACCGAGCACGCCGGTGAGCTGGTTCTGGGCCGCCTGGTAGCGCTGGAACGCCGCCGGGTCGGTGACGGTCGAAGCATCGACCTTGACCTGGGTCGCCGAGGCGCGGGCCTGCGTCACCTGGGTGAGCACGGTCCGCTCCTGCACGGCGTAACCCTGCACGGTGGCCACCAGGTTCGGGACCAGATCGGCCCGCCGCTGGTACTGGCTCTGGACATCCGCCCATGAGGCCTTGGCCTTTTCCTGCTTGGTGGGGATGGTGTTCACGCCGCAACCGGCCAGCAGGACCGGGAAGAGCATCAGCGCTCCGAGACGTGCGAAACGTCGCAGGAAATTGGTCACATCGGTCTCCCATAAATCCGTTTCGGTGAAGCCTGATGTGGCCGCCAAGCTGACCCGTCGCGTCTGGGGTGAGACCCTCTCCGGCGAGGCTCGGACGCCGGGCGCCGCGCGATGAGGGCGGGTGGATCACTGGCGGGACTCGACTGGGCGAGCGCCTGGTCGAGACGAGCCGATTCCTGCGCCTTGGCGCAGGCCGCGCCGTGACGACCAACACTTGGCGATGGCTTGGCTTGACTATGGGCGTGGTCTCGCATTCGGCGGTTCCCCAAGCTTGGCGCTCAGAAGGCCCTGAGCGTCGCTCTACCGCTAGACGCTGCGCCGGCCCAGCGCTTACACCGGTCGGCCGCCTCAGATCCGCAGGACGAGGATGAGGGCGGCCGCCGCCACGGCCGCTAAACTGGCGCCGCCCATGAGGAGGCCGTGCTTTCGTCCGCCGACGACGGCCGCAATGACCGCCTTCGACAGCGTATTGGACGCCACAGCCAGGCTCACCGCAAGCACGGCGGCCGATGCCGCCAGGTCGCGCCCGGCCAGCTCGGAGACCGACAGGGTCAGAGCGTCCACGTCCGCCACGCCCGACAGCGCGGCCAGACCGTAAACCCCCATCGCGCCAAAGGCGCGCGAGAGCACCTTGCCCAGCAGCATGATCACCGCGATCAGTCCGGCGAACTTGAGGGCTGAGGCCAGCTCGAGCGGATTGGTCAACGTCGTGATCGTCTGCGGTTCAGCACCCGCCGGGCGCCTGGTCATCAGGAGCGCTCCCGCTGCGCCCAACACCAGGGCGAACGCGCCCATCGGCCACGCGAGGGCCAGAGCGAAAGGTCGGTTGATGGCGCCCGCGAGCACGAGAACCCGCAGGGCCATCAGCCCGCTGGAGATGAGACTGCCGCCCGCGAGCCACGTGCAGAGCGCGGGGTTTGAGCGCACCAGCCGCGCAAAGCTCAAGGTCGTCGCCGTCGATGAGGCCAGGCCCCCGGCGAGGGCGGAGAGCAGCAGGCCGCCGCGCGCGCCAGCGATGCGGACGGCGGCGTAACCCAGAAATGACACGCCGGCGATCAACACCGCCAACAGCCAGATCCGCCGGGGATTGAGCGCTTGCCAAGGATCGAAGGTGCGATCCGGCAGCACCGGCAGGATGAGAGCGGTCATGACCAGCAAGACGAGGAGCGCACGGAGCTCCGCCCAACTCAGAGCACGCACCCAGGCGTGCAAGGGCCGCTTGAAAGCGAGAAGGGCGGTGGCGGCGACGGCGCCGCCGACCGCCACGAGGAGCGACCCGCGGGCGGCGTAGGCGCCCAGGGCGAACGCCAGCAGCCCCGCAATCACACCGGTCGCGCTCGCATCGCGGGTGCGACGGGCCTCGAGCAGTTGGAACACGCCGAGCACGAGCGCGAGGGAGAGGAATGCGCCAGCCAGCAGAGCGTCCGCCGCGCCCCCTGTGGTCGACGCCACCACGCCGCCCAGCAGTCCGGTCAAGCCCAAGGTCCGAAGGCCCGCCGCGCGGCGGCCCTCGCCCGCGCTACGACGTCGCCAGCCGCGTTCGAGCCCGATCAGGAGTCCGATCGCCAGAGACACGCCCAGCCGCCCCAAGACTTCAAGTTCTGACACGTCTGAACAACCTCACCCGGGGCCGAGGTTCCTAGGGGCCCCGGCAAGCAGACGCTGAGCTGCGACCCACCCTTACAGCCCACACGAGAGCCCGCCGCTGCGCACCTGTAATCGGGTGCGGGACGCATCGTCCTTTAGCGGAATGCAGGCGGCCGCCGGACGCGCTTGCGCGCCGCGACGGGGCTCGGGGAACGGATTTGCGAAAGGTATCGCATATGACGAGGGCACGCCGGTTCGCGCGGTCAGGGCAGATCCTCAGCCTGGCGCTGGGTTTGCTGGCCTCGCCTGCATCAGCGGAAACCTGGGCGAAGCGCTGGATGCGGCTTACCGGACGACCCCGGCCTGCAGGCCCGCCGGGAGAATCAGCGCGCGGTCGATGAAGTCGTGTCGCAGGCGCGATCCGGCTATCAGCCCACGCTCGGCCTCACCGGTGGCGTCCTGGGCAGCGAAACAGCCCTGCCCTTGCTCGGCCAGATCAACGCTTCAGGGGTCGGCCCTGGTCCTTGAGCAACCGCCCTACACCGGCGGGCGGGTCGCACAGGCGTATGATCCGGCGTCGCGAGCGGCCGCGGTCGCGTCTCGCCAAAAATCCGCGCCCTGGACCCCGATGATCGAAGCCCTCGACCGGGTGGGGGATGGCCAGCCCTCCCACCGCTGAGGGGCTTGATTTGATAGCGCGCGTCGTGTGTCCCCGACAACGGCAGCGCCTTGCGGCCTCACCGAACCCAGCGCTGCGGGTTCAGGTCAGCGCGCCTTCGATCGCCGTCTCCGCCCGTCGCACGAATTCCGCCGCCGGCAGGTCCGGCGGCATTGCGGCCAACAGCGTCACCGTGACGACCCCACGCCCAGTGGGGCCGCCGCCGGGCGGCCAGAACCGACCCGCATCCCAGGCGACCGGCGTCGCCTCGACGTCCAGGCCCCGATAGAGCCACTCCACGCCACGCTTGAAGCGGATCGCGCCACCGGGCGGTGTCCGGGTACCCTCCGGGAAGATCAACACCGAACGGCCGGTCTTCAACGCGGTGCGGCTTTGCACCAGCATCTCCCGCACCGCGCGCCGGTCATCACGGTCGATGATGATCATCGGGGAGCGGCGCAGGTACCAACTCATCACCGGGATGCGCAGGAGTTCGCGTTTGGCGACGATCGCCACGTCCGGAAACAGGACCAGGGCCGCCACCGTCTCCCACGTGGATTGATGGTTGGCGACGATCAGCCGGGGCGCGACGGGCGCCGACGGCCCGCCGCGCACGATGAAGCGCAAGCCGACCACGACGGCGAGCAGCGCGAGCACGCCCCGCGCCCACACCCGCGAGAACCTGCGGATCGCCATCGGGGGCGACCCGCGCACCCACAACAGCGGAATGGTCAGGCCGAACAATCCGGTCCAGGCGGCCCATATAGCTATGAACACGGCAGACCGGAGTGTGCGCGCATCGCCTCCATGGGGCGCTCGCCCCTACGCCTCAGACGCGCCTCCGCGCAAACCATTCCGATGCGAGACGATCGAAGGAGTGCAGCGGACCTCTCTCAGCGGACGCCCGGGCGCCGCGCCCTGACGCGATCAGGCCTGCGACCTTCGGAGCCAGGCCTGCCGCATCTGGGCCTGGATCGGGGCGGCCATCCTCGCCAGCCGCTGTAATGGGCAGGTCCGAGCGACGTCCAGTTTCTGGTCATCGGCAGCGGCGGGGCGGGCATGATCATCCTCAGGGCGCTTCAGATCGGCCTGGCGGCGTTTGGACTGCTGATCGCAGCGCTCTGGGCGCGCGTTCGGCCGCAAACCGCCGCCGCCCTGCCGCAGCGGGTTCGACGCTTGCTGGAGCAGCTCGGGCCGACGTTCGTCAAGCTGGGGCAAGCGCTCAGCCAGCGCCGCGACCTGCTCTCCTCCGCCTGGACGATCGAGCTGGGCCGTCTACAGGCGGCGGCGCAGCCCTTCTCGGCCGAGGTCGCCGCAATGGCCGTCGAAGCGGCGCTCGGCAAGGCGCCTAAAGACTTGTTCATGGAATTCGAGACGGCGCCGCTCGCCGCGGCCTCTGTCGCCCAGGTCCATCGCGCCCGCCTGCACGACGGCCGCTGGGTAGTGGTCAAGGTTCTGCGCCCAGGCGTGCGCCGCCAGATCGACCGCGACATGCGCATCGTAGTCGCGGTCGCCTGGTTGGGAACGGTGCTCGTGCCGTTCTTGCGCCGGCGGCGCGTGGTGCTTTTGGCCCGGGAAATCTGGCGCAACCTGCGCCGCGAGACGGACCTCGATGAGGAAGCGCGGAACATCCGTCGCTTTGCACGCGCCTTTCAGGACTCCTCGACAGTCTTCATCCCCGATGTGATTGACACTCTGAGCGCCCGCGGCGTTCTGGTTCAGGAAATGAGCCATGGGCGCGACATCGGCGATGCGACCTTGGCGGGTGAGGCCAAGGCGCTCGCTCAGGCCTTCGTGAACTTCTATCTGGAGCAGTTCTTCCGGGTGGGGGTGTTCCACGCGGATCCGCATCCGGGCAACATCTTTGTGCTCGAAGACGGGCGCCTCTGCTTTCACGACTTCGGCGCGGTGGGCATGCTGGATTCGGTCTCGCGGCGCGCGCTCATGGCCTTTGTCCAGGCCTTTGCGGCGCAAGATCCCGATTGGCTCGCAGACGCGGCCAGCGATCTCGGCTTGCTCACGCTGGGCGTCGACCGCACCGCGGTCGTCCGCGGCGTCGAGGCGATCCTGGTCGAGCTTGAGGGCATGCCGCTCGGGTCCTGGTCCATCGCCGGCCTCATGGTCGACATCGCCCGCTTAGGCGGCGGCGACGCGGTCGCGCTGCCGCCCCACCTCGGCGTGCTGATGCGCACGGTGTTCATCGCGGAAGGAACCCTGCGCACGCTGGATCCGGGGTTGAACGTGACCGAGATGTTGAGCGAAAGCGCGCCCAAGGTGCTGCAGAGCCTCGACCATGCCAAAGGCGGGGCCGCGCCCACGCTCGGCCGGTTTCGCTGGGAATTGGCCACGGCGGCGCGGGACCTTCCCCAGGCAGCCGCCCGCTGGCTGCACGATGGGCGCCAAGGCGGCGGCCTTGCGATCCGGCTTCCCGACGCGACCGCTGCGGCCGATCGTCTGGGACGCTCCGCCGATCGCATCGCGCTGGCCCTCGTCGCCCTTGGCCTCTACATCGCCGCCTCACTGCTGATGCAACACAGCATCGGTCCGCGGATCCTCGGCGACCTGCCCCTCCTGGCCGCGCTGGGCTACGGTCTTGCGCTCTGGTTCACATTTCGCCTCGTACGCAATCTGGGCCGGACCGATCGGTCCTAGCCGCCACCGTCGAGCGACCGCCTTGCGAACCTCGGTCACGCCCACCGGTCTGACATCCTCACGTGCCGTCCGAGGACGCGCGTTCGGCTACGCCCGTGCGTCTAAAGACCAGAGGCGCAGGCGCGTTGGCGGTGCTTCGGCCTCGGACCGTCAAAGAGGAGGTCTTCTCATGAGCAAAGCGACAGCCTTGGCGGACGCCGTGATCCTGGCCGAGACCGTTTCGGCGTGCGCCAGCCAGCCGCATACGGACGCCACCATGTTGTCCAGCTCTCACGCGATGCCACCCCAGGGCGGCTACATGAGCGACCGGTCCATGCCGGCCTGGAGCGCCGATTGCACCAAGGAAGCCCTCGACAAGATGCCGCCCGAGCACCGTGGCGCCTGCGAGAAGGCGCAATCCCACAACCCCTAGCGGCCGCTGCGGCGGACGGCGTCAAAGACCTTCGCGTCTCACGCGGCCCGGGCGCCACCGACCGCCCCATCTGAGGAGTCCGCCATGAGCTGGCTTGCAAACAACTGGATCTGGGTCGTTCTTGTGGCCGGATTCCTCGCCTTTCATCTATTCGGACATGGGCATGGACACGGCGGTCATCGCCGCGCGCAGCAACTGCCTCGGCAAGAGCCCGAGCCTGGAGTCCCGGACGGTCAGAAGACGACGCCTGGCCAGCGCCCGAACGCGAACACCGCCGGCACGGCGGCTGCTGAGCCGCCTGAGCCAGAATGAGCCGGCGCTTCTCGACTACGACAACCGCCTGCGCGCAAACCCATTGGGCTCGACGGCCCCGGCTTCCCAACGCCAGATCATGCTGGTGCTGACATTGAGACGGGCGAACATTGACTGACTGGCCTTCTGAGTCTCGCGGACTTGTTTGATGCCGCTGGGGCGAAGAACAGCGTGATTGGCGGTTCGACAGGGCGTTCATTGGCGGGACTCAAGCCGGCGTGGCTGTGAAATTTCCGATCTCGACCGAACGGTCGGGAAAGGTCTCAGTGATGTGCAGCTCGCCGCCCATCGCCGCGATCAGGCCGCGCAATGTGCAGACTTTCATGTCAGGACGGCGGACCAGCTTCGAGATGGCCGGCTGCTCACCTCCATGACGTTCGCCAGTTCCTCCTGGCTGATGCCCAGACCTTCGCGGAGTTGCTCCAGGCTGACCATTTCGGCCACCAGCTTCGCCTTCCGCGTTTCATTCGCGGCGAGCCCGGAGGACGGCCCCCACGCTGGACGCCTGGGCCAGGTCGCCGGGCGCCGCGCCGGCGACGCCGCCGAGGCTCCCGAACCGTTCGAGCAAGGCGGCGGCGAGCCGCGCAGAATCCGTCTCCGGGTCCATCCGCTCCAGTATCAGAGCCAGCAAGGTCTGTCGTCCAGCCCCGCAGGGACGAGGGTCGGCGACGCGGGACGGTGCCCGCGTGGTTCGGGGGCAGGCGCCCGGATCAGGGTCGGGGTCGGGGTCGGTCTCATGGCGGTCTCCTTCTCCGCTCCACCACGGAGCGCCCGCCGTCCGGCCTTCCTTTCTCTCCCTGTCGGGCTTGTCCCCGGCCCGGCGTCGCGCCACCCTGGGCCGATGAAATGGCTTCTGATCAGCGCCGCGCTCTTGCTGGCCCCAGCCGCCGCCAAGGCCGATCCGTGCGAGGGACGGCTGCCCGGACGCGCCGGTGAGCCCTTCGCGGGGCTCGTGCGCTACGTCGGCGACGGCGACAGCCTGTGCCTGGGAAACACCACCGACCCCGCCACTTGGATCGAAGTGCGGCTTTCGGACTTCGACGCCCCCGAACTGCACAGCGCCACCGGCCGCGCGGACCGTGACCGCCTGGCTCGCCTCGTCGCCCGCCGCCGGCTCGATTGCGTCGCGGTTCGGGGCCGGAACGGCCGGGTCATCGTCCACGACCGCGTGATCGCCTCCTGCAGGCTGAACGGACGTCGGGTCGGCGACCTCCTCCGCGCCGCCGGGGGCCGGGAGGGTGGAAACTAAAGCCCCGATCTCCGGTCGCCCGGAGGGACCGTTCCGCGGAGTCGAACCCGGGTGGCGCGGCGTGGAGCAGCTCCAGCCTCACCGCGTGGGTGGTCAGGAAAGGCTGGGCTGATGCGTGGGCTGAGCCACATCACGCCAAGCCGTCAGTCGTGAACATCTCCGGCTCAATTGGCTGATTGTGCAGAGGCCGGGCTCTGCTTCGATGCGGCCTCTGTGTGGCGCCGGTGCTGGACAACGAGGTCGAGGAAATCACCCTCATCGTCCACGACCCGCTGCAGGTGCATGCGTTTGCTCACGATCCAGCAGACCATCTCGTCGAGATGCCAGCGGGGCGACGGCGCGGGCCGTCGGCGCTTCAAGCGGCCGGGCGATCAGAGGCCCTTCACTCGGCGCATGACGCCGGTCGCCGGCAAATTGCGCCAATCCGGCTCCGTCCCGGATCTCAAGCCGCGGACGGAGCCGGATTGGCGCGCCGGATCGCCGTTCTCAGCTCAGGCCTTCGCCTCGGCCGGCGCGTGATGGTGCCG
>Ga0265296_1001476_pt1 | contig 26970 bp, 24 predicted proteins | sample MunlanPumphouse1_FD_189073 | JGI IMG/M metagenome (GOLD analysis project Ga0265296, IMG submission 189073) | Groundwater microbial communities from a municipal landfill in Southern Ontario, Canada - Pumphouse #1 | ecosystem: Environmental > Aquatic > Deep subsurface > Groundwater | place... | reverse complement strand
GGAAACTTGACTTAACACTCCAGAAAGATTTATATAGCTGTTCTTTCCTGAATATAATTAAATATTCAAAAACTAAAAAACCAGAGGTGGGTTACTTGAATCAAGGAAAAACAACAATTTCAGTCTTAATATTATCTTTATTGGCGCTATTATTGCTTTTTAATTTTGCATCAGCGGATAATGTTTATATTTTTAATATTAACTCTACTAATGGTCAACTTGTCCATCCTTCAAACGTAAGAGCAAGTCCCAGCAATCAACTTTTGAACGGAACAGTAGACTTTAACATTACCTTAATCAACAATGGTACAGTTGGTATTGCCGGAAACATCACAAATGTCACAGTTCACTTTAATGATACTAACGGAAGAATCTTTCTTGTAGCGCAATATAATGGAAATATCTCCAACACTATGGGAGAAGGTGGTAATACTATTGTTAACTTTACTAGCGTTAACTTGGCTACTATTCCCGATGGAAGATATAGCATTATTGTTAACACAACTAACAGTACTCAAGTTAACCTTGCAGGTCTTGGACAACAAACTTCAAACGTTACTGCAGTCAATATTACCGTCGATAACTACGCGCCAGCAATCAACTACACCTTTGGCAGCGCAGTGAATAACAGTGTTTACTTAGGAATAGTTGGAGGAGTCACCATTAACGTTACCATTAACGATACTAGTCCAGTTAATATTACTCTTACTTGGGCAAATAGCACTACTGTTAACACTACCACGCTCTATAGGCACTTTAACAACAGCGCTACTGGATCACTCCTAGACTCACTTGTCTTAAGAAACATTAGCTTTAACCTTTCTTTACAAGAAAATGATGAAGATGAAAAAGTTTGGTTTAACATTACTGTCATAGACCAATGGGGAAGAAGTAATACAAGCCTTACCCATTTTGTCTTAGTAGACGGAATCCCCCCTGTACCAACAATTAGTTCTTCTGCAGGAAGCGAAATTAGAGTAGAAACAGCAACAACCTTAAGCTGTACGGTATCAGAAACAAACCCTCTTACCATGAGCCTTAAAGAAGGTTCAACGACAATCTGTAGCGCATCAAACGCAAACAGCTGTTCAGCAAGCTACACTCCCACTTCGAGTGGAGACAAAGCCTTCACGTGTACAGCAACAGACAGAGCAACTAATACAAACTCTGTAACTTATACCCTTCAGGTAACACGCTCAGGAAGCAGTGGCGGAGGAGGAAGTGGCGGAGGAAGTAGTAGCTCTGTAACTCTTGGAAATGTAGAATCAGGAGTAACAACTACTGTTGATATAGACAATGCAGCAGCAGGTGTAGAAGAAGTTAGCTTCACTGTTGGAGACGCAGTTAGCAGAGCAAAAGTTACGGTTAACTCCAAAACAGAAGAACAAGTCGGAGCAAAACCAGGACACAGAGTCTACAAATACTTCGAAGTAGCAACTGAAAACGTAGCAGACTCCAACATCAAAGACGCAAAAATAAAATTCAGCGTCAGTGAAAGCTGGTTAACAAGCAATAAACCAGAAGACGTCGTCCTCTTACGTAACGAAAACGGACAATGGAAAGAATACGCCGCACGCCTCTTAAACGTCGCTAACGGCATGTACCACTTCGAAAGCACCGTCCCAGGATTCAGTACCTTCGCAATCGCATTACGCGGAGCACCTGGAAGTGAAACCCCTGCAGTAACAGAGGGAACACCAACACCTGGAGAAGGAACAACGGAAACACCAGCAATGGAAGAAGTTAAACCGAGCAGAGTAGGACTTATTATCGGACTACTCTTAGTACTTGTAGCAGTGGTTGTCTTCGTAGTAGTTATGAAGAAGAGAAGAGACTAAACCCTCTTTCTTTATTTTTTCTTTTTTTAATTTTAACTAACTTTAATTAAATCTAACTTTTTAGAAACCAAACTTGCTTACTTTCTCTGGATGTTTAATTAATATTGTTTTTACCTTTTGATTAAAAAACTTGCAATATTGAGTGATAGAACACTTTCCACACTTAGGAGTAATTGGATTACAAATATTCTGACCAAACGTCACAAACGTATTATTATACTCCCACCATTGATTCTTTGGGACTAATTTCAATAACGCCTGCTCAGTATCATCAGGCATTTTAGTCTTTACAAAACCGATTCTATTCGCAGTTTTATGTACATGCGTGTCTACTGGAATTGCAATCTCCTTTTGATTGTGACCATAAAGTAATGTAATGCCTGCAGTCTTTCTTCCCACACCTTTGAATGCAAGTAATTCCTCCATTGTATCAGGAACTCTTCCTTTATATTTTTCCAGAATGATTTTATTTAATGCAAGTAAATTTCTTGCTTTCCCTTTATAGAGATTTACTTTTCTAATTAACACTTCAATTTCTTCTAAAGAAAGTTTATCCATCTTTTCAGGAGTATCAGCACTTTCAAACAATTTCTTTGCAACTTCAATCGTCGTAGGGTCTCTTGTCCTTAAACTAAGTAAACAACTTACTAATACTTTGTATGGACTATTCTGCCAAGAAATCATTGTAACACTTGGAGTAGGATACGATTCCATTTCTTTAGTTAATTTAGAAACAATTTCTGAAACATGCTTTTTGGGATCTTTAAATGGTTTTTTTATAATTAAATTAAGAGGATTCATCCGTCTATTCGAATCGTCATCTTTTTAAATTCTCTTTTTCCTGTTCTTTTTATGAAATCCAAATTAAGGGAGCAATTAATTGAAATTGCTAAAGAAAAAATAACCAAAGAAGATCCATCTCACGACTTTCGCCACGCTCTTCAAGTATTAAAGAATGCAGAAACAATTGCTAAGACTGAAAAAAAGGTAGACTTCGAATTGATATGGCCTGCCGCTCTCTTTCATGACCTCGTTGTTTATCCCAAAAACGATCCACGATCTAAACACGCATCAGACGAGAGTGCGGAAGCAACAGAACAAATCTTAAAGGAAATTAATTATCCTGCTTTAAAAATAGAAAAAGTAAAACAGATCATTAGTACCTGCTCATTCTCTAAAGGAATAAAGCATGAAATGCTTGAAGCACAAATCGTTCAAGATGCAGATGGTTTAGAAGGAACAGGAGCAATTGCAATCATGAGAACCTTCTGTAATACTGGAACCATGAAACGACCTTTCTACCATCACGAAGATCCTTTTTGCTTACAAAGAGACCCGGATGTTCGTGCTTATGCTGTAGATTTATTCTATCACCGCTTACTCAAAATACAAGAACGAATGTATACCAAAACGGGGAAAAAACTTGCTAAGAAACGAACAGAATTTCTTCACACTTTCTTAAAAGAATTAAAAGAGGAACTAGCGTAAACGAACACTTTCTAAATTCTTCGGAGCAACAGTTTCTACTCTATTTAACTGATAAATAGCAGAAGCTAATTCTAACGCACGGGAATATTCACCATGTACAATAATCACCTTCTTTGGTTTAGGTTCCATCTTACTAATCCAAGATGTTAATTGCTTATAACTTGAATGACCAGAAAACCCACGAATATGATGCACACTCATCATCACATTCACATTATCCTGCCTCTTACTCCCCCCTTCAGTAAAATTAATCTCCTTCTCACCCTCAACAAGTCTTCTTCCTAAACTTCCCACACCCTGATAACAGGTTAAAACAACTGCATTCTTTGGATTCTCAGCTAAATGTTTAAAATACATCAGTGATGCGCCACCAGTCAACATCCCCGACGTAGCCATAATAATATATGGACCTTTATTTTCAACAATTTCATACATCTCTTTCTGACTACCTACTTTTTTAAAAATCTCACTTAAAAACGGATTCTCATCTTTCTGAAAAATAGCAGTCTTGACACGCTGATTAAAAAACTCTGGATACGCAGTATGAATCGCAGTTACATCCCACAACATTCCCTGTAAATAAATAGGCATCTTCGGAATCTTTCCTTCCTTCATTGCCTTCTCTAAAATAAGCATAATTTCTTGACTTCTTCCAACACCCAGAACAGGCATTAAAATCTTTCCCTCTCTAAGCGCAACCTCACTAATAATCTTCGTTAATTCATCCTCACTTTCTGCTCTTGTCGGAGTAAGCTCATGACGCGTCCCATACGTACTTTCCATCATCACTGTCTCTGCACGAGGAAAACGATAACTAGACGCTGCCAATAAATTACTATTCTCAAATAAAAAATCTCCACTGTACACTAAATTGTGCGCGCCATTTCCAATATTTAAATGGCATAGTGCACTTCCTAAATTATGACCCGCATTATAAAATGTTAATCTCATATCCGGAGTAATATCCGACACCTCTTCATAATCTAAACAAATCGTATGCTTCACAAATTCTTTTACATCAGCACTTCCATAAATCCCATCACCACCCTCTTTCTCTGCTAAACTAACATAATCTAAGGTAAGCAATGCTGCGACATCACGGGTAGGAGCAGTTAAATACGTCGGACCGCGAAAACCCATTTTATACAAATACGGCAACGTCCCAACATGATCAAGATGCGCATGACTAATAATAATCGCGTCTAACTCTTGAATATTAAACTCTGGAACATCTAAATACGGAAACATATGCTCGGGAGGAGCAGCAACATTTAACCCACAATCTAAGAGTACTTTACTTTCAGGAGTTTGTAATAAGAAACAACTTCTTCCAACCTCTCGACCCGCACCAAGAGCAGTAACCCGAATCCACTCTTCCTTCTTTCCTTTCGTCCAGCCTTCATAAATTCTTTTTCCAACTTTATTCAAAAACTTTCTTCTATACTCTGATTCTTGATATAAAACATTTCTAATATTCTCAATCAACGGACTACGAATCGGAGGAATCCTTCGAACAGTTGGAACCCACAATGTTTGCCTTTTAATTTCCTTTAGAACTTCACCGCCTTTCCCAATCGCAAGACCAGGCTTCTCAGTTTCAATAATAACTCTCGCTCTCTGCGGATCAAACAAAATATTACACTCACCAGTCTCTTCAGGAAGAATCTTCCTAATCTTCTCACGAGCCTTCTCTTCCTCCATCGTCATTGAAGGATCAGACCTTAACTCAACACGTTTCTTAATATTATCAACAATCGTCTTCACAACACCCTGATTATCTAATAAAAATTCAGCATTCTTCGTATACAATACAATGTTCGCACCCTCAAAAACCGCATCAGTAATCTTCGCAGTCGCTGGGACGAACTTCATTACTTCATCTAAAATTTTTACCATTTGTTTCTCTTCTCTAAAAAAAAGATTAGAATCTTATACCAATTTTGTTTCAAGCTGTTTTGACATAGCCTTCTTTGTTCCATCTTTTGTAATGACAACAACATCAAGACCACCACCAGAAGCAGTGTCTCTTTCCATGGATGCACTAATTGCTTTGACTGCTAATTGAACTCCATCATCAACACTAAGATCCTTCTTATAATTTCCTTCTAACACTCCCGTAGCATACATCATTCCAGAACCATCAGTCACAAAATCATCATACTTCGCAATACTTCCATCAGCACCTAACTGATACAAATGAAACCCTTCCATATCCACACCAGCAAACAAGAAGCCAGTAATTCCCGGAATCATACTCATCTTTCTCACATTATTATACACTAAATTACCAAGCATATTCGCTGCTTCTTTAATCTTAACCTTCTTTCCCTTTCTTAATTCCTCTAACCTTAACTGAGCTTTAATCAACTTTACTAATAACTGAACATCAGAAACAAGACCTGCAAACGTAATAGCCATCTGATCATTTAAAATTAATACCTTCTCAAACTTCTTACTAGATACAATCTGACCACCAAGCGTCATCTTCTTATCAGCAGCGAGAACAATTCCATCCTTACACACCATCCCTAGTGTGGTGGTTCCAGTTTTGAATAACATTGGTTCCATTGATAACTTCACCTTTAAGAATAAGGTTATCTATCGACAAGCATTGAAATATATAAATGTTTCGCTGAAAAATTATAAATAGGATTCTGAATTTTCACTGATTGAATAGATTAGAGCGGGCTTATTCTCTTTAGCATCTAAAATTTTATCACACGCTTGTTCTAATAAACAAAATGTACGTGCTTCTACGCGAGGATCTAGCGTATGAGACAATCCGCTTATTACAGCGGGAGGCAGGTAGTATGGTGCTGCAGCGTCTAGCAACTTCTTTCTGTCTTTATAATTATAAGTAATTCTCTCTCTTACAATCTCTGCTCCTAACTTTCCTTTTGTAACAAAAGCATCATCTCCCGTGAACACTTCATAAGCTACAATCCCTGTTGAGAAAATATCTCCACTCATTGTTACTACGCCTAATGCCTGCTCTGGAGCGATATAAGCAGGAGTGCCATATGCTCTTGTCTCTGAAGAAAGATTCGCATTCATAAAATCCTCAATCTCCCTTGAAGGCGGATTTTTCCATCCATTTTTTACTTTTCTTGCACATCCTAAATCAAGGACAGTTACTTTTTTGGAGCTTGAATCATAAAAAATATTATGTGGTTTAATATCCCCATGAATAACTCCCCTGTTATGACCTGCTTTTACTGCACGAATTATCTCTCTAGCTACATGCGCTCTTTCTTCTAAGGGATAACTAGCCCAATCTTTCCCTTTAAACGTTCCGTTTAGATGACTATCCAACGAAGCTCCGCATGCTTTTTTCATAAGCACTTCAGCATATAATCCATTATACGCCATAACTCCCTGATACCCTAATACTTCAATAATATTTGGTTCTCCTTGCAACTCACGACCAACCTCTCCTTCTCTTGTTGCCCATTGAAGCCTTAACGCAGCTTCTTCCCCAAAATAATTCTGCCCTTGCATACCCTTTGCAATTCTCTGATAACCCTCTTCACTAATTACCCTTCTCTTAAGAGTTCTACTCCCGCCTAATGGTGCAATTTTGATAACTTTTACTACATTTCCGTTAGGCATGAGATACACATCTCCTAAGCCTCCGGATCCAATCCTTTTTTCCTTAGGATGAAGGTCCAAGATACTTTGCAAATCCATATAAAATATATACTGCATATGTTTATAAAGGTTATTGGGCTAGTGGATTACCACACTTTTTACCCGTTCTTTTACCCATTTATCCTTCAAGAATTCTTTTGTAAGATCCTTTAATTTTGTAAATTTTCTTACTTTCAACGCAACTACTTTTCCATCCTCAATAATCACTCTTTTATGCTTCTTTTTGAAAATAACAACATGCTCTTTCATCTCAAGAGGCGGACCAAGATGTTTAATTTCTTTAGAAACTTCTTTATTTTCAACACTTACCCAATACACTACTTTCTTATCAAACTCAATTCCCCTTTCTTTAATCTTAAACCCTTCTTTCTTTAAATTTAATTCTAAAAATTCAATTGCTTTTACTATTTTTGTTAACACTACATCTTCCTTTCCTTTCAGCGGGGTAAATTCTAGAATTAGATCTTTTTCTTTTAGATCACTCTTCTTTATCTTTTTAGTTTGGAATAACTCTTTACTTGGTTTTTGCATAAACTTTCTACACACCTTGATTAATTCCATTACTTTTTCTTGCGAAACAGCAGCTGCAGCATTCCTTGAAGACTGCACAGGATCAATCACAATTAACGGTGCACCTTTATGCCTCTCTCCCCTTCCACTTGCTTGCGGATCAATAACTGTGCCTTCTTTCCAATGCGAAATGTGTTTTAAAATATCTAAAAAAGAACCATAATATATTACTAGAATTTCAACAACATACCCGGAAAATCCATTCCGATACGTCTCAGCACCATACACCCCATTTGCCTTAAAGAATTGCTTCGTTAATCTTACTTGATCTGCAATTTTAGGAGTAAGATGGCTCTTTACCCACTCAACATGAAACACACTCGCATCAGTACTATTCTCAACTACTTCTGCGTTTTTAACCTTTACAACAGGAATAATCTCAAAGTAAAATTCTTTTTCTTTAATTCTAAAATAATCTCTTGAACCATGAACCGTCTCTATTTTTTTAAAGGATTTCTTTAACATCTTCTCTAATCTTTTAGAAATATCAATATCCTCCTTGAATACTACAAACACATCCACATCATGATGGCCAGCAATCCACGTACCTTTTGCGTACGAACCACCAAGCTTTATCTCAACATCCTTCTCTGGCTTTAATTTCTTTAATACGCTCTGCACAATCTGATTTACTTTCTTTTCCTCAGCAACAGAAGGCTTAATCCCCTTTATAATTTCATCAAGCATATTCCTTTTCTTTAAAATACCCTTTAAAATAGCTATCTATTGGGCGTTACGACACTAACGACACTAGCGCCAAACGCGCGATCGACTTATAAGGTTAGATCACTTTTTTTCTTAATGGCGAATGAAGAATTATTTATCACCAGAGAGAAACTTCTCTTTTTCTATTCTACTTCGAAGGTTAATCAACAATTGAATGCATTAAACTATTACAAAGCTATAAAATTAAAGAAATATACGGATTATAATTGTCGTCAAATTGCTGAAAAGATAGATATGCCTTATTCAGCTGTTTACTATTGGCTCCAGGGTTTTGCTCCTAAAAGTGTAAAGGGACTTAACGAACTAGAAGCAATGAACCTTTTGCCCCTAAAAATAAACAATTCTTCTTCTTTTCTTCATTTTATTTGTACTTTTGGTATAAGGTTTGCGGATGGGTGCATATATGAACAAAAAAGAAATAATTCTTTTACATTCTATCTTTGCTTTGGCGATAAACTAAATGCTCAAAATTTTGTTTATGACTGCGAAAAACATTGGTCAAGATCTTTTTCAATTAATTTTGGATCCAATGCATATTATGTTTATCTTCCCGCTAGTCTCGCTCGATTATACATTGTTGCTGGTTCTCCAATAGGAGATAAAACGGATCAGGTCTTCCAGCTACCTGCTTGGATTCATAAACTTTCAGACTCTTTAAAGTTTGAGTTCTTAAACGGACTGTTTTCTGGAGATGCTTCTACTCCTAAACTCAAGCCTTCTGGTGTTGCTTCTGAAACAATAAAACTTTCTTTAAGCGCTGAGAAAGCGATAGTTGAAGAGTTCTCTCAATCCTTTATGTTAGATATCTGGAAACTTCTGGATGGTTTGTCTATAGATGCAAGTAAACCCAAAGTTCAATATAATCAACCGCGAATTGCTAAGGATGGAAGAGTAACTTATCCTGTTACAGTTAACATTCGCTCAAACCGAAAAAACATGGTAAAGTTCTTAAACAATGTCAATTATCGATATAATCATAAGGGAAATGCGCGAATCCCTATAATGTTAGAAAGCTTAAAATGAAATCATTAATCAGTCTCGGCATCGAATGTACTGCACTTGAATAAGCAGAGATACATTTGGTGTTGGAATTATCAAAGGAAAGAACCCATTAGTAAACATTAAACATAGTTACACCACTGAAAAAGGGGGGATTATTCCCATCCAAGCAGCACAACATCACAACGAAGTTAAAGATAGATTATTACAAGAAGCACTAGACAAATCTGGAATTAAAATCGAAGAAGTAAATTTAATCGCAGTTTCAAATGCTCCTGGATTAGCACCATGTTTACTTGTAGGAGTGAATTTTGCAAAAGCATTAGCACAGAAATACAACAAATCAATTGTGGGTGTAAATCATTGTTGTGCACATTTAGAAATTGGAAAACTCTTAACAAAAGCAAAAGATCCAGTCTTACTTTATACCTCTGGAGCAAACACTCAAATCATCGCACTTGAAGGAAGAAAATATCGCATCTTTGGAGAAACACTCGACCAAGGCGTAGGAAACTTCTTAGATAGTTTTGCAAGACACATGGGATTAGGATTTCCAGGCGGACCCAAACTCGATCAATTATCCTTACAAGCAAAAAATTACATTGAACTACCCTACACTGTCAAAGGAATGGATTTTTCCTTAAGCGGAATTTTAACAAACTTAAAACAAAAATATGATTCTGGAAATTATAGTAAAGAAGACTTAGCTTACTCAGCACAAGAAACTGTCTTTGCCATGCTCGTCGAAGTCGCAGAACGAGCTTTGGCACATACTGGAAAAAAAGAATTATTACTCGGCGGAGGAGTAGGGTGCAATAAACGCTTACAAGAAATGTGCAAGATCATGTGCGAAGAACGCGGAGCGAAAAGTTACGCACCACCAAATGAAGTCTTAGTAGACAACGCATTAATGATTGCATGGACTGGACTACTTATGTATCAAGCTGGCGTTAGAAATTCACTTGAGCAACTAGATATTAATCCGAGTCAACGAACTGATGAAGTAGAAGTAACATGGAAATCATAAATTTGTCATCATAATCCTTCCATTAGCGTTCTCGATTTTTATTCTAGAAGAATATTCACCACCCCACCTCATCGGAGCAACATGCGTACACAATACTTCTTCAGAACCTGCAGTAAAAAACGTAGCACTCGCCTTTTCAATTAACTCAGCAATCATATCTGAATAAACCGTCTGCTGTCCTCCACCCACTTGGAAATCACCAAAGTAAAACACTTTCCCAGCACCATACTCCCAATATGCAATCGCAGGTTCTGTATCTTCATCATAACTAGCAACCACTACTGCCCCATACGAAGGACGCACTTTTATAAGATCGAGGCGGCAATAACTATTTGCCGTTCCCTTATCACAATTTATTTTTAATGGCTCACCCGCAGTTAAAGAAACACCCCCAATTATTTTTTCATTCCAATCAGGCTCATTATTCACTGAAGACCAATTCGTTAAGAACGTATTATTTTTATATACCGCCCAATTATCCGTCCCATCACTCTCCCCACAATATTTTATTCTTACTTCATACGTTCCAGTCACTGTCGATATCCAACTTGCGTTTGCAGGAGTATTTGTAGAACCAGAATGACGCGCACAAGAACCGCCAGATGGACTACTACACTGACAACTTACAGAACTTTCATACCCTGTTGTAAATGTCATTGACTCTCCTTGCACAACTGTTACATTCGGGTCAAACACATACGAGGATTCTTCAAAATCATAGGTTTGTCCCTGCGTTAATGTGGGAAAAAACGCAGGATCAGGCGTTACAAGCACAGTTACGGGATTACCATACGCACCACCACGCTGATATACTGTCTTTCCAAACATTGACCAGGCATCACCATTACTTCCTGGAGGATTACAACGGTACGACGTCAGAGCGTAAGTACCTGAAGACTGCTCACGACACATAAGATGCTCTGCACCAATCAAAATATTCCCCTGAGCAACCCAATTCTCTAACTTCTGCAAATACGTTACATTCCCCGAACATTGAGCTGTAGACTGGATATGCGAATCTTCTACATACATAACATTATAATTATTTAAATCAGTACAAATTAAATCACTGAGATCAAGAGGAATCAAACTATAATTTACATCTGCTCCGGTAGACTGACATCCAGCACTATCAATATCGCTATAACAATTTTTATACCACGCCGGCGTTAATACAGTATTCACCGAATCATAAAACGTCTGCGTCGTCTCACCCGCTTCACTAACAACTACCGCAATCCTTGTCTCAACAGTAGAACTATTTTCTAATTCGGTAACACCAATTACACTCTCATTATAAATTTTTATCAAATAATCTGTCTCTGTATTTAATACTGTTCCAGAACCAGAAGTCGCAACAGCAGAAACAAGATTTGAAAATCTTAAACACTCATCTCGCTTATCTAACACCTGCTTTGTAATTCTCAAATCAGATTTTTTTTCAGCAACAAACACCATCCCCCCAATAAACAATACAAATAACATTCCAAACGCGAATAAGAACTCTGTCGTAATCTGTCCCTTCATACAATACTCCTCAAATACCCGAGACTAAGTATTAACAAGCTGATCACATTTATTACTAATCCTATTAACGCAATTCTATTTTCTTTATCCTTCTTCAATGTAATCACTCCAAGAACAGAACCAATCAGACCTATCAACACACCAATCACTAACCAGTTCGTCCAGAAAGCTAACGAAACACAACTAAAGATGAACGCTAGCGCTCCGATTATTACAACAATCTTCCCCTCTTTCTTCCCTTGCGGAGATGAAACAACCGAAGGAGGATTAACTGGATTTGATTCTTGATTAATTGGAGCGGAAGGTTGAACTGGTTGTAGAGTAGGATTTTGTGGAACTTGCTCTGGCGGATTTATTGGAGTAGGATTAACTGGGGGGACGCTTGGAATAGCATTAACTACAGAATTTGTATTCACCTCATCCATCATTTCTCTAGCGCTATGTTCCTATATAAGGATTTTGAACACTTCTTTTTAACACCACTCATTCATCCTATTATTTTTCTACTTAGATATTTTTTTCTCTAAATATTTATAAACAAGCAAACTACTTTCAATTAGGAAAAAGAGGTAACAGGGCGCCCGATTAATATTCATTGTTAAGAACTAGATACTCCTTTCAACACACTAGCTTTAAATAATCTCTTTCTCTAAGAGTTCTATGTCAGCATGGACGATTGGAAATAAACTTGTACAACAAGCAGATATTCTCGTTATCTTACTTGATGGACGTTATCCACAAGAAACATTTCCACCCGACTTATTCAAAAAAATAAAATCGACAAAAAAACCCTACCTCTTCGTTCTTAACAAATCAGACTTAGTCACACAACGATTCGCAGAAATAAAATTATCTAAAGAAATCACTCCCTTCATCTGGTTCTCTTCAACAAAACATTACGGTGTCCATGAACTACGTAGAACATTACTTTCTATAAGCAAAAAAAGACCTTTAAGTGTTGGAGTTTTAGGATATCCCAACGTAGGAAAATCCTCTTTCATTAATTGTTTAAGCCAAAGACACGCAGCACCAACAAGCGCCACCGCAGGATTTACAAAATCAATGAGCAAAATTCGCGTAGCTAAAGATATCTACTTCTTTGACACACCCGGAGTTCCAGCAAAACGAGTCAACCATGAACAACAAGGAATCTTAGGAACAATAGATCCATCACACTTACGCGATCCAGACTTAGCAGCACTAGCATTACTAGAACGACTCTATCCCAATCAAAAAAGCTTCAAAGCATTTTACGGCATTGAAATAAAAAAAGATTATTTAGAGACTTTAGAAGAATTGGCAGTACAAATGAATTATTTAAAAAAAGGCGGAATACCTGACCTTATGAGAGCATCAAGAAAACTCTTAGAAGACTGGCAACGAGGAAAATTAAAAATATAACGTCGTTTTTAGAATAGATTTTAATATAGTTTAGATAATTTTGTTAACAATAAAGAATAAATTCTATTTTCCGGAAGCAAATTTAGAAAGAAGATCTCCAACAGCTGGATCATACTCCATAATCTTTCCGCCACCACTTGTCTGACCACTATTAGAAACCGGACGAGGTGGAGATTGCTGGACATTCTGAACTGGAGAAGTCATTTGAATCGATTGCATTGCAGGTCTAAATCCTGGGGTAGATTCTATCTTTTCACGCTGACTGATTAAATCTTGCAATGAAGCAACTAACCTTCTGAGATCATCAAGCGTCTCTTTTTCTGTGTCAAATTTAATATTCACCTGCATAATTCTTCATCAATAATCCACTCCTATAAAAAGCTTTGTGAAAATCAATATCTATTTTGAATTACTCTCTATCTTTTCTAACATTGCATCACTAACTATCCCACCATTTCCTGCAACTATTCCCAAATGACACAAAAAGTTAATAAGACACTCTTCTCAAAAACAAGTTAATGATGAAATACGTTCTTACAGAGAAACCAAAGAAGCCCACTATTATTCAAGGACTACCTTCTTTTGGATTAGTTAGCACGATCACAATCAAATATTTATTAGATCACTTGGAAACAAAAGAAATAGGATATATTGAATCAGAAAACTTACTTCCCTTAACTGCAATCCATAAAGGAAAAATTGTTAATCCCATTACACTTTATTATAACAAGAAACATAATGTTATCCTTGTTCAAGCAATTACAGAATTAACAGGAGCAGAATGGCAACTCGCAGAAACCATGGTCGCATTAGGAAAAGAACTCAAAGCAAAAGAATTCTTAATCATCGAAGCAATGCCACCCCATGATAAAGATAAAATTAACATTTATGGCTATTCCACTCATAAAAAAATGAAAAACCTAATGCCCTTACAAGAAGGAATTGTTATGGGAGCAACAGCAGCATTATTATTAAAAAGTAAGGAAACACCTGTCAGCTGTATTTTTGCAGAAGCACATTCTCAACTACCCGACTCGGAAGCAGCAGCAAAAGTCGTAGATGCAATCAACGCTTACTTAGGAATGAAAGTAGACTACAAACCACTCCTTGAAGCAGCAAAGAAATTTGAAATGAACCTAAAACAAGTTATAGACCGAACAAGACAAAACATGGCTGTTCAACCAACACAGCAGAAAAGAGATACCACTTCTTATATTGGATAAACTTATTTTCTTTATTCTCTTCCGATTCTTTCATTTAAATTTCTTAAGTCGGTTTCTAACCTTCCAGAAAACTTATACTCTACCATTGCAGCAAGCATACTTGCTTGAGTTCTTCCCAAGCCCATTGAAGCTTGCGTAAACAAACTCTCTACCAATAAATCGATCTCTGCTGGAGGAATACTTAGTCCTACTACCTTTTTACTTTGCTCTCCCCCTACAAAAACTAAACTTCCTTCCGGACCAATTACCACTTCATATCCCCCTTCTCCCATTCGAGGAATAAAATAATTACTTCTCCCCCTATCTACTTCTCCTGCTTGATTTATTCTTGGAAGAGGAAGATCACTCCCAATAAACGTCATAAGAATACGATGTTCGTCTACTCCATTAAAACATTCAGTTGCTGCTCCGATTCTTTGACCTTGTTCAACAGCATCAGCTAAAAATTTCCGATACCCTTCCTTTGTTAAAATCTTTGAATGTGCACCTGTTTGTTCTGCATAACTTAAAATCGCTGCAAGAAGGGTAGGTTCGGTAGAATGATAAGCACCAAGTATCTGTCTATCTGAATCCATCTCCGCTCTGAATAAACTCGTTTCACCTAGGGGGTTGATGGCAGGATACGCAGTAATGTCTTCCCGATAAATCCTTAGATCCAAATTCATATCTCCAGACACTACAGACTCATATGCTTGTCCATTTTCCGTTTTAGAACGCCACCGTTTACCCCTTATCATATTTAGGTGATTTAAAGATACAGCCATTGCACTAATACACTGCATTGCTTCTAACGCTGAAGAAAATCCATACGGACGATCTGCCTTCATCTCTTCAGGCGTTACCACAAATGAACCATAAAAACCCGATAAAACAAGAGCGTCTTCACATTCTCCGTTTTCTTTTTCTTCTCCATTCCTCTTTTGAACAATCCAAGGATGTCTTTCTCCATCCTCAGCCATTCTTATAAGATTAGATCTTAAATCTCTTCTGAACCCTTCTAGATCTTTACCTGCAAAATGACCTCTCTCAATCATATCCTCTACAAAACCTGGAACATCCGTATCCATAATATACCCCCTATCAACCGGAGTCGGATTTTCATATTGTTTTAAGTATGCACTTATTCTTTTAGTTAACCCGGTTTCATCTAATCTCTTTTCAAGCTCTTCACCAAGAACATAATTAAATCTCATACCTTTTTCTTAGAACTTTGTTTAATAAACATTTATTGTTTGCAATATCAATAATCAAACCTATGCAATTCCAAAATCAGCTTCACTAATATGCATCACTCGATTCAGCATGCTTGTTCCATTTGGAATCACTCGTACTCTAATTACAGAATTACTCGGCTGGGATTTTATTAAATTTGTAATCATCACCTCATTAAACCCACGATTCACTCCATTCTGAGAAATTTGGGTAATCTGGAATGTTGTCCAATTTGTTACACTAATATTCGCTTTATCTGCTTTGTAAGAATAAATTGTCAAATTATATGGGGTAATATCACTATCAACTACTTTCACCCTTAAAGAAACATACTCCAGCGAACCCGGAGTACGATTCAATTGGAAACTAAACCCTTCATAAAAACCAGCACTCCACTTTACCTTATCTGCACTTGGAGGCGTATTCTTATCATCATCAGTCATCGCAACGCTATCATCAGTAAATGAGGACATCTGCGTATCAGAATAATTCAACAACAATGCAGGAGTTTTCCAATACTCTGCTTTATCTACCATTACATACGTCAACCCTTCACCTGGTCCAACACTCTTATTCGCAGTCACATTAATCTGAATCAATGGATACGGACTCTGCACACCCAAATTACCACCACTATCATTCGCAAAACTCGTATTAACAAAATTATTTCCCACAGCCTGCATTATAATATCTGCTCCATACCATGTATCCCCCGACACACCTGCACAAGCAGATCCAGTATCACTTAACGTATAATTTACCACGGATACATACGGTGCAGACAAGGGAGAACTTACTTGCGCAAGAACAGTTTCTAAATTCGCATCAGACACAGACACATTTACACACACACTCGTACCGACGATCCCCTTCTTCGGTTCAACACCCGTCCTATTTACAATCGGAGCAATTGAATCAAGAGACACAGTAAAACTAATCTGCGCAGAAGAACTCATCGTATTATTACTATTATCTTTACACCGTACATAATAAACGTAAGAACCTTCACTCAATCCACTTAATGGAGAGGTATGACCAATTCCAGAACCAGAAAACGTATTTGAAAGAGCAGTATAAGCTGCGTCGCTTGTTCCATATTTGCATTGTGCTGATTCACTCGTCGTTGCACTTAATACTGGATTTGTAATTCTAACAATGCCTGAAGGAGCAGTTGCAACAACAAGAGGAATACTCGTATCATTCACCACCCCAATAAATACTCGATTATCCAACACTTCAACTACCACCCTATATGTTCCTCTTTGAACAGGAATACTTCCCGTCACATTCGCTCTTGTAAAACTATGCACATCTCCCCCATCACTCATTCTTAATAAAATAGTTTTATTTCCAATTAACGAAGAGGTCACACCACCTGGAATAGAAATCCACACATAATCCCTCGTACCAGGACCAAGAGCGTAGACAGCATCAGCTTTTCCAGCTAACGTATGAACAGTATCAAACACTTGATTTGATTTCAAACTTTGTGAAGATTGCTGAGACACATAATAAAACAAAGGAATGGTTACAACAAGCACAACGCCAATAATTAATGCATATTCAATAGAAGCCTGACCTCTCATCGCTAAACCCTTTTTTACTAACCTCATAAAACTTTGTTTCAACTCTTGAATAGTAAAGATAATCTTAAATAGCAATATCGAGAAAATATCTTAAAACAAACCAAAAGGAGGTATGTCTAATGAAAGGAAAAGGGCAAGCTGCCATGGAGTTTCTTATGACCTACGGATGGGCGATTCTTGTCGTTCTCGTAGCAATAGGTGCACTCGCTTACTTCGGAGTTCTCAGTCCCCAACGGTTCTTACCTTCAAGCTGTCAATTTCAATCAGGAATAGGATGCGACAGTTTCAAAGTAGCAACCAACGGTGTACGAGTAGTTGTACGTAATGGATTAGGACAAGATCTTACGAACGTTACTGTAGGAGTTACTGGTTGCGGAACAACATCGGTTATAGGAAGTTTACCAGACGGAAGTCAAACCAACCAAGTAATCTTGTGTGCGCAAACATCGGGAAATAGATTCAAAGAAACCCTATGGGCGTACTACATAGACCCTAACGGTGTTACACATAACAACACAGGTCAAATCGTTGCAAGAGTTGAAAGCGGAAACGCTTAAACTCTTTTTTTATTTTTTTTAACAAATGAACACCAACGCACAAATAGCAATCACGGATCTCTTTTTCGCACTTATTATTTTTATTATCTTAATGACTGCGTTTTCTTTTTTTTGGACACTCTACCTTACTCGATTTAATGATAACCTCCAACGACAAGAATTAGAACTCCTCGCTTACCACATCTCCGATTTACTCGTAAAAACACCAGGATACCCTGACACGTGGGAGCAAGACCCAAACAACACACGCATCTTAGGATTAGCGAAGCAAGATCGCGTTTTATCTCAAGAAAAGATATCCGCATTTGCAAACTTAACTTACAACCAAACAAAAACCATCTTCAACATCGAACGTTACAATTATTATTTACTCATTCAAAAAAACGGAACAGCACTCTATGAAACAAACACCCTTCCTTCAGGAAGCAGCGTGAGCGTCAGGAGGACCGCAACCTATGACAACCAACCAACACTGGTACAATTTACCCTCGGACAATAAAGGATTCATCTTCACCTTGGACGCATTTATTGCCTCACTTATTTTTTTAACCACCCTCCTCTTTACTACGTACGCAGTTTCCCAAGCAGCAGAATTCAAAACGACAAACATCTATCTCATTGCAACTGCAAGCGATGCCCTTGCCGCCCTGGATAATACGAATGTTCTAGAAACACTTAATGCTACACTTATCCAAAACCAAACAATCACCACTCTTCCTCCTTATTACGGATACAAACTAACTATCAGCAGATCTAGTGGGCCTGCCTTGGAATTAGGAGAAGAAGTTCCTACAGGAACATTTATAGGATCAGCAACACGCTACTTTAAAACACCAACAGATTACGGACAAGCGAGGATGCGTATATGGCTAAAGGCATGATTATCTCTATTCTCTTCTTTTTTTTATCAGCACTTCTCCTCACTCTCGGCATTTACGTTCTTACTACCGCACACCAAACCGAACTACGCACCCAAGAAATAGGAACACTTATGAGAACTGCAGATCTGGATGCATCTATCCAAAAAGCGATCAGAGACACCTTTACTTCCTCATCAGGAATGACGTTTATTGTTAACGCAACAACTTTTACTATCATTGAACCTTTTCCGAATACCAACTTAATAAACAACAGCCTCAATGCATTAAAACAACATGTCCAAACTACAGAACCATCTATCGTATTCAATCTTGCAAACATTACCCGATTACGACTTACGCCCTACGATTATTTTTATACAAAAGCATTTGAAAACGCAACACTCCTCAACCTCACTCCAACAAGCACCAATTACAACAGTTATACATTCACCTTTACTACTTCCAATTATCCCGTTGGCACAATCACTTTTCTTGACTCAGACGCTGGAAGCTTCAATATCCTTATCGTCAGTAAAAACTCAACTACAGAAACACGAAGCAACAGAAGCGTTAACATTCTCACTCCTTTAGAAGCAGAAATTGCGGGTATTAATGGGGGAAAAATAGAGATTGATATTGTCAATCAAAGTGTAGGCATTAAAAATACGCTCAACCTAACCATCCTCTCAAATATTAGCATTACTTTCTTTAATACTACTGCCCAACAACCCCATGTAGAACTTTCACCGATCTACACGATTTTTTTCCAAGAATTTAATCTTACAAAAACACCTTACATAACCTTGACTACTTAACGATCAGAACAAATCTTTATAAGACACAGAAAACGAATAATCCTTATGAAAAAGAGGTCAAACGCTAGATTATTCCCTCTTCTTAAAAGTTTTAACAACCTCCTAAACTCCTCCTCTTTAGAAACAGACTTCAGATTTGAAGGATTTGTTGTCTTAGGATTCTTTGTTATGGTTATCTATCTCTTCTTTGAAACACCCTTCTTAATCCTTGCTGGATTCATCATTATGGTACTCGGATTTCTCCCCCACTTTAACCTAAGAAGATTTCTTTCACGCGATGTGTACGTCTTAGGATTCGCATTAGCAACGCTCGTTACCGCATTCTCACTAAAAAAAGGACAATATCCTCCCCTCTTCATTAATCTTTTTATTGTATTCTATTCGCTCTTCCAATTTGGCTTACATCTTAAAAAAAAAGAACCACAATCAAAAAAACTACCACCCCCTCCAAAAATCGTATTTAATCTCATCAAAAACCCCTATATTTACGCAGGATTAACTGTAGCTATATTCCTCTCTTTTCTTTATCTTCATTTACAATACCTCTTCTATATCGGCATTTTTTTCTTAGCACTCTTCATCATCTTCACTATCAAAGAACTTCAAAATCTTAAAAAAGAACCACAATCAAAAAAACACATCCAAGCATTACGTTTACAACTTACAAAAAAAAGCACTTACGAAACAGACTTAGACAGAATGTATCACCTTTTAGAAAAAAGAAAATACCTCAAACTCTCAGAAATAGCAGAATTATTTTCCATCAGCAATGAAACAGCAGAACAATGGGGAAAAATGCTTGAAGAACACGGATTAGTTCATGTCCACTATCCCCCCATCGGAGAAACACAAATCCAATGGAAATAGACCGCTATAACCTCCACGAAGGTGGCATCAACATCCATATCAGTATCCAAGGAACAAAAGGATGGGCAAGCCTGTACGTACTCGCTTTACCTCAATTAACTCCCCCAACAACAGCACTCTTAGAAGAAATAAAAAACAAAATTATTGTTGAAACAACACTTTCTCCTACAGAATTACTCGACCCAAAAATTGTAGAAACACTTAAACAACGCTTCAAAAAAAGAGCAGAAGAATTACTTATTCAATTAATGCCCTCATTGAGTGATCATGCGAAAAAAGTCTTTGTCTTAAAAATTATCCATGACATGCTTGGACTGGGAGATCTAGAGTTCTTACAAAAAGATGAATTAATTGAAGAAATTGTTGTCAACTCTGCGAAAGAACCAGTACGTATCTATCATAAGATATATGGATGGCTTATTACCAACATTACTTTACAATCAGAAGCACAAATCGCTAACTATTCTGAAATTATCGCAAGAAGAGTAGGAAGACAAATTACCACCCTGACCCCCCTCTTAGACGCACACCTCGTTACTGGAGACCGAGCAAACGCAGTACTCTATCCTATTTCTAATAAAGGAAATACAATTACTATTAGAAAATTCGCACGCGATCCATGGACCGTCACAGATTTTATTAAAAGCAAAACATGCACTTCAGATATCTTTGCTTTAATCTGGCTCGCTGTCCAATATGAAATGAACATTATTATTTCTGGAGGAACTGCCAGCGGTAAGTGTGTGATAGGTGACACCCCAATTTATTTAGCAGATGGAAGCAGGAAGAAAATAAAAGAGCTAACTGAAGAACATTTTGTTAAGAAACAGGTCTTTTCAGATAATGGATGGGAATTTGTTTATGCACCCGATCTTTCTATACTTACAATGGATCCGACTGACTTGAAAATAAAAAAACAAGCAGTAAGTAAAATCTGGAGACACCAAGCTCCCCCGACACTAGTTAAAGTAAGAAGCCGTTCTGGAAGAGAAGTTGTGGTTACACCCGAACATCCATTCTTCACTCTTAAAAATGGAGAATTAACCTCTCTGCGAGCGGATCAACTTGTTCTTCAACAAAGAATTGCAACACCCAGAATTATTCCTCTATTCGATGAAAAAAAATCTTCTCCTCTTACTTTTTTGGAAACGCTAAAAAACATTAAAGGATTATATGTCCCTTACCAAAAAGAATCGATTAAACAACTTCGCTTAAAACTCTTCGATATCTTTAAAGCAGATAGTATTCCTAAACTTGCTTCTATTTTAGGTTATAATAAAATGACACTCAGATCTTGGCTTTCAAAAAATGCTATTCCTCTTTCAGATTACATCAGTCTTTTCGAAAAAGCGAATTTACCCATTAATCCTGCAATTCCCCTTAAATCAAAAACTTCTCCCTTCACTTTCACCTTGTCTAACCTTATCCCTGACTTGTTTAGATTCCTCGCTCTTCTTATTTCTGACGGACATCTTACCCGAGACTATTGTGAATTCCATAACTCTAATCAAGTGCTTCTTCAAGAATTCTTACAATTAGGAAAAAAACTTTTCAATGTTCACGGAAAAATCTCTTATCCTAAAAATAGAGTCTCAAAAACAGTTTTTCACTCAACTGCTCTTACAACTGCTCTTCATCACCTCTTTAATATTCCTTTTGGAAATAAAGCCAGAACGGTAGTTATTCCTCCACAGCTTTGGAACGAAAATAATGAATCAGTTAAACAATTTATATCAGGTGTTATTGATTGTGAAGGATATGTTGGACCACACTCTTTAGAAATAGGAATGGCTAGTCCGGAATTCATTGAAGGACTTACAACTCTTTTCCTAAGATTTGGAATTATTGCTACAGTAAACCATTCTCAAATAAAAGATTGCAGCAGAATTCTTGTTAGCGGTCCTGAAAACTTCCACAAGTTCTCTGACTTTCAACTTAGACATCAAGAAAAAAAAGAAGCTTTATCCCATCTTCTCTTAAAACAAACTCAATTAACACATAACCTTGACCTAATTCCTGCACAGCCAGAACTTATTAAAAGATTAAGATATTATACTGGCTTTTCTCAAAAAGAATTCGCTCAACATTTAGGCATCTCTCGTAGATTAGTTGGAAGATGGGAAGATGGTTCTAGAAACTTTTCCTACTCAACTTTCAATAAACTCTCTTCTTTATTTGATCAAGAAGACTTTCCCATGTTCAATGCTATTTCGGAAAGTGACGTTTTCTGGGATGAGATTACTGAAATAAATATTCTAAAAAATCACAAACAAAAATATGTCTATGACCTTACAGTTGACGGAACTCATAACTTCATTGCCGGAAACGTCCCTTTTGTAGTTCATAATACCACCGCCTTAAACATCTGCACTGCTTTTATCCCAACAAAACATCGAGTTCTTTCTATCGAAGACACGAGAGAATTACAACTTCCCAAATTTTTGTATTGGGCGCCCATGACTACCCGCCTACCCAATCCCGAAGGAGAGGGGGGAGTATCCATGCTTGACCTACTTGTTAACGCTCTAAGAATGAGACCAGACCGAATCATCTTAGGAGAAATTAGAAGACAGCAAGAAGCAGAAGTTCTTTTTGAAGCAATGTATACCGGACACAGCGTTTACGCAACAGTCCACGCAGAAACTGTTCAAGAAACAATCACAAGACTAACAAATCCGCCTATTTCAGTACCTGCAAATTTACTTAACGCCGTTCATTTAAATGTCGCCATGTTCCGAGACAGAAAAACAGGATTACGAAGAGTTTCAGAAGTAGGAGAATTTCTCTTAAAAGATAAAAACGGAAGAATTGTTGCAGAACCAAATCTACTTTATGTCTGGAAACCAGCAACAGACAAAATCATTGCACAGGGAAGAAGCACCCACTTATTCAAAGAACTTACACGAACAACAGGAATGACACCCAAAGAACTCAAAAGAAATCTTGCAGAAAAAAAACAAGTCTTAGAATGGATGGTTAAAAATAATATCCGAGAAATAGATGAAGTAGGAATGGTCATGAAAGAATACTACAAAGATCCCCAATTTATCTATAAAGTTGCAAGAGGAAATAAATCTCTTAAAAGCTTAGGATTAAACATAGAACAACAATGGTAGAAACACTTCCGCCCCTCTTAAATTTGCCCTTCATCAAAGGACCTTCCAAATTCTTCAAAGGTATCGCAGAATTTTTCGCTCCCTCATTTTTATATTTAGACATAGAATTAAAACAACTAGGCATCAGACACGACCTTCGTGAATATCTCGCACTCTGTTTCACAGCTATGTTTACCGCCTTTCTCTTTCTTTTAGCAGTATTTATCCCCCTCTTTATCCTTCTCCAATTCCCAGTTTTATTTGCTTTTATTTTTGCACTCGTTTTTAGCTTTTTTATTTTTATCCAACAAATTATGTATCCAAAACTCGCAATTGGAAGACAGCAACGAGAAATGGAAAAAGATTTACTTCCCGCACTAAGAATGATTCTCATTCAACTAAATGCTGGTGTTTCCCTCTTTGACGCCTTTGTTGCAATCTCTAACGAAGACTATGGCATTATTTCAAAAGAAGCAAAACAAATCGTAAAGAAAATCCACTCTGGACAACCAGCAGTAGAAGCATTGGAAACATCAGCAACAAACAATTCATCACTACATTATCGAAGAGCTTTATGGCAACTCGTTAACGGAATGAAATCGGGAAGCTCAACAACAGTCGTATTAAAAGAAATCATTGAAAGCCTATCTAAAGAACAACTTATTCAAATTGAAAGTTATGGATCACAATTAAATCCATTAGCAATGTTCTACATGTTAATCGCAGTTATTTTGCCTTCCTTAGGAATGACCCTTATCATTATCTTATCTTCATTAATTAACATCGGACCAGACCTCTTAAAACTCATCCTCTTCGGAATGATTGTTGGATTAATGCTTTTCCAAATCCTCTTCCTAGGCCTAATCAAAACAAGGAGACCGAGCTTACTCGAAGATTAACATGCGCTTCAACATTTTTACTCTCCCCTATCCAACACCCTTACGTACCTCTTTTATCGAATTATTAAGCTATACAAAAATAAAAATAGAACCAGCTAACTTCTTAGGATTCCTCTTCCTCTTTTCATTCCTCTTTTCAATTTTAATCTCCTTTATTCTCGCTTATTACTTTTCACTCTCTATCTTAATCTTTTTTTTAGCATCATTCTTTCTTATCCAACTAACCTTTTACTTATGGCTTGTTGTTATTACCGACAAAAGAGCGCGATTTATTGAAGAAGTATTACCGGACGCATTACTTTTAATGTCTTCTAACTTACGAGCAGGATTAACCATTGACAAAGCATTCTTACTCTCAGCACGACCAGAATTTGGACCTCTACAAGAAGAAATCTTACGACTAGGAAAAGAAGTTACTGCGGGAAAAGAAATTGGAATAGCCTTACTCGGAATTACCCGACGTGTACGATCAAGAAAATTATCCAGAGCACTCCAACTCATTTCATCAGGATTACGATCTGGAGGAAAACTTGCAGACCTCTTACAAGAAACCGCCCTAGACTTTAAGAATCAACGTTTAGTAGACAGGAAGATCAGAGCAAGCGTCAATATGTACGTTATTTTTATTTTCGTAGCTATTTCTTTTGGAGCACCACTCCTCTTTGGATTAAGCTCTTACTTAGTAGAAATTCTTAACAGCACCTTTAAAGACGTAGACATACCCACCGACGTTCTTTCAAGCTACAACATTCCCCTCTCTATCCAAAAAGTATCGATTGACCCTACCTTCATCCTCGGTTTTGCCATTTTCAACTTAATCTTTTCATCATTCTTTGGAGCATTACTCATTGGACTAATCAGCAAAGGAAGAGAAAAAGATGGAATCAAATACATTCCCCTCCTTATCTTATTATCCATTGGATTATTCTTTTTAATCAGAATCTCAGCACAAACCGTTCTTTCTGGATTATTCGGCTAATTAAATTTAATCTCCAAACCTAGACTTGCTCTTACTTCTTTCAAATCATCATTCTCTTTTACTGATGCTTCACCAGTAAGACTTACTCTACTTCCTTCAAATAACCTCAATTGACCATAATATTTCCTAAACCCATTTATTCCATCTGGAAGAGCTAAAAAACCAGCACGAGCATTGAACACATCACCCACATTAACTCCCCCCTCTAATCCCACTGCTACTCTAGTTGTATCATCATACTGATTTCTCTCTACAGCTCCACTTCCTGCAACTCTAAGATCAATATTCTCAATCCTCCCCTCATACAAGAGTGTTGCTTTTCCTTTTCCTCCAAACTCACCACTTTCAATATTTACATTCACCTCTGCATCTACTTCTCCTCCAAAATTTCTTCCCACTCTCCCATAAAACTCAGCCCTTCCTTCTCCACCAGTCTGATTATGAATAAGCGCTTTAGCACTAGAACCATAACCTAACCCGATTCTCACTGCAGTATTCTCACTTACTCGCCTCATCGATCCTTCTAACGTAAATGAAGAACTTAACGGCTGTTTGTATCTTTCAATTAATTCTGCACCGGGAGAAATCTTCCCGCTCCACTCACCGTTCTCAACAAGAAGAGACGCTTGATAGGTTGTCTTACTTCCCTGATCTTCTCCGTCTTTAACATATCCCTCATATTCAAACTCTAACTCTCCCGCAATATGTGCAGGGGATTCTGGAACAGCAACAGTCGTAGTTTTTACAACTAACCTTGGAGCAATCTCTGCTTCTGCAGGTTTACTTAAGGTAAGAGCAGTCACTAATGCCGCAAGACTAAGTAATCTTTTCATATCTAACTAAATAAGAAAAATCTTATAAAGCTATTGAAATGAAACTACTACACAGTAATCATCATAAAAAGAAAAGTATATATATGAAAAAAGAATCATATGTTCTATGGTCTTTTACACCAATTACAAAAATAATATGGATTCCAAATTTTCTTTCCAAAACTCCTCACTCGGAGCACCCACAAATCCCACCCACGCAAAACAACTAGAAGAATTCGGAAGAAGACTCAACTCCGGAGTACGCAACATTGAAATCGGAACACTCAGTCCAGAGAAATTTGAATTTATTCCAAAAGAACACTTCGATACGATCAGACAACTCGCAACCATGACAGATACACGTGCATCCTTCCACGGACCCTTAATGGACTTAGCAGGATTTGACGAACGAAACGGAAAATGGACAGAATCGGATCGTAAAGGAACAGTCGAACAAGTCTGGAGCATGATTGACAGAGCCCAAGCAATGACTGTTAAAAAAGAAAATGGAAAACCGAAAGACATTATTCCCGTCGTCTTCCACGCAGGAGCAACATTCAGCCAAGAATTCGCAAAAGGACTAAAACAAGAAAATCCCCAAACCGGAAAAGAAGAACCCTATGAAGCAGGATTACTCAGAATGAGAATAGTCAATAGCGTCACCGGGGAAGTTACAGATGTTAATCATGAAAAAAAATTTAATATTATTGATGGAAAAGAACATATCTGGACACCACATAAGAGATTATCTAATTTAAATGAAACCCAATGGGATGAAGAAAAAGGAAGAATCTTCGGATTCCAAAAAGAAATCGATGAAATCAATCAACGCATTCAATTA
>Ga0265296_1001475_pt1 | contig 26983 bp, 24 predicted proteins | sample MunlanPumphouse1_FD_189073 | JGI IMG/M metagenome (GOLD analysis project Ga0265296, IMG submission 189073) | Groundwater microbial communities from a municipal landfill in Southern Ontario, Canada - Pumphouse #1 | ecosystem: Environmental > Aquatic > Deep subsurface > Groundwater | place... | reverse complement strand
AACCCGGTCAACTGCGCCGGATATTAATTTATTACCGTATCCGGCAAGCCGAAAAAATTTTGCGCGCGCTGGGGGTATCCAAAGACGAAATCAATACCATCCGATCGTTGGGCAGACAAATCGCCTGGATCAAATTGATGGCCGTCATTAAAGAATTTCATCTAAAACGCATTTTTTGCGGCGCCTATCGGGACTTCAATGAATTAAGCGAAACCATCGATTACTTAACCCGGAAAGCCCGCAAACTGGAAAGCCGCATCAGCTGGGAAGAATCGCGGCTGTTGCACGCCGGGTTAGAAAAACTGGCAATCGATACAGCTAATTATAAATTAGAACTTTTAAAATCTTTACAGGAGATTGATCCCTCGGAACAAAACGCCAAAGATATTAAGTGGCTAACCGCTGTCCTCCACCACATCCAGGCCCGGCAAAAACAAATGGCCGCACTGGGAAAAATTAGACACTCGGTGCAAACTATTTACGAAAAAACGGCCGATTTTTTGGGGAGATTTTTCAAAGGACCTTCATAATTTTGTGAACCTGTGGAATCAAGCGCACATTTTTTAAACTGCGGCGTGCCACCGCATACAGCGCCAGCATCAATTCGGCGGTGGGCCAGTGTTTGATGGTGCCATGCGGGGTGGCCGGCTGCAAGACCAAACATATTTCCGGGTTGATTGCGGCAATTAACTTAGCCACGGCATCAATTTCCAGCGGGCGCGCGTCTTTAGTAAATACCACCTTTACAAATACTTCCTTGGCAAGCGCAATTTGCAATGATTTTTTGTGTTCAAGCGCATAATCCGACAGTCCGGTTGCCGAAGGCAGTTTATAATCCAAGGCCACCAGATCCACTAAATCGATGATTTCTCCCAGATGATCCGGCAGGACTCCGTTGGTCTCAAGGTAGATCGGTAAACCAAATTTCCTGACTTCAGGGAGAAAGGTTTTCAGAAAATTTACCTGTAAAAGCGGCTCGCCCCCGGTTAAAGAGATGCTATGTTGAATGGGCTTTTTCCCCAGCTTGTCGGCAATAATTTGCAAAAGTTGACTGGCAGAAATTGGATTATTAAACTGCTTAAAATCACCCAGGCCGGCAGTTTGCTCAACTTTATACCTGGGTGACAGCTCCGCTAACTGAGTATCGCAATAGGCACAACTTAAATTACAGCCGCAAAATCGGATAAAAAGCTGGCGTACGCCCAGGTAAGTGCCCTCACCCTGGATAGAATCAAAAATTTCAAACAGCTGTGCTTCAGTTTGGCTCATGTTTGGTTTAAATCGCGCCCGGCTTCCGGGTCTATTTGCTCCTGCGGCAGGGGCACTTCACCTTTGCGCAACATTTCAGTCAGCATTGCACCCTCGGGTAAGGCCGGCAGGCCATTTAAATCCTGCAGGCCAAAATGCTTTAAAAATTCTTCGGTGGTGCCGTAGAGCATGGGGCGCCCTAACGCGTCGGATTTTCCCTTATCTTCAATCAAATTGCGGCGCATCAGCGTTTCAACCGGAGAATCGGAATTGACGCCGCGGATCTGCTCAATTTCGGCCCGGGTAATGGGTTGTTTATAAGCAATGATTGCCAGGGTTTCAAGCGACGGCGCGCTTAAATAAGTTTCACGCGGGGCATCTAAAAATTTGTTCACAAATTCAGCACATTCGGGATCGGTAACCAATTGGTACCCGTGCGCAACTTTAATTAAATTGATGCCGCGGCCGTCAAAAATTTTCTCTAATGTCTCCAGTGCTTCCCGGATACGCGGCTCTGCAACTTCGGTAATCAGCGCTAATTGGTCTATTTCTAACGGGCGGCCAGCTACAAACAACAGTGATTCAATTATTCTGGTTAATTTTTCCTGTTCCAAGTTAATGCCTCCCTCTACAAACTACTTTCCTATAAGCTATAACCTAAAAATTAATATCTCTCCGAACAACTCGCCTTGCCGGGCCGAAATGGCCGCGGCCTTGATCAATTCCAGCATCGCCAAAAACGTAACCATGATTTCAAGTTTGGTCATGCGAACAAACAAATCTCGAAAAGCCAGCGGGCTTTTCCGGTCAAGCATTTCCATAATTTCAGCAACACGATCTTCTACGCGGATTTCTTCGGATTGAATTTCCCGGATTTCACCGCGGGTGGAAACTTCATCCCACAATTTTTTAAACGCGGAAACCAAAGATTGCAAGGAAACATCTTTTAATACAATCCGGTTGCTACCGACCTGCGCCTCTTCATATAATTTGCCGTAGCGCGCGTAAACCTTTTCAAAAAGCGCCTTACGCTCCTTTAAAGTTGCGGCGACATCTTTAAACGTGCGGTATTGGGCCAAACGGTTCAATAAATCGGCCTCGCTGACAAGCTCTTCGCCAATTTCAATCTTTTCTTCGGGCGGCAAAATAATTTTTGACTTGCGTTCGATCAGGTCAGCGCATAAATATAAAAAATCGGCCGCCGCGTCCAGGTCAATTTTCTCTGCCGCTAAAATAAACTCCAAAAATCTTTTTACAATTTCCCCGACCGAAATTTTATCAACCGACAGCTCCCCGCTTTCTACCAACTGACACAAGACATCAAACGGACCCTGATAGGCATTTTGTTGGATCGAGAAAGAGGAAAGTGTCATTTGAGCCCCATCGCGTCCTTAACTTCGTCAAGCGTTACGCGGGCAATGGCTTGCGCGCGACCGGCGCCGTCGCGCAAGATGGCTTCAAGCTGACCTCGATTGCCCGCAATGTGCGCGCGCCGCTCCCAAACCGGGGTCAAATATTTTGAAAGCGCTTCGGCCAATATTTTTTTGCATTCCACACAACCCAGCTCGGCCGCCTGGCATTGCGCGCTTATTTTACTTACCATTTCCGGATTAAATATTTTGTGGTACGCAAAAACCGGGCAAATTTCCGGATGGCCTTTGTCGGTTTTCTTAACCCGCGCGGGGTCGGTAATCATAGATAAAACCTTTTTGGTTAATTCGGCTGGCGAATCCGACAGCGCAATCGTATTGCCGTAACTCTTGCTCATTTTTTTGCCGTCCAACCCCGGTAAAACCGGCACCGGAGTTAAAACATCCTTGGGCTCGGGGAAAACCGGTCCGTAAAAAAAGTTAAACCGGCGTGCAATTTCGCGCGTCAGCTCCAGATGCGGCAGTTGGTCCTGCCCCACCGGCACCGCCGCCGCCTTGTAAATCAAAATATCCGCCGCCTGCAGTACGGGATACCCCAAAAAGCCGTAGGTTCCCAAGTCCTTTCCCTTCAATTCTTCAATTTTTCCCTTGTAGGTCGGCACCCGTTCCAGCCACGGGAGCGGTGTAATCATGGAAAGTAAAAGGTGCAGTTCACAATGCTCCGGTACATCCGACTGCACAAACACGGTGCTTTTTTTCGGATCAATCCCCACGCTTAAAAGGTCGATCGCAACCTCTAAAACCGCTTGCCGAAAACCTTTGGGATTATCGTAACCGGTGGTTAAGGCATGCAGATCCGCAATTTCAAAAAAGCAATCGTATTGGGCTTGCATTTTAACCCAATTTTCGAGCGCCCCGATCAAATTACCCAAATGTAATTTGCCGGAGGGCTGGATACCAGAAAGGACGCGTGGTTTAGTCATTTAAAATAATTATACCATAAAGTAATTAAATTATATCCGGCGCCACATTCAAATAGCGCAAGGATTTTTCCAGCACTTTACCCACTACCGGCCCCGCCACGCTCTCCCCCCAAATTGACCCTTTGGGCTCATCCACCAAAACCATGACTAAAAGCTTAGGTTTAGACGCCGGGGCAAAACCTAGCATAGAAGCATAGAAACTACCCTTTAAATAACCCAATCCTCCTGGAATTGGCTTTTGCGCAGTGCCGGTTTTAGCGGCGACGCGGTAATTATTGAGCCGGGCCCGGCGGGCGGAACCATGCAAGACCACGTCTTCCAGCATGGAAATTACCTGCTGTGAAACTTTTTCGGAAATCGGCTGGGATACCACTTCAGGATAATAGGCCTTCAAAAATTTTCCGTCCAAACTTTTTATTTCAGAAACAATGGATGGCCGCATCCATTTACCGCCGTTGGCCACCACCGAATACGCCGCCACCATCTGGATTGGGGTCACCGCAATACTCTGACCAAACGTTATCATCGCAATATCCGGCTTGTACCAATTGGTAAAGTGCCGCAAGATTCCGCATTCTTCACCCGGCAGCTGGATGCGCGTAAAATCACCAAAACCAAATTTTACGATTTGGTCGTAGAACCGTTGCGGCCCCATTTTAAGGCCAATCTGCACCGCGCCGGTATTAATTGATTCCTGCAGCATTTCAGAAATGGAAATGGTACTGCCAAATTTGGTAATGGTGTGAGAATTTTTAATAACTTTACCGCCGACGGTAATACTGCTTAAAAATTTCAGCCGCGTGTCCGGATTGACCGCGCCGGTCTGCAACCCGGAAGCCACCGTAATAACTTTAAAAGTTGAGCCCGGCTCATACACCGTGGTCACGGCTCCCGATTTCCAAGTGTAATTGGGCGACTTAAAATAAAATTGAGGATCAAAGTCCGGTTTGGTGGCCATCGCTAAAATTTCCCCGGTATTGGGATCCATGACAATAATCGTGCCAGATTTTGCGGAATATTGTTTTACCGTTGCAGAAAGCTCTTTTTCGGCAAAATACTGAATATTTGAGTCAATCGTCAATTTTAAATTCATGCCTTCGGCCGGCTGCGCCAAAACCTGCTTTGAAGCCGCCACAATTTCGTGTCCGCGCGGGTCCTGCTCCGTCAATAACTTGCCTTCCTGCCCGCGCAGGTACTTATCACAAGATAACTCCACTCCCGCTAATCCCTGATTATCCACCCCCACAAATCCCAAAACCGTTGAAGCCAGCCGACCCCGCGGGTAAATGCGTTTTTTTTCTTCCAGCGCGTAAATCCCTTTAAAGCCCTTTGCCAAAATTGGCTCTGCCACGGCCTTGTCAACTTTTCGCTTTAACCAGACAAAAGTACGGCGGCCGTGCAATTTGGCAGACAACTCCGCCGCATTCAAGTTAAGCGCTTTCTGTAAGACCCGGACCACGGCTTCAGCGCTGGTTACTTCTTTGGGAATTGCAAAAAAAGAATAAGAATCCACGGTAGTCGCCAGCAATTCACCGTTGCGGTCGCAGATATCACCGCGGGGAGAAGCCAGTATCACAATTCGCTGGCGCTGGCCTTCCACCTTTTCCCGATAAAAATCATAATGCAAAACTTGCAGGTCAAACAAACGCATGACCGCAATTAAGAAACCAATACCAAACACAATAATTAAAACGATAATCCGTTTAGGCGTAACGTCTGCCATCTTCACAAATCTCCACAATTAAACTTTCGATTTCGGCATCCGGATTGATGCCCTGCTTGATCCGCCGGTCCGCCGCATGGAGTAAAACCAAGTCGCTTTTTAGCTCGGGCAAAGAAAACTGGCGGACCTCCGAGTAAACTTGTTTAATAAAATACGGACTGGCGCCAATCTGCCGGGCAATGGCAAAAGGATCGCGGATATTTTCAGACAGCAACTTTACCTGCACCATCACGCGGAATGCCGACGCCAGCACGGCGATAACCGCCGCCGGCTCTTCTCCAAACGCGCGCAAATTGCGGAAGGCGCTAAGTGATCGGGCCCGGTTTTTGGCCTTGAGGAAGCCGGTAAACTTAAAAATACCCAGATTTCCCGGAGAAACCAGTTTGTCAATTTCGCCAATGTGTATTTCCTCTCCGGGGCCACAGTAATTGGCCAATTTTTGCACTTCCGAATCAAGCAGGCGTAAATCCAGTCCAGACAATGCCACCAGGTAGCGTGCCGCTTCTTTATCCATACGGGCGCCATGGTCTTTGGCAAACCCCTGCACCAGGTCGGCCACTTCTTCCCGCTGCCATTCTGAATACGGCTTAAATTCCAGCGTGCGGCATTTTGCGGTTAGGTCGGCATAAGGACTGCCGGATTCAATTGTATCTCCCGCATAAACAAAAATTATGCAGGTCTCCGGCGGCACCCAAGCCAGCGCCGCCGCCAGCACCGAAAAATCTTTCTCTTTGTCCTTATCCGTTTTTTTGCGACGCGATTTCTTGAGCGTTAAATTTTTTACAACAAAAACCTTGCGCTCAGAGAACATCGATACCGCCGAAAGCTTGGCAATGATTTCGTTTAAACCAGCGCTTTCCCCGTCCAATATTTCGCAATCCGCGGCAGAATAGCCGTCTCCTAAAAAACTACGTTTGATTTCATCGATTTTTCTGGAAACCAAAAATTCTTCTGTTCCAAAGAGCAGATAATTCACTTAAATTCTCCCGCCAGGTTGGTTTCTTCCGCCAGCAAAGTGGTTGATTCGCCATGCCCAGGGTAAACCAATGTATTTTTTGGCAACTTAAACAATTTATCTTTGAGCGAATTCGTCAACTCCGTAAACGACCCGCCCGGCAAATCCGTCCGGCCTACCCCATCCTTGAACAAAGTGTCCCCTGAAAAAAGTATCCCCTGTCCATCATATAAGCAAATTCCGCCCGGCGAGTGCCCTGGCGTGTGGATTACCCTCAAGGAAGTATCGCCGAAGGTAAAAACTTTGTTGTCTGTCACGTAAAAATCCGGGTAGCCAACCTCAAAATCGTACCCTAACGCCGAGAAAAATAGGCCCGCACCATCAAACATTTTTCTATCACCCTCATGCACAAAGATCGGCACTTTGAATTTTTGTTTTATGGCCCGGTTAGCCTCCACGTGGTCAGGATGAGCATGGGTGTTAATGATGCCAACCAATTTTAAATGATGCTTTTGGATGGCCGCAATAATCAGTTCGGCATCGTCGCCGGGGTCAATACAATAAGTTTCGGCAGTTTTTGGGTCAACCGCCAGATAGCAATTGGTGGCTAATTCGCCAACCACAACCGTATAGATGAGCATAGTTATAATTTACAAAAACTGTTCGCCCGCTGCCTTCCAACAAAAACTCGCGCCAGATAAAGCAAAATCGCGCCAGGCAGGAATTGAACCCGCAGCCTTCTGTTCCGTAGACAGACGCTCTATCCGTTGAGCTACTGGCGCATATGAATAAGTTTACAAATTATACATATTTTTATGGCACTATGCAAAAGGCACCGCTTTAATGTTGCAACCTTGAATGATATCAAGTAGAGTTAGAACCGATGTTAAAACCTATCCTCAATATCGCCTTTGTCGGCAATTACCTTCCCCGCATTTGCGGAATCGCTACTTTTACGACCGATCTTTGTGAAGCGACCGCGAAACTCCTTTCTCCCCGGTCAAATGTCTTTGCGCTCGCCGTCAACGACACAAACCAGGGATACGCTTATCCGCCCCGGGTGGAATTTACCCTGCAAAAGCACCAGCAGAGTGATTATTACGAAGCCGCCAATTTTATCAATTCCAGCAACGCAGACGTGGTCTGCGTTCAGCACGAGTATGGGATCTACGGCGGCTGGGACGGCATTTATATCCTTTCCCTGATTTCCAGCCTCAGCGTGCCGGTGGTGGTGGTCCTGCACACGGTGCTCAAAACCCCCACCCCCAACCAGAAAAAGATCATCCAGGAGATGGCCCAGCGCGCCAGCCAGCTGGTCGTGATGAGCGAGCTGGCGGTGACTTTATTGCAGGAGGTTTACGCCGTACCGGCCGAGAAAATCAGCATGCTCTATCACGGCACGCCCGATTTTACCTCTATCGATAACCGCCACTACAAAAAACGTTTTCAGGTGGAAGGAAACCAGACCCTGCTGACCTTTGGCCTGCTTAGCCCCAACAAAGGGATCGAAACGGTCATTAATGCTCTCCCCAAACTGGTCCAGGAATTTCCTAAATTGATTTATGTTGTGCTGGGAAAGACCCACCCCAACGTTTTGAAGGAATTTGGCGAAAAATACCGGGCCGGTTTGATCACGCTGGTCGACAAGCTGGGGCTGCAGGAACATGTGATCTTTGATGACCGCTTTGTCAGCTTAGAAGAGCTCTATGCCTGGCTGATGGCGGCGGATATTTATATTACTCCTTATTTGAATGAGGCGCAGATTGTCAGTGGGACGCTGTCTTACGCGATCGGGGCAGGGACTGCCATCATCTCAACCCCTTACTGGTACGCCAAAGAGCTGCTTGCCGAAGGCCGGGGACGATTGATAAATTTTGGGGACAGTGAAGCGCTAGCCGCGGCACTGCGCGATCTGCTATCGAACAAAGCAACGCTAAAATTGCTGCGCGCTAAAACCTATAAATTCGGGCGGCAGATGCGCTGGGAAAAAGTTACGGCAAAGTATCTGGAGCTGTTCCGGCAAACCACGGCAGTTGCGACCAAAAAAGTCATGGCGCTCAAGACCCCTGCCCTGCTTTTGCGCGAACCGGCGTTCGACCTGGGGCACTTAAAGCGGCTGACCGACGACACCGGACTGATCCAGCACGCCAAGTATATCGTCCCCGACCGGCATACCGGTTATTGCCTGGACGATAACTCCCGCGCGCTGATGTTGTGTGCCTGGGCGTTTTTCCTGCTGCAAAGCGACGATGCCAAGGAGTTGGTATCAACTTATTTTAGTTTCACCCATTTTATGCAAAATCCCGACGGGCGCTTCCGGAATTTTATCGATTACCAGCGCCACTTCCTGGATGAGAACGGCTCGGACGACGCGGGCGGCCGGGCGCTCTGGGCGCTCGGCTATATTATCTGGCGGCCCCCGCGCAACGCCTACCGCTCTCTGGCTTTTGAGTGTTTCCAGAAGGCGCTACCCCACGTGCGTAACCTAAACCTGCGCGGAAAAGCCCTGGCCATGTTGGGGTTGGTATCTTATCTGCGCTGCTACCAGGGAGACGAGAGCGTTACCGCACTGCTGCGCGAATGCGCCGACTATTTATTGGCTTTATATAAAGATGTTTCTGATGATAATTGGCGCTGGTTCGAGAATATTATTTGCTACGATAACGGGATCATGCCAATGGCGCTGTTTCAAACTTATTCCATCCTCCGCGAGGATAAATATTTGCAGGTCGCCCGGGAGACGCTGGAGTTTTTGGAAAAAGTGACCAGCCATAACGGGCGCCTTTCAATCGTCGGCAGCCGCGGCTGGTATAAGAAAGGTGGGGAGAGGGCGCAGTATGACCAGCAGCCAATCGACGCCGCAGCCATGGTCCTGGCTTATCAATCAGCTTACCGGGCTACCCAGGAGAAAGAATACCTAAAAAAGATGCGGCAGGCCTTTGGCTGGTTTCTGGGAGAGAACGACATGGGCATGTCTTTGTACGATCACGAGACCAAGGGCTGTGCCGACGGCTTGCTGCCGGAAGGGGTCAGCTTGAACCAGGGGGGCGAAAGCACCGTTTCTTTTCTGATGGCACTGCTGGCCATGATCGAAGAGTATGAGATAGAAGGCGCAGTTTAGATTTTCTTCAGCAACTTCTCAAGCAGTTCGTTCAGCGGGATGGTCGCAACGTGCGACTCTGAGTCGGAAATCGCGTAAGGAATGATCAATTCGTCATTGAGGATGATTGACCCGCAGCTGTAAACCACGTTCGGCACGTAGCCCTCGCGTTCTTCTTCCCGCGGCGCCAGCAGCGGCTCATTCAGCCGCCCGATTATTTTCGAGGGATCCTGCAGGTCTAAAAGCGAAACCCCGATACAGTATTTGCGCATCGGTCCCACGCCGTGCGTCAGCAGGATCCAACCTTTTTTGGTTTCAAGGGGGGAACCGCAATTGCCGATCTGGACCAACTCCCAGGGAGCTTCCGGCGCTTCAATTTTTACTCCCTCATACCAGAAATGAATATTATTGGAATAGCTTAAATAAAGACATTCCCCGTCAGTCCGCGTAATCATGGCATATTTTCCGTTGATTTTGCGCGGAAAAAGCGCCATCCCTTTATTGCGTGCCATGGGACCATTAAGGGTCGAGATCTTAAAATGGTGGAAATCTTTGGTTTCAATCAGTTGCGGCAATATTTCTCGACCATTATAAGCGGTGTAGGTTGCATAGTATGTAACGCTGCCGTCATCATCAACAAAGCGGACAAAACGGGCATCTTCCACCCCATTGCTTTCGTTTTGCGATAAGGGAAAAATGACCCGCTCCGAAATCAACTGGCCGTGCGGGAAAAAAATCTCATAATTTGATTCCGCCAGCCATTTGATGTGGACGATACCATCATCCAGGTCGGCGGAGCTAAATGCGTTGCTGTCGCGGACGGCGCTGATCGCCTGGCCCATTTCGTCCGGGGTGAACCTGGCGGGCAAGTGCTGATAGATTGCCTTGTTCGCTTCGGTGAACTGTCCCATTTCATCAAGTTTGGCCTTGAACAGCTCCCGGTCGTAAGTCGCATTCAAAACAATCTCGGGCGTGCCCAAAAATGGGCTGACCGGTTCAAGGAAAATTGAATTGTCCCGGTCAATGATAGCACTGCGGAAAACAATCGATGATATATGTCCTTCGCCGGTCGCGCGAAAGCTGAAAATAACGCGGGTCTGCCCCCGCTTCATCTGGTTCTGCTTGGGATAGATGACAACCGAAGGATTAAAAAGAGCGGCGGATTCGATGGAGTATTCCATCGTAAAACATGAGCCGAGCAAGAGCTTTCTTTCCTCTGATAACGTCGCCGGCTCCTGGATGTATCCGGCGATTTTCTGGAAATTCCTCATTAAAATAGATTGAATATCTTTATGACGGTGCGCAAAATCATTGAGAGTTTGTTTGAGCAGGATTTTAACCCCGGTTTCGTCCAGCGCCAGGAGGCGATTGACGATATTGGCGGTGTGCGTTTCACTGTTGGGACGAAAGGGGCGGGTAATTACCAGACGCTTGTCCGGGCAGATATTTTTCAGGGTTTTATTGGTGATGCGCTTAAATAAGCGCGAAATAATCACCGGATCATGGAGCGCAGGTTTGCCCAGCTGTTTATTGGCAATCAAAACTTCTGCTTCTGAAAAAATATGCGATTTTTTGTTCAAGGGATCCTTCGCTCTTTCGTTATGACTGGTTTTTATCTTATAATTATAATTGCTAAAAAGCAATGTGTGCCACGCCCCGACATGACCAATGCGAAGAGCATATCAAATGCTAAAAACAATAATTTCCCAAATCTCTCAATGGAGCCGATAATGCAGATGATGAATTAGTAACTGCTAAATTGGCACTGTAGAAACATGTCAAAATTTTACACTGCCTTGGTTATCAATTTGATGTAAAATAGATGGTCTGAAGACAATCCTAATATGAATATAACTTATGCTATCTTATTATCTCTTTTTGCCGGATTATCCACTACTTTCGGCAGTTTCATCGCCACATTTTTAAAAAAGCCCGGGGCCCGTTTCATGGCTTTAACCTTAGGCTTTTCAGCCGGAGTCATGGTTTATATTTCTTTTGTCGAACTATTACAGAATGGGATCCTGCAAGTTGGCTTTGCCATTGCTAATTTGGCATTTTTGGTTGGAATTCTTTGCATGTTTTTATTAGATATCTTAATTCCACATCATTACCTTGCCGAACGTTATGACATAAAAACGGCAAAACACGGTAAAAACTTGGCACGCACCGGTTTATTAGTCGCACTGGGAATTGGCATTCATAATTTCCCTGAAGGTTTAGTCACTTTTGTCGGAACACTGCAAAGCCTAAAGTTGGGTTTTGCTATTGCCATAGCAATTGCGCTGCATAATATTCCGGAAGGCATTGCGGTATCCGCACCAGTTTATGCTGCCACCGGTAGCCGCCGCCAAGCATTTTATTGGTCTTTCCTGTCGGGATTAGCCGAACCATTAGGCGCAATAATTGCAGCTCTCTTTTTGTTGCCATTTTTAAATGCTTGGGTTATGGGTCTGGTGCTGGCTTTTGTTGCAGGCATCATGGTTTTCATAGCAATTGACGAACTGTTGCCGGTATCACATTCTTATGGACACGAGCATTTGAGTATTGCGGGTTTTGTGGGTGGCATGATTATCATGGCGGTCAGTTTATGGATAATGAATATTGTTTAATCGGCATAGAGGGGCATGCGGCAAACATGGCAAAACGAAAACAGCGCACAATTAAATGCAACGGATAATCGGTAGGCTATATAGTTAGACAATCATTAGAAAGACCCCCCCCACAACACCAAAAATCAACGGAGGAGGCGAGATTCGAACTCGCGCTGGGGTTGCCCCCACTAACGGTTTAGCAAACCGTCCCCTTAGGCCATGCTTGGGTACTCCTCCGTACAAATCCGTACACATCGGAGAGGGGAGGATTTGAACCCCCGGTACTCTTGCGAGTACAGTAGTTTTCAAGACTACCGCCATAAGCCGCTCGGCCACCTCTCCACGTGTTTGCAATAATAACATACGTCGTTGAATTTTGTGAAATGGTTTTATGCTATAATTTTCAAGCGATTAGATAATGGTTAATTTAGTATGCAAAGCAACCAAATATCTGAACCTGATGTTTACGGCAAAGTGCTGGTATTAAGCGTCGCTTTTACTCCCATTAATATTTGCAGCTGGCGCCGGGCGGTTACCTTGATTTGCAAAGAAAAAGCGGTCATGACCGAGGACAGCGGGAAAAGAATCAACGGAGTGTTTCCCCTGCCCTTCGTGATCCGGCTTGTCAATCCGGTGCTGATACCTTATAATAACGTAGTTTTTAGCCGGAAAAATATTTATTTGAGGGATAACCACGCTTGCCAGTATTGCGGCAAGAGCGGCAACCTCACCATTGACCATCTGATTCCAAAATCCCGCGGCGGGAAAGATACTTGGGAAAATACAGTAACCTGTTGTATGCGTTGCAACAATCGCAAGGGTGACAAGACGCCGGAAGAATCCGGCTTGCGGCTGAAGAAAAACCCTTACCGGCCGCCGTCAACTTTGTATTTGCAAATGACCCGGTTAAGCACCATTCCACGCTGCTGGAATGATTATTTTTTCAGTCAGGTAATTAAATAAAATGGCCCGCTAGCTCAGTTGGTAGAGCATCTGCCTTTTAAGCAGGTGGTCCCGCGTTCGAATCGCGGGCGGGTCATTTTTTTTTGTTTGGCGTTTATCCGTTTTTTCAGATCAATTTGAAATCAATAATGGGTTCCAGCGCCAAATGCACATTTAGCGCCTGCACCAAACGGATTACAATCTAGGCCAGCCGCGCTCCCACTATAACATTTATCTCCAGGGGAGCTCCCAGCTAAGCAATCGCCGCAACTGCCTTTCATACCCAAAACATACAATTCAGGTTTTTCATATTTAAACTTCATGCGGTTTACTGTACAGCAGTAATTCCCGGATTTTTTCCTGCGCAAATTTGGTTTTGGAAATCATCTCCGCTACTTCGGCGCGGGTTATTTTTTTCTCTGGTTCAAAATTTTGCCCGCCTAAATACTCCAGCAGGCCGGCCACTTTGGCGGCGTAAATTTCACTTGCCGCCCAATACTTGCGGCTAACATCCGGAAACGGGTTTTCGGAAACTTTGTCCGGAATAATCAACCCCGCAAATTTGGCCACCGCCGCCACCGCCTGCGCCCGCGTCAGATCCTTGCGCGGATTAAATTTTCCGGCCGGATTCCCGGCCAAATAGCCTTTATCCACTGCGGCCTTAATGTACGTTTCGGACCAGTAACCAGGAGGTACGTCCGTAAATAATTGCGTTTGTGGACGGGTCAGGGGCAGTTCTTTGGCATTCACCAACAGCATGGCCATCTCCTCCCGGCTGACAAAAGCTTCCGGATGAAAGGTGTCATCCGGAAAACCGCTAAAGATATTTAAAGTGGCCAGATATTCAATCGGGCGGCAAGCCCAATAACCTGCCGGCACATCCGCAAATGTTTTCAGCTCGGGCTCCGGCAAAACCTGCGTAATAATGGTTGGACGGGAACGGCGTTGCCTGGTTTTATCCAACGCATCAATCTTTTCTTCCCCGACGTAGCTGATTGAAAAAAAATGGGTGGCATTTTCTTCCAGGTTGCCAAATTGATGGTAAGCATAATCAAAAATAAAACCCGCGTAGGTTAACCCCACCCCGGTGGTCAAATTATTTTTACTGCCCCAGGTTCCGTTGGTAGTATCATCTTTTTGGTCCAGGCCCAAACGCACCGCCAGCTTTTCTACCGGCCACCACTCCAACCCCGCATGCCACAGGTTTGGCCTCCCTGATGAGGTATAAATATCCGTATCCACATCCAGCGACAATTCCTGCGCCTGCACCTGATACGGAGCATCCTCCCCCCATAACTTTAAGCCTACGCCCATTTTAAAAATTGTCGGGATTTGTTCTGCGGAGCTGCCGTTACTCCAGGAAAATCCACCACCCGCCGCAGAAACCAGCGCGTTCTGCAACATGCCGCCCAAATTGACCCACCGATTCAACGCCAGCTGCATCCCCAAATCAATATTAAAACCGGAACCGCTGGCCCCTTCAAAGCTGGCGCCCGCGTTCGAAAAATCCTGCAAATAGTATTTTAAATTGCCGCCAACCTTCAGCCGTTTTAAAAAATCAGAATTTGAAATATCCTTGCCGTCCACCGCATAAGTTAAAATAAATAATTTTGAACCATAGCTGGAAGAATTTCCGGTGGATTCGGGACTGCCGTAACCGTTAATAAAAGTGATCGGGATGCCCCCCACCCCGGCAGAGATTATGCCAAAACCAAGCGTCCCCCGCGCCACCGGGCTGGAAACGGCCAGCGTAATATAGTCAACGTCACTCAGCATTTTGGCACTCATGGTCAAAATATTAAGGCGCTTGACCGAGGCCAGTCCCGCCGGGTTTAAAAAAATGGCGCTGTTATCAGATACTAATCCGGCCACCGCCTTCCCCATCCCCAGGGGCCGCGCCCCCACCCCAATATCACCAATGTCAATAATTGATGACGTAGACGCAAAAACCGGCGAAAAATTTAGGCCCAGAAAAAAAATTACCACAATGGAGAAAAAAAATCCGGAAAGAGTTTTTTGCATTAATCAGGTCCCAAGGTTTCTTCGAGTAATTCGTTTTAAAATCTCACGATTAGGTAAGCAATCGCAAATATGCTAAAATTATCCCACGTTATGAGTGAAAATTCAATTCAGCAAATCCGCAACTTTTCAATCATTGCCCACATTGACCACGGCAAATCCACCTTAGCCGACCGTTTGCTCGAATTTACCGGAACCATTTCCAAGCGGGAAATGAAAGACCAGGTACTGGATACGATGGACCTGGAACGGGAACGCGGGATTACAATTAAAGCCCAGGCCATCCGCATGGAATACAAAGGATACACCCTTAATTTAATTGACACGCCCGGACACGTTGATTTTTCGTACGAGGTTTCACGCTCACTGGCCGCTTGCGAAGGGGCCCTGCTTTTGGTGGATGCCTCGCAAGGCATTGAAGCCCAAACCCTGGCCAACTACAACTTAGCACTCAATCATCATTTAAAAATTATTCCCATCATCAACAAAATTGACCTGCCCGGAGCCGACGTGCAAAGGGCCAAAGAAGAATTGATGCACACACTGGGTTTTGCTGAAAATGAAATCTTGCTGGCTTCGGCTAAAGAAGGGCTGGGCATTGCTGAAATCCTGGAGGCAGTCATAGAGCGCGTCCCGCCGCCCGCCGGTGAGGCCGCCAAACCGCTGCAAGCGCTGATCTTTGATTCGCATTTCGATATTTTCCGCGGAGTCATTGTTTACATCCGCATCGTTAACGGCGCATTGCGCAAAGGCGACCAAATTATATTTTTGGGCACCGGCAAAGAATTTGAAGCACTGGAGATTGGAACCCTTAACCTGGACTTGATCCCCAGGGATTCACTATCAACCGGTGAAGTCGGTTATTTGATTGCTAACATTAAAAACATCGCCGACGCCCACGTGGGCGACACTTTAACCACGCTAAAAAACGGCTCCACCACACCGCTGCCTGGCTATAAAAAAATCAAACCCATGGTGTATTGCGGTTTTTATCCAATCAACGGTGAAGAGTATGAGCTCCTGAAAGAAGCCCTGGAAAAACTTCAACTCAATGATGCCGCATTGTTTTTTGAGCCCGAAACCTCCACCGCTCTTGGTTTTGGGTTTCGCTGCGGTTTTTTGGGATTACTGCACCTTGAAATCACCCAACAACGGCTGACGCGTGAATTTAACCTGGGCCTAATTGCCACCACCCCCAACGTTATCTATCAAATAAATTTAGCTAACAAAAAAACCATGATGATCGATAATCCAACTAAATTTCCCGATTTTTCCCAAATCGAATCGATCGCCGAGCCATATTTTAAGGTAAGCATTTTTACCCCGGCCGAATACGTGGGCGCGATCATGACGCTGGCCACCGAAAAGCGCGGGATTTATGTCAATACCGAATATATCGACCAACAGCGCGCCATGATTACCTACGAAATGCCGCTGTCGGAAGTAATCATTGAATTCCATGACCTATTAAAGTCCGTTTCGCGCGGTTATGCATCGATGGACTACGAACCCATCGGCTATCGGGTTTCTGATTTAGTGCGGCTGGATATAGTAATCAACCATGAACCAGTGGATGCCCTGTCATTTATCGTGCACCGCGACCGGGCGCATTACTTCGGCAAAAAAATGTGCGAACGTCTGGTTGAAGAAATCCCGATGCAAATGTTTACCATCCCCATCCAGGCCGCCATCGGCGGCAAAATCATTGCCCGTGAAACCATCAAAGCCAAGCGCAAGGACGTTCTTTCTAAATGTTACGGCGGTGATGTTACCCGCAAAAAGAAACTGCTGGAAAAGCAAAAAGAAGGCAAAAAAAAGATGAAGCTAATTGGCAAAGTAGAAATTCCCCAAGAAGCGTTTTTGGCAGTACTAAGGATTAACCAGTGAATGCCCCTTCCATATGCGGATTATATATCCATCTCCCCTTCTGCAAACAAAAATGCAACTATTGCGATTTTGTTTCTTATGCCGGTAAAGAAGAATTAATTGATGAATATGTAGACAGCTTAATTGCTGAGCTACAAACCTTGCGCACAACATTCGATACTCAGCTGGCTACAATATTTTTCGGCGGGGGAACGCCAACACTATTAAAACCGCTGCATTTTGAAAAGATTTTGAATGCAATACGTGCAAAGTACAATGAAAATTGGGCTGCGGTAGCCGAAATTTCAGTTGAAGCTAACCCTGGCACCGTAAATACCAAAAATCTACGCACATTGCGCAAACTTGGCATCAATCGCATCAGCCTCGGAGCGCAAACGTTCAACAACCATCACCTTAAAACTTTAGGCCGCATTCATAACGCAAAACAAATTCGACAAGCTATGGAAGCCGCCCGCATCGCCGGCTTTAATAATATCAACCTTGACCTGATTTTTGCTCTCCCCGGACAAACCCTAGACGAATGGAAAGCCGACTTAAAACAAGCGCTGGCATTAAAGCCAGAGCATTTGTCTTTATACAACTTGCAAATTGAGGAAGGTACAAAGTTCCAGGTGCAAAGGGCAAAGTTGCCACCCCTCCCCACCAACGAAACTGAAGCACAAATGTATGCTTACGCAATGAAAACGCTAAAAGCGGCCGGATACCATCATTACGAAATTTCAAATTTTGCCAAATCCGGTTTTGAATGCCAACACAACATTACTTATTGGAAAAATGGCAATTATCTGGGGGTGGGCGCCGCCGCCAGCAGTCACGTCAGCGGCAACCGGTTTGATAACCCGCGGACAATTGAAGAATACTTAAAATGGGTCAAGGCAGATGGCGTAAAAGAAAAATCCGAATACCTTTCACGCAAAAACCAACCTAACCAGGGCGAAACTATTTTCATGGGACTGCGGTTATTGGCAGGCCTGGAAAAAGAGAAATTCGCGGGTTGCGAAGAAGCAATCAAAGAATTAACTGCGCTGGGGTTACTAAAGCAACCCTCCCGCCGGATTAAGTTGACTCGCAAGGGATTATTTTTGGCGAATGAGGTGTTTAGACGGTTTGTGTAATCGCATGCTATCTTTTCCAATCCCATCCTTGACAGAGCTCCTAAAACCCCCTACAATTAGCACTCTGAAAGGGAGAGTGCTAACCAACCATGCAATCCGACTTATCTGATCGCCAACAAAAGATATTAAACGCAATTATCAATGAATTTCAGCACAGCGCCGAGCCGGTGGGTTCACGCAGTATTGCAAAAAATTACCTGCCGGATTTGTCGCCCGCTACTATCCGCAACGAAATGGCAGACCTAGAAGACGACGGTTTCATTACCCAACCCCACACCTCCGCCGGACGCATCCCCACCGATCATGGTTATCGTTTTTATGTCAACCGCCTGATGCACACCTCACCCCCTACCCGCAAAGAAGAAGAACAAATTAAACACGCCGTACGCCAATCGGCAGAAGACCTGGACAGTATTTTACACCAAACCGCCAGATTGCTTTCGCATGCGCTGGATTACACTGCCGTGGTAGTAAATTTAGGCCAACACAAGCGGATTTTTTCATCCGGGGCGGTCAATTTATTGCACCAGCCCGAATTCCGAGACCTGGCACACATGCAAAAAATGCTGGAGCTTTTTGAAGAAGAAGAATTATTGGCCGAAATTGTTGACGAATGCTTCCTTCCCAACGAAATAAATATCCGCATCGGAGCGGAAAATAAACACAAAATCATTAAAGATTGCAGTGTGGTGGTATCGTCCTACGCAGTGGGGCACGAAAATATCGGCCGCATCGGCATTATCGGCCCCACCCGGATGTATTACAGCAAAACTACTTCACTGGTGAGTTGCGTTGCCAAAGAATTATCCAAAGTATTAAATTTCTGATCAGTAGCCAAAAATCCCGTTACCTGGAGGATTAATTTGTTTTTCCACAAAAAAGATGAAACAGATGAAAAGGCCGCAGCCGAAGAAATGCCGGTTGCCGGGGAACCCGTTAACCTTGACCAATTAAAACAGCAGGATTCTGCCGCCAGCAACTCCATCCCCAACGCCAAAGACCAGCAAATTGAAGACGCCAAAAACACCCTTTTGCGCGCGCTGGCTGACCTGGATAATTACAAGAAACTGGCACAAAAAGAAAAAGAAGAATTACTTAAGTTTGGCCACCAATCCGTGATTGTCGAATTTTTACCTGTAGTGGACGGACTGGAGCGTGCAATTGAGGCCACCAAAAAACACGATACCGTCGAACACATCCAGCAAGGCATCGAACTGGTACTAAAACAATTTAAAGACACGCTGTATAAAAACGGCGTAGAAGAAATTGACGCGCTGGGGCAAAAATATGACCCGGAACTGCATGAGGCCATTTCTACACAAGAAACCAATGGTGAACCTGATACGATTGTGGCACAACTGCATAAAGGGTATAAGTTGAATGGGCGGCTGATTAGGCCTGCGGTAGTAATAATCAGCAAAACGAAATAATTTTTGGGATTTTGTCATTGGGATTTTGGATTTAATTTTATATGGGGGGTAAAAAAATGGGAAACAAAATCATCGGCATCGACCTCGGGACTACCAATTCTTGTGTCGCAATCATGCTGGGAGGAGAGCCAACCGTAATTCCAAACGAAGAAGGGGGACGCACCACCCCTTCGGTAGTTTCATTTAACAAAGACGGCACTAAAAGCGTCGGCCAGGTGGCTAAGCGGCAAGCCATTACCAATCCTGAACACACCGTATTTTCAATCAAACGGTTCATGGGACGCCGCGAAGAAGAAGTGCACGAAGAAGAAAAAATTGTCCCCTATAAAGTTATCCGCGGCAAAAATGATGCCGCAGCCATAAAAATTGGCGACAAAGAATTTTCCCCGCCCGAAATTTCGGCCGCAATTTTACAAAAGCTTAAAACCTCGGCCGAGGCCTTTTTGGGAGAAACCGTCACCAAAGCCGTGATCACCGTGCCCGCATATTTTAACGATGCCCAGCGCCAGGCCACCAAAGACGCGGGGCTGATTGCCGGACTCGAAGTCATGCGCATCATCAACGAACCCACCGCCGCATCCCTGGCCTACGGCCTCGATAAAAAGAAAAACGAAAAAATCGCCGTGTATGACCTAGGCGGCGGCACGTTTGATATCTCAATCCTGGAAATCGGCGAAGGCGTATTTGAAGTAAAATCAACCAACGGCGACACCCACCTGGGCGGAGACAACTTTGACCAAAAAGTCATCAACTGGATTACCGAAGAATTTAAAAAAGACCAGGGTATTGATCTTTCCAAAGATAAAATGGCCCTCCAGCGCCTAAAAGAAGCCGCCGAAAAAGCCAAATGCGAACTTTCGACAACGCTCGAGACCGAAATCAATCTCCCGTTTATCACCGCCGACCAGTCCGGCCCGAAACATTTAGTATTAAAACTGACCCGGGCCAAACTGGAGCAATTGGTTGACGATTTAGTTGAGCGCACCAAACGCCCTTGCGAAATGGCGCTGAAAGACGCCGGACTCTCGCCCAGCCAAATTGATGAAGTGATTCTGGTAGGCGGCCAAACCCGGATGCCTAAAGTGCAGGCAGTGGTAAAACAATTATTTGGCAAAGAACCGCACAAAGGCGTCAACCCGGACGAGGTGGTAGCGGTGGGCGCGGCCATCCAGGGCGGAGTTTTAGCCGGAGACGTTAAGGACCTGGTACTACTGGACGTAACGCCCCTGACTTTGGGTATTGAAACTTTGGGCAGTGTTATGACCCCGCTGATTGAGCGCAATACCACCATCCCCACTTCAAAATCGCAGGTGTTTTCGACCGCAGGGGACGGCCAGACCAGCGTGGAAATCCATATTTTACAGGGCGAGCGGCCCATGGCCGCCGACAACCGGACGCTGGGAAAATTTTTCCTATCAGACATTCCGCCCGCCCCGCGCGGCATCCCCCAAATTGAAGTCAAATTTGACATCGATGCCAACGGCATCTTAAACGTCTCGGCCAAAGACAAAGGCACCAACAAAGAACAAAAAATCACCATTACTTCTTCTTCCGGCCTCACCAAAGACGATATTGAAAAAATGAAAAAGACGGCCGAAGCCAATGCCGCCGATGACCAAAAGAAAAAAGAATCCGCAGAAATCAAAAACCAGGCCGACGCCATGGTTTACACAACCGACAAAACCATTAAAGATGCCGGGGAAAAGCTGGATGCGGCCACCAAAGAAAAAGTGGAAAAAGCCAAAGAAGAACTAAAGAAAGTGTTAAGCGAAAATAAGACCGACGAAATCAAGACCAAGCTGGAAGCGCTGCAAAAAGAGGTCTACGAAATGTCGGCAAAAATCTACCAGCAAAGCAGCCCGCCGCCGGGCGCCAATTCCGGCGGGGCAAACGAACCACCCAATGACGGCAAAACCGTGGATGCGGACTTTGAGGAGAAAAAGTAGCATTTAATTAATGAGTAAAGACTACTATAACATTCTGGGCGTTGCCAAAAATGCATCCGCCGACGAGATTAAAAAGGCCTTCCGCCGTTTAGCCCGGCAACATCATCCCGACGTCAGCAAACAGCCGGGCGCGGAGGAAAAATTTAAAGAACTAAATGAGGCCTATCAAGTTTTGGGAGACGACCGCAAACGCGCTAACTACGACCAATTTGGCTCGGCCGAAGGCGGGTTTGGCGGAGCAGGCGGGCAGGGTTATGGTGGAGGCGGGTTTGAAGGTTTTGATTTCGGATCTTTCCAAGGCGACTTCACAAATTTTGGCAACCTTTCTGACATTTTTGAAACATTTTTTGGCGGGAGCCGGTCGCAGCGCGGCTACGAAGCAGAGCGGGGCAATGATTTAAGTATTGAGCTGTCCATATCACTGGAAGAAGCCGCGCACGGCACCGAAAGAGAAGTGGAGATCTCACACCTGGTAAAATGCGCCAAGTGCAATGGCTCCGGCGCCAAAGCTGGAACCACCCCCAAAAAATGTTCCACTTGCGGCGGCGCCGGCCAGGTAAGAAGGGCACAGCGCACAATTTTGGGAAGCTTCACCCAAGTCATGCCCTGCCCCGATTGTAAAGGCGCTGGGCAAACAATCTCAAACCCGTGCGACGAATGTCGCGGCGCCGGCCGAACCCGGCAAAGGGCAAAAATTAAAATCGCAATCCCCGCCGGTATTGATAACGGTTACAAGTTAAGGATTGAAGGCAAGGGGGACGTGGGCCCGCGCGGCGGCTCCTCCGGCAATCTATATGCATTTATCAATGTCAAACGGCACCCGGTTTTCCGGCGGGACGGGGCCGACCTTTATTACAAATATACCGCCGGGATTACCCAGGCGGCGCTGGGCGATGAAATCCAAATTCCCACCATCGACGGAGAAGTAACCTTAAAAATCCCCAAAGGCACCCAACCTTCCACCACTTTCCGCCTGCGTGAAAAAGGCATGCCGCATCTCCACCGCCGGGAGCGGGGCGACCTGTACGTTTTGGTCGAAGTAAAAACCCCAACGCACCTAAACCAGAAACAGGAAGAATTGCTGAAAGAATTTGCCAAATCAAGGGACAAAGAATATTAATATGCCCGCCCGATTTTTTATTCCACAAAAACAATTAAAAAATAATCAGGCCCAAATTACCGGCAAAGACCAACACCATTTAATTGACGTCTTGCGCCATAAAATCGGCGATGAAATTGAAATTATTGACGGGCAATCAAATATCTATGCCGCAAAAATCGAGAAAATTACCGCGCAAGCCGTTACCTGTCTTATTACCGCAAAAAAAAGCCGCAAAACCGAACTGCCAATACCGGTAACCATTTTCCAATGCCTGCCTAAAGCCAAAAAAATGGACTGGATAATTGAAAAATGCACCGAATTGGGAGTGTTTAAAATTGTCCCGGTTATTTCTGAGCGGAGCATCCCCAAACTGGATTCTGCAGGCCAAAAGCACAAACTATTCCGCTGGGAACAAATCGCAAAATCCGCCGCCGAGCAATGCGGCCGGGCAATTTTACCTAAACTTGGTCCGGTGCAAAATTTTGCCGAAGCCGTCAAGGTTGCGGCCGACCTGAAAATCATTCCCTGGGAAAGCGAAAAAACATTTAGCTTAAAGGCCGCCTTGCAAAATAAAGGCAAAGTCCTATCCCTGGCCGTCTATATTGGCCCCGAAGGTGGATTTTCCTTATCCGAAATTGAAACCGCAAAAAAAGAAACGATTCTTCCCGTAACTTTAGGGCCACGGGTGTTGCGCACCGAAACCGTGGGAATTTTTGTCCTCTCTGCCCTTGCCTATGAATATGAGTTATAAGACCGCGGCAATTTTCACGCTGGGCTGTCGCACCAACCAAGCCGAATCCGACCAAATTGCCAGAGATTTACTGGAAAGCGGCATCCGCCTGGTCCCGTTTAAGGAAAAAGCCGACCTTTATCTCATTAATACCTGCACCGTCACCAAAAATGCGGACAAAAAAGCCCGCAATATTTTGCGCAGTGTCCTTAAAAGAAACCACCGCCGGAGCAACCACAGCAGCCAAGAATCCATCGTAGTAGTTACCGGCTGTTTTGTGGATTCAACCCCAAACTTAAAAGATGAAATTCCCGGCGATTATTTGATGTTGGTAAACCAAGATAAACATAACGTCATCAAAAAGCTCAACCCGTTGGCGCCGCGCCAAAAACCTGCCGCACCGCACGTTGCCGCGCCGCCCAAAGTCCGCGCCAACCTGATGATCCAAAATGGTTGCGAAAACTTTTGCTCTTATTGCATCGTCCCTTATGTGCGAGGAAAACCACAAAGCGTACCGCCTAAAGAAATCATCTGCCAGGCACGAAAGTTGGTTGAAGGTGGGACGCGGGAAATTATTTTAACCGGCATTAACCTGGGAGCTTACGGCCCAAAGCTAATTAAGGTAATCCAAGCGCTCTCTAAAATCCGCGGCCTGACGCGCCTCCGCCTCAGCTCAATTGAACCGCAGTATGTAACGCACAGCTTAATCCGAGAAATCAAAAATAACCCCAAAGTTTGCCAGCATTTACACTTGCCAATGCAATCGGGCGATGACCGTATTTTAAAATCCATGCGCCGGCAATATACCGCCCGCCAATTTATTGATTTATGCAAAAATGCAAAAAAACAAATCCCGGAATTATCTATTACCACTGATATTATCGTTGGTTTCCCCGGCGAAGACGACAGCGCTTTCAATAATACGCTGACTGCCTCCCGCGAAATTGGATTTTCGCGCATCCATGTTTTTTCGTTTTCACCGCGGCCCAACACCCGCGCGGCTACCCTACCCGGCCAAATTGACGCCAAAATCATCGAAAAGCGGCGCCAAATGCTGAACAAATTGCGCACCGAATTGATGGAAAAATTTGCCGCCCGATACCACGGAAAATTGGTAGCCGTCCTGGCCGAAGAATATCATCCGAAAGAAAAAGAGCTGGAAGGACTGACCAGTAATTATTTAAGGGTAAAGTTTAAGGGGAATAAAAAACTGGTTGGGAAAGTGGCTAAAGTAAAGGCCTCCTAACCAGATCTCTCTGATTAGGAGGCCGCAAAAAAACCTAGAATACTATTCCATATCCAATCTTTAGGTCGATACCTTTCAATGCCGTCTGGGCAGAAGAATATTTAAGCTCACTGTAACCAAGCTCAAAATTAACGATGCCCATTTCAGCAATATTGAAGTTTGTGCCTAAATACGCTTCCAAACCATATTGCCCGCCTTGACCGGTTCTGCCAGCATTAACCATCACCGGATAAAGATAAGCACCTCCTATATACCAGGAAAGTGGCAAACTCATATCTGGCATGTATGGAGTAATATAATAAAGAAAGCCGAGCTTCGCGGAAACCGCTTTCACGATGTCGCCTGCCACAGGATTTGTGCCGGAAATATAATTACCGCCTATCCTTAGCTTTAAGCCCTGCGCCGGTAGTCCTGACAAATCGTAATCAAGATTGCCGGAAAAGCCGGTCAGCCCAGCATCCAGCCCGCCATTAACATAAAGTGCCACACCCCTGCCTACTGCTTTAGTATCCTTTTTAACTACTGGTACAGGTCTAGGAGCCGGTTGTTGAACAATCACAACTGTTGGTGGAACAGGAACGGGCGCCTGGACAACTTCCATCTCAGCTCTTAACTTGTTCCAGCGAGCCAGGGTTGCCGATTTTTCGGCGTGCAGCAACCGGACTCTTTCCTTATTATTAGCTTGCTTGGCCGTAGCCAGTTTTGCATCAACTTCATTTAGGTAGTCCCTGACCGCTTGCCTTTCCTCTGCAATGGTCCGGCCAAAAGTTACGCTGGCAAGGGTTGTCACAAAAACTAGAGCAACGAGACAAATAACAAATTTCTTCATTTTTTCCCTCCTTAAATAACAATCAAATCTCCTTTAATAATCATCCCCCTTTCAGCATATTTTTCAATGGCCGTGAAATTAATGTTTCTGGTGCTGTTTTTTCCACTGTCCATAATTAATGTGCCGTTCTTTTTGATAAACTACGCGGTAATTTTTGGGCACTTTGAACAAATGCGCAGGTACATAGTTACGCGACACAACCACCCACGAACCGTTATACGCCTTTGCCCTGTACCAGCGATCACCTCTCGGGGACCACCAGTAGCCGTTGCAGAAAAAGACGTCAAAACTAATCCCCGGCACAAAATAAATCTCGGTCTGCGGTATCATGACCACTTCCGGAGGTTCTGCAACTACGATGGGAGGCGGACCGATATTAATGTTTACGTTGACCTCCGCTTGCGCGCCTCCCGCAAACACTAAACCTAAAACCACAAAGATGAAAGCAACTCCAAATAAACCATAGAGGCTATTTTTCATATTCATTCTCCTTTTTTTGATATTCTATCAAAAATAATATCCCACCTGCAACTGTAGTTTTCCGGACTTGACTACGTCTATTCCGATTTCCAAAAACAAAGGCGTGGCTGCGAGCAAGCGTTCAAACATAACGGAAATGTAAGGGCCGGCCTCTGAACTATTGCCCAGATATCCCACCAGACCAGCGCTCAAAAACATCGGGAATCGATTACTGACATCACTCAGGTACCATTTTCCTCCGACCAGGACAATCACCGGTGTATTTGATGTATTGGCTTCAAAGCCCAATCTTAGCTTTGCCGCGTTGATGGAACCGCTTTCGAACATTAGCCCCAGCGCCGCCCCATCCCTGATCCCGCCGATGATGGCAGATTGCGCGGCAAAGCTACTCGATCCCAAAAGAAGCATAATCAATGCGCATAAAAAAAATGTCGTTTTTCTCACTTTTCCTCCTTTTTTCGGCTTTGAATTCATCCCTTATTTATGGATAACCCGCCCCAGATAAATCAGAACAACGGCTCCAATAACAGCTACAACCAAACTATAAAAATTAAACCCGGTGATCCCTGGTTGCCCGAAGAAATTCATAATAAATCCACCCACAAATGCACCCATAATCCCCAAGACAACATCTTCAAGGACTCCATGCTCACTTGCCATAATAAGATCCGCCAGCCAACCCGCGACTGCACCCAAAACTATCCACAACAAAATACCCATATCCCTCACCTCTCATAATGTATTACTGGTTTCTTAAGTATTGTTACTTTAGGTAAATAGGCAACCAGCGCTTTTTCTACCAGCCTGGCCAAACTCAAGCCCTCAATCACCGCATGCGCTTTGGCATGCTTAATAATAAAAGGGCCGAGAAAAAGTGTTACCCGCTGCTGCGTATTACTTGACATACATCAAATACTACAACTAGTTGTAGCTGTTGTCAAGCGCGATAACTTTATTATTACATCCCTACCTTATAGCCCAACAAAAGGTTCATCCCCGAGCGATCATCACTGACCCTGGGGCGGAAAATGCCGTAACCAACTTCTAAAAATAGATCTCCGGCGCCAAGTTTGCCTTCCGCTCCATAAAATGCCTGGCCGCCAATGGCTCCCTGGGTTTGTCCGGTTGTATATACATCATAGTTTGCACCCAACCCGACGTAAGAGCGAATTCCCGGCGTGGCCGGCGGATTTAAGTTTAAAATCACATCGGCGCCGAGCAGCACGTTTTTCCGGGTGGCATTACCAACATCTTTGGTATCGGTTGCATAAGCACCCGTAACACGAC
>Ga0265296_1001474_pt1 | contig 26986 bp, 18 predicted proteins | sample MunlanPumphouse1_FD_189073 | JGI IMG/M metagenome (GOLD analysis project Ga0265296, IMG submission 189073) | Groundwater microbial communities from a municipal landfill in Southern Ontario, Canada - Pumphouse #1 | ecosystem: Environmental > Aquatic > Deep subsurface > Groundwater | place... | reverse complement strand
ACCCGCGGTGCCGGTGATCTGGACGGTCTGGGTGCTCTTATCGATGAACACGTCATCGCCAGGGGCATCAACAATCACTGTACCAACGGTTTCGCCGGCTTTGATGGTGATGGTTTGTTTGTTGTCGAGGGTCAGGGTGACGTCGGTGTCAGCCTTGTTGCTCAAGGTGGCGGTGTAAGTAATCTTGCCGCCTTCACTCACTTCAGTCGGAGCCGAAAGGGTCACAGTAGTGGTGTTATCAGTACCTGGGGTATCCGTCACCACGGTGGTGACTTTGTCAGTACCTGGAACCAGGTTCTCGAAGTGCTCGCCACCGGTGACTTTTTCGATGCCGGTCGTAACAGTCTGGTCGCCTTTGTACACATCATCCGGCGCTACAGCCGAAACAGTACCGCTCGACTCGTTCACACCGATAGTGATGACCTGTTTGTTATCGAGGGTGATGGTCAGCGGGCCAGTGGTGTTGGTGACTGGCTTGCCGTCCTTGTCGACCAGGGTGGCGGTGTAAACGATCTCGCCGCCTTCGCCGACAGTTTTGGTGGCAGTCAGGACCACATCAACCTTGTCGATAGTGTCGTTGATCTGCGTCGTTGCGCCGTCGCCTGCGACTACGAGCTTCTCGAAGTTGCCACCCGCGGTGCCGGTGATCTGGACCGTCTGGGTGCTCTTGTCGATGAACACGTCATCGCCTGGAGCATCAACAATCACGGTACCAACGGTTTCGCCGGCCTTGATGGTGATGGTTTGCTTGTTATCGAGGGTCAGGGTGACGTCAGTGTCAGCCTTGTTGCTCAAGGTGGCGGTGTAAGTGATTTTTCCACCTTCGTTGATGGCGTCTGGCGCGGTCAAGGTGACGGTGGTGGTGTTGTCGGTGCCCGGTGTGTCAGTTACGACGGTGGTGACTTTATCGGTACCTGGAACCAGGTTCTCGAAGTGCTCGCCACCGGTGACTTTTTCGATGCCGGTCGTAACAGTTTGGTCGCCTTTGTACACGTCGTCCGGAGCTACAGCCGAAACAGTACCGCTCGACTCGTTCACACCGATGGTGATGACCTGTTTGTTATCGAGGGTGATGGTCAGCGGACCGGTGGTGTTGGTGACTGGCTTGCCGTCTTTATCAACCAAAGTTGCGGTGTAAACGATTTCGCCGCCTTCGCCGACAGTTTTAGTCGCGGTCAGAACCACATCAACCTTGTCGATGGTGTCGTTGATCTGCGTCGTTGCGCCGTCGCCTGCGACTACGAGCTTCTCGAAGTTACCGCCTTCAGTACCGGTGATCTTGACCGTCTGGGTGCTCTTGTCGATGAACACGTCATCGCCTGGAGCATCAACAATCACTGTACCAACGGTTTCGCCGGCTTTGATGGTGATGGTTTGTTTGTTATCGAGCGTCAGGGTGACGTCAGTGTCAGCCTTGTTGCTCAAGGTGGCGGTGTAGGTGATTTTCCCGCCTTCACTTACTTCAGTCGGAGCCGTCAACGTCACGGTAGTGGTGTTATCGGTGCCCGGTGTATCGGTGACAGTCGTGGTGACCTTGTCAGTGCCCGGAACCAGGTTTTCAAAGTGCTCACCACCCGTTACTTCCTTGATGCCGGTCGTAACAGTCTGATCACCTTTGTAAACATCATCCGGAGCCACAACCGAGACAGTCCCGCTCGACTGGTTCACGCCAATGGTGATGACCTGGTTGTTATCCAGAGTCACAGTCACTGGGCTGGTGATATTAGTCACCGGTGCGCCGTTCTTATCCACCAAGGTAGCGGTGTAAACGATCTCACCACCTTCACCCACGGTTTTGGTCGCAGTCAGCACCACATCGACCTTGTCGATGGTGTCGTTGATCTGCGTCGTCGCCCCACCCGGAGCGATATCAAGCTTCTCGAAACCACCACCCACAAAGTCCGGATTGATCGTGACGTTGATCGGACCCGCATCTTTGAATACGTCGTCGGTCGGTGCCTTGGAGGTCACCTGGCCTGTGGTCTCGCCCTTGGCGATAGTGATGACGTCACCATTGCTCAAGGTAAGGGTCAGGTCGCTGCCGGCCTTGTTGCTCAGGGTCGCGGTGTAGGTGATGTTGCCACCCTCGTCGGCCTCGCCCGGTGCGGTCAGGGTGACGGTGGTGGTGTCGGTGGTGCCGGGTGTGTCGGTCACGGTGGTGTTGACTGGCGTGGTGCCAGGTACCAGGTTCTCGAAGTGCGCGCCGCCGGTCACATTGGTGATCGCGGTGGTGACGGTCTGGTTGCCCTCATACACGTCATTAGGCGCAACAGTGCTGGCAGTACCCGCGGATTGGCCGACGCCAATGGTAATGGTCTGGCCATTGTCCAGGGTCACGGTCAACGGATTGGTGGTGTTGGTGACCGGATTACCCGCCTTGTCCACCAGCGACGCGGTGTAAACGATCTGGCCGCCTTCGCCCACGGTGGTGGTCGCCGTCAGCACCACATCAACCTTGTCGATGGTGTCGTTCACGGTGGTGGTAGCGCCGTCACCGGCCACTTCCAGTTTTTCGAAGTTACCGCCATCAGTCTCGACGATCTTCACGGTTTGCGTGCTTTTGTCGACAAACACATCATCGCCCGGAGCATCGACGGTGACGGAGCCAACGGTTTCACCCGCCTTGATGATGATTGTCGAACCGTTATCCAGCTTCAGCGTAACGTCGGTGTCTGCTTTATTGGAAAGCGTGGCGGTGTAGGTGATCTGGCCGCCTTCGTTGACATCGCCTGGCGCTGTCAGTGTCACGGTGGTGGTGTCGACCGAATCGGTGATGGTCGTGACGGCTGGCGTCGTGTTGGGCACCAGGTTTTCAAAGTTGCCACCGGTGGTCCCGGTGATAGTCGTAGTGACGGTGCTGCCGTTGACGTAGACGTCGTTCGCCGGGGTATCGACCACCACGGTGCCGACGGATTCGCCGGCCTTGATGGTGATCACCGAACCGTTGGACAACGTCACGGTAACCGGGGTTTGCGCCGGGTTGGTCAGGGTCGCGGTGTAGGTGATCTGGCCGCCTTCGGTCACGGTATTGGTGGCGGTGAGGGTCAGGCCAGTGTCATCGACCGAGTCGGTGATCGTGGTGACAGCTGGGGTGGTGTCTGGCTCCAGCTTTTCGAAGTTGCCACCGGTTGCCCCGGTAATGGTGGTGCTGACCGTGCTGCCATTGTTGTAGACGTCGTTGGCCGGCGTATCGACCACCACCGTACCGGTGGACTTGCCTGCCTCAATGGTGATCACCGAGCCGTTGCTCAAGGTGATGGTGACAGGGGTCTGTGCCGGGTTGGTCAGGGTCGCAGTGTAAGTGATCTGGCCGCCTTCGGTCACCGTTTCGCCTGCTGTCAGGGTCACAGTGGTGGTGTCGATGGTGTCGGTGATCTGGGTGACTGCCGGTGTCGGGTCGACGGTCAAGATCAGGTTGTTACCGCCGGTGGTGCCGGTGACGGTGACGCTGATCTGGCCTGGATCGATGTACGGGCTGTCGTTGGGCGCCAAAGGCACATTGACGGAGCCGGTCACTTGGCCGGCCGGGATGGTGATCACCGCGCCGTTGGACAGGGTGATCGTCAGGTTGCTGGTGGACGGCTGGGTCACTGTGGCGGTGTAGGTCAGCACGCCGCCGGCTTCGGTGATGGTCGGTGTGGCGCCCAGGGTCAGGGTCGACGGCAAAGGTGCGGCCGTGAGTGGGTCAGTCGGCTGCCCGCCGAGTTCGTTGGTCAACGCATTGGTTGCGAAACCCAGGCCAGCAGTCGGAAACCCAATGGTCGGATCGACCGAGCCTGCGGTCTCATCAAGCATCACAAAGCTGTGGCCGCCACCGGCAGCGCCCGTGCCGGAAGCTGTCGCGCCTGCGGCGGTGGCTTCCAGGTCGGTGGTCGGGTCAGCGCCGGCGGCAATGGCCTGCTGCAGTTCGGCAACCGAAGGTGCGGCCTGTGCAGTGGCTTGGGCCAGGTCAGTGCTGGAGTCGGGCGCGTTGGCGCTCCACTGGGTATCACGCCCCAGGTCCAGCGTACGGCCATCGGCCAGCTCCAGGCTCACGGAGCCCGACATGCCGGTGTCTATCTGATCGCCGGCAAACAGGCGATCACCTTCAACCAGCACCCGACGGGCGCCTTCCGGAGAAATGACGAAAACTTGGCCAACAATGCTTTTGACGATTGCAACAACACTGCTCATTGAAGATTTCTCCGGCGATCCATTCTGTGGGTGTTCCTAAGGCTGAGATCCGATGGGATTCATCAGCCTGGGAGGTGCGTAGTTTATAAATCGGATGACGTCAAATAATTGGCTATATTTTTTGGCGATTTACTTTATGCCAAACTATTGACCTTCTTGGCGCCATCCTAAACAATCGCCTCGCTAATGTCACATTGATATTCATGCGGCGAACCGTCCTACATGTGTGAACCAGTTCCGCTTTTGAACTTTCCGACGTACGGTCATTACGGTAGCCATTTTCTAACGCAGCACAACCAAGTTGCTGTGACTTGAGACAAGAAGTCCTGGGGATTCTTAAAATGCGTTTGCACCTGCTTAAGGCAATACCGTTCGTTCTCGCCGCCAGTTTCGTACAAGCCCAAACCCTGCCCCAGGCCATGCAGCAAGCGCTGGATGTGCACCCTGAGATTCAGGCAGGTGTCAACGCTCGTATCGCGGCTGACTATCAGTTGCGTGCGGCCAAGGGTGGTTACCTGCCCCGTGTCGACTTGAACGCGGGTTATGGCCGTGAAGGCACCGACAGTTCATCCACTCGCGCCCGTGGCGGCCATTGGGACACCCTCAATCGCGGCGAATCGAGCCTGCGCCTGCAGCAAATGGTTTTTGACGGTTTTGCCACCTCCAGTGAAGTAGGGCGTCAACAAGCCACCGTTAACTCCCGCGCTTTTTCGTTGCTTGGCACTTCCGAGCGCACTGCATTGACGGTAGCCCAGGTTTACCTGGACGTCCTGACCCGTCGTGAGTTCGTGCGTCTGGCCGAAGACAACCTGCGTAACCACGAGCGCATCTACGACCAGATCAAACTGCGCACCCAGCGCGGTGTCGGCAGCGGGGCTGACCTGGACCAGGCTGAAGCCCGTTTGGCCCAAGCCCGTAACAACGTGATCACCGAGCAGACCAACCTGGCCGACGCCCAGACCAACTACCTCAGTGCCGTCGGCCAAGAAGCCGATCAGTTGGAGCGTCCGCCCAGCTTCATGGCGCTGCTGCCTGCAGACCTGAATGAAGCGCGTCGCCAGATGCTCGATAACAGCCCGATCCTGCGTTCGGCCGAATCCGACATCGCCGCTGCCGAAAAACAATACGAAGCCGCCAAGTCTTCCTTCTACCCACGTTTCGACGCCGAGTTGGGCCGTAACGCCGACAACAACATCGACGGCGACGCCAGCCACAACAACGGCTGGGAAGCCATGCTGCGCATGCGCTTCAACCTGTACGCCGGTGGCAGCAACAAGGCTGAGCTGGAGTCCAAGTCCTACCAGTCCAACCAGGCCCTGGATATCCGCAACAACGCCTTGCGCCAGTTGAACGAAGAGCTGGGCCTGGCCTGGAACGCCATGAACAACGCCAATGCCCAGGTGCCGATTGCCCAGCAATACGTCGACCACAGCAGCAAGGTGCGCGGCGCCTACCAGAAACAATTCAGCCTGGGCGAACGAACTCTGCTTGACTTGCTCGACAGTGAAAACGAGCTGTTTACGGCTTCGCGTCGTTTGGAAGAGATAAAAAACGTTCAGTTATTTACTCAGTACCGAATCAAGGCGACCATGGGCGAGTTGCTCAAGAGCCAGGGAGTGGTCGCACCGATGGCCTCCGTCGTCCAGAACGACGTGAAGCCGAAAGTCCAACTGCCTGGGATGAATTGAGCTATTCCTTATAGTCCCATCTGTTAGTTGAGAGAGCCCGCGTGGAATCAGAAGTCAGTCGAGTCCATCTCAGTCATGATCCACGCACATTGCACGACGACCCGTTACTCGACGGGTTGTTGGCTCTCTGCGCCCTGCACCAGAAGCCCGCCAGTGCGGCGATGCTGACCACCGGTCTGCCATTGCCGGCACAGCAACTGACCGCCGACTTGCTGGCCCGGGCCGCGGCCCGCGCCGGTTTGCAAGGGCGGCTGCTGCAACGCAAGCTCGATTCGATCCCCCCGATTGCCATGCCGGCGCTGCTGTTGCTCAAGGATGGCCGTAGTGCCGTGCTGCTCGGCTGGCAGGGTGAGGACGAGGCGCAGGTGCTGCTCAGCGAAAGCGATGGCGGTGAAACCATCGTCAAGCGCCAGGCGTTGGCCGATGACTACACCGGTAAAGTGTTCTTTGCCCAGCCCCAACACAAATTCGATGTCAGCCACGGCACCCTGATCCCCCGGGCCCGCTCCTGGTTTCGTGACACCCTCAAGCGTTCGCGCTGGCTCTACGCCGATGCCATCGCCGCCAGTTTCCTGATCAACCTGATTGCCATGGCAGCGCCGCTGTTCGTGATGAACGTCTACGACCGCGTCGTGCCCAACCAGGCCACCGCCACCCTGTGGGTGCTGGCGACCGGTATTTTCATCGCCTACGTCTTCGACCTGGTCCTCAAAAGCCTGCGCAGCCTGTGCCTGGACCTGGCCGGCAAGAAAACCGACCTGATCATCTCGGCCACGTTGTTCGAGCGGATCGTCGGCATGTCGATGAAGTACCGTCCGGCACGGGTCGGCAGCTTCGCCCAGAACATCCACGAGTTTCAGAGCCTGCGTGATTTCCTCGCCTCCCTGACGCTCACCAGCCTGATCGACTTGCCGTTTACCCTGCTGATATTCATGGTTATCGCGATCCTCGGCGGGCATCTGGTATGGATCCCCATGCTGGCCTTCCCGATTGCCCTGGGCATCGGCTACCTGCTGCAAAAGCCGCTGGTCGCCACCATGGAGCGCACCATGGCCCTGGCCTCCGAGCGCCAGTCGAGCCTGATCGAAACCCTGGCCGGGCTGGATGCGGTCAAGGTCAACAACGCTGAAAGCGAGCGCCAATACCAGTGGGAGCAAACCATTGGCACCCTCAGCCGCCTTGAATTGCGGGTGAAAATGCTCTCTGGGCTGTCGATGAACATCACCTTGCTGATCCAGCAATTGGCGGGTGTGATCATGATTGTCTTCGGGGTCTACCAGATCATCGACGGCAATCTCAGCATGGGTGGCCTGATTGCCTGCTACATGCTCAGTGGCCGCGCCCTCAGCCCGCTGGCGTCGCTGTCGGGCCTGATGACCCGCTACCAGCAAGCCAAGGTCACCATGGTCTCCACCGACCAGATGATGGAGCTGCCCCAAGAGCGCAACTTCGAAGAACGCCCTTTGAGCCGCCGTACCCTGCAGGGCGCCATCGAGTGCCGGGGCCTGAATTTCACGTACCCCAACCAGCAGAACATGGCACTCAAGAACATCAACCTGGTGATCAAGCCCGGCGAGAAGATCGGCATCATCGGGCGCAGCGGCTCGGGTAAAAGCTCCCTGGCCAAACTGATCGTGGGCCTCTACCAACCCGACTCCGGCGCCTTGCTGGTGGACGGCGTGGACATTCGCCAGATCGACGTCAGCGAACTGCGCCACAACGTCGGTTATGTGCCCCAGGACATCCAACTGCTGGCCGGCACCCTGCGCGACAACCTGGTCTCCGGCGCCCGTTACGTTGAAGACGAAGTGGTACTGCAAGCCGCTGAGCTGGCGGGCGTCCACGAATTTGCCCGCTTGCATCCACAAGGCTACGAGCTGCAAGTGGGCGAGCGCGGCCAGAACCTCTCTGGCGGCCAGCGACAAAACGTCGCCCTGGCCCGCGCCCTGTTGCTCAACCCGCCTATCCTGCTGCTGGACGAACCAACCAGCGCCATGGACAACACCGGTGAAGAACGCTTGAAACAGCGCCTGCAAGCCGTTGTGGAAAACAAGACCGTGGTGCTGGTGACGCACCGTGCGTCGCTGTTGTCCCTGGTGGACCGTTTGTTGGTCATCGACCGTGGGCAAATCCTTGCCGATGGCCCGAAAGCCGTAGTGATGGAAGCGTTGAAGAAGGGGCAGATCAGTGTTGCGTAAATTCAAGGACGCGGTCCGTCGCTATTTCATTGGTTCCGATTCGCTGGATGGCCAGCCACTGCCAGAGGTCAAGAAGGCCCTGATCGAAGATGCCCCGCGTGTGGTGCGGTTGACCATCTGGGGGATCATCGGGTTTTTCCTGTGCATGCTGCTGTGGGCCGGTTTTGCCAAGGTCGACGAAGTGACGCGCGGTGATGGCAAGGCTATTCCATCCTCCAAGTTGCAGAAGATCCAGAACCTTGAGGGCGGCATCGTCGCCGAGCTGTACGTCAAGGAAGGGCAGATCGTCGAGGCTGGCGCGCCACTGATCCGCCTGGATGACACGCGCTTTGTCTCCAACGCCGGGGAAACCGAGGCCCAGCGCCTGTCGCTGTTACTGCGCATCGAGCGCTTGAACGCCCAGGTCGAAGACCGGCCGCTGAACATTCCTGAAGACGTGCGTGCCGCTGCGCCCACCCAGGCCATCAACGAGCAGTCGCTGTATGAAAGCCGGCGCCAGCAGTTCAAGGATGAAATCGGTGGTTTGCAGGAACAACTGACCCAGCGCCAGCAGGAGATGCGCGAATACACCTCCAAGCAAGGCCAGTACCGTAACCAACTGTCGTTGCAGCGCCAGGAAATCAACATGTCCGAACCCCTGGTCGCCCAGGGTGCGGTGTCGCCGGTGGAAGTGCTGCGCCTCAAGCGCGCAGAAATGGAAACCCGTGGGCAACTGGACGCCACCACCCTGGCCATCCCCCGTGCCGACTCGGCGATCAAGGAAGTACAACGCAAGATCGACGAAACGCGTGGTAAATACCGCAGTGAAGCGCTGACCGAGCTCAACGAGGCACGCACTGACCTGAACAAGGCCCAGGCCACCGGCAAAGCTCTCGAAGACCGCGTGAGCCGGACCCTGGTCACCTCGCCGGTGCGCGGGATCGTCAAGCAACTGTTGGTCAATACCATTGGCGGCGTGATCCAGCCCGGCAGCGACATGGTTGAAATCGTGCCGCTGGATGACACCTTGCTGGTAGAAGCCAAGATCCGCCCGCAAGACATCGCCTTCCTGCACCCGGGGCAAGAAGCCGTGGTCAAGTTCACCGCCTACGACTACACCATCTACGGCGGCCTCAAGGCCAAGCTGGAGCGCATCGGTGCCGACACCATCACCGATGAAGACAAGAAAACCACCTACTACATGATCACCTTGCGCACCGATCGCAGCCACCTGGGCACCGATGAGAAGCCACTGATCATCATCCCCGGCATGGTCGCCTCGGTCGACATCATCACCGGCAAGAAGACCATCCTCAGCTACCTGCTCAAGCCCATCATCAAGGCCCGGGCCGAGTCGCTGCAGGAGCGTTGATCTCGATTGCCTGGCCTGGCCTCATCGCAGGCAAGCCAGCTCCCACATTTTGGACCGCGTACGCCGTTCAATGTGGGAGCTGGCTTGCCTGCGAAGGGGCCCTCAACCCCACCCCATCTCCCAGGCCCTACCGCAAAAAGGCCATATCGTTATTCTCTAACGGTATTTAAATTCCAATTCTTATATCTATAAAGTCACTCTCCTGACTGCCAGGGAGTGATCACATGTCCACCGCCACAGCCGCCTTACCCACCGCCCAAACCTTCGACATCCGCCCATTCCCCGGCAGCGTAGGCGCCGAGATCATTGGCCTGGATCTGTCGCGCCCGGTCAACGACCAGGACTTCGCCCGCATCCACCGTGCGCACCTGGACCACCATGTGGTGGTGTTCCGCGACCAGCGCATCACCCCCGAGCAACAGATCGCCTTCAGCCGCCGCTTCGGCGTGTTGCAGATCCATGTGCTCAAACAGTTCCTGCTGGCCAACCACCCGGAAATCCTCATCGTTTCCAACATCATCGAAAACGGCCAGTCCATCGGCCTGGGCGACGCGGGCAAATTCTGGCACTCGGACCTGTCATACAAGGAACTGCCGAGCCTGGGCTCGATGCTCCACGCCCAGGAACTGCCGTCCGAAGGCGGCGACACGCTGTTTGCCGACATGCACAAAGCCTGGGACCAGTTGCCCGAGCATCTGCGCAAGGCCGTGGAAGGTCGCAGCGCTGCGCATTCGTACACCGCGCGCTACAGCGAAACCAAATTCGAAGGCAACTGGCGCCCGACCCTGACCCCCGAACAACTGGCCCAGGTCGCTGAAGTGGTGCACCCGGTGGTGCGTACCCACCCGGAAAACGGGCGCCAGGCGCTGTTCGTCAGCGAAGGCTTCACCACCCGTATCGTCGGCCTGCCCGAAGACGAAAGCCGCGACCTGCTGGCCCAACTCTTCGCCCACAGCATCCACCCGCACAACATCTACCGCCACAGCTGGCAGCCCCACGACCTGGTGTTCTGGGACAACCGCTCGCTGATCCACCTGGCCGCCGGTTGCCCCAGCCACCTGCGTCGCAAACTGTTTCGCACCACCATCCAGGGCGACGCCCCCTTCTGATTCGGAGCATGACCATGTCCAGGAAAACCCCCTTTGCACGATTGGCCGCGACCGTTGGCCTTGGCGTCAGCCTGTTGGCCGGCAGTTTGGTTGCTCCCGCCGTCGCCCAGGCCGAAGGCGAGATTCGCATTGCCGAGCAGTTCGGCATCGTTTACTTGCTGCTCAATGTGGTGCGCGACCAGAACCTGATCGAAAAATACGGCAAGCAGCAAGGTATCGACATCAAGGTCGACTGGACCCAATTGTCCGGAGGTGCGGCGGTCAATGACGCGCTGCTGTCTGGCTCCATCGACATTGCCGGCGCCGGTGTCGGCCCGCTGCTGACCATCTGGGACCGCACCCATGGCAAGCAGAACGTCAAGGCCGTGGCTTCCCTGGGCAACTTCCCTTACTACCTGGTCAGCAACAACCCCAAGGTCAAGACCATCGCCGACTTCACCGAAAAAGATCGCATAGCGGTACCGGCCGTGGGGGTTTCCGTGCAGTCGCGGTTCCTGCAATACGCGGCGGCCAAGCAATGGGGCGACAAGGAATTCAATCGCCTGGATAAATACACCATCGCCGTGCCGCACCCGGACGCCACGGCTGCGCTGTTCGCCGGCGGTACCGAGCTGACCGGGCACTTCTCCAACCCGCCGTTCCAGGACCAGGCCCTGGCCAACCCGAACGTGCATGTGGTGCTCAACACCTATGACCTGTTGGGGCCGAACTCACCGACCGTGCTGTTCGCCACCGAGAAGTTTCGCAACGACAACCCGAAAACCTACAAGGCCTTTATCGACGCACTGACCGAGGCCGCGCAGTTTGCGCAGAACGACAAGGGCGCCGCTGCCGACACCTACATCCGCGTGACCAAGGCCAAGATCGACCGTGCCGCACTGCTGAAAATTATCGACAACCCGCAATTCGAATTCAGCGTCACCCCGAAAAACACCTACCCGCTGGCCGAGTTCCTCTACCGCGTGGGCGCGATCAAGAACAAACCCGAGTCGTGGAAGGATTACTTCTTCCAGGATGCCAAGCCGCTGCAAGGGAGCTGAGATGAACGCACCCTTGCAAGGCCACACGGCCAGCAACCTGAACACCACTGAGGCGCTGCTCTCGGTGGATCACGTCAGCCTTGAATACCGCACGCCCGAACGGGTAGTGCGGGCCACCCACCAGGTCAGTTTCGAGATCGATCCGGCCGACCGTTTTGTACTGCTGGGGCCTTCGGGCTGCGGCAAGTCCACGCTGCTCAAGGCGGTAGCCGGTTTTATCAAACCCTGCGAAGGCGAAATTCGCCTGGTAGGGCAGAAGGTCGAGCAGCCGGGCCCGGATCGCATCGTGGTGTTCCAGGAGTTCGACCAGTTGCCGCCGTGGAAAACCGTCAAGCAGAACGTGATGTTCCCGCTGCTGGCGTCCAAGACCCTCAAGCGTCGCGAGGCCGAAGAACGGGCGTTGTACTACCTCGACAAGGTCGGCTTGAGCGCCTTTGCCGACGCCTATCCCCACACCCTGTCCGGTGGCATGAAGGCCCGCGTGGCGATAGCCCGGGCATTGGCCATGCAGCCGAAAATCCTGCTGATGGACGAACCGTTCGCCGCCCTCGACGCCCTGACCCGGCGCAAGATGCAAGAGGAGTTGCTGCTGCTGTGGGAGGAGGTGCGTTTTACCTTGCTGTTCGTCACCCACTCCATCGAAGAGGCCTTGGTGGTGGGTAACCGCATCCTGCTGCTGTCGCCCCATCCAGGGCGTGTGCGCGCCGAAATCCACAGCCATCAATATGACCTGCACAGCCTTGGCGGTGTGGAGTTCCAGGCGTCGGCGCGGCGTATTCATCGCCTGTTGTTCGATGAAACGCCCGAGGCAGAAACCGAGTTGGATTTCGCCGATATCCGCATCGCTTATTGAAGGACTGTGCCCATGCGCCAGGAATATGAAATCACCCTGCAACCGCTGCCCGGCGTGCCCGTGGAGCGTGCCTTACCCCTGCGCCAGCGCCTGTGGCAACAAGGCTGGTTGCGCAAAGGCTTGATCCTGATCGTGCTGGCGCTCCTCTGGGAAGCAGCGGCGCGCTATCAGAACAACGACCTGCTGCTGCCCAGTTTCCTGCAGACCTTCCACGCCTTCTACGACGGCATTGCCAGTGGCGAGCTGTTGGGTAAGGTCAGTATCTCGCTGGTGGTGCTGCTCAAGGGCTACCTGATCGGGATTGTCCTGGCATTCGCCCTGACCACGTTGGCGGTTTCGACCCAGATGGGCCGTGACCTGCTGAGCACCCTGACTTCGATGTTCAACCCGTTGCCGGCGATTGCCCTGCTGCCATTGGCGTTGCTGTGGTTTGGCCTGGGGCAGAACAGCCTGATTTTTGTGTTGGTGCACTCGGTGCTGTGGGCCTTGGCGCTCAACACTTACTCGGGATTCATGGGCGTGTCGGAAACCCTGCGCATGGCCGGTCGCAACTACGGCCTCAAGGGCATGCGCTTTGTGCTGTTTATCCTGATTCCGGCGGCGTTGCCGTCGATCCTCGCCGGGCTGAAGATTGGCTGGGCCTTTGCCTGGCGTACGCTGATCGCCGCCGAACTGGTGTTCGGCGCGACCAGCGGCAAGGGTGGCCTGGGCTGGTACATCTTCCAGAACCGCAACGAGCTGTACACCGACAAGGTCTTCGCGGGGCTGGCGGTGGTGATCCTTATCGGCCTGCTCGTAGAGAACCTGGTGTTCGACACCCTGGAGCGCGTCACCGTGAAGCGCTGGGGCATGCAGCGATAAACCCTTGCGGGGGCCTGGAGCCCCTCGCCACCGGGCAGTACCGGTAAAGCCTGCTACGATTGCGTGCGCTGTACTCCAAACCCATCATGAGTGCTTGGCATGCAATTACCGGATATGAACCTGTTGGTGGCCCTCGACGCTTTGCTCGACGAGGGCAGCGTGGTGGGCGCCGCGCGGCGGATGAACCTCAGCCCGGCCGCCATGAGCCGAACCCTCACGCGCATCCGCGAAGCGGTGGGCGATCCGATCCTGGTGCGCGCCGGGCGCGGCCTGGTGCCTACGCCCAAGGCCCTGGAGTTGCAAGGCCAGGTACGGAATGTGGTGGAGCAGGCGGCGTTGTTGTTTCGTTCGGCGGATGAAGTCGACCTGAGCACCCTGCGCCGGCGCTTCAGCGTGCGCGCCAATGACTTTTTTGTCGGCGTGTATGGCGGGCGGTTGTTCGACACCATGGAGCGGATGGCACCCCATTGCGAGCTGCGGTTCGTCCCCGAAGGCGACAGCGACGACGAAGCCCTGCGCGAAGGGCGCCTGGACTTGCGCGTCGGCAACACCATGCCGATCACCCCGGAAGTAAAGGTGCAGAACCTGTTCTCCACCACCTTCGTCGGCCTGGCCCGCGAAGGCCACCCGCTGTTTGACGAAGAAATCACCGCCGCACGCTTTGCCAGCTACTCCCATATCAGCATTTCCCGGCGCGGTATTGCCCGTGGGCCGATCGACACCGCCCTCAATGCCCAGGGCCTGGAACGCCGGGTGGCGATGATCGCGCCAGGGTTTCACGGCGCGATGTTCATGCTGCCCGACTCCGACCTGATCCTGCCGGTGCCCAAGGAAGCGCTGTACAGCGCCCATCGCCTGAAACTGCCGCTGCGCGCATTCACCTTGCCGATCTCCCTGCCGACCCTGGTGCTGACCCAGGCCTGGCACCCGCGTTTCGACAAAGACCCGGCGCACAAATGGCTGCGTGAGACCATGCGCGAAAGCTGCGCGGCCACCTGGCGCGAAGCCCAGCCCACCTGACAACTTCGATCCAAATGTGTGGAGCTGGCCTAGCTTGTGTGGGAGCTGGCTTGCCTGCGATAGGGGTGTGTCAGCTAAGGCATCTGTCACTGATACACCGCTATCGCAGGCAAGCCAGCTCCCACATTCAATCATTGCGTCTTATGCAGTTATAACCTTCCCATAAGTCAGTTTTCGTCATGTCTAAGCCTTATTAAACTGCTCGGGTATTCTATTTCCGAGTTGTACCTTCATGACTTCCCTCGCTGCCCCCGCTCCCTTGGCTGCAGCCAAACCCGCCGCCGTCAGCCCCCCTGTGTTTGGCCCGCGGATCATCATCGGCCTGGTCGGCGTGCTGCTGGCGGTTCTGGTTTCGGGCCTGAACGAAATGGTGACCAAGGTCGCCCTCGCCGATATCCGCGGTGCGCTGTACATCGGTTTTGACGAAGGCACCTGGCTGGTTGCCGCCTACACGGCTACCTCCGTCTCGGCCATGGCCTTTGCGCCGTGGTGTTCGGTGACGTTTTCGCTGCGCCGTTTCACCCTGTGGGCCATCGGCCTGTTTACCCTGCTGGGGGTGCTGTGCCCCCTGGCACCGAACTACGAAAGCCTGCTGCTGCTGCGTACCGTGCAAGGCCTGGCCGGTGGCGCTCTACCGCCGATGCTGATGACCGTGGCCCTGCGTTTTTTGCCGGCCAACGTCAAACTCTACGGCCTGGCCGGCTACGCCCTGACCGCCACCTTCGGCCCCAGCCTTGGCACACCGCTGGCGGCGCTGTGGACCGAATATGTCGGTTGGCAGTGGGCGTTCTGGCAGATCGTCGCGCCGTGCCTGCTGGCGATGGCCGCCGTGGCCTACGGCCTGCCCCAGGATCCGTTACGCCTGGAGCGCCTCAAGCAATTCAACTGGCGCGGCCTGCTGCTGGGGTTCCCGGCGATCTGCATGCTGGTGATCGGCATCTTGCAGGGCAATCGTCTGGACTGGTTCGAGTCGCCGCTGATCACCACGCTGCTGGTGGGCGGGGTGCTGTTGCTGGTGCTGTTCATGATCAATGAATGGTCACACCCGATGCCGTTCTTCAAGTTGCAGATGCTCGGCCTGCGCAACCTGTCGTTTGCCTTGATCGTGCTGGCCGGGGTGCTGGTGGTGCTGCAGGCGGTGATCATCCTGCCGTCCAGTTACCTGGCGCAGGTGCAGGGCTATCGGCCGCTGCAGACCGCGCCGGTAATGCTGGTCATGGCCCTGCCACAGTTGATCGCCCTGCCGCTGGTAGCGGCCCTGTGCAACCTGCGCTGGGTGGATTGCCGCTGGGTGCTGGGGATTGGCCTGGGCATGCTGACCCTCTCGTGTATCGGCGGCGCGCAACTGACCTCGGCGTGGATCCGGGACGAGTTCTACGTGCTGCAACTGCTGCAAATCTTTGGGCAGCCGATGGCGGTGTTGCCGCTGTTGATGCTGTCTACCGGCAGCATCGTGCCCACCGACGGGCCGTTTGCCTCGGCCTGGTTCAACACGGTCAAGGGCCTGGCCGCCGTGGTCGCCACCGGCGTGATCGAGGTACTGACCACCCACCGCCTGCATTTCCACTCGACCATGCTGGTGGACGCCCTGGGTAACTCACCCCTGGCCGACGGCGATGCCACGGGCCTGGCCCATCGGCTGCACCAGCAGGCCGTGGTGCTGACGTCTTCGGATCTCTATTACGTCATGGCCGGTGTCGCGGTGGCGTTGATCCTGCTGATTTTCTGGATGCCGACGCGGATTTTCCCGCCGCGCGCACCCGCCTGATTGTTGACTGAAACAAAGGATTCCCATGAAACGTAAAGACCAGATTGCCGTGACTGTTATCGCCGTGTGCGCCGTGGGCGTGCTGGTGTACCTGCTGGCGCCGGGCGTGTTTGGCAGCAAGCGCCAGACCACCAACGACGCCTTCGTCGCTGCCGACTACACCCTGGTGGCGCCACGGGTGGCCGGGTTTATCAAAGAGGTGCTGGTAGAGGACAACCAACAGGTCAAGGCCGGGCAGTTGCTGGCGCTGATCGATGACCGCGACTTGCGCGCCGCCGCCCAGGCAGCCGATGCCGAGACCCTGATGGCCCAGGCCCAACTGAAAAACGCAGTAGCCACCCTTGAGCGGCAAAGTTCGGTGATCGCCCAGGCCCAGGCTACCGTGGCCGCCGATCGCGCCGAAGTGGCCTTTGCCGAACACGAATTGAGCCGCTACAACCACCTTGCCGGTGTCGGCGCCGGCACTGTGCAGAACGCCCAGCAAGCCAAGACCCGCATCGACCAGGCCAATGCGCGCCTGGCCAACGCCACAGCGGTACTGGCCGCCGAACGCAAGCAGGTGGAAATCCTCACGGCCCAGCGCGATGCAGCTGAAGGCGGTTTGAAGCGGGCCCAGGCCGCGCTGGAAATGGCCAGCTATCAGCTGTCGTACACACGCATCGTCGCGCCGGTGGACGGCATGGTCGGCGAGCGTGCGGTGCGGGTCGGGGCCTTTGTCACACCCGGCAGCAAGATCCTCGCCGTGGTGCCGCTGGCCGACGCGTATGTGGTGGCCAATTTCCAGGAAAACCAACTGTCCCACATGCATGCCGGCCAAACGGTTGAAGTGCGGGTCGACAGCCTCGACGGTGAAGTGCTCCAGGGCCACCTGGAAAGCCTGGCGCCGGCCACGGGCGTGACCTTCGCCTCGGTCAAGCCAGACAACGCCACCGGCAACTTCACCAAGGTGGTGCAGCGTATTCCGGTGAAAATCCTCCTGGAGCCAGGGCAGGCGCATATTCATCGCCTGCGGGTCGGTATGTCGGTGGAGGCCAGCGTCAACACCCAGCCCAGTGCGCAGCAACGTGAGGTGGCGCAGCAATGAGAAAACTCGCGCTGCTTACTCTGAGCATGATCAGCCTGGGCGCTTGCACCGTCGGCCCGGACTTTAAGCGGCCCGACACCCAGTCGGCGACGCAATGGGCCGAGCCCCAGGGCCGCCAGGCCGCCAGCCGCGCGGTCAGCGACCCGTTGGAAGAACAGTGGTGGGACGTGTTCCACGACCGGCAACTGTCGGCCCTGGTGCGCCGGGCACTGAGCGACAACCTCGACTTGAAACTGGCCAGCAGCCGCCTGCAACAGAGCCGTGCGGTGCGCCAGGTGACGACCGCCGGGCGCTATCCAGAGGTCAGCGCCGATGGCAACTACGGCCGCAAACGCAACAGCGCCAATGGCCTGAGCGACCCGTCCGGCAACAACGGCCGTTCGGCCTTCAACCTGTGGGACGCCGGTTTTGCCGCTTCCTGGGAGCTGGATTTCTGGGGCCGGGTAAGGCGCGAAACCGAAGCTGCCGACGCCACCCTGCAAGTGGCCGAAAACGACCGCCGCAGCGTACTCCTGTCGGTGCTGGCCGAGACCGCCCAGGACTACATCCAACTGCGCGGCGTGCAAAGCACCCGTGCGGTCACCGAGCAAAACCTCGACGTGGCGCGCCGTAGCCTGAAACTCTCGCAGCTGCGTTTGGCCGATGGCGTGGCGACCCACCTGGATGTCGCTGAAGCCGCTGCGCAAGTGGCCGCCATCGAAGCGCGACTGCCGGATTTGCAGCAGCGCCAGGACCAGTTGATCAACGCCCTGAGCCTGTTGATGGGCCAGGCGCCGCAAGCCTTGCATGCGCAACTGTCGCAGGACGGCGCAGTGCCCCATACCCAGCGCCAGGTTGCGATTGGCCTGCCGTCGCAACTGGCACAGCGCCGCCCGGACATCCGCCAGGCCGAAGCACGCCTGCATGCGGCGACCGCCAGCATTGGCGTGGCCAAGGGTGACTTCTACCCGCGTATCACCCTGTCGGGCAGCCTCGGTTCCCAGGCCATGCAATTATCGGATCTGGGCTCCTGGGGTTCACGCACCTTTGCCTTCGGCCCGTCGCTGAGCCTCCCGCTGTTCAACGGTGGCCGCCTGCAAGGCATGCTCGACCTGCGCGAGGCCCAGCAGCAGGAAGCGGCTCTGGCTTACCAGCAGACCGTGCTGCGTGCCTGGCATGAGATCGACGACCAGTTGACCCGCTACAACGCCAGCCAACTGCGCCGCGACAGCCTCGCCGAAGCGGTGCGCCAGAACCAGATCGCCCTGGACACCGCCCAGCACCAGTACGTCGAAGGGGTGGTGGATTTCGTCAACGTGCTCACGGTGCAGAGCGCCTTGCTGGCGACCCAGGAACAATGGGTGGAAAGCTCCACCGGCGTGTCCCTGGCCATGGTCGGCCTGTACAAGGCACTGGGCGGAGGCTGGGAGTCGGTGTACCCGTTGTCCAGCTAGATCCTGTTGGTTTGGTAATGGGCTTGTTGTGTTGAACCGGCTCACCACAATAAGCCTGCGGGGCACAATCCAGGGGCTCTGAAAACAAAGATTTTGCCAGTCGCGACACAAGCTGTAATGATAATTGCTCTCAATAATGTATCCGAGCGATTCATGGACACCGCGACTGACGGCCAGCAACAGCTTCATCTCCTGTACCGCGACCATCATGGCTGGCTGCAAGGCTGGCTGCGCAAGCGCCTGGGCGACCGTGAGCACGCCGCCGATGTGGCCCAGGACACGTTCCTGCGCCTGTTGGTGTCCGGGCGTTTTCCCGGGGCCAAGGAAAGCCGCAGCTACCTGACGCAGATCGCGCGCAACCTGGTGATCGACCAATGGCGGCGCCTGCGCATTGAGCGCGCCTATCTGGAAAGCATCGCGCACTTGCCCGAGCCGCAGTCGCCGTCACTGGAGACCCGCGCCCTGATCCTCGAAACCCTGATGCAGATCGACGCCATGCTCGACCGCATGCCCGAGAACGTGCGCCGCGCGTTCCTGTTGTCGCAGTTCGAAGGCCTGACCTACGCGCAGATCGCCGAACGCCTGGGGGTGACGATCAGCTCGGTGCAGAAGTACATGACCCGCGCGATCATCGCCTGCTACCAGGTGGCCTACGAAGAATGAGAGCCCGCCATGACGCGCCGATTGCCCCGGCTGTGGTCGAGCAGGCCAGCGAGTGGTTAATGCTGCAATGGGGCGGCGAATTCGACGGGGCCCAGCGCCAGGCCTTTGCCCATTGGCAGGCTGCCGACCCGGAGCATCGCCGCGCCTGGCAGCGTTTGCAGCAGTTACAGCAGACCTTGGGCGGCGTGCCCGCCGACAGCGCCCGTGCGGTGTTGCGCGACGCGCCAGACCCCCAGCGTCGGGCGGCGTTGAAACTGCTCGGGTTGCTGCTGGTGGCCGGTGGCAGCGGTTATTGGGTCCAGGGCAGCCAGCCCTGGCAGGCGGCCTTTGCCGAGCATCGCACCGCCACCGGCGAGATTCGCCACCTGACCTTGAGCGACGGCACCCACCTGGACCTCAACAGCGACAGCGCCATCGACCTGCGCTTCAGTGCCACTGAGCGGCGCATCCGTCTGATTCGTGGCGAGATCCTTTTGACCAGCGGCCACGACCCATCCCGCCCGTTGATCGTCGAGACCGCCGCCGGCGATATCCAGGCTCTGGGCACCCGGTTTGCCGTGCGCGAACTGGACGACGGTAGCCGCGTTGATCTGTATGAAGGGCGCGTGCAGGTGCGCCCGGTGCAGGGTGTGCCAGTGCTGATGAACGCGGGGGACAGCCTGTGGTTCAGCGCAACCCAGACCTCGGCGGTGACCGCGCTGGATGCCAACGCCAGCAGTTGGACCCAGAATCGCCTGATCGCCGAGCGCCAGCCGCTAGGGCGCTTTGTCGCTGAACTGAGCCGCTATCGGCCAGGGGTTTTGCGTTGCGATGAATCGGTGTCGGACCTGTTGCTGACGGGCGTATTTCCCCTGAATGACACCGACGCCATCCTCGCAGCGCTGGAGCGCTCGCTACCGGTGCAGGCACAGGCGGTGACCCGTTACTGGGTCACCATCAAACCCAGGGCCTGACACACCGCCATCGTCGGCAAGCCGGCTCCTACAGGTCTTTGAAAAAAATCTGATTTTCTTTTGTCGGTTTTCCAATCCTGTGCGGGATACCTCTTGAAAGCCAATCAAGAAGCGTTCTCACGGGGGAGTCCTGCAATGCCGCACCACCCAATCCAACCTCTGGCCCGCGCCCTGCGCCGTGGCCTGTTTATCAGTGTGCTGGCGACTGTACCGGTCGTCCCGACCATGGTTCAGGCCCAGGAGAGCGCCGGCGAAGCCTTGCGCCAATACAACATCCCCGCCGGCAGCCTGGACCAGGCGTTGAACCGTTTCGCCAGCGCCTCGGGGATTTTGCTCTCGGTGGACGCGGCACTGACTTCTGGCAAACGCAGCCCTGGCTTGCAAGGTCGCTATGCCACCGGGCCTGGATTGGAGCAGTTGTTGGCGGGCAGCGGCCTGGTGGCGATGCAATCCGCGGGTGGCTGGTCGGTGCAGGCGATCTCGGGGGACGGCTCGGTGCAATTGGGCGCGACGCGGATCAGCGCCCAGCAGGCCCAGGAGAACGCCTGGGGCCCGGTCGACGGCATCGTCGCCACGCGTAGCGCCACGGGCAGCAAGACCGATGCGGCACTGGTGGAAATCCCCCAGACCATCAACGTCATCACCGCCGCCGAAATCAAGGCGCGCGGTGCGCAAAGCGTGACCCAGGCGTTGCTCTACACCCCAGGCATGAGCGCCGGTGGTTTTTCCGACCGGGTGAAGCTGTTCGATGAGCCGACCTCCCGTGGTTTCTCGCCAACGCCCCTGTACCTCGACGGCCTGCACTTGCCGTACGGCGGTGGCAGTACCGGCGGTGCGTTGCAGATCGAGCCCTATTCCCTGGAGCGCATCGAAGTGCTCAGGGGCCCGGCATCGGTGCTGTACGGGCACAACCAGCCGGGCGGCATCGTCAATATGGTCAGCAAGCGCCCCAGCGAGACGCCGGTGCGCCAGGTGGTGCTCGAAGCCGGCACCTACGAGCACAAGAGCGCGGCCCTCGACCTCAGTGGCCCGTTGGATGACCAAGGCCAATTCTTCTATCGCCTTACTGGACGACTCAAGGACGAACAGGGCGAGATCGACTACTTCGAAAACAAGCGCCAATTCATCGCGCCCAGCCTGACGTGGCGACCCAATGACGACACCAGCCTGACCCTCTTCGCCCAATATCAGAAAGACAAGGGCGTGCCCGAAGCCCAGGGGCTGCCGGCCTCCGGGACGATCTGGAAAAACCCGAACGGCAAGATCGACCGTGATCTGTTTATCGGTGAGCCAGGCGTCAACAAATACAACCGCGAACAGGTCGCCTTCGGCTACGAGTTGTCCCATCGTTTGAACGACACCTGGACCCTCAAGCAAAACGCGCGCTATGCCGAAGTGGACGACCGCTACGTGGCGCCGTTGCACGGCTATCGGTTTGTCGCCAACCCGGTGACCGGCGCCATGGATCAACGCTACCTGCAGCGCTTTGGTGTGGATTGGCGGCAGAACAACAAAGTCATCGGCGTGGATAACATCGCCCAGGCCGAGTTCAACACTGGCGAGTTCTCCCACACCCTGATCGTGGGCCTGGACTACTACCATTTCAATTCCAAGTTCCTCGGCCTCTACGACCGCAATCCGCCGATCATCGACCTGTTCACGCCGGTCTACGGCCAGCCGCTGAATTTTGGCCAGCCGTACCGCTGGGACAACACCATCACCCAGACCGGCCTGTATGTGCAGGACCAGATCAAGTGGGACAAGTGGGCGCTGGTGCTGGGCGGGCGTTATGACTGGGCCAACGTGGTCAACAAGGTGCCGCTGAGCGGCGACCGCACCAGCAGCAAGGACCAGGCATTCACGGGTCGCGCGGGCCTGGTATACCTGTTCGATAACGGCCTGGCGCCGTTTATCAGCTACTCGGAATCCTTCTTGCCGCTGTCCGGCCTCGATGCCAACCGGAAGCCCTTCGACCCGTCCACCGGCAACCAGTATGAGGTCGGCGTGAAGTACCAGCCGCCGGGCCAGGAAAGTTTTGTGCAGGTCTCGGTCTACCAACTGGACCAGGAAAATATCCTGACGGCCAATCCGCTCAGCTACGTCAGCAGCCAGAGCGGGGCCATGCGTTCGCGCGGCGTCGAGTTCGAAGCCAAGGCGGTGCTGAGCGACGCTTGGGATGTGGTCGCTTCGGCCGCGCGCAACGACATCAAGTACACCAAGGACGACGAAGGTCGCGAAGGCCGCCACCCGGCGGGCATCTCACCCCTGACGGCGGCGTTGTGGGTCAACTATACGGTGATCGGCGACAGCCCCCTGGCCGGCCTCGGCGCAGGCCTGGGTGCCCGCTACTCGCGCAGCAGCATGGGTGACTATTTTGCCGGCGCCTTCACGGTGCCGTCCTACACCGTCTACGATGCCAGCCTGAGCTACGACCTGGGCGCCTCGCCCCTCAAGCTCAAAGGCGTGAAGCTGGCGATGAATGTGCAGAACCTTGCCAATAAAACCTATGTGTCGCAGTGCACCAGTGACCTGGACTGCTACTACGGCGAAGGGCGCACGGTGGTCTCGAGCCTGACCTACGACTGGTAAGGCACAACCCTGTAGGAGCCGGCAAGCCGGCTCCTACAGGTTGATCAGTGGGGATTCTGCAAAAACACCACATACCCGCGAAACCACTCACTCTCCTGCAAATACGCCGGCTCCTGCCAATCCCCGCCCTGGATCAAGCCGATCTTGAACGGCAGCCCCAGCCGGTTCATCCGTGGCAGGTACGCCGCGTAGTCCGGGATGCTATGGCGCCCCTGGTAGGTCTGCACCACCACTTCATCCACTACGCCGTTGAGCTGGGCGATGGCGGCCGGGTCGGCGTTGCTGCTCCAGTCCATCAGGCCGGTGATGCTCAGGCGCAAATCCCTTGGCAGGCGCTGGCGCAGGTCCTTGAGGAAGTCGGCGTATTCGTGCAGGTATTGGGTGCGGGCATCGAAGTCGATCTGGATACCCACCACCGGATTGCCTGCGGCTTTCCAGCGCTGCACTTGTGCCAGCAATTTTGTGTAGACCGGCTCTGGCCAACGCAGGGTGTGGGCGCGGTAGACCACCCACACCTCACCCTGGCGGATGCGCGGCACGCTCATGCCCTGGGCGATGAACTGCACGCCAAGGCTGGGTTGGCGGCGGGTCGAATTGATCTGGCCCTGGAGGATGTACAGGGTTTTGGCCTGCTTGAGCACCGGCTGTGGGGCGACGCCGCTCCACAACCAGAAAGCGTCATAGTCGTGGGCGTCGACGGTGGCGAAGGCCGGGCTCGCCAACAGCAGCAAGCCTAGCCACAGGTGTTTCACCAGTAGTACTGCAGCGACTTGCCCCACTGCGTGTCGGCAAACCCGGTTTTCAACTGGCGGAACCAGCCTTTGCGCACCGCTTTGTCGACGTCTTCGCCACCGCAGCTGTTATAGCCTGAAGGTGCATAGCAGTTGATCGCCCGGAATAGCGCATAAGCTTTGTCGTCCCGAGGCGCCTTGGGGTTGGCGATCACCTGTTTGTAGCCATCGAGCCGCGAGAAGGTTTCACCGCTGAAACCCGATGCGGTACTGCCCAGGCTGCCGGCCGAGCGCGCCTCTTCCAGGGGCATGCCGTCCAGGCCGTTGCGCAGGATGAACTCACCCAGGCAGTTGAGGGCGTGTGGGTTTTTCGCGTCGTTTTGCAAGGTGCTGGCGGTTTGCGCGATGGTCGGGCAGGTGTAGCCGGACGGCGCCTTGTCGCCGCTCCAGTGGAACAAGGTCAGCGCCTGGCCACCGTCGTACACATAGCCCAGGCTAGTGCCGATTTTATCTGCGGCGGGCGAGGCCGGCAGTTGCTGCAAATCCTCGGCAAAGGTCGCGAACTGGCCGCGCAACAGGTCTTTGTAAAGCAATACAAATTGCGCGGTACGGCGCTCCAGCGGGTCGCTGGCCTGGCTGATCTGCTGGCGCAGCAACTCGGGGCCGGCGACGCTGCGTAGCAGGATATAGCGCACTTGCGCAGTCTGGATCGGCGAGTCGGCGGCGAACACCTTGGCCAATTGGCCGCTGCGTTCGTAGTTCATCGCCAGGGCCAATTCCAGTTGCTCGCGCTGCAACGGTTGCTTGGCCAGTGGCAGCAGTTGCAGCCACAGCGTTTCTGCGCCTTTCCAGTCGTTCTTGGCTTCCAGGGCCAGGCCGCGCAGGGTTTGCTGGCTGAATGCCAAGTAATCCAGGCTCGCTGGCAGCGTTGGCGGCAGATGTTTCAGCGCCGTGTCCGGCTGGTGCTCGACATACAGGGCAAACGCCGCCTGCAGGTAGTCGTACAGCGCCGGCTCGTTGGCAAATGCAGCCTTCTGGGCGTCGAGGGTGGCGCGGGTCAGCTTGGGCGGGTTGTTGGCGCGCATCCACATCAGATCGTTGATCGCCAGCAACAGCGGGTTGCGGATGGTCTCGGCGTAGCTGGTCAGCAGCTTGTTGTCGGTTTCTTCCACCAGTTCATCGATAGACCCATTGCGCTCGGCATCGCTGGCCTCGGTCAGTTGCCAGGCGTAGTCGTCGGCCAGCTTGGCCGCATCGCCGGCCAGCCAATGGACCCGACGCAGCAGGCCGCGAGCGGAGGCCGCGTAGTCGCCCTGTGGATAAGTCTTCAGGTAGCTGAGAAAACTGTGCTCGGCTTCATCCAGGGCCGACTTATCCACAGCCTGGCGCTGGGGCAGGCCGTATTCATCGAAGGCGTTTTCCTGGGCATGGTTGAGCGACGCGCGGGCGATCATGTACACCGCCGTTTCCTTCAGCCATGGCAACGTGGTCACGGTGACGGCGGCAAACCCACGCTCGGCATACACAAAGCGCCCGCTGTAAAAGTCGGCAGCGGCGAGCAGGTAGGTGGTCAGTTCACGGCCCTGGGTGGATGCAATCAACTGGGGTTCGAGCAGCACTTCGCCCTGCCAGTCGCAGGTGCCAAGCAATTTCAGGCGTGCATTGGCCAGCAGCACCCGCTCATTCGCCGGCACATCGGCCTTGATCACTTGGCGTACAAATTCGGTGGCGCTCTGCACATTGTTGCTGCGACAGCGGCTGCCTTCGCCCCACAAAAACTGATCGCCTGCCGCTGCCGTGGCCTCGCGCTGGATGCCCAGCGAGGCCAGCAGCTGCGCAAGCTCCGCGCCTTGTTCCTCAGGCGCCTGCCCCTCGGGAGGGCGGGGCACCAGGCGATACACCGGGAACGGGACCGGGCCAAAGCCCTGGGCCAGGTCATCTTCGCCCAGAGCATTGGGGGTCAGGGGCGCATTCTTTTTCGCCGCGAGCAAAAGGCGCAGGTTGGTCCGGCTGTCATTGCCGGGGCTTAGAAAAGGCATGTTGCTACAGGCGGTCAGCGAATCCTGGGAGACGCGCCAGTCGGGGTAGCAGGAGTCGTCGCCACTGGCCTGGGCCTGCAGGGAAACGCCGGCACACAGTGCCAGGGCCAGGGATGACAGAAGACCGATGCGCATGAATTGTCCTTATTCCGGGAGTCCGCGAATGCCGCTGGGCAAAGGTGAAGATGATAGCGTGAACATTGCAAGATGTTGCACCGGTGGCAGCCATTCGCTGAGTTTTATCGGTCTAGACTGTGGGCAATTACCTGGTTTTGGAGTTGTCATGGAGTCGCCTGTTCACAGTCTGCCGTCATTGTTCAAACAGCTGGGGTTGCCCGATGACGCCCTCAGCATTGAGCGTTTTGTTGCCGTGCATTCGCCGCTCAAGGCGGAGTTGAAACTTGAAGATGCGTTTTTCTGGACGGATAGCCAACAGGCGTTTTTGCGTGAAGAAATTCTGGAAGATGCGGATTGGGCGCAAGTAATGGATGAGTTGAATCTGCTGCTGAGGGCTGGGAGGGATATACCGGCTGGTTAGTTCATCAATACATCTTCCACAGGATAGCTCGGTCTTAAGTTGGGAAATTTCCGACTTCTCAAACTGAGTTAGATGATAGAGGGAGGCGAAAAAAACGGTTATCAACAGGCGCACATTGTCTCCTGTTGGAAAAGCCATATGAGTGGAAAACCCGCCGCCCGCGTTACGGACCCTACGGCATGCCCAATGTCGGGGCATGGCACCCACCCTATAATCGAAGGTTCCCCTGACGTCTTCTTCGATGGCTTGCCCGCAGCACGCCAAGGTGATGTATCTGCTTGCGCAAGCCGGATTAGCACTGGCGTGTCATCGACGGTTTTCATCAACGGAAAACCTGCGGCAACGCTCGGCAGCATCGGTGAACATGGCAACGTGATCATCGGTGGGTCGGGAACCGTGTTCATCGGTGACAGATTCACACCGTCCCCGTTCACCCCCCTTGCGCCATTGAGCAGCGCTACAGCCCCTTACTCCGGGCGCTTTCAACTCATAGATCAGGAAACCGGCCTACCTATTGGTGGCCGCAAGGTAAAGGTTTGGTCGAGTGCTAGCTGGAGCATGCTCGACACCACCAATGGCGAAGGCATGACATCGTGGGTTAACCACGATACGTCGCAGGCTATCTATATTGGCCTGGTGCCGGGCGACGAAGCATGAATGATCAACCCGGCCTGTCTCAGGGGGGCATGAGCCCCGAAGGCACGACCAACCCCGTGGGCATCCTGAAGCCGAAGCTCGCTCCCCAAGACAGGAAAGTACTGTGCTCGGCAATTTGCTATTGCAGCGGCACACCTAACATCAGCCAAGATGGCAGGAATCTTAAACAGGGCTGTGTGGCACAGCGCCTTGGGGAGCTTGACGAGATTCTCCAGGGGCGCAGTCCGTATAGGGCCGA
>Ga0265296_1001473_pt1 | contig 26991 bp, 23 predicted proteins | sample MunlanPumphouse1_FD_189073 | JGI IMG/M metagenome (GOLD analysis project Ga0265296, IMG submission 189073) | Groundwater microbial communities from a municipal landfill in Southern Ontario, Canada - Pumphouse #1 | ecosystem: Environmental > Aquatic > Deep subsurface > Groundwater | place... | reverse complement strand
TCGCCCCAACGACTTGAAGCCGGCATGCAATTGGGTGTGGCCCGGATTCCAAATGATTTTTGCTTGAGATTTAAAAACATTACTTAGAATTTCTTTCCAGGCGCCAGACAATGAGGTAAGATAAATCCATTTTGCTTTTTTGGTTTCCTGGATTTCTTCTTTGGCAATCTTGATTTTTGTATTTGCGCCGCGGCAGGAAAAACCGACATGCTCGCTGTCTTTTGCGATAATAAAAAAAGTAAAGCCGGTTTCGCTATTTTTGACTTTTTGGATCAAGCCGGTTTTTACTTTCTTCCGCTTGAAATTTTCAATTATCTTATTTCCGCGATTATCATCGCCAACGGCCGCAATTATTGCGGTCTGAAAGCCAAGATTAGCAAGACATACTGCGGCGTTTCCGGCACCGCCTCCAAAAGAAGAAAATGATTTTTTTACGCCTAATTTAGCGCCATATTCAAAACCGATCAATTTTTGCGCTAAAATATCATCCTGATTATTAATTATTTGTGCTTCATCCGTATAAAGCGCAATATCCTCGGTAACTCCGCCAATTGTAATAAAGTCATATTTTCGCATATAAATACATTATATCACAAGCACAAAAACAAAAAAAGGCTTTTTTTAAAAGCCTAAAAATAATTTCAAATGCCAAATTTCCAATGTCAAATTATACCAAACTAATACCGAAGTTAACTGACAAGGGCAGGCTTATTTGACATTGGAAATTTAAAATTTTACTACTTTCCCTGAACTCCAAAAACTTGGACGACAAAAACCATTTCCTTACCCTGGTATTCACCCTTGGCAATGCCGATGCCGATTTCCGTAAACTCTTTATTAAGCAGGTTTTTTTTGTGTGAAGGAGAAGCCAGCCAAGCATCGACGATTGCGGCGCTTTCTGAATATGCTAAAGCTAAATTTTCACCGGCCAAAGACGGTTTGTAACCGGCTTTATAAAACCAGTGCCAAGGACTCACTCCTTGCGGACTGGTGTGTGCGAAGTATCCATGAGCGACCATGTCCTCGGCTTTCATCTGCGCCGCGCGCGTCAGAATATCGCTTTTTTTAAGAATGCCCGCCCCAGATGCGAACCGGCTCTCGTTTGTAAGGCTGATTATCTCTTGGGAAAAAGAATCTTTCACAACATCATCAGCCTGTGCCAGGACAAGGGCAGGCTGGAATGCGATAATCAATGCCGCAATCAAAGGGAAGATACGTTTTTTGCTTTTTAATAAAAACATACGATTTTTATTAATCAAGCAAAGGCGCTTATTAACCGATCTTTTACTTGCCCGAATTAGCGGTAAAATATGCGCATAAACGCAATCATCCCTTGAATGCAAGCACAAAAAAAAGTGACCGGTTGCGCCACTGGCTCATTGCAATCCTAGGCGCCCAAATAATAGATTGCAAATCGTCGCCTTCACTTAATTTGATTATTTATTGTAATTTGCACGGCGCTTTTTACGGCTCCAATAAGAATATAGCAAAACGTTATTAATTTGGGATTAAAAAAACCGCAGAAATGTTAATTCTTGCGGTTTTATCGTATTTTGGTTATTTTTTATTATTTTAAAACGCCACCTTGACGTTCTCTCTTTCCTTCTCGTCAGCAATCTCGAAAAACAAGCGTGATTTGAAGCCCAGCATATTACCGATAATGTTGGTCGGAAAAATCTCCAGTTTTGTGTTGAAATCCCGGACATTTCCGTTGTAAAAACGGCGAGAAGCCTGAATCTTGTTTTCCGTATCAGAAAGTTCACGCTGTAATTCCAAAAAATTCGTATTTGCTTTCAAATCCGGATAATTCTCGCTTAAGGCAAAAATCGATTTCAAGGTGCCGGACAGAACATTTTCCGCCTCGGCCTGCGCTTTGGCATCTCCGCCATTCTGCGCGGCCATAGCTTCGTTACGTGCCCTGGTCACTTTTTCCAAGGTTTCTTTTTCATGGCTGGCATAGCCCTTTACCGTTTCCAAAAGATTCGGTATCAGGTCATAGCGTCGCTTTAATTGGACGTCAATATCAGACCAAGCCTCATCCACGCGATTCTTGAGGCGGATGAGCGAATTGTACATGCCGATTACGATTATCGCCAATACAGCAGATACAATCAATACGATTGTTAAGATTTCCATAGTTAGTTGCCGCGATCAATAATGCTAAAGCTTTGTTGATTGCGAATTAAAATATATAATTTCAGAATATTTAAATAATAATAGTTTCAAATTAAAAAAACATTAAAACTATTCCGTAAGCCTCAGAGCCTCTTCAATCGAAATACCTCCGCCATAGACCCTTTGCAAAGCGGCTTGGCGCAAAGTCGTCATTCCTTCTTTGACCGCTAGATCATTGATATGGTCGTCGGAGGGCCGTTGCAAAATTAGTTCTTGAATCGGCTTGGTGACGACAAGGACTTCGTGAATGCCCAAACGGCCCTTCATTCCCTTGCCGTTGCAATCTTCACAACCGGCGGAATGATAAAATTTTATTCCGGCCGGAGCGCCCAAAGCCTCGATCATTTCTTTAGGCGGAACGTATTCCTCTTTGCAATGAGGGCAGTTCAACCGCGACAAGCGCTGGGCAGAAACGAATTTCAAAGCCGAAGACAGAAGAAAAGGCTCAATGCCCATATTTATTAGACGCACGATTGCGCCGGCGGCATTATTCGTGTGGATGGTTGCTAAAACCAAGTGGCCGGTAACAGCGGCCTGCACGGCGATATTGGCGGTTTCTTTGTCGCGGATCTCTCCAACCATGATCACGTCCGGATCCTGGCGCAAAAGATAGCGCAAGCCTTCGGCAAAGGTGAGGCCGATCGAAGGGTCGATATTGGTCTGACGCACCAGCTCGATTTTGCGCTCCACCGGATCTTCGAGCGTGACCAAACTTTTTTCCGGAACATTCAATTTGTTCAAAATCGTAAAAAGCGTAGTTGATTTTCCACTGCCGTTCGGACCGGTAACCAGAACCAAGCCATAAGGCTTATTGACGATTTTATCAAGAATCGCGATTTGGTCGTCATTAAAACCCAGGTCTGAGTAATTGTTAAAAAATTTCTTGCTTTCCAATACGCGCACGACAACAGCTTCACCCTGACTAGTCGGAAAAATCGAAACGCGCAGATCAACAAAATCCTTTTCATAAGGGAATTTAATATTGCCTTCTTGCGGGCGCGGCAGGCCGGTGGTTTCCATATTAGCCAAAATCTTGATGCGCGAGAGCATGAATTCACTCAAAGTCTTATCACCTTCAAATACCATGTGCAATATGCCGTCGATGCGGAAACGCACCGCAATACCTTCTTTATGGGGCTGGATATGGATATCACTCACGCCCTCTTTTATGCCTTGAAAAAAAATATCATTAACCAGCTTAATGATATCGACTTTATTGTCATCGATTTTGCTTTTAAAAAGCATGTGTTTGAATTTATGATTTATGATTTATGATTTTAATACTAGAATTCTTACTTCCTCGCGCCTTTACTGAATACATTCCCGTAAGTAATGCGGCTGTCTTCTGTATTTCAGCCGCGGTTTTTTCTTGACTCAAATCCAAATGGCTCAGATCAAGTTTTTTTGGAATATCCAAAGATAATTCATCCTGATCAAAAATCAATTTTTTTGATCTTGTCCTGACCAAAGTCAAGGGTCCGTTTAATCCCTTTAATTCTACCATAAAATCACCCCTTTTGGCTAGTCTTTTTAAACCCTCGTTCTCAGCTTGGTTGCGGCCGACTACAACAAGTATTTTTTCAGATTTTTCTTTATCCGAAATGATTGCATTCAGCCAAAAAACGCGCCCATATTTCAATATATCCGCATCTTCGCTATTGCAATCCGGCCAATGCTCGAGTAATACGCCTAATCTTTCGCTATATGCAGGGTCTGTTAAAAGACAGCCACCGGCCGGGCTGGGATAATTGCCGATTTGGAATCTTTTTGCCAATTCCATCTGTTCGCTCCGATCGCGCCCGCTGATTCTTTCGAGAAGCCCTCTTTTCACAAGACCGCTTTTCTCGATTTCGGTTTCATCTAATAGTTTGGCTGACAAAGGGCGCAAAACATCACAGCCGGCCAATTTCTGCACGCGCCCCAAAGCTTCTTTATTCTGCGAAAAAGGACGCTGTCCCAAAACTTCGCCGGTCGCGATGAACGAGAATTCTTTTTCACGCGCAAGCGCATCTGCCCGGCGGATCATCATTGCGTGGCAATCGATGCAGGGATTCAGATTTTTACCATAACCGCAAGCGGGATTCTTGACAATTGCCAGCATCTCTTCTGAAACATCAACCGTAATCAAATCGATTCCCAGATTCCGCGCCGATTCCTCGGCTTTTTCACAACCGTAAAATGCGGAATAAAAACAAACACCGGTAGTTTCAATATTCTGTTTTTGCAATAGTTTAACGGCAACAATCGAATCAAGCCCGCCGGAAAACAAAACAAGCGCTTTGGTTTTTGGCATATTTTTTTATTTTGTCATATAAATGAGAACAAGCTATTTCTTTGTTACTCCAATCACAACCAAATATCCTTCAATATTCATTTCATTTTTTTCTTCAATACTATCCGGAATGACTTGTTTGACATCAAGCGCCAATGTATCGGATTTTATTTCATCAACAAAACTATTAACCGCATAAGCGACCTCCTTGCTGTCTGTTTCCCAATAAATGGTTATTCTGTCATTGATAGTCAGATTTTGTTTTTTTCGAATAGAATTTACTTGGCGGACGAATTCACGCTTTATGCCTTCCATTTTTAATTCCGGCGTAATCGCCGTATCTAATTCGACATAAACATCATCGCCATTGCCGATGAATTCCACTTCTTTCACATTGACCTCGTCTTTGATCAGTTCGATATAAGCATTTTTGATTGACACGGTTTTGGGCGCGCGCACGATCAATTTAGCCAAAGGCTGGCGCACTTTGATGCCAGCCATATCGCGCTTGGCCAGGGCCAATTCAACGATCTTGCGGCTGGCCGCCATTTCATCCAAAATCTTTTTCGCTTCGCCTTTTTCCAAACCGATCTCAAAATGCGGCCATTCTTCCAAATGTACTGATCGGCTATTGTCTTTCAAATCAAAGCCGCCACTCTTTTGCCAGACTTGCTCTGCTAAAAAAGGCATAAGCGGCGCGATCGCTTTTGCCACTTGCGCAAGCACGTATCGCGTGGTTTGAACGGCCTGTTTTTTATCAGCTTCGTCCGCGCCTTTGAAGCGGTCGCGGGAACGGCGCAAATACCAAGTAGAAAAATCATCAATGAATCCGGCAATCGGACGAGTGGCAGAAGGCAAATTATAGGCTTCCATGTTTTCCTTAATTTCCTTGATCAATTGCTCCAGCCTGATCAAGATCCAAGTATCCAAGATATTTTTTGAATCATTCTTGAATTCATCCGAACTCTTATCATTGAACATGTCAAAAAATTTAACTACATTCCAAAGCGTCATGCTTGTCTTGCGCAGAGAATCTGCTACGCCTTTTTCAGAAAAGTTCAGATTATCCGCTAGCATCACCGGCGAGGTCAATAAATAATGCCGCAGAGCATCTGCCCCGTATTTGTCAAAAATCAACAAAGGATCAGGATAATTCTTAAGCTTTTTCGACATCTTCTTGCCATCTTCAGCCAGAACGATGCCATTCACGATAACATTCTGAAAAGCTTGCACATCTTTCGTGCCGACTGCAAGAATGTGCATGTAATAAAACCAGCAACGGCACTGATCGGCGCCTTCGGCAATGAATTGTGCCGGAAAATTCTTTTCGAACTTTTCTTTATTTTCAAACGGATAGTGCATCTGCGCAAACGGCATGGAACCGGATTCGAACCAGCAATCAAAAACATCACTGATGCGCTTCATCGTGCCTCCGCATTTACTGCAAGGAAAAGTGATTTCATCAACAACATCCTTATGCAAATCCGAAACCGTCTTGCCACTCAAGCCCTCAAGCTCGGCAACAGAACCGATAATCACGCGGTGGTCGCAAGATCCTTTAGTCTTGCGCTCGCATTCCCAAATCGGAATGACTGATGCCCAAAATCTCTGCCTGCTGATCGACCAATCGCGCGCACCCTCCAGCCAATTGCCCCAGCGCCCGTTTTTGATATGCTTAGGCGACCAATTGATGTCCTGCGCAACTTCAATCATCCGTGATTTTATTTTCAGAACATCGACAAACCACGAACCGGTCGCATAATTGAGCAGAGGCGTATCACAGCGCCAGCAATGCGGATAAGAATGTTCGTATTTTTCTTTGGAAAAAAGCAAATTGTTATGCGCCAGATATTTTATTATTTCTATATCAGTCGCCATGTGGTCATCGATCGGCTTCACATTCATTCCTTGAAAATCTTTCACTTCTGGCTTAAAATATCCATCCATAGTCAAGTGCTGAACAAAAGGCAGATTATATTTTTTTCCCAATTGCATATCATCATCACCGAATGCCGGCGCAATATGCACGATGCCTGTCCCCTCGTTTGTTGTCACAAAATCTCCAGCATAAATCTTCCAGCCATTCTCGCGATTCTCTAAATTATTGTCAGACGAATAATAATCAAACAATGGCTCATATTCTAAACCAACTAAATCCCTACCCTTGCACACATTAATCATTTTTGAATCATGCGTAAAGCTTGCTTTAAAAAATGTATTAAAATCTGCGATTTCCTCTCCCTCATTATTCCAAACTATCCAGCTCTTCTCAGTTTCACTCTTCCATTTTTCAAAAACTTCTTTAGACAAAATAAAACTGCCGTTAATTTTTAATTTTTCATTATTAATTCTTAATTGAATATAATCAATATCAACGCCAACAGCTAAAGCCACATTTCCAATTAAAGTCCAAGGTGTCGTAGTCCACGCAAGCAGATAAACATCTTCACCACTTCCAAGTTCTAACTTCTGACTTCTACCTTCCAACTTCTCACTTCTAACTTTAAACTTCGCAACACAAGACCAATCTTTGATATCCTTATACCCCTCCGTAACCTCCGACTGCGACAAAGTCGTTTCACAACGCGGACAGACATGCATCGAGCGATAGCCTTCATAAACCAAGTCTTTTTCATACATGGTCTTGAATACATGCCAAACCGATTCCATAAAATCCTTGTCCATTGTCTTGTAATCGTTTTCCATATCCGCCCATCTGCCTAGTTTTTTGATCACGACTTTCCAATCCGCTACATACTCCAAAACTTTTGACCGGCACATCTGGTTGAATTTTGCCACGCCGATCTCTTCGATATCGCGCTTGCTTTTTGATTCTAATTCTTTTTCCACGATATTCTCGATCGGCAGGCCATGGCAATCCCAGCCCCATTTCCGCTCTACGCGATAACCGTTCATTGTCCAAAAGCGCGGCACGACATCCTTGATAATACTGGCAACGATATGCCCGTAATGCGGCAAACCGGTCGCAAACGGCGGCCCGTCATAAAAAACATAATCGCCCTTGGGCGCTGGTTTTTCCACTGATTTTTTAAAAATCTGGTTTTTCTCCCAAAAATCAAGCACTTCCTCTTCCATAACGGCAAAAGGATTCTTTGTTTCCTGTTTCTGATTAATCTGCTTTTTTTGCATATAATATCTTGATTATTTTATTATCATACCTATTATTTTAGCTTGAATAAGCTGTTGTGTCAAAAAAAGGCTTGCCGAAAATGGCAAGCCTGATAACATAAAACTTTACAAGGAGTGTCGGGAATGACAAAAGGAATGATTCGGAAATTTTACCCATAAAATTATTTAAAGAGCCAAGACTTTTGTTTTTAAATTATTCTCACCCCTCCCTTTTTAAGCGATCAAGAACCGCTTGAACAGATGAAAGCGGTAAAGCAATTTTGCAATCTCTTAAGTATCCGCAAAACAGCTCAAAATCTTCAAAATATATTTCTTGCCCCATGATAATTGCCGACAAGACCTTTTTTGTTGTTGAAGCAGCTTTACGCAACTCAGAATACTTAAAAAAATCTTCTTTATCGCCTTTAAAAAGAGAAAGATAATCTCGTACTTCTTCAGCTCCTTCTTTTTTAATAGCCAATAAAATTTTGTAAGGCAATTCCACAACTGTTTTGTCCCGTTTTTCAACAGGAATCGCTATTTCGATAGAACGCGACACCTCGTTGCCATCCAATTTCAATTCAGCTGGAAAATTTGCAAAAAGCTTTAAAAAACTTCCTTTGTCCACTTTTACCTTTTTAGATTCCTCATTTTTAGATTCCTCATTAACAAATCGAAAAGGCAATCCTATTTCTATTTCTTTGGATTCAATCACGTCCCTGGACATAATACCCTCCTTTTTGTTTGATTGTAAAAAAAACGCCGAGCCTTTCTCGTGCGTTAATGCTTTTTTTCTTGCCCCTTGGCAAGAAAAAAAGAATTACTTCTTATATTGGTTTTTTCCGCCGCTTATGAACGGAAAAAAATATTATCAAACTTGATTCTTGCCCCTTGGCAAAAATTTTCTCTTTACTGCAACATTTGTCCGCCCCTTGGCAGAAAATCATTACAGCAATCCGGTTTCTTTCCGCCCCTTGGCAGAAAAAAATATTATATTTCTAATCCGAATTCATTGACTGCATGCTTTAAAACTTTTTTGGCATGCTTATAGGTCATCGGATTTTCCAGGGATCCGTTCCAAAGCCGCAAAGCCTTGAACAGATCATCTTTTACGCCCAGCTCGACAAGGTAACGCGCGCTCCAAAATGCGCTAAATTGGAAATCCATTGCTTTCTCATACGAAACTTCCGGATGCGAAGGCAGATTGATCTGGAAAGGACCGATGGACTTTCCGTTGTCGCCGTGCAAATGCTTGCCTAGCGAAGATTCCTGTCTTGCCAGTCCGGCTAATACCTGCCAAGGAATGTTATGGACAGATGCCGCCGTTTTGATAATCTCGATTTTTTCCTTGCCGGAAATATCATTTTTTGCAAGGATTTTCTCATTATTACACTCAAAACCAATCAGGATTTTTTGCCCCGGATGGATCAGGTTGGGGTTTTTTATTGCCGGATTTTTTGTCATGATTCCGGATATGGTTGTTTTGTGTTTCCTACTGATCTTGGTGAGGGTGTCGCCTTTTTTTACCAAATATACAATATTTTCCTGCTTTTTTTCTTCCTTTTTTATTATTGCATTTTCTTTTTTCTCCTCTTTTTCTTTTTGAATAATTTCCGGTTTCGGTTCGATTTTTTTAACTGCAAAAATCTTTGGCACCGGCCCGGACATCAAAATTCTTGGCGGCGAATGCGTTTGGTTCGCGCAACCGTCCAAGAGAACAAACACAATAATCAGAATAATTTTCATAAAATTACTCCTCTCTTTTTTTTGTTGGCGATACTGTTAAAATCCTTTCATTTCTACTCTCCTTTTCTTTTGGCATCTTTGTTTTTCTTATCAATCAAAAATATTTAATAGTATTTTCATACCCACCCCCTCCTCTTATGTTTTAGTTTTCTGACAAAAATCGGTTTTTGACAATATTTTTATATATGAAGTATTTTCAAAGAACAAATACGTTGCTTTATTTATAGCAAATTGATATTTTTTTGTAAAACGATAAATATTCATTAATATTAGCACAATAAATATTTTTCATTTATAATTAAAAGTTTAAACACAGAAATTAGTAAGAAATAATTAAAAATATATTAAAATAATAATAATAATAATGATGATGATAATAATAATAGAGTTTATTAACATTTGAACAAATTAATACTATTTTAAAATTTTGTTGCAATAATAAAAGCAAGTTTAATTATTAACTAAGGCGCTGTAGCAAAATAACTTGCACATTTCGCAATCATCTTCACGGAATCTTTGTTTAAAAAATTTTTCAAAGGATCTCGATACTCTTCAATATTTTTTAAACAAGTCTGCCGCAAATCTAAGCACGAACTGCACAATTTATTTTGCTACAGCGCCTTAAAAATTTATGCAAAATTTAATTCGCGAATACGTCGAAGAAGAAGATCAATGGTTTGAACATGGCTGGCGGCTGAAAAATGATGTAATTTGTTCCTACACGCGCGACCGTAAAGAGCAAAACATGCAAACCGGGAGAGAATTCACGATCAAAGAATTTCTCGAAGACCCAGATATTGACGTAAAAATCAAAAGATGGCTCAAAGACGTGCTAGGCGATTCGTGCGATATTCTTATTGAGGAGGATATTATGTATAAAAATTAATGAATCCTTAATATTATTTTTGTAAAATTATATTGTCTTCATCTGAGCGATGATTTGCCTTGGCGGCAAATCCCTCCGAAAATTTCTACAAAATAAGATAGTTCGAAGCTATCTTAAGAAATTTTTTGCCAAAAAAGCAATAGCGAGGAAGAAGATAAGGGGGCTTATAAATTTTTTGAGCTCCCTTTCAATTTGCTTAATTTGATTTTTTTTAAAATAGGCATTACTATAAATTTAGAAAGGCAAGAAAAAAGGCTTACCTATTGTGGAAAGCCTTAATTTTTTTGAGGTGGTCGGGGTAAGTGGATTTGAACCACTGAACCTTGGGGGTTTAAGCCCCACGCTCTACCAAGTCTGAGCTTATACCCCGACATTTAAAAAGGGCAAAAAATGATAGAAATAAATTAACACAAAACTTGCCAAATATCAATACCAAAAATATTGGCTTAAATTAAATAAATTAAATATCACATTTGTAGTATTTAATAATTCTTACAGGCATCCAATGCCTCGCGAGGCATTGGATGCCTGTAAGATTTATTCTCACTATAATACTATAAATAATTTTTTCAACAACTTCTCTCATGAATAATTTTCAAATATTTTCCAAATTTAAACCAACCGGAGATCAGCCGGCGGCTATTGAAAAATTGTTAAATGGCCTAAAAAACGGATACAAGGAACAGACGCTTTTAGGCGTTACAGGATCCGGCAAGACTTTTACCATGGCCAATATCATCGCAAACGTAAAAAAACCAACATTAATAATATCGCATAACAAAACCTTAGCCGCCCAGCTCTACGGCGAATTCCGGCAATTCTTTCCGGATGCGGCTGTGCATTATTTTGTTTCTTACTACGACTATTACCAGCCCGAAGCCTATATTCCCCAAACCGATACCTATATAGAGAAAGAAGCGACCATCAACGAAGAGATCGACCGTCTGCGCCACGCCTCCACGCAATCGCTCATCAACCGCCGCGACGTGATCATTGTTGCCAGCGTTTCCTGCATCTACGGATTAGGCGAAAAAAAGGATTACGAAGAGATGGGCAAAATATTTTCTGTTGGCCAAAAAATCAAGCGCAACGAAATACTGCGCCAGCTCGTCGCAATCCAATACGAACGGAATGACACGGCCTTTTACCGCGGCCAATTCCGCGTCAAGGGCGACATGATCGACATCCACCTGGCGACCGGAGAAGCGGTTGTCCGAATATTGCTCTTTGGCGACGAGATTGAAAGCATCTCTATCTTCAATATCAAGCCGGACGGCAAAACGCCTGTCTGGGCCGCAGACCTGCGCCAAAAGAGCGCTCTCAAATTGAATGAAATCAATATCTTGCCAGCCAAGCACTTCATGACCCCGGACGATCGTTTGCAAAAAGCTTTGGCCGAAATCCGCTTGGAGCTCAAAAACCGCCTGGATGAACTTATAAAAAACAACAAGCAGATGGAAGCTTACCGGCTGGAAAGCAAAACGAATTTTGATCTTGAGATGATGGAGCAAGTGGGATACTGCAACGGGATCGAAAATTATTCACGCCATTTGACCGGGCGCAACGAAGGAGAGCCGCCTTCGACTCTTATGGATTTTTTTCCTTCTGATTTTCTACTGTTTATCGATGAATCGCATGCCACCCTGCCGCAGATCCGCGGCATGCACGCCGGCGACCAGGCGCGCAAACAGACCTTGATCGATTTCGGCTTCCGCCTGCCTAGCGCGCGCGACAACCGGCCGCTCAACTTCCGCGAATTCAATAAAAAAATCAACCAAGCGATCTACGTTAGCGCCACGCCTTCGGCATATGAGACCGGGCGCTCAAAACAAGTTGTTGAGCAGATCATCCGCCCGACCGGACTTCTTGATCCGGAAGTATCTATCCGCCCTTCGACCGGCCAGGTTCCGGACCTGATCGCAGAGATCGAAAAAACAGTAGCAAAAAAACAGCGCGTGCTCGTGACCACGCTCACCAAGCGCATGGCCGAAGAATTAAGCGAATACCTGAAAGAGCACAAAATCAAAGTCGAATACCTGCACTCGGATATCAAGACCTTGGAGCGGGTGGATATCTTGCAAAATCTGCGCCAAGGCAAATATGACGTTTTAGTCGGAATTAACCTTTTGCGCGAAGGCCTGGATCTGCCCGAGGTTTCCTTGGTTGCCATTTTGGATGCCGATATGTCCGGCTTCCTTCGGAACGAAACCTCTCTGATCCAAACCATGGGGCGCGCCGCCCGCCACAGCGAAGGGCGCGTAATCATGTACGGCGACAAATTGACGCCGGCTATGCGCTTTGCGGTGAACGAAACCAAACGCCGCCGCAAAATCCAAATCTCCTACAACAAAAAACACGGCATTACGCCGCGCACGATTTCCGCAAAATTTCATGAAAGCATTGGATAATGATCATTTTTTCACCGCAAAAAACTTTTTTTCCGCAAACTGCGATGAAAAGTAATCGCAAAGCGGTGCGCTTCGTCGCGGACGCGTTTGATGATATGAAGGGCGGGCGATGCGAGCGGCAACTCCAGGGGTTTTTTTGCTCCCGGAAAAAAAATCTTGTCCGGCGCCGCCGCACTTCGAAGGCCTTGGCCTTTTGATACGGCGATAACAGGAATATCCTGCTTGAATTTTTTTAGCACGCCAAGAACGGCATTAAGCTGTCCCTTACCTCCGTCGATAATTATCAAATCAGGGTCTGGCCAAAGATCGGATTTTCGAGTGGCGAATTCCGAATGGCGAATATTCATATTATTAAATTTTTCTCGACACTCTACATTCGGCATTCGACATTCGACACTGACATGCCACAATCTTCTCTCCAAAACCTCTTTCAACATCCCCGTATCCCCCATCTCGCTTGAAACGCGGATTTTAAACTTTTTATATTCGCTCTTATCCGGCTCGCCATTTGCAAATACCACCATAGACCCAACCGCATCGCTTCCAAAAATATTGGAAATATCATAACCCTCAATCCGCTCCGGCACTTTTGGCAAACTTAAAATCTTTGCCAGTTCTACAACATCTGCGGCATATTTTTCACCGACTCCGATGACATTTGCGCTTGCCAAAACATGCTTAATATTCAAAATTTGGCGCTTTAAAAAACGCAATTCATTTTCATTTTCCGGACATCCAGCGCTTAACTCCAACTTCTTTTGCCTCATTTCCAGCTTCTTAACTATTGATTTCTTTTCGCCGGATAAAAACTGGATGATCGGCTTGATGATTTTTTCCCGATACTCCTTAACATCAAAATTGCCGCCACACACTCCCGTACAGCGGCCGATCTGAGCATAAAAGCATGGTTTCTTTTTTATGGTCCGCTCCGTGCAATATGGCCATATTTTCCTGATTACTTTCAAAACTTCGCGCAAAGAATCCATACTGGTAAAAGGACCGAAATATTTTCCCTGTCGATCGATCTTGCGAGTGATAAAAACACCGGGGATCTCATCTTCAAGCGACACTTTGATGTATGCAAAACGCTTGTCGTCCCGCAAATCGATATTGAATCTCGGCTGATACTTCTTGATCAGATTCGCCTCCAAAAGCAAAGCCTCGATTTCGGTATCGGTTTCGATCCATTCGATATCTGCAATCTCCTTGAGCATCGCCTGCTTCGCCGGAGTATGATTGGCGCTTTCACGCCAATACGAAAACACGCGCGAACGCAGGTTCACGGCTTTGCCGATATAAATTATCTTCTTGTTCTTATCAAAATACTGATAACAGCCGGGGGTGATTGGAATATTGTAATCTTTTATATTCATTATTAAATATCTAAATAATAATTTCTTATTTCTAAAATTATAAACAAAATATTTGATATTAGAAATTATTTATAATTAATTATCACCCTTTTCCCATAAAAAAACAACCCCGAAAAAGGAATTGCTTTTTAAGCCTACTGGCTACTCGGCTGTAATCGCCTGGACCGGACAGCTGGCCGCGGCGTTTTGCGCGCAATCATTGCCTTCTTTGGCTATCGCTTCGGCTTTGCCGTCATCAGCCATCTGAAAGCCGGCAGGACAAATCGCGGCACAAGCACCACAGCCGATACATAAATCTTTGTTTACTGAAATTTGCATAATTTTTAAATATTAATGTTTTTAAATATTTTAATCTTTAACTCAATGAAGAACAAAGCGGTTGAGAGTGAACGCCCCGAGCTAAATTATTTTGTTTTTGTTCCTGAAGTTGGAATAAAGTTGGACAGCTGTTATGTTTTTTGATTCTATCCGTTATTACTGTATGATAATCCTTGTTCATAATTATTTCAAAATAACATTTCAAAAGTTTATAAGTATTTCTGCTATTTTTTACTTATCTACAAGATACCAAATACACGCTCAAATGGCAAGCTGATCAATCTGTAAAAGAACAAAACGGGTCTATATCGTTAAGGGCAGAGAAAAATAGAAAGATGTTCCCTTGTTATGTCCGCCGCTTTTTGCCCATATTCTTCCTTTGTGCGCCTCAACCATCTGCTTGGCGACATAAAGGCCGAGGCCGGTGCCCTCGGTATAGATCAAAGGAGAAACGTTGCCGCGATAGAATTTTTTAAATAAGCCGGCAATGTCCTCGTTATCCATTCCGATGCCTTCATCGGTAACGCTAAAAACAATCCTGTCTTTTTCCGCGCTCAATTTTACTATAATCTCGCTCTTTTCCGAATACTTTATGGCATTATCAAGCAGATTCAAGATTACATGACGAATTTTTCCGGCATCAACGATCACGCTCGGCAATTTCTGTGCGGCCGGCTTATAAACCAAATGATTGTTGCGCTTTCTTGCCGTATCCGCCAGTTCGTCGATCGCACTGATAGCGAGTTCTTCCAAATCTGTTTCTTTGAAATCGAATTGCAAATTACCGGATTCGATGCGGGAAATATTGAGAAGATTCTCAACCAAAAGTATCAGGCGCTCATTCGAATCATAGACTTTTTTCAGTGCTTCCGCAATTTTTGCCGGCACCGGGCCGAAATTGCCCTCCATTACCATCGATATATAACCCTTGATAATCGTAAGGGGCGTGCGCAGTTGGTGCGAAGCGATCGAAATGAATTCGCTTTTGGCGCTATCCAGCTTTTTTAATTTTTCATTGGCCCTTCGCAATTCTTTAGTCGCCCTTTCCACCTCCTGCTCTAACAGCATGTTAAAATCCTGGGTCTTTTTCTGCATCAAAGCGTTTTCGACTGCCAAAGAAGATTGCGAGCCGATAATTTCCAAGGTCTCGATATCTTTGCTGTTAAAAGCGTTTCCGGAACGCTTGGCGCCCAAGACAATAAAGCCCTGGATATTACGCTTGATTTTGATCGGAATAAGCAGTTCCGCGTCTATTCGGACCAAAAAAGCGATGAATGAGCAGTCTTGATTTTTTTCCGTTATTATCTCTTCTACGACCAAAACGCGGCTGGAGCCGAAATAGACATTATCAAAAACTTGGCTGTGCGCAAATGTTTTTCCTTGATTAATCTTGAAGCCCTTGTTATGAGCCAATGCAAACTCCCTGCTTTTTTCACACAAACTGAATGCGCAGAAAGATTTGATGCCAAACACCTCTTGCATTACCCTGCCGATAGCCTCATAGGCTTTTGTTTCGCTCAATACCGCATGCAGGCGTTCGTGCAAAAGGGCGATTGCTTTTTGGCTGTCGTAATACGAGGAAAAAACGAAGCGGTTGCCTGCCCGAATATACAGGCCCTTAAACAGCGGAAAGAGAAACAAGGCGAACAAAAGAATCGGAAGATCGGCCCACAGGCGCAAATGCGGCAAATATTTTGCCGCAAAATATTTTGCTAAAACCGTTAAAAGCGCAATACTCACGAAAGCGGAAAAGAAAAAAGCGAGGTTTTTTCCGATCAACGACGGTTCAACCGCGCGTTTGACAAGCGCCGCATAGGCAAAAACAACGAAACCGGCCACAAACACAAAAACCCCAAAAGGCGCATTAGTCTTTCCGACAAACAGAAAAAAAATTCCCGCCAAACCGAGAAAAGATAAAAAAAGCGACAACAAAAGATATTTCAGCTTTGCCCGTGAAGAAGCGAATTTCTTATTATAAAAGAATTTTAACAAAAAACAGCCAGAAGAAAAAACAATAAGCAGAACAAAGGCATAAGCGTAAAAAAACCACCCGAAGCGAAAAACAAACACACCCGAAGCGATTTGCATATCCTTGATAAAATATGGGCCAATTGCCAGCAATCCAACCGCAAGCGCAAGCGCATAAGCTGAGGCAATCGCTTTTTTTTCGTATTTTCCGATCTTGAGCCAGGCGGCAAGATAATGAAAAAAAATCGCTTCCGCCATGAAAGACGCGGCACAGAACCACTTGAAACAAAATGCAGCCAAGACAGGCGAATGCTCGTGCGGCCAAAACGCCAGCGCTGAAAAAGCCAACGCCAAAGCCAGGCCGTGAATCGCAAATATCCTGTGCAGGCGGCTGTTAAAATCTTTAAAATATGCAAATAAAGACAGCAGGAGAGCCGACAAGGCGCAGAATATTCCGCTGATTGAAATCAAATCTGGCATAATTTATTTCTTTTATCACAAAGACAACCGAAGCTATTTAAGAACATTTGGCTGGGATATAGCATCGACTTTGGGAATGATTATTTTTTGTGTCAGGCACTGCTCTCCCGCCGCATGCGGCCATCTTTCATTATAATAGGAATTCTGATTTTTATTTTCAGTATTTGCACTCAAGAAATTCGCGCATAGCTCATACTTTTTATCTTCCACGATGCGATATCGATACTCCGTGCCCGTGCTCGGATGATGCCACTCCTGCTCGGTTATATACGGATAATCTTCATGCAAATCAGACAAAGCGGACGGTAGATGTCCTTTATCCATATAGTAATTATTCAAAACGCTGTCAAGAGTATTAAAATCGTCCAAAACAGCATTATCCGTATTGCGGCGGCGGGTTTCAGCCGGCGATTCGACCGCAAACAGCGATCCGGCAAATACGATAACGACCAGCGTCAAAGACGCATAAGCGTAAATAGCGACTATCTTATCTTTTTTATTCAGGACATCTTCTCTTTTTGAATCATAAAAATAAAAAGAGAAAACCGATGCGGCAATCGAAAGGGCCGTAAGCGCCTTTAAAAAGAATTTCAAAGATAATTCTCCGTTTAAAAAATTATTGATCGTAAGGATCAGCCAAACAATCATAACAACCGAAGAAACGAACAAAACGAAATAACTCAGCCATTTCCGGATCAGCGAATCCTTGCCCAAGGCTCCGGAAAAAAGGCTGCGGCTAATCTGACGCATTGCTAAATAATAAATCGGCGCAGAAATAATCAAGGCGGAGATGCCGAATTTCAAAACACCGGGCTGATACATTCCGCGATAAAGATCGATTGCGTCAACGATTTTTTTATTGATTATTTGGAATACGATCATTCCAGTAGAAAGTGACATGAAAATCAGCGCCACCAGGCTGATCATGTAATAAAAAGCGTATTTCGGAGCATTATTTGTTTGTTCCATATTTTTATCGTCCCCGCAGTCCTGATGCCAGAACTAAGGCACTGTAGCAAAATAAATTGTGCAGTTCGTGCTCAGATTTGCGTCAGATTTATTTAAAAAATATTGAAGAGTATCGAGATACTTTGAAAAAATTTTTGAATAAAGATGCCGTGAAGATGAGTGCGAAATGTGCAAGTTATTTTGCTACAGTGCCTAAGGGCGCTATTAAAGATATTTTAAACTTCCCTATTTTTTCGCTGTTCCGAAAAGAAAAGCAAGATACGAATCGCGTATCAAGGCCGATTCGTCAGAAACTCGCCGGTCAAGTCGCAATTTATTGATATTTAAAAAGCTTTCCTTGATCAGATAACGCAGGATTTTTATCGCCCCGCCGCTTATCGGAATACTGTCCTTGCTTTTACAAAGCGGGCAAGCGAGGCCGCCGCGTCCGCATTCAAAACCGTTGCCTTGCGGCTCGATTTTTTTTCCGCAAACCGTGCAAACGGATAAAACCGGCAGATAGCCGAGAATTGCGGCCGTCTTAAACGCAAAAGCGCCGACCAGCAGGCCCTCCCGCTCTCCGCTTATCTTATTTTCTTCCAAAAACTCCAAAAAATCTAGCAACAAGTGAAACAGGTTCGGATCCGGTTCGCTATCTTTTACAGCCGAAGCTAAAAATGAGCAAGCTGATCCGGCCACAGACAGTTTTGCCAGATCGGACTTTAACTTGGCGAAACTGTTTTTCACCGCCGCTCCTCCGATATAATCGCGATTCCGCCCGCAGACGACCATTATATCGGAAAAGCAGAATGGTTCGATATGCCCTGCCATTTTCGATTTTACAGAAGCGGTTCCGCGCGCTATCAAGGATAGCTTGCCTTGTTCAAGACTGTAAACCGGAACCCGGCTGTCATTTTCGCGATACGGCTGGCGATCGAGCACGATCGCTCTGATTGTAAAAGTTTCATCCATTATTTGTTTTTAAAGACTGTCAAAATACCCCTGCAATATCAGCATCGCCGCAATCGCATCCTGCCCGGCCTTTGTTTTCTTGGTTCCAAAAAGAGCATCAGCGCCTTTACTGCTCAGCCGCTCATCAACCAATACTATCGGAGCGGAGGCTTTTTTTCTTATTAATCCGACAAATTCATCAAAGCCGGCGGTCAAATTATTTTTTTCGCCGGACATCTTGATCGGCTGTCCGATTATGATTTCATCAATTTCTTCCGCCTTGATCGCGTCTAGCGCCTCCTTAATATTCGAAACAACCTTAAAAGGGATGGCGATTTTAGTTTCACTGTCCCCGGTAGCAAGGCCGATGCGAGCGGCGCCCCAGTCGATTGAAAGATACTTTTTTATCACAGAATATTATCTTTTTAAATAAATTTTATTTTTCCTGTATTAAAATCATGTTACTCTTCCGTCAAAATCAGACACCCGCCATCGACAATCGCCACCGTATGCTCGCAATGCGCGCTTAGACTGCCGTCTTTTGTGGCAAAGGCAAAGCTTTTGTTGACATTCTTAATGCGCCAATCGCCTATGCTTATCATAGGCTCGATCGCCAAAACCATTCCCGGTTCGAGTATCGGATTATCAAGCTCTTTATCGGGAAAAGCATAATTGGGAATCTGCGGCTCTTCGTGCAATTTATGTCCGACACCATGTCCGACCAATTCGCGGACGACGCTAAAACCCTTCGCTTCGGCATGCTTTTGGATAGCCGAACCGATGCGGACAAGCGCATTTCCCGGCTTAGCCTCGGCGATTCCGAGACGCAAGCATTCATTCGCAACACTGATTAATTTTTTCGCCTCGGCGCTTTCTGAACCGGCAATTACCGTTAGCGCCATGTCCGTATAATAACCGCCTTGCTTTGAAAACTTATTTGCCCTCCGACCGGCCCTGATCTTTTCGTCGATCGGATATTCCATCACGCAATCCAGGCTTACGATATCGCCGTTATTAATGACGCGCGAGGGCAGGGCCGCGGCATGGACGATTTCACTGTTTAAAGAAACGCACAAAGCGGCTGGGAACTTCTTGCCCTCCGGCATTGCAAAACCAAGCTGAGCCGGACGGCCGCCGGCGGATGCGATCAGCTTCCGAGCCTCTTTTTCCAAATCCCCCGTAGTTACGCCCGGCCGCACCATGCTTGCTAAACTTTTCATGATCAGCGCCAAAATTTTTCCGCCTTCACGGAGTATTTCAATTTCTTCTTTGTTTTTTATTGTTATCATAATGAATTTTGCCTGCCGGCGTACACGGTGTTTGTTTTTTATATCCTGCAACTTGAAAAACTCAACCATTCGTTCCTGTCCGAGGCAGAGGTTCAGGACTAATGCCTCTTGTCTTGCGATGCGCATCCAGCGAAACGACATTGTCGGACTCGTTCGCTTTCGGCACGCTAACCGTTGTTCCGGCATGAATTGATGCTCTTTTTCCGGCTAAAGCGCTTACCGATGATTGCCTGGCCTGAACGCCGATGTTTCCCGCGTTTGCTTTGGTATTATCGGAATTGCGCAAATCAATGGAATTTTTCGCTCCGCTTTGCCTTCGCACTGCAAGCTTTCCGGCAAAACCATCTTCCCTTTCCCGCCCCAGTTGAGCGCTGATAATATTCAATCTCTTAAAATGATCTTGTTTTTTCAGATCAGCGGCAATTTTCTCGCGGCTCGGACCTGCTTGCTCAAAAACGCATCCCAAAGCTTTACGCTGGCCGATTTCTTTCTGCGAACCAGAAATGATATATGTCTTGCGGCTGCCATCCGGATTGATCGCGGTAAAGCCCTTATTCTTCAGCACATCTCTTTGCCATTTTGTTGACAAAGTCCCGCTCTTGATCGCCCTCTTGACCTGATCGAATAATTCTTTGTCTTTGATTTTTTCATGCACCATCTGGCCGTCCGCATTCTTAACCAAAGCGTTGATCGTGCCAAGTTTTTTCACTTTTTCGCGCAAAGCACGATAATCCCTGCCGCCGTATTCAAAATGCGTTGTTTTCCGGATTACCTGCGGCTTTTTACCGGAGAACCCTTTTCCGAAAACTCCGCCATTGTTTTTCGGCAAATTATTCGCACTGCCAAAACCCAATAAATTTCCTATGTCCATATATTTTTATTTATAAATCATATAATTTATTATTAATTTGACATTAGTCATTGGAAATTTGAAATTACAACATTACTTACCCACTTTCTTCACCCAGCCAAACGAGCTCTCAAAGTTCTTGATGATAATATCAATAATGCTTTCTTCCTGTGAAGGCGTAAGCATAGTAAAATCTTCAGATTTTACGCTATTTTTCGCCTCGTCTTCGCAAGTCACCCAAAATTTATATACACTGCCCGGCAAAAAATTCGTAACTACCTGCACATGCTTGATCGTAAAATCTTCCTCCTTTGGCAAAGACGAAGGCTCATCCATTATTGTAAGGCCTTGATGATAAAAAAGCTGGCAGGACGCTTCTTCATCCGTGCGCCAGCTCAAAATCGTTTGGATTTTGTTGTCAGCGCCCGGATAAATGGTTGACTCCGTATTTACTTTGGAAATCTCCGGCGGCAATTTATCGCGCGTGGTAATGAAAGTGATCGGATCGCTTTCGGCTTTCTCGCCGTCTTCGCTTTCCACCTTGACTTTTACCGAATAATACGTATCAAAAACCAAATTGGAGATACGGATGGAATGAGCGGCCAAAAAACTGGAATTGCCTTCGAGCTTCGTGTCTTGATTGTTAAGATTGGTTATCTCGATGATCGACGAGCAAGGAACATTTGTTGACCAGCGAATCGTAGCCGCTTCTTCTTCGATCTTGACGGCCTGCAGATTGTAAATTTCCGGCTTGATCGATTTTGTCCGGAAAGTCTTGTCCGTGCTTTTTCCGGTAAGATCCAAGCTCGATTTTGATGATACCTGAAAATGATATGTCGTTGCCGGCCGCAAACCATTGACATATACCGAATGTTCTAGAACCAACTCGTCGGGTTCGCCTTCTTTCCAGACATAAGGATTCTCAGCATCAGGCCGATAAGCGCTTTCCTCGGCCAAAGCCACGACCGTATTTGATTCTTTATCGGTTTTCCAAGATACTCTGGCATAATCGGTACCGACTTCGACGTCAGCGTAATCCAAAATAATAGTCGGAGGCAAAACGATTTCTTCGGCTTTTTGTTTGACTTCTTCGTTGATTATTTCCAGGCTTTCTTCACTACTGATTGATTTCAGCAGTTCTAAAACCTCTTGTAAGGAAACATACTCCATACTGCCTTCGCCGCCTTCCAGCCTACCGATATCTTTGCCGGTTTTAATCGTTCCTTTTTCCGCTTCTTCTTCAATCGCGATCAATCTTAATTTATCCAATATTTCTCCCAAAGCACCGTCCACATCCTGCCTATCGCCTTTGCCTTTGTCTTTGTCATCTTGCTTATTGTCCGGCTTTTCCAGCTCTTCGCCGCTGGAAATTTTGTTGACTAGATCCAACAATTCCTCAACCATCTCAATCGTATTCGCTTTTAGCTCGCCACCCTTGAGTGAGGATTGTTTTTCTTGGGGGGTTGTAAATTCGTGATCACTGGATATACCTTGATTACCGGAGGAATCGGCGGAAGTGATTCGCAAAAAATATGTCGCGTTCGGTAAAAGATCATCCAATAATATCTCGTGCTTTTTCTTGTCAAAACGAGGCTGGCGCGCTATACCGTAATTCTTGTTCAGGCTGTAGTTCACGAGCGAATCCGCAAATTCATCTGTTTCCCATGTAACAATCGAAGAGGTGGATGTCGTATCGCTGATCTTGATATTGCTGATAACGGGCGGATTTTCGTCTTTTTCCTCTTCGGCCGCAACCGTAAGCGGACCAAGATTTTTGATAATATAAAAGCCGGAAACCAGCGCAAACACGCTTATTCCTGCAAATATGAACGCATTCAGATAAAACGTTTTTATTGAATTCATAAACGGCTTTTACTTGCTTATATTATAACACAATTGGCGAATATAAATCAATTTTTTTTCCTGCTATTTCTGGCCGCTTTTTCATAGAACCACTGCCAAAATCGAAGTTTAATTTTTAAAACATATTCTTTGATTTTTTGGACAAAACTTTTAAGCAAACAAAACATTAATCTTACCGTTTGAGATATTTTTTGAAAAATATTTATCTTAAAAACGAACGCCAAAAATAACCAAAAAAGCACAAAAATACCAAAAACAAAAAACCAGGGAATTAAATCAGATTTTTTATATGTACTGGGGGCGCTTATGGAAAATACAATCTTATCAAAACTCATTATATCATTGCCCTTATAGGTTCTCACGCTTGCCCAATATTGTCCAACGCCAATTTTAATCGGAAAATCTGCCGCAATATCCTTGGTTTGAAAAGGCGGTATCTTTTTCAATTTATACGCAGTTATTGATTCCAATAAATTCTCTTGGCTTATGTCATAAATATCCACGGTTACTTTAGATGGAGCGATTGCCGAATTGCCAATATTTTCAATGTTTAGAGACAAGCGCAGGCGGCGAAAAATTCGAGAAAAAATCGGCAAACGCCAAGGTTTTTTCGGCAATTCCAAATCTGCGACCTCAACCCTTTTTATGGAAAAATCACGATAAATATCGCGCGTCAAACCGATATCCAGATTAATCTGCGCACCCATGGTTAATTCTATCCCGCTTATACCTTGCGCATTTATTTCCGAAACGTTAATATCGATTTCTCCTTCATATTTTCCGATCGGAACGTTTTTCGGAACATCCACGTACACAACAAGCGGTATCCTTGTCTCTCCGGCCGGAAATTCAAAATCTAAACCCTTGTCAATCGATATCCAATCCGCAATCTGCGGCGCCTTTACTATGACTTGCACGCGCAATGCGCTATTCGCCTCCGAACGCAAAAGCGTTACTGTTTGTTCATAACGAGTACCGGGTAAAATCTTGTCTGAAAAGACATAAGGGGGTGAAATTCCGAAACCGGCGAGGGCGGAGCGGATTGGCACAAGCAATATACAAACAGTTGATATTAGTAAAAATATTTTTATTTTATTTGACATTTATTTATTCAATTTATACACATCTTATTGTCATTCCCCGCACCACGCTGGGCATAAACTCCGGCGGGAAACCAGGAGTAAAAGCACTTAACATTATTACACGCTATATCAAATTAAAATATTCGAATCTTTTAATCATGGATTCCCGATCATTTAATATCAATTCCCTGCGGGGCTATGGTGTGTCGGGAATAACAAGAATTTGTTCCAATGTTTTAATTTAGATTTTTTAAAATTGAAAATTGATCATTAATATCTATAATACATTTCCCAAAATAAAATAACCAAATCGCTTTTGGCTTTTTGAAAATCCGGACCATCCAAGAATTTGTCCAAATGGCCGATTGCGTTTTCCATATCGCTAATCAGGCACAAATATTTCTCATCCGGTCCATACTGCTTCAAGAGCGTGAACTGATATTTCAAATTTGGCAAAATTTGCATCACTTCGGCCTTGTTACCGGTTTTTTCCAGCTTATCGATCTCGATAAATAAAGCAAAAATTTCCGCGCCAAAATCCAAAACATTATCACTCTTTTTCAATTCGCCAAGTTCGGCTTTTGCTTCCAGGGCAAACTGACAGGCATATTCCGGTTTATTTTCCAAAACACCTTCTTCGGATTTGCGGATTGCATCTGTAATTAAAAACAGCCTTTTATCGCGATTGCGATCCGGCGAAAAAATCACGCATTTTCCCGCTTTTGAAAAGCTGGCATATTCCTGCCAATAACGATGGGCGCGTCCGATTGCCTCACCCGCGCTCATGCAATCATTGCGATAGTTCCTGACCGCGACGTCTTTTAAGGCATCTTCAAAACCATCCAGCAAGTCTTCGCAAACAAGAGACTTCTCTGTTCTTTTTTCGTGATATAAAAATATCTTCCAGATAAATAATATTAAGAAAAAAAACAATATGAAAAATCCCGTCTTGGCAATCTTATTCTTTAACAAGCTTTTATAGTTATAATTTTTAAAATTTTTCATATTGATTTTTCTCTCGCTGCCATTTGACATTTTACCAATTATCATCATCAACAACCGCAATAAAAAGATTGCGTCCGTTGTATATATCCGGATACGCTTCGAAAGGAATGCCTATACCCCAATACATTACGTCTTCACTATCGGTGATTGCTGATGTTGCGCGCGGTGCGATTACATCGACTAATTGATTCGTTGTTTTCAAATAATTTTCCTCCAGCTCGTATTCAAAATTATTCAAACCCCATTTTATCCAATTGACATCGATTGACCCGCCATAAGAAGCTCCTCCCATATTCGTTCCTTGGATGTTCGTATCAAGCGGAGAATTGCCGGCATTTTCAATCGTAGTCGTGGAATTATGTGATCCGGTATTATCTCCGGCAAATATACCGGAACCGAAATCGATCCACGTTTCCGGAATCTCAATCGCCAGATTGGTTTGCAATTCGACCGGAGCAGATACTGTATTACTGTAATTGACACCGTCATAAACGTTTATATATGAAAGCCAATTGTAATTTTTCCAAGGATTATTGGCGGAAAAACCGTCGGTTGGAACGGCAAAATATTTCATATTCGCCGTGCAGGTATAGGTAGCGATCATGTCGCTGGAGCTGGCGCATTCCGTTTTTACGCAGTTGGATACAGCCGTTTGATAGCAAATATTGTCATCCGCGCTGCAGTTATAACCATTTGTAGCATTTGACATATAAATCGCGCCAACCGCACTTTCCAAATCTTCACAGCCATTCAGATCCTCGACCGAAACATTAACGGCGGATATGGCGGTATCGGCCGCATCTTTGATATTTAATATTATTGCACTTCCACCGTTCAAAACCAATGATCCGAAGACCGGGGCGGTATTGTTTATGGTGTATGTTCCACTGCGACGCACGGGTATTGCGGCTAAATCATGATTATCATATATAAAAGCGTAATAAGCGTAGATGCCGGCAACCGCAGGCGTTGACGAAGCAAAGACGCACGAAGCATTCGGCGAGGTGGTTGCCATTTCCGAACATAAAGTATTACCAGAGCACCCGGAAGCGCTCGCGCTATCAGCATCACAAACGAAAAAGTCCATAGTATCAGCACCGCCTTCTACATCATTGTCAACAACACTGGCTGTAATCCGGAAATATTGTCCCGGATTCTTATTGTTTTCCGCGGTTGTAACCGCTGAATAAGCCGGAGCATGATTGATTACAAAAGGCGAAGCATAGCCGTCCGTGCTTGTTCCCTGTGAATACGGGGAGCATTTCGCCAAGCCGTAGCCGGAAACCTTGTCACAAGCATACGCAAACCAAGCGTTTGCTTCCGTCGTCGTCGCGGCCGCATAAACGCATGACGCCTCCGTGCCGCTGGCAGTCGCTCCAGACACGCACCAAGATCCGCCCGCGCAAGACGGCGCAACATCGTTTCCCGCACTGATTGCGGCGCTTTTGCAGATTGCCAAATAATACTGGTTGCCATCCGCATCGCCTGCGGTTGCACGGAAAGTGATATTCGTGCCTTCATCAGTCGGCGATGACGAAGCCGAGGGTCCAGACGCGTCATTGTCAGTCGGAGCAACAGTGAAAACCGGAGCATTATTCGTATTGCCGGAAAGCGTTACTTGGGCAAAATTGCCATAACCATTCAATGCTGTACCATTATTAGTGAGTCGAAAACAATAGGTTTGGGCATCCGTGGCGTTTGTCGTAACCTGAAAAGCATATTCGATTTCCGTATAGCGATTTTCCGTCAAAGTTAAATTCGCCGATGCGTTGGACGGCGCCTCTACCATATCGCCGCTGACAAATGTATAGGTTTCGCTATTGGCTAGGCGGGCAATCGTCGTGGAAGCATCGCCGAAATAAGTACTGTCTATCATATCGAAATGCTCGCTTGTAAAGGCAGCCGGCACCGCTATCCAGCCCCCCGGATCTGCGGCACAGCCGATGCTGGAGGCCGCGTATTCCAAGCGATAAGCGTAATTTGTTGCAGTGCCGCCGCCCGTATTCGCGACTTCAAAACGCAAACGCGTCGTACTGCCTTTGCCGATCTGCGAGCCGGAAACCGGGCTTGGAATATCTTCGCTTTCCAACCATGTTGCCGTTACTTCCGTGCCGTTGTCGGCGCGCCAACGAGAATGGATTTGCGATATATACGGAGTTGGAGGCGCAAAACTTGCACTATAGTGATCCGTGCGCAACGCCATTGTTCCGCTTGTCTGATAAACGCGCCAGTAGATCCAATTATTCGG
>Ga0265296_1001472_pt1 | contig 26994 bp, 56 predicted proteins | sample MunlanPumphouse1_FD_189073 | JGI IMG/M metagenome (GOLD analysis project Ga0265296, IMG submission 189073) | Groundwater microbial communities from a municipal landfill in Southern Ontario, Canada - Pumphouse #1 | ecosystem: Environmental > Aquatic > Deep subsurface > Groundwater | place... | reverse complement strand
GTCCCCGGTATGTCCGTTTTGCGCGATGTGGACGCCCCTACCCCCAGTGACCTGCACCTACGTGCGCCAGCCACCAGGCGAGGACCGTGCCGTGTGCCGGTTATGACACCCTTCGCACAGTCCGCGCCCGTGCTGCGGATCGTTCGCGTCCTCACCGTCCGTGACCAACTGCCGCCGGGTCCGGGGCCAGTGGTCGGCCACGGTGGACAGCTCGTCGCAGTCGCCTGCCACATGGAGCGGCCGGCCTGCCCGCTGGCAGTCCTGGTCGCATCTGCACACGGGATCACGCGCGAGGACGGCGGACCGGAAGCGCCCTCGGTGATGGCGCCCGTACCCACGCTGGTGGGCTGTCCCGCGCCTCCGGTCCACCTCCCGGGCCTCCCGGGGGGTACACGTCGGGCAGGGGGCTCCTGCGGGGACCACCGCCCGGCAGGACATACAGACACGTGGGGGCCGACCGGGCATGGTCACCCCCGGGGCATGCGTGAGGCCCGGCCGTCGCGCGGTCCGGGCCTCGGGGTGGAGCGGGTCAGAAGTCGGGGCAGAGGTTCTCGTGGGTCGCCTTGAGGATCTGCTTGGCGATGGCCTCGCCGTGCCCCTCAGGGGCACTGGGGGACGAGAAGCGGCTGTTGGTCATCTCGAGCAGCTTGGCATCGTCGTCCTTGTAGCGCTTGATGCTGGAGCACTGGTTGATGCCCCGGTCGATGGCCTTCTCGTCCTTGCCGTGGACGATGTCGGCGTCGATGGCATTGAGGGCCTTGACGTATGCGGCCTTCTGCTCATCGGTGGGGCTCGGGAGTCCGGCGTCTTCGCGGATCTTCTCTCGCTCCTCGGCGCTGAGCGACGGCGCCTTGCTGGGCTTGTTCTCGGCCGTGGGCTCCTCATCGCCGCCACCGCATGCGGTGAGCAGGGCGAGGGCGGCAAGGGTGCCGAGGATGGTTCGTGTGCGCATGGGTCCCCCTGGGGCTGGCTGCTGACGAGGCAGTATCGCCCGCGCCCGTGCCCCGTGGGGGTGGTGTGGCTGTCCTGTGACGGAACCGTGCGCTCCTGCGACTGTCAGGCCGAGCCTACGGTGAGGGCGGCCTCGATGTCGGCAAGGTCGGGACGCTGCTGCCAGCTGCCGACGCGAACAACTGCGGGTCGCCGCAGTCCGTGAAGAGTGGCTGGGCTGGACGCGTAGATGACGTCGCGCGGCTGGAACCCGGTCTTGCGGCAGTACTGATGCGCCTCGGCGGTGGTTCCTGCGATGAGCACGATGGGCAAGGCGGCCACAACGCGACCTCCTGTCGTCAGGCGGGTTCGTAGGTGGCGTCGAAGATGTCGGGCTTGCAGGGGTAGAACTCGCCCTGGACGCCCCGGATGATCCAGTCGCCGACCGAGGCGGTCATGTCGCCCTCCAGGGTGTGGATGACGATGCCGTCGTGCACGCCGCGTCCGGGGCCAGGGAGCTTCTTCTCCTCGACCTTGCCAAGGCGTCCCATGAAGGCGGCCACCTCGCCACGGTTCGTTCCGTCGTAGCGGACGGCCTCGACCTCGACGGGCTTCTTGCGGTACCGGCTCATGGCGCGGGCTCCTGTCGTCAGGCGGCGCGGGCGGCTGCCCGTTCGGCGAGGGTGCGCTTGGCCGCGTCAATGTCCTGCCGGCTGTAGAGCGTGCGCACGCCCTTGCCCTGGCCAGGCAGTGCGGCCTCCAGGAGGCCGCGCCTCTTCCACTGCCGGATGGTGGATTCGCCGACTCCGGCGTAGGCGGCGGCCTCGGCGTTGTCGAGGAGGTCGCGGGGGTGGAAGGTGTGAATCCGGGCCACGGCAGCCTCCTGACATACAGAAACCCCCGTCGGCGTGGACGGGGGTTCGGAAGTGTTCAGGCATGGAGGTGTCGCCTGCACATAGTGTTACAGCAGGTCAGGGAGTTCCGCAAGTTGCTCACCGGCGGTGATTGGCGGCAGCAAGTCCGCGCGCCGCAGGACGTTGATCGTGGCGACCAGATCGGCCCCCGGACGGAACCACTCGCCGCCCGCGTGTAGATGTCGAAACTTCTGGTGCCATCGCGCCTCTTCCGCGCGGCTACCTGGAGTCGTCGCCAGCAGAGTGGCGCAGAGCTGCATGGCTCGACGCTTCGGAGAGTTGCTGTATCCGATCTTGATCAGCTCCTCGCGGCGGAGGAAGTAGACCCAGTCCGGCTTTGCTTGGGGCTGGGTAGGCGGGTTCGCAACGAGGTGCTGTTCGGTGACCTGATCCCACTGCGCCTTGTGTCCCTGCCGTCCGACGAGTTCGCGAATCGCCGAGCCCGTGTGCTCGCTGCAGAGGTTGATCGGCGGGGCAGTGGCGACCAACTCTGAGCATCCGTTCCACCAGCATGCGCGGGCGGCGCTCGGATCAGCCCGAAGAGCTATCTTCGCCCCACATCCGCAGCGGTAGGCACCTCGCCCGGCGCGCCCGTCGGGGGTCATGGTGCGCCCGCATCCGCAGCGCACGGTAGGTTCCTGCATGTCGTCCTGCTCTCTTCAGGTCGGCCGCGCCTCGGGGGTGTTACCGCACCCGCCGGGGTCTTTCGTCATCTTCTCAGTCGATGCTGACAATCAGCCGCACTTCGGCCGGCGTTGACGCCACACTGGCCTGGTGACCCGTTACGCCGTCCTCGCCGAGTCCGCGACCGAGTGCGCCGCCGGCCTGGCCCGCCTGTGCGAGGCGCTGGGCCTGGAGCCGACGACGGTGCCGTTGCGGCTGACGGACGGCCGGTGGATCGCCCGCGCGGTCACCCCGGCACCGAACGGGCGCGGGACGCTCGCCTCTGCTGCGGCCGCCCGGTAGCGCGAGCGGGCCCGCCGCGACGGGGATGCGCGGCGGGCCCGGGATGGCGTCAGCAGCCGTAGGGCGCCGTGTCCTTCATGCAGTCGATGATCCTCTGCGTGTCGGCTTCGGCCGCCCCTTGCCGCTGGTCTTCGAGCCAGGTGGCGGCGGTGGCGCGCATGCCCGCGTCGTAGCAGTCGGGGTTCTGGTCGACGATCGTCATCACCCTGGCTGCGAGGGCATCCTTCTCGGCCTGGATCTCGTGGTCCGGCTGGCTTGACCCCTCAAGGGCCTCCAGCTCTTCGAACGCGTCGTCGAAGGTGGCGTTGGCGTCTGCGCAGTGCGGAGCCGCGGTGGCGGCGGGGCCGGGGTCGGGCGCGTGTTCACGGCCGAGGAGGTAGCCGCCGGCGCCTCCGAGGGCGAGGCTGAGCGCGACGGCGAGGCCGATGCTGGTGCGGTTCTGTCCCATGGTCCCCCCACGGCGGTTGCTGGTCGACGGATTGTACGGAGGCGGGCCCCCGGGCGGCATCGCCTCGGGGGCCCGCTGGCTACTTCTTCTTCGGCTTACCCGGGACGGGCTTCGCGGGGGCCTTGAACCAGCCGCCCCTGCTCGCCTGGAACTCGGTGCCGTACTTCTCCTGGTCGCCCTCGGCGGGCTTGAGGTCGCCGATCTGGATCGAGCGCTTCAGACGCTTCATGATGGGTGCTCCGTCTCTACTCGGGATGGGCCCGGGGCGGCCGTCCGCCTGGCAGCTGTGCGGCCGCTCCGGGGGTTACGCCACGCGGTGGTGGCGGTGGGTCTCGGCCGGGTCGTGGATGATCGTCATCCCCTCTCGGGTGACCACTCTCGGCGCGTTGTTGCTGTTGTTGTTGCTGGCCTGACCTGCGACAACAACGGGCCCAGGGGGCCCCTCTCCGCTCGGGGAGAGGGGCGGGAAGTCGGCGGCCTTGATGCCGGTGGAGGGGACGCCCCCCATCCGCACCTGACCGCCGACCGGGATTCCGGCTGCCTTGAGGGCGGCCCGGACGCGCTCGGCGGGGAGGCTCAGGTGGGCTGCGAGGGCGGCCGTGTGGACGTTCGGATCGGCCACCGCGTGGAGGGCCTGGGCCAGCTCCTCGCGGGTGGGTAGCGGGGTCTCGGCGGGGGCCACTTCCGGCCCCTCCTCGGCGGCCTCTTCCGCGCCTTCGACGGGGGCCTCCTCGCCCTCCTCCTCGCCGTCGTCACCCTCCTCCTCGGCCTCCTCGATGGCGGGTGCGGCGATCCAGGCGGCGACGATCCAGGCCCCGGCGACGATGAGCGGCGCGGCGACCACGGCGGCCGTCAGGGCGCTGGCGGCGAGGAGGGCGAGGACGACGGGGAGGACGGGGTCGCCGTCGGCGGTGCGAAGCGCGGCGAGCCTGCCGTAGGCCCAGCGGACGATGACGACGCTGCCGTCGCTGACGCTGCGGACGAGCCGGCCGGGGCTCATACGGCGACCCCGACGGCCAGGTCGGCGATGATGCTCGTCGCCTCGGCCCAGATGCCGCCGGTCAGGCTGAACGCGGTGGCCATGATCAGGCCGAACCACACCCTCGCCCGCGGCGACCAACGGACGAAGTACACGACGAGGACGAGCAGGATGGACACGGCCGCGTAGGTGACCTCGCCGAGCGCGTCGACTCCGACGAGGCCCTTCAGGGCCCGGGAGATGAGGTCGTCGGGCGCGCCCCAGATCTTCCCGGCGCCCATGGCGACGACGCCGGCGACGAGGGCGAGGGCCAGGGCGGCGCCGCCGCCGAGGCCGTGGTCGCCCCCCTTGCGGGTGCCGAGGATCGCCGCGACGACGAGGACGAGGGCGAGCCCGCCGGCTCCGAGGCCGCCGACGAAGACGGCGCTGTCTGCCGCGATGTACACGGTGTTTCTCCTGGTCAGTTGGTGTTGTAGAGGGCGATGGCGAGGACGGCGGTGGCGAGCGGGATGCGCCCGGCCCAGCCGAGGACGGCGACGAGGGGGTGCCGGTGGCGGCCGCGGAGGCCGTGAGTGCGGGCGTCGACGGCGACGATGCCGACGGTGAGGACGGTGAGGGTGATCCAGCCGCCGCCGGGCCTGGGCAGGTAGTAGGTGAGGCAGTCGTCGAGCCAGGGGCCGAGGCCGAGCCACCAGCCGGCGCCCGCTGCGGCGGCGTTGGTGGCGATGTAGAGGACGCGGTCGCGGCGGATGCGGGGCCCGCCGGGGAGGCGCTTGGCGACCTGCTGCTGCACGCCTCCGGCGGTGGCCTGGCCGGGCTTGGTGAGGCTGAGGCGGCGCCGGGGGCTGGGGGTCGGGGTGGTGTCGACGGGCGAGTTCCCTGCCGCTTCGGCGAGCGGGGCGCTGGCGGGCTCGGGGTCGTCCTCGGAGTCCTGGGGGCTGGCGTCCGTGTCTCGCTTGCGGGCCCACCAGGGCATCTTCTTCGCCTGGGCGTCGTTGCCGTCCTGTGTCTCGTCCGGCCCCCCCGCCGACTCCTTGTCCTCGGGCTCAGCGAGGGCGTCGTCGGTGTAGAGCCGGTCCCACCAGTCGTTCTCCGGGGGCGGGGTGGCGCTGTCGGGCGGATAGTCGGGCGGCGGGGGAACGGTGCGCGGGGTCACGAGCTGCTCCAGATGGCGGCGATGTACACGGCGGCCGCGCCGAGGAGGGCGACGGTCCGCACGGCGGGGAGGAGGTGGGCTCCGGGCTCCCCCGGCGCCAGGGCGATGAGCGCCCCGGCGGCCAGGAGAGCGACGGCGGGCCAGACGATGAGGGCGAGGATCACGCCGTCCGCCGGAGCGTCCGCAGGTAGCGGGAGACGGTGTCCGCCTTCGCGTTGGCGTCCGCGACGGTCCGGACGTAGCGGAGGACGGCGTCCGGATCGCTGATGCCGGAATCCAGGGCGGTCCGGACCGCATCCCGCATGGTCATGGGCCCGGCGGGTGTCGGCAGCGGCTCCTTGTAGGCAGGCTCCGGATCGATGGAGGGCCTCTCCGGATCGGGGCCCGGACTGGTCCGGATTCGCGATCCGCCGTCCGGATCCGGGTCCGGATCGTCGTCGTCCGCAGGCTCGAGGGCGGGCCGTTCGATCATGCCCGGCAGCTCGATGGGGCGGCGGCGCCGCAGCTCGGTGGACTTCTCCTGCCGGGCCAGCTCGAGGTCGAAGTCAACGGACACCTTGGCGAGGAGGAAGTCGCCTTCCATGGCGAGGCGCCGCATCTTCATCTCGTGCCGGGCCTGCTCGAAGACGAGGCCGCGCTCCAGCTCGGCGAGAGCGATCTGCTCGTCGTCGGTGAGGGCCGCCGGGTCCCGCATGTCGGCGAGGGCGAGCATCCAGATGACCTTGGCGCCGAGGGGCAGGAAGGGGCCGACGACGGCCATGGGCACGCTGCCACTGGCCGTGCCGTGCCAGGCGAGGAAGACGGCGACGGCGAGCATGGCGACGATGCCGATGACGGGAACGACCCAGCGGCGGCCGGCGACTCTGACGCCGCGGGCTTCGGCGACGATGACGCTGCCCCAGGTGACGTCGGCGCCGATGGCGACGGTGAGGCCGATGGCGCCAGCGCCGAGGAGGTCGACGAGGGACCAGGTGGTCCAGGCGAGGCTGCCTACGGAGAGGGCGACGGCGGGGACCAGGAGGGGCGTCTTGATCGGGCGGGCGGCGACCACCGTTCCTTCCAGGCGCGGTCGGCCGGGGCGAGGCTGTGCGGCGGGGCGAGGGCGGCGGGTCTTGGCGCCTTGCATGAGGCGGGCCAGCACGGATCGGATGGTCATCGGGCCTTCCAGGCGAGGGCGGCGAGCGCCGCGCAAACGAGTGCAGGAACGGGCTGGCGGGTGGCGACCGCGAGCAGTGCGAGGGCGGTGAGGCCCCAGCGGGCGAGTGGGGTACGGAGGTGGCGGCGCATGGGCGCTTCCTCAGCGGGCGCGGGAGGCGATGACCTCGCCGCCGGGCTCCTGCTTGAGGGCGGCGGCCTCCAGCCCGTCGAGGAGGGCGGTCGGCTCCTCGTCGGCGGGGCCGAGCCCGTCGCCCTTGTAGGTGACGGTCTCGCCGGCGGCGGTGCGGATGTCGACCTCGGCCTCGTAGCGGCGGATGCGCATCGGGTTCTCCTGATGGGAGCAGGGCCGCCTGGCAGGCGACCTGTGGGCGGGTTGGTCAGGCGGTCGGCTTGGGCAGGGCACGGCAGTGTCCGGCGTGGGTCTGAGCCCACTCCCGGGCGGCCCACTCGGCTCCCGTGCGGCCGTTGTCGTACCTGCCGACATAGGTGGCCCAGTAGTGGTCCAGGTGCCTGCCGCAGCCAGTGCAGAAGGCGGTGGAGAGGCTCGGCTCGGCGTCGGGGCCAGGGCTGTCGTGGGTGATGTCGACGGTGGCGCCGCCGACGGTGAGGTAGCGGCCGATGACGCCTGCGGGCCAAGGGGTCTGTGTGGTCATGGAACCCTCCAGGGGCGGGAAGGTGGCCGGGCCCGCCCAGGGGGTGGAAACGGGCCCGGCCTGCTTGTGGGGTGGTGGGATCAGAGGCCCTGGCGGGCGCGCCGTGCGGCGTCGGCCCGGGCGAGGGCGGCACGGCCCTCGGCGGCGACGGCGTAGTCGATGGCGCACTGCTCGTGCGTGGCCGGCTGGCCGACGATCGCGTTCTCGCGGGGCGTCACGTCGGCCTGCTCGGCCGGCTGCTCGGGCTGGTCGCTCATCGCCGGGCCCCCTCGATGGCGGCCTGGTCGCCGCGGGCGGTGCGGAGGATCGCGGCGACCCTCCCGACGCGTGCCGGGACCGGCTGGTCGACGGAGGTGGCGAGTTCGTCGGCGACGCGGCGCAGCAGCAGGGCGTACTCGCCGCGGGTCGTGTCTCGCTCGATGACGGGCATGGCGGCGAGGAGCGCCCGGTGCTGCGGGTGCTCGCCGGCGGTCAGCTCCCGGGCGAGGGTCATCCGCCCGCCCTCGGTGATCGACCAGGTGGGCCGCTCGTGGCTGAGCAGGTCGGCGGCGGTGATGACGAGGGTGCGGATCTCGGCGGTGCCGATGGGCTGCCGTAAGGCTTCGCCCTGCTGGGTGGGGTAGGTAGGCTCCATGTGGGCCTGCTCCTCGCTGCGGTGTGAGTGGGCCTGGCCCCGGCCATACGGAGGTGCAACTCCGGCCGGGGCCTTCGTTGTTCATCGAGACCGAGGGAGCGGCCCCGCAACACCAAGTTAGACCCAGGGTCTATGCGAGCGCAAGACCCAGGGTCTAAAGTCGTGGTGTCGCGATCCCGCAGGCGAAGGGAGAGCGGAAATGGCAGAGCAGCCCGAGGAGGTGCTCCGGTTCTTGGAAGCCGTGAAAGCTCTTGAAGAGATCGACGACGATGCCGCCTGCGCGGTGGCAATCACCAAGGTCCTGAAGGACTGGGGTGAGAACAGCGCCCGCCTGCGCGAGATCCGTCAGCAGCGCGTCCTGAACCTGCGAGAACAGGGGAAAACCTGGCAGGAGATCGGCGACATCATGGACGTTCACTACACCCGCGCCCAGCAGATCGCGAAGGGGCTGCGCGGGAACAAGCGGCCTACGAAGAAGGAGGCTGAGGCGTGACCACCACCCCGCGATCCCCCGCCTTCCAGTGGCGGCTCTACGACGGTGGGGAGTGGCGGTGGAGTCGGGCACACGCGCCGACCGGGCCGTGCTCAGCCTGCTGCTGTGGCGGGCCCTTGGCGTGCCCAGACTGCGGCGGGCAACGCCATAGTGAGCCCGTGGAAGGCGCGGGCCCGGACGTCCCTCACGAGACGTTCTGCCAGCAGGAGCGCGTCAACGAGTACGGAGACGCGATGGAGTCGCGAGACGCGTAGTGCGCCCGTAGCCGCCCCGCAACGCCGAACCGCCCCGCCCCTGCATCAGGGGGCGGGGCGGTTGTCCGTGCGGTAGCAGCCAGCCAGCAGCGCGGATGTTGCGGGGACCCTACCGCGCGCCGCCGACACCGACCCGCCTAGACTCGAACGTATGTCCGATCTGCCCGCCGATCTCCCCCGCCTGCACGTGCTGCGGACGTGGCACGCGATGTGGCTGACGCGGATCGACGAGGCCATCGCGGCGGCCGAGCAGCGGGAGGCCGAGGCCCGGCGCGGCGCCGAGGTGCGCCCGGACCCGCCCGCCTACGTGGTCCAGCTCGGCATCGGCACGGGCCCGCCCGTCGCCGTCCACGCCGGGGACTGCCCGGTCGCCGGGTCCCGCGTCCGGCCGCTCGACGCCGAGCAGGCCCGGCGGGCCCTCGTCGACGTGGAGGCGTGCAGCATGTGCCGGCCGGACACGGACCTCGGGGTGCTGGGGTAGCTGACCTGCGCGACCCTGGAGGCATGGCTCCGATCGTGCTGCATGCCCCGCGGGGGACGGGCGGCCGGCGGATGACGATCCGCGGCGAGATCATCGGTGTCGCGTACTCGGACGCGGACGTCGTCGAGTTCCTGCGCCAGGCCGGGCTGCCCGACGGCGAGCGGCTGCTCGACGACCCCGGGTGGGTGGAGTGGCGCGGCGGTCCGGCGCGCGAGTACGGGGCGGGGGCGCCTAGGCAGCCCCCGCCGTCTTCTTCTTAGCGGCACGGTCGAAGACCTCCCTTGCCGAGACGCTGCGCCTCGCCGCCTTCAGCAGGGCGAGCTTGAACGCGTAGTGCTCGATCGGATGAAGAAGGGCGGCCAGCCCGGCCTCAAAGCTCCAGCCGAGATCGATCTCGTCGCGGTCTACATCGTCGCCGAACTCGTGCTCTAGGTGTCGGGCGAGGCGATCGCTGGCTGTCAGTGCCAGCCGGACCGGGTGCGGATCCAACGCGTCCTTCAGGCAGACGGCGAAGGGGTAGAAGTACTCGCCCATGTCACGGCGGACCAGGACGGCGTGCTCGGCTGCATGACGATGGCGCGCCTTCCAGCCTCCGAGGTTGCCGAAGCATTCGATGAGTTCCCTGGTCAGGTGGAAGCGGAACGTCTCAACTTCAAGGGGGGTTGTCACGCGTACTGCCTAGCGCCCACCGAGGGCCGCGACCAGCCTGCCCCGCCCGCATTCACTCCATCGGCCCCACGATCCGGATGCCGGTCCGGACTGATCCGGATCGTGTCCGGATCACGGTCCGCGCGTTGTCCGGGCATGGACGACGAGCAGGTGGCGGAGCAGGTCAGGGGCTGGCTGGACGATCCGGACACGGTCCGGACGGAGGCGCTGACCCTGTCGGAAGCGAGGGCCGTGGTGGCGCTGCTGGGGGTGCTGTCCGGATCGAATCCGGACTGGGCCGGAGCGGCGGACGAGGTGCGGATGCGGCTCGCCCGCCGACTCCCAGCGGAGTAGGGAGCGGCCCACTCGCGGAGAGTGGGCCGCCGAGGTCACATCGAGGTTCCGTCTGTGCGGATGTAGACGTACAGCCAGATGGGCCCGTGGTCGTCCGGATTCAGGCGGGGCGTGTAGACCTCCGTCAGCTCAGGACTTCCAGGAGGCGACACGTGTACGGCGCCAGGAGGGTCTGTCGGATCGCCGGGAACGGGGATGGTCTTCCCGTCATGGCTTCCGCCCCGCAGGCCAACGTCGTAGGTCGCGAGTTCGTCTGCACGGCTCATGAGGAGCCTCCTGCTGAATTGGGGGTCAGCCTGACCCCGTAGGCCCCGCGCCTGAGTTGAGGGTAGACCAGATCGGCCGCCTCCGCTGGGCCGCTATGCCCCGGCGTCCCTACGCGGCCCGCGGCCGGCACTCCTTGAGCAGTGCTTGAACGGTGCGAGCCTCGTAGGCGGCGGCTCCCCGCTCGGCTGCGGAGAGGCTCGTGCGTCGGCTCCTCCGGGTGGCGGCCCGACGCTTCGCGGCCAGCTTGAGCCCCTGCTCGCTCAGCAGGCCGTGGGCTTCCGGGTCGGTGCGTAGAGTCGCTCGGAGGCGCGCGAGCGTCTTGGTCTTGGTCGCCGCCCACTTCTGGATGCGGCACCCCTCGCAGATCCGGGTGCCGTTCCACATGCGGACGAAGTAGGTGACACAGTCCGGGCAGGCCCGGCCCGCGAACTCGATCTTGCTGGGCTTGGCCGGGACCCGGCCGCCCTTCCCGCCGGCGGTGAGCGTGACCTGCTGGGCGCGGTGCGAGAGGCGGTGGCCGTGCGCCTTGCTGGCCTTCTTGCGTTGCGACATGGTCCCCCCCCCGTGGAGCGAGTCGTGGGGGGACCGCGCCACTTTACGCCGCGACCCGCCGTTCGGCGAGAGGCAGGTCGAGCAGCGCCTCCCGCCCGTACTGCGTCCCGCACACGCACCGCCGGCCGAGGGTGTCGAGGGTGATCCGCAGGGTGGCTCCGCACGGGCAGGCGACGGCGACGGTACGGACGGGTCGCTCGCCGGTGACCTGGGCGACGCACTGGCCGCGGAGCTGCCGGACCTCGGCGGCGAACTCGTCTATCGCCGGGTGTTCTTCGGCGGCCCACGGCAGGAGGAGCTGGAGTCGGGCGACGGCCTGACGGCACTGGCCGACGAGGTTGCCTTCCCACCGGGGGTGCCGGTAGCCGAGCGCCTCGTGCCAGTCGACGAGCCAGCTCTGGAGCACGGTGACAACCCCGCCGCGGGCGGACAGCGAGAGCGGCGCGAGGCGGAGCGGGAGCGGCGCGGTGCGGCTGCCGCTCACGGCCGGGCCCCCGGCGCCGGAACCGGGCATCAGCGCGCCGCCGAGCTGGCTGTACAGGCCGGGGAGGGCGGCGAGGTCGTCGCTGATGCGGAGGGTGCAGCGGCGGCAGGCGAGGCGGCCGGCCTCGTCCTGCCAAAGGGCGGAGTGGCAGACGACGCAAGCGGCGGTGGTGGTCACGGCGGGCTCCTTGCGGATGGTGCGGGTGGTGGCGAGGCGGGCGGCCCGGCGGGGGCGGGCCGCCCAAGGTGGTGCGGTCAGGCGGCGGAGCGGTCGTCGGCGAGCCTGGCGAGGGCGCCCGCGATGATGGCGGCGATGCGGTCGATGGGCCCGCCGATCTCGACCTCGAGGACGCGGCCGTCCTGGTCCCAGACGGTGGGCTGGAACCGGGCCCGGCGGCAGGTGTGCTCGTCGTCGCACTTGCCGGGGCAGGTGGCGTCCCGGATGGCGGCGGCGAGCCGGTCGTGGAGCAGGCTCTCCAGCTCGGCGATGCGCGCGGCCTGCTGCTGGCTGCGCCGCTGGAGGCCGCCGGCGGTGCGGCGGAGGCCAGTGATCCCGGCGCGGAGCAGGTTGGCCTCGTCGGCGGTGAGCGGCTTCCCGGCGGAGAGCCGGTCGAGGAGCGCGTCCAGGGCGGCGGCGGGCGGGGTGGCGATCGTGGTCACGGCTGCTCCTTGGTGAGCGTGAGGTTGCGGCGGCGCATGACGGCGAGGCAGGTTCCGCAATCGACGGTGGCGTCGGGGCCTGCTCGGTGGATGGTGGTGGTCGAGGCGCAGAGCGGGTTCCACGGCGTGAGGCCGAGGTCCGGGCGTGCGGGAGCGTGGGTGAGGGGCGAGGCGTGGACGCGGCTGCCGAGCGAGTGCACGGCGGTGGCGGCCACGAGCGGGCCGGGGCGGTCGGCGGTCATGCGGCGGTCCTTCCGGTGCAGGTGGCGCGGTGGCGTGCGCCTCGGGTGGTGAAGCCCTCGTCGCAGCAGGCGTTGTAGAGCTGGGCGATCCCGTCGTCGACGGCGAGGGCGGCCTGGTCCTCGGCGGGCAGGGCGACGACCACGACGGGCCGGGCGGCGAGCGCTTCGCGGATGGTGGCGGTGGCGGCGGCGAGCGCGGCGGTGGCCATGAGGGCGGCGGCCGGCCAGGCCCGGTGCTGGGCGGAGACGACGGCGGCGTGGGCCAGCCACATGCCGGACACGAGGTGCGCGGCGGCCAGCGACGCGGAACCCCGGGTCACCGGGCACCGCCCGGGAGGTCGTCGCTGGAGACGGCGACGCATCGGGAGGGAGCAGCGAGCGACCACCCGGTGCCGGGCATGTCGCAGGCGATCTCGGCGGGGTGGCGGTCGGCGTAGACGTAGTTCGTTTGGGCCTGGACCAGGTGTTCGTCGCAGACGAGAGAGAACCGGGCGCCGCCGGGGGTGAGGCTCCAGGCCACGTGCCAGGTGGCCGGGGCGCCGCAGGTGGGTGCGTTTGAATCGGCCTTGCTCCCGCAGCGGGGGTTGCCGGTGCGGGCAACTTCGCGGCCGGGCTCGGGGAACGGACTGGTCACTGGGCACCGCCCGTCTCCGCCTCGTCGGCCATGCGGCGCAGCTCCTGGGTGGCGAGGTCGCGCAGGCCGAGGCGGTCCAGGCGGTCGGCGGCGTCACGCAGCACGGCGGCCGGGGTGGCTGGCGCGGAGTGGACGGCGGCAAGGGCGGCCACGGCAATGCTTCGCGGGTCGTCCTCCACGCACAGGCCGCTGTCGCTTCGGTCGCACTGCTCCCACACGGCGGCGGCGATGGCTTCCAGTTGCGGATGGCCGTCGACCCGCACGGCGGGAACGAGGGGCTGGTCGGCGGGGCGGGGTTCGGTCATCGGTCGTCTCCTGGTGGTGTGGGAGGCTGGCGGGGACCCGCCCCTGTCATCAGCAGGGGCGGGCTTCGTCGTCCTCGGGCTGGTCAGAGCGAGTCCAAGGTCAGCTGGTAGTCGCGGAGTTCGAGCTCCGTCTGGCCGGGCAGGACGTCGTCGGTCCGTGGGGCGGGGATGGTGGCGCGCGGCGGCCGCTGCTTCCGCTCGCACACGGGCCCAAGCCCGGAGGGCCTGGGTCGCCTCAGGACGCGCCCGCAGTCCCGGCAGGTAACCCCCCGGGGGCTCTCGGTGCCTGCCGGGCCGCCAGGCGGCCGTACAGCGACCCCGACGGCCGCGTCGCCGGGCAGCGGCAGGGTGACGATCGGCCGGTCCCGCCAGCGGGGCGAGTTCGGGTGCGGGGCGATGGCGGTCACGCGGCACCGTCCCGGTACCGGTCGGGCGAGGCGAGGTGCGTGAGGTGCACCCAGCCGCAGCGGCACTGGTAGGCGTTGAGGAGCTGGCCGAAGGGGACGACGCACCGCTCAGCGGCGAGGCGGGCGGCCTCGGGGGTCGCGTACCGCAACTTGCTCGGGTGTGGGCAGGTCGGCGCCTGGTGCACGGGCCGGGTGCCGCCGAAGCTGCCGTCGGGCACGTCCTCGCCGAACGCCTTGGGGTCGGGGAACTCGATGCTCACGGCGCCTCCTCCAGGCTGAGCTGGCCGCTGGCCTCGAAGGCGGCGCGGCGGGTGCGGGCGGCGGTCTCGCGGTGGTGGTCGCGGTCGTAGCGGAGGTGGCAGCGCTGGCAGGCGGCCAGCAGGTTGGCTGGGTCGCAGTTCTCGGGCGTGTGGTCGAGGTGGGCGACGGTGAGGATCACGTGGCTGCCGGTGAGCGGGTGCGCCTTGCCGTGGAGGGCGGGGCAGCGGCCGCCGTGGGTGTCACCGCACTGGCCGGTGCACTCGCAGCGTCCGGCGGCTCGGCCGAAGCGGATGCTGCGGCTGATGGCGGGCCAGTCCTTCGGGTAGCGGCTGCGGTTCTCCGGGCGGACGGGGCTCACGCCGTCACCTCCTCGGCGGCGGCGTGCCGTTCGGCGTGGACGGTGTCGTGGCGGGTGGCGCCGTCGTCGCGGCAGGGGTGTCCGGGCTGGGCGTCGCATCGGCCGCAGGCGGCGACCCGGCGGGCGTGGGCGACGATCCGCCCGTGGTGGACGGCGGCCAGCGTCCGGCGGCCGGACACGGTGGTGCAGGAGCGGCCGACGGTGGCGCGGCAGTGGGGGCAGGGGGTGGCCTGCGCCGGGTGGCGGACGGTGCGCAGTGTGGCGCGCAGGGAGGCGGGCATCGGGGCGCCGGTCGTGGTCATCGGGAGTCCTCCTGGGTGCGGGCGAGAGCGGCGGCGGAGACGGCGCGGCGGCGGGCGATCTCCTGCTGCTCGGCGGTCGGGTCGGCGGGGGTAGAGCTGGACCGGCGGGGGTGGGGCGAGCGTTCGCGGCCGCCGGGGGTGCGGCACGGCCGACCGATCGCCGCCTTGCACCGGGGGCAGTCCCGTCCCAGCGGGCCGGGCCGCTTCACCTCCGGATGCTGCTCGGCCGCCGCCTGCTCGGGGACACCGCGACCGACGGCGGCGAGTGCACGCAGCACCTCGGGGTGCGGGCCGCCCTCGAGGGCCGCTGCCTGCCGTGGGGCGTCGCGCCGGCCGGAGGCGACGTCGGAGATCTGGCCGCGGAGCCGGGCGAGGTACTGGCGGGGCGTCTCGTCCGCCTCGGCGGGCTCGTACTGGAAGTTCTCGAGGCGCTCGGCGCGGATCTTCCGGGCGATGGCGATGACGTCGGGGGTGGTGACGCGGCGGCGCTTGTCGGGCTCGAGGCCGGCCATCTCCACGGCGTAGAAGCGGGTGAGGGCGGCGTCGGCGTCGGCGTAGGTGATGGAGGCGGCGTTGAGGTCGGCGTGCCAGGCGAGGACGTCGGCTTCACCGGCGATGCGCTGGTCGCGGGCGGCGGCGAGGCCGAGGAGCGCTCCGGCTTCTTCGTAGCTGATCACTGGTTCTCCCGGTTCTGGGCGTCGGCGGCGGCCTGGAGGCGGCGGCCGACGTCGAGGGCCTGCTGGGTGCGGAGGTCTGAGGTGGCGGGCTTCTGGCCGCGGGCGGCGGCGAGGTGGGTGACGGAGCCGCCGACGGCTTCGGGGAGGTGCTGCGGCTGGGCGGCGGGGGTGCCGGGGATCTGGCGCCAGGCGGGGAGGAAGTAGCGGCCGGAGCGCGGCTGCTGACGGGCGCCCTCCCACGAGCCGCGGGCGGAGACGACGAGGGCGGGGATGCCGCAGCGGTTGATGAGGCTCTCGATGAGGAGCCATTCGCCGGCGGCGAGGTCCCAGCCGACGATCATTCCGGCGGCGGTGAGCGCGTCGATGAGGGGCTGGCTGGCGTCGGGGATGCGGGGCTGGTCGCCGATGCGGGAGGGCGCTTCGGTGCGCGCACGCGTAGCTAGCTGACTTACTTCCTTCTCCTTCTCTGAAGGAGAAGGAAGGACGGGACGGGACGGGGTGCCGTTACTAACGGCGTTACGAATCCCGCTGACCTGCGACTCTCGCTGATTTTCAGCGCACGTTACTGCCGCGTAGGAGTCGTCGTCGTGTCGAGTTCGTGTCGCCGAACCGTCGTTTCCGGTGCTCGAGGGGCCACCCGTAACGCCGTTACGCGGGGCGTTACGGTCGCCGTTACGGGCGGCCTCCTCCTCGGCGGCCTTCTTCGCCTCACGCTCGGCGCGCTTCCGGTCCCGGTACGCCTTCTGCCGGGCGGCGTTCGCCTCACGTTCGGCCTTCACCCGGGCGCGGTCCGGGTTGTACTCGAGGTAGTCGTGGACCATCCACCCGTCGGCGATGCGGTCCCACAGACCCACCTCCTCCAGGTCGGCCGCCGCCCGCTTCGCCCCACGCATGCGGGGCGCGACGAGCGGCAGCTCGCGGTCGAGGATCCTGCCCTCGGTCAGGTTCTCGGAGCACCAGCAGAGCGCCGAGACGTACAGCCGGAACGCACGGTCGCTGAGCAGCGCGACCTTGCGGTGCGACGGGAAGCGATCGTCCACACGGACCCAGGGCATGAGTTCTTCTCTCGGTGGTTCTGGCTGGTGTCAGGCGCCGCAGGCGGCGGGTATGGCGGCCGGGGCGGGCGGTGCGTACCGCTCCAGCTCCTCGCCGGTGATGGCCTCGACGAGGGCGCAGACGAGCACCTCGGCGGCGTTCGGGGTGACGGCGTTGCCGTACTGGCGGACCTTGTCCCGCTTGTTGCCGAGGACCACGTAGTCGTCGGCGAAGCTCATGGCCCGCCCGATCTCGTGGGGCTCTAACATCCGGAAGAGGACGTCGTCGATGTCGACCTCGCCGCGCACCAGGGCGTAGCGGTCGCGGGTGGTGAGCGCGCCGATCGGTTCGTTCACGGAGCGCGGGGCGCCGGTGCCGTAGTAGGGGACGAGCATGTGCTCCCAGGTGAGGAGCGACTGGTGGCCGGCCGTGGTCATGGTGCGGAACGGTTCGGCGGGGGTGGTGCAGTGCTCGCCGCCGTCGCCCTTGCTGCCGTTGTTCCGCATGACCATGGCCGCCGGGGCGACGAGCCCGTGGTGGTTGCCGGACGCGGTCACGGTGGCGAGGGACTCGGTGACCGGGCGGGCCGTGGAGCCTCCGCCGCGAAGCTCGGCGATGAACGGCAGCCAGGCGAGGCCGGTCTCGTTGCGGGTCGTCATGGTGCGGAGCGGCCCGTGCGCGGTCGCGGCGTCCTTACCGTCGCGGCCTTCGACGGGGACCATGAGCGGCGGCACCATCAGGGCGTCGTTCTCCCGGGTGGTGCGGGCGGGCATCGGCTCGCCGATGCTCACGGCGGCGTCGCGCCAGCTGCCGCCGGCCGGGACGAGCATCGGTACGGGCCGCGCGAACTTCTTCAGCCCGGCCTCGATGCGCCGGAGGGTCTTCTCGGCGAGGGGCTTTGCCCGGTCGCCGATGCGCTGTCCGGGGATGCTCCAGTCGATGGCTGCGGCTGCGGGCAGCGCGTCGGGCTCGACGACCTGGTTCCGGCACCGGGTGTTGGGGCAGCGGTACACGTACTGCTGGCGGTAGCGGCCCATGTCGCGGCTGGGGTCTTTGAACACCTGCATGGCCTGCACGTGCTGGTCGCAGCCGGAGCACCAGGCGCGGGGCCGGAGCCACTTGTCCCAGTCGGGGGTGCGGCCGAGGGACTCGTGCCAGTAGCCGACGTACAGCCGGTCGCGGGACTGCGGGGCGGCGTGGACGGTCCGCGGCTGTGCGTGCATGGAGTTGAGGGCGATGACGCGGGTGCGGTATCCGAGCTTGTGGATCTCGCCGAGCCAGCGTCCCCAGTCGGTCCAGGCGCGGACGTCGGTGACGTTCTCGACGATCCCGGCCTTCACCAGCCCGCCGCGCTCCTGGACCCCCCGCAGGTAGAGAGGGACCTCCTCCATCAGGGCCCGGGACTCTTCCTCCAGGTCGGCGTCCTCATCGGCGTCCTGGGCGGCGAGGAGGTCGAAGAGGCTGCCCTGCATGGCCGAGTCGAAGTCGCGCTTCTTCCCCTTGGCGACGGACCAGTTGGTGCACTCCGGGGAGGCCCAGAAGATGTCGGTGACGGGCCAGTCCCAGACCGGGGCCTTGCGGATGTCGCCGCGGTAGTGGTCGGCGCCGGGGAAGTTGCTGGCGTGGGACTCGATGGCGAGGTTCCAGTGGTTCGCCGCGCGGGTGACGTCCACGCCCGGCACGGCGTGCATGCCCTGGCTGGAACCCCCGGCGCCGCAGAACCAGTCCATGACCGTCAGCTCGGTGTCGTGTCGGTAGGCGCTCACGCGGCGGCCTCCTTGTTCGTGTCGCGGCTGTTGGCCTGGCCGTTCCGGAGCTGGCGGAGGATGCCTTCGACGCTGCCGACGGCGAGGCCGACGCGGTCGGCGATCTCGTGGACGGGAACTCCGCAGGAGTTGAGGTGGTCGATCTCGATGCGCCGGTAGGCGGCCAGCTCTTCGCGGCTCAGCTCGTCGTCGCCGGTGAACGGCCGGGTGGCCGGGTCGTCGATGGTGTCGTCGTCCCAGGCGATGAGCGGCTTCCACCCGGCGGCGACCGCTTGGCGGCTGGTGCGGGCGGCCATGCAGGGCCGGACGCCGTGGTCGGCGGGGCTGGTGGTGGCCAGTTCCTCGGTCATGGCGCGCACGGTGCGGGCGAGCCGGGCGGTGACCGTCTTGCGGTCGCCTCGGCGCACGATCTCCAGGGTGGTGACGGCGACGCCTGCCCGGTGGCGGAGGTGGCTGGCGGGCCAGCCGGCGACGGCGAGGGCTTGGAGGCGGCGCATGGTGCCGGTGGCGTCGACCTTGCCGAGGTCCGGGTAGTCGTCGAGGCGCGGCCGGTAGGCGAGGAGCGCGGCGGCCGTCTCGGGTCGGACGCTCACGGCCGGCGGGTACGGGCCGCTGCCGTACATCAGGTGGTCGAGGCTGGCGATGCTGACGCCGGTGTGCTTGCTGATGGTGGCGATGCCCATGCCGGTGGCCTGGATCGCGGCGACGTGCGCGCGGGCCGGGCCGGCGGGGACGAAGGGCTGCCACTGGCCGTACCCGGCGAGGCGCCGGCGGCGGCGGGCCCAGCGGTTCTTCGCCTCGCGGATCGCGTCGGTGGTCACGCGGCGGCCTCCGTCCGGTACTCCGGGGTGCCGATCCACTGGCGGCAGAGGCTGCGGTGGACGGTGGCGCGGGAGGAGGGGACGACCCCGGCGTGCTCGACGACTCCGGCCGCGGCGGCGGAGGAGAACGCGCCGCCCCAGCGGGCGGGGCTGTCGGGCTCGTCGACGAGTCCTTCGGCGATGAGGTCGGCGGCCTGGAAGGGGCGGCCGCGGCGGGCCATCTCCTCTATGGCGGCGCGGCAGGCGACGGCCCAGTCGGCCGGGGTGTTCTCGACGGCGCGGGCGATGCCGTCGCGCTTCGCGGTCTCGCCGGCGGCCGGGTCGACCGTGCCGGTGATCGGGGTGGGGAACTGGAGCTGGCTCATCGGGTGCCCCCTTCGGGTCCGTACTCGTTCAGCTCGGCGTCGGTCATGAGGCCGTGCGGAATGCGGCCGGTGCGCAGGACGTCGCGGAGGTCGTGGGCGACCATCCGCAGAACGTGAGCCCGTTCGGCCACGCGCTCCTGCGCGGGGGTGAAGGAGGCGAAGAAGTCGGAGGGCAGCCGGTCGGCGTGCTGGCCGGCCATCTCCGCGTACCGGTCGGCGAGGGTCGCAAGAGTGGCGCGGACGGCGGCCTCGGTGGGGTTGGTCTGCTCGGTCATGGCGTGTGGTCTCCTGGTCTCCGGGGCCGCCGCAGGTTCGGGCCGCGGCGGCCCCGGTAGGCGGTGGGTCAGTCGACGAGTTCGGCGTCGATGGGGCCGTCGTCGGCGGGCTCAGGGGCCGCGTGGCGTTCGGCGGGCTGCTCGGGGGCCGGCGCGGGCCGCTGGTCGTGGCGCCAGGCGGTGGAGGTGGGGACCCAGGGCTCCAGGCGCTTGCCGACGGTCTTGAGGACCATCTGCTCTTCCCACTTCACCCACGGCGAGGACGGCTTGTCGGAGCCGCGGGACTCCTTCTTGACCTTGTCGATGTAGGCGCGGTTGATGACGACGACCTTTGAGGTGGTGCCGTCGTGGAACACGCCGTAGGCGTAGGCGCCGACGATGGGTCCGCGGTCGCTGAAGTAGTCCGGCTTGTGGATGGGCCGGTCCATGTCGGGGCTGTACTCGAAGTGGTCGTTGGCGTGGATGACTTCGGCCTTGACGGCCTTGACGGCGCCGGCGCGGTAGATGCGTTCGACGACGCCGCGGTAGCCCTCGATGCCCTGGACCTCGTTGCCGAACGGAACGAGGTAGTAGGCGTCGGTGCCGGGTTCGTGGCCGAGGCGGGCGCACTCCAGGAGGGCGTTCATCAGGGAGCCCGGGTTGCGGGTGGCGACGTCGCGGAGCTTGCTGTCGCGGCGCAGTGCGCCAGAGGCGAGGCGCATCCAGGTCTCGCCCTTGACGTGAGCGGGAAGGACGAGGGTGAAGTCGTCGCGGTACTGGCGGACGAGCCCTTCGGGCCCCTGGTCGCGGGTGGCGAGGGCGTTGCTGATCTGGCTCATCGGGCGGTGTCCTTGCTGGTGTAGGGGCTGAGGCTGTGGGTGCGGCCGTCGCGGACGGTGCGGTAGGCGATGCGCCGGTCGCCGACGACGGCCCGCTTGCCGGTGCCGATGTGGTCGAGGAGGACGCCCTTCGCGGCGGTGAGTTCCTCGGCGGCGGCCTTGGCCTGGCGCTGGGCGGTCTCGTACCGGTCGGCGTCGGCGGTGGGGACCTGGACGTCGATGTCGTCGAGGCCGTCGGGCTGGACGCGGATGGTCTGGTAGGTGGCCTCGGCGCCGTCGATCGGCGGGCGCTGGCCGGCCTGGACGCTGGCGAGGAACTCCTCCGCCGCCTGGCGCAGGGTCTTCGCGTCGCCCTTGTCGTACTCGACGACGTACTCGCGGTAGTCCCAGCCGCCGATGAGGACGGCGAGGTGGGCGGGCGAGGTGAGGCCGAGGGTGTCCTGCTGCCAGAGGATCTGGCACCGGTAGTGGACGGGGATCTCGTCGCTGCCAGCCGGGCCCCAGTCGTCTCCGTAGGGCGACGTCTTGATCTCCAGGATGGAGACGGGCGCGGTCGGGGTGAGGATGTCGTCGGGCGCCGGGTGGAGGAGCCGGTCGGGGGTGGCGCGCTGCCACGTCCGCTCGGCGTGCTGCCAGGTGCCGGTCGGGCAGGGCACGAGGTCGGGGTGGGTGTCGCCGAACTTCGTGGCGACGGCGTCCTCCAGGCGGTTGCCCCACTCGACGGGCGCCGAGCTGACGAACGGCGCCGTCGGGAGCCCGGCCTTCTTGTGCCACAGGGAGAAGCGGGACTGGTACGGGGAGAGGCCGACGATCGCGGCGATCTCCGTGGCGGTGACGGTCAGGCCCGCGCGGGCCGCGTCCCACTCCGGCGTGCCGGGCGTCAGGTGTCCGAGGAGGACACCAGTCGGGGTGCTGATCACGAGGTTCCTTCGAGGTGGGGCGCCGGCGGGGCGGGGGTGTCACCGCCCCGCCGGGCGATCAGGCGGCGTCGGGCCGGGGGATTTCGACGGTGTCGGCGAGGGGGCTGGCGCCGAGGCGACGGACGGGCCCGTGCTCGAACCGGTCGGCGACGGTGGGGCAGGGCTGGGTGTCGGCGATGACATGCTCGGCGCGGACACCGACGGCGAGGCGGTGCTCGAGGTCGGCGATGCGCTCGGCCTGCGCCTCCACCGCCCGCTCGGCCTGGGCGAGTTCACCAGCGGCGACTCGGGCCCGCTCCTCGGCGATGGCCGCCTCACGGAGGGTCGCGCCGAGCTGAGTGCGGAGGTCGACGACCAGGTCGGCCTGGGCGGCGATGGTCGCCGCGTCGGCGTGGCTGGCCTGCTCCAGCTGCGCGAGCGACGGGCGGCGGTGACGGCCACGGGTGGGTATCACTGGTCCTCCTCAAGGCGGGCGAGCATGCGCCAGGCGGCGCGGCGGGCGGGGTCGGTCTCCGTGGCGGCCCGGCGGGCGAACCAGCCGGGGCCGCAGGTGCAGGTGGTCGGGTCGGTGTGGCCGTCGGCGCAGCGGCAGTCGGGCCGGCCGGGGCAGTCGTCGCACGGCTCGACCTCGGCGGCCTGGACGCGGCGCTGCGGGGCGAGCAGCAGGGCCGCGGCGGCCACGCCGATCAGCACGGCGATCACGGCGGGGGCGGTCACTCGTTGTCCACGTAGCTGTGGCCGGGGCACCAGACGTGCTCCTGGTCAGCCCACGAGTGCGGGTCGTGGTAGTCGTCGTGGCCGCACTGCTCGGTGCGCGGAACTTCGGCCAGGCGCCGGGTCAGCTCGGCGACTTCCTGCTCCAGGGCGACGGCGATCCGCCGGGCCCGGTCCCGCTCGTCGGTGAGCTGGGTGATGCGCTCGTCGGGGAACACCGCGTTGAGGGCGTCGCGGATCTCCTGGGCGTCTCGCTTGTCGAGGGTGCGGGAGAGGAGGTTGCGGCTGGACCCGTTGTACTTCGGGCCCGCGAGGCGGTAGCCCCACCCAAGGCCGTCCGCGTCGGCCTGAACGAGGTTGGCTTGGAGTCTCTGCGTCCATCCGTCGAGGTCGATGTCCAACTTGATGTGGGTCGGCTCGTTCATCGGTTCCCCCTGATGGCGGTTCGGCGGACGCGGCAGGCGTCGCAGGTGCAGGTGATCGGGTGGTGGAGGGAGGCGCGGCGCCGGGCGGCGGCCAGCGCCTCGACCTCGGCGGCGTACCGGACCGGGTCCGTGCGCCACAGGACCGATGCCGGCCGGTGCTGGCCCGCCTCGATCGCGGCGAGGGTCCGCTCGAAGACGGTCAGGAACCGCTGGCGCTCGACGGGCCGGTCCAGGCCCGGGGCGTGGAGGACGGCCAGGCCCCGCGCGGTCAGCTGCTCACGCATCGCCGCCCCCACGCAGGTAGTCGAGGTACTCGGCCGGGACCTCGGTGAGGCTGGCGGCGCGCTGGGCGGCGCGGGTGAGGTGGGCGGCGTAGGCGGCGCACAGGTGCGGCGGCCAGCCCGTCTCCGGGCCCATCGCCTCGCGCCACTCCAGGTCCACCGCCGCGACCACGGCCTGCACCACGTCCTCGCTGCGGGTCTTGATCAGGCAGACGGTCATGCCGCACCGCCCTGGATCGGGGCGCGCATCGCGGCGGCCCGCAGCTCCGTCGCCCACGAGGTGGCGGCCTCCGCGAACCGCTCCGCGACCTCCGCCTTCTCGGCCGGGGTGAGGTCACTGTCGATCTGGAAGCTGACCGATCCCGGGGTGTAGGCGCCGTCCGGCTCGACCATCAGCGCTGCGTTCACCGCGGTGAAGGCGCGGTACTCGGTGCGGCCGTCGATGAAGTACGTGTGGCTGTAGCCGGTGCTCATGCGGTCCTCCGCGAGTGGGTGAGGGCCGCGCGGTAGCGGGCGGACTGCCAGGCAGACCGGTAGCGGTCCCGCTCGGCGAGCGCGCCGGTGTGCAGGCGGCGGAGACGCTCGATCTCGCTGGTCCACGCCTCGCGCAGGCCGTCCGTCGCGCGCTGGATCTCGGCGTCCGCCTCATCGCGGGTCGGGCGCGCGGCCAGCTCGGCGCGGAGACGATCGACCTCGGCGAGCAGGGTCGGGATGTCGGTGCGGGCGGCGGTGATGAAGGCGGCGTCAGCAGCCATCTGCTCGGACGCAAGCTCCTCGTCGTCCTCCTCATGTGCCGGGTCGTCCCAGTAGCTCTCGTCCTCCAGCCGCGCCACCTGCTGGCGGCAGGTGTAGGAACCGCGGCCGGTCATCTCCAGGTCGGCGGCCACGTCGGCGTAGTTGTCGCCGTCGTAGAAGCCCCACGGACCAGCGGTCGCGGCCTCGGCGCGGGCGGCGATCTCCGCCAGGCGCTCGGCGCTCAAGGGCTCGAGCCCCAGAGGGGTGGTCGGGTCGGGCATGATGGGGAGCACGTGGCTCCCTCCTCTCTCTGGTGGTGAGGGGTGCTGCGAGGCCCCTGCTGCCGGTGTGTGAGAGCCCGGCGCGGGGGCCGGCCGCGTTCTAGGCGGCGATGGGGGCGACGGCGGTCCGCTCGTTCTCGCGGCGGATGTCGTCGGCGGTGAAGGAGATTCGGCCACCGTCGTTGTGGTGATGGATTTCGCGCCGACTGCACTTGCGGCGGAGGACGGCGACGCTCTTGTAGGGAAGAAGGCGCCGCTCGACGACCTCTTCCGGGGTCCAGCGGTACAGCTCGGCCTCGAACTCAGCTCGGGTCTTCGGCCGGGTGCGGGTGGGGCGGAGGGGAGTGGCCGTTCTGGTCACTGGGGGTCTCCTCGTGGGTGATGGCAGCTATGGGGACTGCCAGGACGTCGGCGACCTTCCGGACCTGGTCGTCGGCCGGCTGGCGAATGAGGCCTCTCTCCATGCGGGAGAGGTAGCCGCGGTTCAAGCCGGTCTGCTGCTGAAGTCCGCGCAGGCCCAGATTCTGGGCCTTGCGGATGGCCCGTATGGCCGGTCCGTTCGGTCTCACGCTCAGAATCTAAGGGCACTTTGATGGCAACGTCAAGCACTCTGAGGGTTGCGACCCTCAGTTTCTGCGCACGGCGCAGGCGCGGGGCTGAGACGTCGCGGCATATGCGGTGCAGATGTTGCAACCCGCAGCCTCAGAAGTTGGCGCATACCCGCAGGTGAAAGCGCAGGATCTGGGCTCCCGGGTTGCACGTCGATGAGGCATGATGAGGTTTCATGGATCGCGACTGGGTACGCCTCGGCCGAGCGCTGGCCGAGGGCCGCAAGGAAGCAGGGCTCACGCAGGCCGAGGCGGCATCCCGCCTCGACACCAGCGTGTCGACGGTGCAAGCCATCGAGCGGGGTGGCACCTGGGCCAAGCCGACGCCGACGATCCGCGCCTACGCCCGCCTCCTCGCCTGGACAGACGACTCCGTTGAGCGGGTTCTCGCCGGCGGCGCTCCCTCCCGAGTCGTCGAGGCGAGTGCCGAGCTGTCGGCCGCGGGCGCCGAGCCGGGCGCGCCTGTCCCGGATGGGCTACCCCTGCGCGTCGCCGCGGAGCTGGCGGCCGGCCCGCTACTCGACACGATGGTGATCCCCCTCCCTGGCGGCGGGCAGGCCGTCGTCGTGGCCCGCGGCAAGGAGGGCGGTTCACCCGAGGAGATTCAGGCGGCGCTGGAGGCATGGCGACGGGCGCAGCCCCAGCTCCAGGAGATCGAAGTGAGCGGCGAGGAGCCGCCCGAGTCGGCCGCGTAGGTCTGGACGCAGCGGAGCGGCCCGCCCTGGATGGGGGCGGGCCGCTTCGTCGTGGGGGGGTGTATGGGGTGACCTGCGGGTTCATGCGCTCGCCGTAGGAGATCCTTAGGAGACGGCGCCGCGTACCGAGGGTGCTGCCAGAGTGTCGTGAGAGTGCTGCCAGAGTGCGGGAACGACGAATCCCCAGGCCGGATCTGCTCCGACCTGGGGATTCGTTGGAAGCCGCCTGGCCTCCTGGTGGGCGCGGACGGTTTCGAACCGCCGACATCTGCCTTGTAAGAACTGTTGTAATCTCGCTCTGACCTGGCGAGTCTTCGCTACTCCGCCAGTTTCAGGAGAGCTTTGGGAGATCAACTCCGGGGCCAGATCTCGGACCACCCAAGCGACCGCATGGCGTCCTGAAAGATTCCCTCCAGCCCGTCCAGTCTCTCACGACGCATCTCCGGAGTCGGGTGCTGATACACCGCCTTGATCCCGGGCCGCTTATGTCCAGCCTGCTCGAAGGCGAGCGACGGCTTCACCCCGATCTGCTCCTGGTACGTGTCATGCGTGTGACGTAGCGCTCGCATCGTGAGCCCTCGCATGATCGGCGGCACGGCATCCCGGGCCGCCCGCCCCCTCGTGCGCGTGACTGCCTTCCGCCCGTCGGCATGCCGGCGCATCACCTGCCGGGAGAAGTTGCCTCGCCGCCAGTGCTCACCGCTCCGCGTCATGAACAGAAAGTCCAGACGACAGTTCTCGGCGTAGGGCGTCAGCAGGTTCGACAGGAACGGCGGCAGGTCGATGGTGCGCTTCGACTCGCGCGTCTTCACCGGCTCCAGGGCGACCACCATCCCGAGCTTCTCCCCTCCGGGCCCTCGCCTGCGGTACTCGGCCACCTCCTGCCGGACGGCCAGTGCGGGGCAGGTGAAGTCGCGCTCCAGCCGCTGCGTCAGCGATGCCGCGCTGACAGCCAGACTCTCCCCCCAGCGGAGGCCGGTGAACGCCACAGTGAGGATGTGCATGCCGTCCAGAGGTCCCGCCGCGCGAGCCATCTGGAGGACCACCTCCGGCGGCGCCCAGAGCTTGTCCTGTTCCCGCTCGGCCTGCCGCTCCTTCGCCTCGGCCGTTCGGCTGCGGCGGCGCCCATGCAGCGGGTTCGCCGGGATGAGCTTCTTGTCGACCGCTCCGGTGAGGATACTCGACATGATCGACAGGCACTGTGTGGCGATGGTGTCCTCGCACTTCAGGCCGTTCGCCCACTGCTCGGCATCGAACCACGTGATCGCCTGGAGCGGAGTGTGCTCCCACCGCGGGAGGATGTGGGCCTCAAGGCGGTCCCAGCGCGTTGAAGCAGTGTTCCCCCGTGGGGCCTTGGCGGCCATCCACTCGCGTGCCCACTGGCCGAACGGGGTCCGGAGCAGCTCGGGGTCCGTCCAGACACCTGAGCGGATAGCTGCCTCTTGCGCTTCACCCCACTCCTCGGCCGTCTTCTTGGTCGGGAAGCCAGGCTCGCTCCCCCAGGTGCCGTCCGGCTTCTTGTACCGGCAGCGCCACGTGAACTGCTTGGTGGGCTTGCCGTTCCTGACCTTGTAGACCTTCTCCGCGTAGGCCATGCCGCTCCCTTCCTCAGCTTGCGAGGCGGAGCGGGCACGGCCCGGCGGTGGCGAGCGTTTCGCAGCCGACGGCCACGAGGGCCTGGTCGACGACGGTCCGGCCCACGGCGGTGAGTGTGCCGCGGCGGGCCAGGGTGCTGTCCGCGTACACCCGCGTGTGCACGGATTGCCGGTCTACCCAGGTGAGGACGCCGTCCGGCAGTGCCGTGGCGAGGTGTACGTGTACGCACATGATCTGCTCTCCCCGTTGAGATGCTGTGGTGCAGCTGGCGCTCAGCCCCAGCCGAGGTCTCCGTTCGGCCGGGCGGTGGGGGATGACGACGGGGTGGGGGTGGCGCCGGAGCCGGGGCTGCCCCAGCCGAGGTCGTCGGCGGAGGCGGGGGTGGGAGCCGGCGTCTCGTCGGCGGAGGCCGGGATGGCGGGGATGGCGAGCGCGGCGGCCAG
>Ga0265296_1001471_pt1 | contig 27019 bp, 25 predicted proteins | sample MunlanPumphouse1_FD_189073 | JGI IMG/M metagenome (GOLD analysis project Ga0265296, IMG submission 189073) | Groundwater microbial communities from a municipal landfill in Southern Ontario, Canada - Pumphouse #1 | ecosystem: Environmental > Aquatic > Deep subsurface > Groundwater | place... | reverse complement strand
CGCTCCAGATCTCGGCTGCTGCGGTATACCACTTCGACGGCCATTCACCACCTCACATGCCTTCACGATAGTTGTCTATTGCGACTACTGTATTTATATACAGCTAAAAGGATAAGCCAATCCAGGGGGTTTGGGTAGCAGCTTTTTAATGTAGTCGGGAAATGGGGCTTTGCTACAAAGGAAAATTTCTGACAACTTGCCGGGGTTGCGCTGGATTTGTCCGGTGGCTTACCTTCCTCGGGCGCTGTGTATGCAGCGATTGGGCTTGTCGGCCCGGTAGAAGATAGCGCAACAACCCCCAACAAGAACGCTGGTGTTTTTACGCCTGCTTTCCTGTGTCGAGGCGGGGTGCTGGGTTTCTTCTTACCGGTCCGTCACCCAATCTGCTTGGCGGCAGACGGTGCTGGATATCCATTCGATCAAGAAGAGATACGCCATGCCCACCCCCCCAGACTCACTTCATCGCTTTGAGCACGACAGTCAAAACAGCAACGACTAGACTCCTTCTTCATCAACAATGGAGGCTTTTATGGACACTTCCTTTTCTTCTGCTACCCCCGCAGAGACTGAAGAGCAGGCCGACAGCTATGACCGGTGGTTTCGCGCCAAGGTGCAAGCCGCTCTTGATGACCCAAGGCCAGGTATTCCTCATGATGAGGTGATGGCTGAGATGCGCGCCCTGATCGCATCCAAACGCAAGAAAGGCGATGCTGATTGAGTGGGCGCCCGCAGCGCGGGAGCAACTCCAGCAAATTATTAGTTACATCAGCGACCGCAATTTAGTCGCAGCACTTGAGCTAAACCAGGCAATAGAAGCCTCTGTACTGGCTCTGTCCCGTAGGCCCCATCTTTACCGACCCGGACGTGTTATCGGCACGCGGGAGATGGTGGTTCATCCAAATTATCTGGTTGTTTATCAAGTGACGGACTACATCCGGGTACTCTCGGTCTTGCATGCGCGCCAACGGTATCCCTGATAAACCGGCCTCTCGGATGCTCAGAGTTAATGTGTTTTTCTGTATGCGTGTCTCCTGTCATTCCACCATCATCTCATTCTGCAATCTCTGGCCTTCTTTCTGCATGCAGAGAAATCGTCATGCCAAACGGGCATTATCCCCCGGGCCAAAGCATGGCTTAGGCAATGGCATACAGTTGGCTATTTTTTAAACAGTGGTGGTGAGTAATGACAGAAATGAAGTGGGCCGACAAAGTGCGCAAAAGCTTGCACGCAAACGCAGATTCCCTGGGCAATCTGGCGGTGGAGGCGTTTCACTACCTGGCGCTGTTTGGCATCGGTGCAATCACCGCCTATGCGGCTGTGCTGACCTTTATCGACATGTTGCAAAAAGGTGGCATCAGCGTTGATGACATCCTGTTGCTGTTTATCTACCTGGAGTTGGGCGCCATGGTGGGGATCTATTTCAAGACCAACCACATGCCCATCCGCTTCCTGCTCTACGTGGCAATCACCGCATTGACCCGCCTGCTGATCGGCGACGTGTCTCACCACAATGCCCCGGACCTGGGCATCATTTACCTGTGCGGTGGGATTCTGCTGTTGGCGTTTGCCATCCTGGTGGTGCGTTTTGCGTCGTCGCGTTACCCATCGGTCAAGGAAAAGTCCGAGTCCTGAGTCAGAGCCCGGCCGTGATCGGCGGCCGGTTGCTCGGCGGGCGCTGCAGCAGTTTGTGACTGTCGCCGTCGGTCATCACCGCCAGGATCTCCATGGCGCTGTGCCCCTGTTCAATGGCAATGCCGAATTGCACGCTTTGCACCAGGCGTTTTAGGCGTTGTGGGTCGTTGCGCTGTTCGGCGCTGATCATGCGTTTGGCAACCACGCCGCTGTCGTCGGAGAGGGTCAGCATGATGCTGCCGTCCAGGCGCTGGATGCTCAGGTTGACCCGGTACTTTGGGGTGAACGTGTCGGTGATCAGCTGAAAAGGATTGTCCATGGTGCGTTACCGCCTGATAAGAACATGCACTGATTGACGACCGGTATCGGGATTGGTTCGTGTTGCCTGACCACCGGTCACAAGCTCCGTTTTCCTTCAGTGGGTGTACAGCAAGGGGCGTGCCGTACAGGCATCTTTCTGACGACGAGCTGCCCCTGTGGGAGCGGGCTTGCCCGCGATTGCGGTGGATCAGCCAACCATTTAGTGACTGACATACCGCCATCGCGGGCAAACCCGCTCCTACAGGGTGATCTGTTTCAGGGCACCAGCGAGAAAATGACCGCAGACAGCGCAATCAACCCCAGCAGCACCACAAATACATTCGATACCTGACCCGAATACTGGCGCAGCGATGGCACGCGGCGGATGGCGTACATCGGCATCAGGAACAGCAAGCATGCGATGATCGGCCCGCCCATGGTTTCGATCATGCCCAGGATGCTTGAGTTGAAGGTGGCGACGGCCCAGCAACTGAGGATCATGAACACGGCGGTGCAACGTTCCAGCCAGCGCGCCGACAGGGTGCGGTTGCGCTCGCGCAGGGATTTGACGATCAGGCCCTGGAAGCCTTCGCTGGCGCCGATGTAGTGGCCGAGGAAGGATTTGGTGATGGCCACCAGCGCGATCAAAGGCGCAGCGTAGGCGATCACCGGGGTCTGGAAGTGGTTGGCCAGGTAGGACAGGATCGAGATGTTCTGTGCCTTGGCGGCCGCGAGGTCGGCGGGTGACAGTGCCAGTACGCAACTGAAGCAGAAGAACATCACGGTGAGCACCATCATGCCGTGGGCCATGGCCAGGATGCCGCTGCTCTTGCGTTCGGCTTGGGCGCCGTACACGCGTTTCTGGTCCACCGCGAAGGCCGAGATGATCGGCGAATGGTTAAACGAAAACACCATCACCGGAATCGCCAGCCACAGGGTCTTGAAGAATGCCGGCAGGGGCATGCCCTCGCTGGCCGAGGCGAAGAACGCACCGTTCCAGTTGGGGATCAGGCTCAGCGCCAGCAACAGCAAGGCGGCGACAAACGGGTAGACCAGCACGCTCATGGCCTTGACGATCACGCCCTGGCCGCAACGCACAATGGCCATCAGGCCGAGGATCAGTACCAGGGACAGGATCGCCCGTGGGGGCGGGGTCATGTGCAGTTGGTGTTCCATGAAACTGCCGAGGGTGTTTGTCAGCGCGACGCTGTACACCAGCAGGATCGGGAAGATGGCGAAAAAGTACAGCAGGGTGATCAGCTTGCCGGCGCCAACGCCGAAATGTTCTTCCACGACGTCCGTAATGTCGCCGGATTTGCCCGACAGCACAAAGCGCGTCAGCCCACGGTGGGCGAAGAAGGTCATGGGGAAGGCCAGCAGCGCCAGGATGATCAATGGCCAGAAGCCACCGACCCCGGCGTTGATCGGCAGGAACAGGGTGCCGGCACCGATGGCGGTGCCGTAGAGGCCGAGCATCCAGGTGGTGTCGTGCTTGCTCCAGCCGGTGGTTACGGTTTGCGTGACAGAAGCGGGATTTTCGGCAGCAGGTGTACGTACATCGGTCATCGTTATTGCCTCGTTATTATTTTTGCGCGGGCTCACGTATGGGGCGGGTAGTCGTGCTCCTCAGCACTCCACCCAGCTGACAGCCAGGCCGCCCCGTGAAGTTTCTTTGTATTTGTCATGCATGTCGGCGCCGGTATCGCGCATGGTGCGGATCACCCGGTCGAGGGAGATAAAGTGCTTGCCGTCGCCGCGCAGGGCCATCTGCGTGGCGTTGATGGCTTTGACGGCGGCGATGGCATTGCGCTCGATACAGGGCACCTGGACCAGGCCACCGACTGGATCGCAGGTCAGGCCGAGGTTGTGCTCCAGGCCGATTTCGGCGGCGTTTTCCAGTTGCTCGGGGGTGGCGCCGAGAATGTCCGCCAGACCAGCGGCGGCCATGGCGCAGGCCGAGCCGACTTCGCCCTGGCAGCCGACTTCGGCGCCGGAGATCGAGGCGTTTTTCTTGCACAGGATGCCGACGGCGGCGGCAGCCAGAAAGAAATTGACCACATCATCATCAGACGCGTCGGCGTTGAATTTCATGTAGTAGTGCAGCACTGCCGGAATGATCCCGGCCGCGCCATTGGTCGGCGCGGTGACCATGCGCCCACCGGCGGCGTTTTCTTCGTTGACGGCGAGGGCGAACAGGTTGACCCATTCCATGGCCGACAACGTTGAAGTGATCACATTCGGTTTGCCTATTTCCAGCAGGCTACGGTGCAGCTTGGCGGCGCGGCGCGGTACATCCAGGCCGCCGGGCAAGATGCCCTCATCGCGCAGGCCCTGCTCGACGCACTCGCGCATCACCGACCAGATATGCAGCAGGCCGCTACGGATGTCTTCGTCACTGCGCCAGGCGCGCTCGTTGGCCATCATCAATTCGGAAACCCGCAGGCCGTGCTTGTTGCACAGGGCCAGCAGTTCGACGGCGCTGGAAAAGTCGTAGGGCAGTTCTACATCGCTGGTGGGAGCAATACCCGACTCGGCTTCCGCGGCCTCGATGATGAAACCACCGCCCACCGAGTAGTAGGTCTGTTCGCTCAACAGGCCGTCTGTCCCGTAGGCATGCAGGGACATGGCGTTGGGGTGGTAGGGCAGGCTTTCCTCCAGCAGCAGGAGGTCGTGCTGCCAGTTGAAGGAGATTTCTTGGGTACCGGCAAGCAACAATCGGCCTGATTCGCGCAACTGCTGGATACGCGGCCCGATCGAGGTAGGGTCAACCCGATCCGGCCATTCGCCCATCAGCCCCATCACGCAGGCGCGGTCGGTGGCATGGCCCACGCCGGTGGCGGACAGAGAACCGTACAGGCGCACTTCCACGCGCTGGGTTTGCTCCAGCACTTGTTGGTCTGTGAGGGATTGGGCGAAGGTGGCCGCCGCCCGCATGGGGCCAACGGTATGGGAGCTGGACGGGCCGATGCCCACCTTGAATAGATCAAAAACGCTGATAGCCATGCTAAAGCCTTACAAGCTATGGAGTAGGAAATCGCTGCCATTGTTTGTAGGACAAGCGGAAGTGGCGCGATACTGCCCCTCTAGAACGGCACTGACCAACGAATTATCCTAAGACACCCTTTAGCAGGACTAAACTCTATGGCCCGCCCCCTGCATGCCCAGACGTATGTCTGGTTGCACGTATTTGCCTGTGCCGCACGGCATCTGTCCTTTACCCGTTGCGCCGAAGAACTGCACATCACACCCGGTGCGGTCAGCCAGCAGATTCGCCAATTGGAAGAGCGCCTGGGCTTTCGCCTGTTTCATCGCCGGGCGCGCGGCGTGGAGTTGAGTGCCGAAGGGCAGCGGCTGGCGATCACGGTGAGCGAGGCCTACGGCAGTATCGATGCCGAGTTGCAGCGCCTGGATGCGGGGATGATCAGCGGCACCTTGCGCCTGCGCTCCATTCCGTCATTCCTCGGCAAGTGGTTGACGCCGCGCCTGCCGCGTTTGCAGCAGCGTTTTCCGGATATCCAGCTGCGATTGGTGGCCGAAGACAGCAGCATCGCCTTGCACGAAGGCGACTTCGATCTGGCCATCGACCTTAACGACGGCAGTTATCCGGGTTTGTTATCCACAGCCTTGCTGGATGAGCAGATATTCCCGGTGTGCGCGCCGAGCCTGTTGCGCGGTCGGCCACCGCTGCACGGCCCGGCCGACCTGGCCCATTTCCCGTTACTGCACGACATCACCGCTTGGCGTGGGAGTTATGAGTATGCGGAGTGGGAGTTTTACCTGAATGCTATCGGCTATCACGACGCGGACGTGCGGCGCGGCCACACCTTCAACCGTAACCACCTGACCATCGAGGCCGCCATTGCCGGCATGGGTGTGGCGATTGCCCGGCGCACCCTGCTCAATGATGAATTGGAGCGTGGCACCCTGATCGTGCCGTTCGGGCTCGCGGTTGCGAATCACAAACGCTACGTGCTGCTGTATGCGCCAGGCGCGCTGAACCATCCCGGCGTACGTGCGGTGCATGACTGGCTGGTGGAGGAGGCGGAGATTTTTCGCGGATTGCACCCCTTGGGAGAGGGTCAATTGTGAGGATTTACGCAGGTGAGCAGGTGTACCCAACTCCCGACCATAACAGCGCTTTGGGCGGTTGTCAGACTTAATTTGTAATGTAGGATTTATCTTTGCGTAGGGGTTGAATTGTTCTCTCAGGTGCTCAATTGTGTAATCAAGAGGTCATGGTTTCACCGCATCGGTGTTGCAGTTGTGATCTCTGGCGAGCTAGCTGAAATAAGGGAAACACTATGCAAATCCTAGTCAACAGCGATAACCATATTGAAAGCAGCATCCGACTGGAGGAGTGGGTACGTACTACCATTGAGAGCACGCTCGAACGTTATGAAGAAGACTTGACCCGCATCGAAGTCTTTTTGAAGGATGAGAACGGCGACAAGCCGGGCCCCCACGATTTAAGTTGCCGCCTGGAAGCGCGGCCAAAGGGTCATCAACCGATTTCGGTTATCCATAAAGCCGACACCCTGGAACAAGCGATCGACGGGGCGGCCACCAAACTGGATAACGCGCTGGAACATCTGTTCGGCAGGCTGCAAGGCAAGCCGCGTGCAGAGAAAAGCACGCCAAACAACCAAGTCGATGAAGCCGGGCTTGAAGAGGAATTCCTGGAAAACGAACAGGCTGCGCTTAACAGCTGATTGCTGACTGTTTTTCAACCCATACAAAACGGGCCTGCAGATGCAGGCCCGTTTTTTTGTGTCTGATGAACGCTTCACTGTGGGAGCGAGCTTGCTCGCGAAGGGCGTAAAGGATAACGCGCAGATCCTGCGGGCACGCGGTGTTCTTAAGCTTTTCGCGAGCAAGCTCGCTCCTACAGTAAGCCGGTAGTCCGGCCGTCAGAATGCGACCGAGGTCTGTACGTACACCGTGCGCGGTTCGCCCACGTATTTGCCCTTGTTGTTGTCGTCAAACGAGCGGGTGTAGTACTGGGTGTTGAAGATGTTCTTCACCCCCACCGCCACATTCAAGTCCGACAATTGCGGGCCGAAGTCATAGGCCGCGCGGCTGCTGAACAGCATGTAGCCAGGAATGCGCCCGGTGCTGCCGTCCACGCTTTCAGCCCGGGTGTTGGCGTTGTCGGCGAATTGGCTGCTCTGGTAGGTGCTGTCCAGGTTCAACTTCCATGCACCTTCGGTGTAGCCCACGCCCAGGGTGCCTTTGTGCTTGGACGAAAACGGCACGCGGTTGCCTTTGTTCGGGCCGTCTTCACGGATGGTTGCATCGACGTAGGCGTAGCTGGCGTACACATCAAAACCGGCCAGCGCCGGGCTCAAGCCATCGAGAGCATAATTGAGGCTGGACTCGATGCCCTGGTGCCGGGTTTCGCCCCGGGCGATCACCGAGTCGTTGGTCTGGTTGCTTTCATACTGGTTGTCGAAGTTGATCAGGAACGCACCGATTTCCGCGCGCAGCGCGCCGTTGTCGTAGCGGGTGCCGACTTCCCAGGTGCGGGCCTTTTCCGGCTTGACCGCGCCGCTGCTCACACGGTTGGGCATCTGGCTGTACTGCACGCTGCCGAAGGAGCCTTCGGTGTTGGCGTACAGGTTCCAGTCGTCGGTCAGGTGATAGAGCACGTTCAACGCCGGCAAGGCGGTGTTGTAGTCGCCCTTGTATTTGACGTTGGTCAGGTTGTTGGTCTGTTGCGACTTGATCATCTCGTAGCGGATGCCAGGGGTTATGGTCCACTTGCCGATATCGATCCGGTCGTCGATAAAGAATGCATTGGCTTCGGTGCCACCCCGGGTGTCGCGGTCGTTGCGGCTGTCGGTGTTGGGCAGTTGCTGGTTGGCCGCAATCGGCGTGCGGTAGCGCAATTCATGCCCGGCTTCGTTGATGTAGCGGTAGCCCACACCGACTTCGTGGCTGGTCGGGCCGAGGTCGAAGCCTTGGGCCAGGCGCGTTTCCAGGCCGCGTACCCAATACTCGCGCGGTGACAGCGAAAGGAAGCTGCCCTGGTCCAGATAACCGCTGCGCAGGGTCTTGGTAAAGAAGCTGTTGACGGTGAATTCCCGGCGATCTTCCTGGTAGCGGTAGCCGACGTTAAACATCGTACGGCGGCCCCAGAATTTGTCGTAGGGGCGGGTGGACTGATACGGGTCGGCCTTGTAGGCCGCAGTGCTCAAGCCACCGGGCATATCGGCCTGACCTTCGTAGTACTGGGCCATGGCATTGAAGCTGTTGGCTTCGTCCAGTTGGTAGTTGCCCTTGAGGATCAGGTCGTCGATTTGTGTGTCGCTGTGTTCGCGCCAGTCACCGCCGCGGGTGCCGGAATACAGGATCGCGCCGCCCAGGCCGTTGTCGGCAGTGCCACCCGCCAGCAGATTGCCGGTGGTCTTGAAGCCATCATGGCTGGAGGATGGGCTGGTCTCGGTCTGCAGGCCACCCTTGACCGTCGGTGCATCCGGAATCGCCCGGGTCACGAAGTTGACTACGCCGCCGACGTTTTGCGGCCCGTAACGCACGGCGCCACCGCCGCGCACCACGTCTACTGCATCCATGTTGCCCATGCTGACCGGCGCGAACGACAGTTGCGGTTGGCCATACGGGGCGAAGGGCACCGGAATCCCGTCCATCAATACCGTCGAGCGTGACGCCAGGCGCGGATTGAGCCCGCGAATACCGAAGTTCAGCGCCATGTCGTGGCTGCCGGTGCCGTTGTTTTCTGGAGCGTTGACCCCGGGAATGCGGTTGAGCACGTCCCTGGCCTGGGTTGCGCCCTGGCGCTCGAACTCTTCGCGACGGATCACATCACGGGCGCCGGGGTGTTCGAAGACGTTGGTTTGCGCGGCATCGCCCAGCCAGTCGCCCACGACATTGGACGTGCCCAGCTCCAGGGTGGCCGGTGCGTTCAGCGGTTGCAGGCTGTAGGCGTTGTTACCTTCGGCGCGGGCTTGCAGGCCGGTGCCCTTGAGCAATGCGTTCAAACCTTGCTCGGTGGTGTAGTTGCCTGTCAGGCCCTGGCTTTGTACGCCGGCGGTCACTTCGGAGCCAAAGGAAATCAGCACGCCGGCTTCACGGCCAAACTGATTCAGCGCAGCCTCCAGGGACGTCGGGGCGATCTGATAAGGCTTGGCCTCGGCCGCCATGGCGTAGGGCAGGGCGCTGAAACTGAGGCTCGCGCCCAGCAGCAAGTGGCGCAGCGTGCGGGTAAGTGGCGTCAGGCGAGTCGGTTGCTGGGGCATAAAGAACGTTCCTCAGAGGTGGGAAACTGGGTGGCTTTCCCTCTCTGTCACGCGAGGTACGGAAAACGGCTCACGGTTGCCGAAAATAATTTAAACGCGGGCTTCGACGCTGACCCAGTAACGGGTAAAACGTCGCACTTTGACCGGCAGGCTGATTTGCAGCAGGTCGAGGATGCGTTCGCTGTCGTCCAACGGGTAGCTGCCGGAGATCAGCAAGTTCGCCACCTGTGGATCGCACTGCAATTGGCCGCGGCGATATCGGCTCAGTTCCTCGAGGAAATCTGCCAGGCGCATGTGCGACGCCACCAGCATGCCGTCGGCCCATGCACCCGTATTGGCATCGGTGGGGCGCGGCATATCCCAGCCTTTGCGGGTGAGGTTGGCCAGGTGGGATTTTTCCAGGGTCAGGGGCAGGCCGTTGTAGGACTTGGGTGACATTTGTACCTGGCCGTCCAGCACCGCGACCTGGGTGTGATCGTTGAACTGGCGCACATTCACCTGCGCCGCCTGGGTGGTGACGATGCCCTGGCTGGTGATGATCTGCAGTGGGGTGTTGGCGCGCAGCAATATCTCGCCTTCGAGCAGGCGGATCAGCCGTTGTGGGCCATCGAATTGCACATCCACCGCACTCGCGGTATTGAGTTGCAGTTGGCTGCCATCGGCCAGCTGTACCTTGCGCCGCTGGCCGAGGGGGCTGCGGTAGTCGGCGGTCAATGGCGGGATCAAGTGCTGCTGGCGCAAGCCCCAGGTCGCTGCCGAACCGGCGCCCAGAATCAGCAACAGCTTCAGGGCCTGGCGCCGGCTACTCGATTGCGGTGCGTTCAACGCCGCATGGGCCAGGGGCGAGGGCATCCCGCGCAAGCGCTGGTTGACCCGCTGTATATGCTCCCACGCCCGTTGATGTTCGCTGTGGGCATCCAGCCAATGCTGCCAGTTTGCCTGTTGGCGCGGGTTGAGCGGGCCTTGCTGCATTTGCATCAGCCACTGCACCGCCTGCTCGGCGACTTGGGTCGAGAAGTTCGCGGTGGGGTTCATAGGGCGAAATAGCAGCGCATGGCGGCTTTATTCAGATGACGTTTGACGGTGGCGATGGAGATCCCCAGTTCGGCAGCGATTTGCCCGTAGGTCAGGCCATCGAGTTGGGCCAGCAGGAAAGCGCGCTTGACCAGCACTGGCAAACCGTCGAGCAACTGGTCCAGCTCCATCAGGGTTTGCAGGATGATCGCCCGCTCTTCTTCCGACGGCGCGGCGAACTCGGGCATTTGCGCCAGGGCATCGAGGTAGGCGCGTTCCAGGTCCTGGCGGCGGTAGTGGTTGAACAGCACGCGCTTGGCGATGGTGGTGAGGAAGGCGCGGGGCTCGATCAGCGTCGGTGTCTCGCGGGCGGTCAACACCCGGATAAACGTATCCTGGGCCAGGTCTGCGGCACTTTGCGGGCAGCCGAGCTTGCGTCGCAACCAGCCGGTCAGCCAGTGGTGATGGTCGTGATACAGGACTTCGACGGTATTGGACGGCCGCAACGCGAACACTCCGGCAGCATCTGCATGCTTTAGGTAACGAGAATTGTTCGCATTGTAGGCGGCGAGATGGCATTCAGCAATCGGCAGAAGACCGATAGCCGCTTTTATAGCCGCCAGTCACCTGTGGGAGCTGGCTTGCCTGCGATAGCGCTGTGTCAGTCACCTATGCGTTAACTGACCCACCGCTATCGCAGGCAAGCCAGCTCCCACATTTGTTTTGTGGCGTGTCCAAAACTCTCTGTCTTGCCGAGATCCCCTGTATGTCGACTGCCCCACCGCCATCGCAGCCAAAGTACATTTGATGTTCGTCGTTCTCTTTTGCTTATGAGAATATTTATCATTAAACTCCCGCCCCTGATAAACCAGGCGCCACAGGCATGAAAAGCAAAGCCTCACTTCCTCTTTCCTATCGCCTCGGTGTGACGTCGCGCCTGCTGGCGGCTGTCGTCGGCGGCTATGTGTTGGCATCCCTGGCCAGCGTGTGCCTGAGCTTCTGGCTGCCACTCTCGCGCGCCGATGCGGTGGTCAGTGGCATGCTCAGTTCCTTTGTGTTCTACCTGCTGGCGGTGATCTGGTGCTTTGCCTGCCGCAGTGCGGCCCGCGCCTGGTTTGGCGTGCTGGTGCCGTGCGCGATACTGGCCACCCTGGCTGGCCTGGCCTATTGGATGGGGCGCCCATGAAAGAGGGTTTCCGTCAGGCAATGGCCTGGTTGCACACCTGGGCCGGGTTGATTTTCGGCTGGTTGCTGTTCGCGATTTTCCTCACCGGCACCCTGTCTTACTTCAAGGGCGAAATCACCCACTGGATGCAGCCGGAAGTACCCGCCCATGCCGTGGACGATGCGCGCAGCGTGGCCGTGGCGCAACGCTACCTGGAACAGCACGCACCCACGGCGGCCCGTTGGTTTATCGGCTTGCCCGATAGCCGCGACCCCGGTTTATCGGTGATGTGGCAAGACAAGATCGACCCTGGCCGGCGTGGCAATTTCATCGAGAAAATGCTCGACCCGGTCTCCGGCGAACAGCTCCAGGCCCGGGAAACCATGGGCGGCGAGTTCTTCTACCGGTTCCACTTCCAGTTGCAGATGCCCCATCCGTGGGGTCGCTGGTTGTCGACTATCGCCGCGATGGTGATGTTTGTGGCGCTGATCACCGGGATCATCACCCACAAGAAAATCTTCAAGGACTTCTTCACCTTCCGTCCGCGCAAGGGCCAGCGCTCCTGGCTCGATGGGCACAATGCGGTCGGCGTGCTGGTGTTGCCGTTCCACCTGATGATCACCTACAGCAGCCTGGTGATTTTCATGACCATGGTCATGCCCGCCAGCATCATCGCGTCCTATGACGGCGACACCCGCGCCTTCTTCAATGAATTGTTCCCCGCCACCGACAACGCGCCGGCCCTCGGCCAGCCGGGCAAACTGCTGCCGTTGGCGCCGCTGGTGGAACAGGCGCGGGCGCAGTGGGACGGTGGTCATGTGGGGCGGCTGGCGGTGAACAACCCTGGCGATGTGAATGCCTCGGTCAATGTCTCCCGCGCCGGCTCTGACCGGGTGGTGCATGATTTCGGCAGCACCGTGTCGTTTAATGGCAACACTGGCCAGCTGCTACGGGTCAGTGCCGAGCAGTCGCTGCCGATGGCGATTGGGGGCAGCTTCTATGGCCTGCACATGGGGCATTTCGCCGGCCCGCTGCTGCGGTGGCTGTACTTCATCTGCGGCCTGGCGGGCACGGCGATGATTGGCACCGGCCTGGTGATCTGGCTGGGCAAGCGGCAGCTCAAGCACGCAAAAACCGGGGTGATGCCGTTTGAATTGCGCCTGGTTGAAGTGCTGAACCTGGCCAGTATGTCCGGGCTGCTCATCGCCATTGCTGTGTTTTTCTGGGCCAATCGCCTGCTGCCTGCGACCTTCGCCGAGCGTTCGGACTGGGAAGTGCAGAGCTTCTTTATCGCCTGGGGCCTGACCTTGCTCCACGCCATGCTGCGCCGTTGCCGCCGCGCCTGGATCGAGCAACTGGGCCTGGGCGCCGTGCTGTTCATGGCCGTGCCGCTGCTCAATGCGCTGACCACTTCCGAGCACCTGGGCGTGTCGCTGGCCAAGGGTGATTGGGCCATGGCCGGTTTTGACCTGACGTGCCTGGGCAGCGGCCTGTTCCTGGCCTGGGCTGCCTGGAAAATGCAGCACCGCAGCGCCGTGCAGCCCCGGGCCGAGCGCGCCCGCCCACTGACCCTCAAAGGCGAGGTGCACTGATGTTGCTGGCCTTGCTGCTGTGCTACGCAGGCTTCGTCGCGCTGTGCCTGTCCCTGGACCGTCACCACGGCGAGTTGCTGCACAGCAAACCTTCGCCACGGCGGCGCCTGGGGTTGCGTGTGGGCGGATGGTTGCTGTTGGCGCTGTCGATCTGGCCGGCGGTGCACATGGCCGGCTGGAGCCGGGGCCTGGTGGATTGGTGCGCGGTGCTGATGCTCAGCGGGCTGTTGCTGGTGTTGCTGTTGCCGTATCGGCCAAGGCTGGCCTTGATCCTCGCGGGCGTCGGCCTGCTGGCCAGCCCCGTTGCGGCTTTCGCGACCCTCTGAGCCCTGTCGATGATCAGCACACCGCCCGAACCCCAGGATCACCCCCACGCAGAATCGTCGGGCGGGCGTGCACATTTCCTGCAGGTATTTTTGTCTCAGCGCTCACAGATGGAGGCGTTGGTCAGCCGCCGCGTAGGCTGCCGGGCGACGGCCGCGGACCTGGTGCAGGACTTGTTCCTGCGCTTCTGGCGCCGGCCCCTGGTGCAGGTCGAAGAACTCAGCACCTACCTGCTGCGCTGCGCCGGCAATATCGCCATCGACCACTTGCGCAGCGAAGGCGCGCGGGTGCGCGGCAATGAAGGCTGGTTGCCGGAACATCAGGATCATCACGGCTCCGAGCCCCAGGCCGCGCTGGAAGCGGGCAACGATCTGCGCCATGTGGAAGCGGCGCTGCGCAGTTTGCCGGAGCGTACGCGGCAGATCTTTTTGCTCAACCGCATCCACGGGCGCAAATACGCAGAAATCGCCAAGGCCATGGGCCTGTCCCAAAGTGCCGTGGAAAAACATATGATGCGCGCCCTCGAAGCCTGCAAAGCCAGCCTTCGTGAACCCCCACCACCACGCTCGCCAGGGAAAGCACCGTGAACGTCACCCCGACGCCCGCCCAGGAACAGGCCGCCCTGGCCTGGCTCAGCCTGCTGCACGATGCGCCGAGCAGTGGCGACCAGGCCACGTTCAGCCACTGGCTGCGCGCCGACCCGGCCCATGTCGAGGCGTATGCCCAGGCCCAGGTGTTGTGGGAGTTGAGCGAAGTGCCGGCGAGCACCCTGGCCGACGAAGATGCCTTGGCCTTGCAGCGTTACCTCAAGGCCATGGATGGCGCGAAACCCGCCCGTGTGCGCCGCTGGTCTGCGGCACTGGCGATGGCGGCTTGCCTGGTGTTGATGGTGTCGATGGGCGCCGGTTGGCAGCCGCAGCGCTGGGCCGACGACCTGGGCGCCGATTACGTCAGCGCGCCGGGTGAAGTCAAAACCGTGACCCTGGCCGATCACAGCCAAATCACCCTGGATGCCGACAGCGCGATTGCCGTGGATTTCAGCCAGGGCGAGCGGCATATCCAACTGCGTCGTGGCGCCGGTTTTTTCAATGTCGCCCACACAGGGCAAGCCTTTGTGGTGCACGCCGACAGCGGCGAAGTGCGGGTGCTGGGCACGCAGTTTGAAGTGCGCCTGCAACCGGCGGGCGCCCAAGTGACGGTGTTGTCGGGGCGGGTAGGGGTGACGCCTTCTGCCCAGGGTACTCAGCAGGTTCTGACGGCCGGCCAACAATTGGCCTACGTCGAGGGTGTGGCTGATGAGCGGCATGCCGTGGACAGTGAATCACGCCTGGGGTGGCGCGACGGCTGGCTCAACTACTACAAGGCCCCATTGGCCGATGTGGTCAAGGACCTTGGCCGTTACTACCCCGGCCGCATCCTGCTGCTCAATGACCAACTCGGCGCCCGCCGGGTCAGCGGCAGCTTCCCGAGCAAGGACCCCGAGGCGGTGCTCAAGGCATTGCAAGCAGTGCTGGGTTTTGAGCAGCACAATGTGCTGGGCCGGCTGATCGTCGTTCGCTAAAAACTATCCACACCCCTGTAGGAGCCGGCTTGCCGGCGATGGCGTCGTCAAGAGCAGCGTAGGTCTTGGGGGCCTCATCGCTGGCAAGCCAGTTCCTACAGGAATGGGTGGGTGAGAGAGAGTTGATAACTGTTCTTATTTGTATTTATGATATGTTATTACATTTAAGCGAAGGAGCCTCCCCCATGAAAGTCCTGTCCTCACTCAAAGAAGCCAAAAACCGTCACCGCGACTGCCAGATCGTCAAGCGCCGTGGGCGGATCTATGTGATCTGCAAATCCAACCCACGCTTCAAGGCCCGTCAGGGTGGGGCAAAAAACAAGAATAAAGGCTGAGGGTGAAATTATTTTCAATTTCACCTGAGGTAAAACCCCACGCCATCCGTGTAGTGCTTGAAACTGCGATCAATTCGCATTAACGGCGTTTTCTACACGGGTTCTCAAGCATGAAGTCCAGGGCAAAGTCGGCGGCAGGCGGTTCGGTTAAACAGTGGCTGGGAGCCTCCCTTCTGGCCGCTTCAGGTCTGGCGGTATTGCCGCTGAGCCTGGCGCAGGCGGCGGATGCGCAACAGCAAAGCACGGTCTTCAACTTTGCACTCCAGGCCAAACCGTTGCCCCAGGCACTGAGCGATTTCAGTCGCGTGACCGGCATCAGCGTGGTCTACACCGACGAAGCGCCCTACACCCTCAATGCCCCGGCCGTCACTGGGCAGATGAGTGCGGCCCAGGCCCTGCAGCGCCTGCTGGGCAGTTCCGGCTTGACCTTCCGCCAGATCGACGCGCGCACCCTGGCCCTGGAACCGCTGCCTACCGAAGGCGCGGTCAACCTCGGCGCCACGACCATCAGCGGCGTGAACCCGCAGCAAGCCACCAGCTACCAGCCACCGCCCACCAGTTCGGTGATGCGCTCCCAGGGCTTGCTGCTGGAAACCCCGCAAACCGTGAACATCGTGCCGGCCCAGGTGATGCGCGACCAGGTGCCGCGCAACCTCGACGATGCATTGACCAACATCAGCGGCGTCACCCAAGCCAACACCTTGGGCAGCACCCAGGATGCGGTGATGCTGCGTGGCTTTGGTGATAACCGCAATGGCTCGGTCATGCGCGACGGCATGCCGGTGGTGCAGGGGCGGGCGTTGAACGAAACCGCCGAGCGCGTCGAAGTGCTCAAGGGCCCGGCGTCGTTGCTGTATGGCATCCAGGACCCGGGCGGTGTGATCAATATCGTCAGCAAGAAACCCGAGCTGACCCAATCCACCGCTCTTACTGTGCGCGGCTCGAGCTATGGCAGCGGCAAGAACGGCAGCGGCGGCAACCTCGATACCACCGGCCCCATCGGCGACAGCGGCCTGGCTTACCGCTTGATCGTCGATCATCAGGATGAAGACTACTGGCGCAATTTTGGCACCTACCGCGAAAGCCTGATCGCACCGTCCCTGGCCTGGTACGGCGACAACACCAAAGTGTTGCTGGCCTACGAGCACCGCGAATTCCTCTCGCCGTTCGACCGTGGCACAGCCATCGACCCGAATACCAACCACCCACTGAACATCCCCGCCACGCGCCGCCTGGACGAGTCGTTCAACAATATGGAAGGCCGCTCCGACCTGTATCGCTTCGAGGTTGACCACGACCTGAATGACGACTGGAAGGCCCATTTCGGCTACAGCTGGAACCGCGAAACCTACGACGCCAGCCAAGTGCGCGTGACCAAGGTCAACCCCAATGGCACCCTGAACCGAAATATGGACGGCACCCAGGGCGCGCTGACCACCGACCGCTTCACCACCGTCAGCCTCGAAGGCAAAGTGGATGTGGCCGGCATGCGCCATGACCTGGTGTTCGGCCTGGATGACGAGTACCGCAAAATCTACCGCGCCGACCTGATCCGCCAGGCCAGCCGCAGTGTGTTCAATTACAACGACCCGGTGTATGGCCGCGAAGTGGCGGGCACCACGGTCAGCGCGCCGGACAGTAACCAGACCGATCTGCTGCGCAGCGACTCGGTGTTTTTCCAGGATGCCATCCACCTCACCGACCAGTGGATCCTGGTCGGTGGCGCCCGCTTCCAGGAGTACGACCAGTACGCCGGCAAAGGCCGGCCGTTCACCGCCAACACCGACAGCAACGGCCAGAAGTGGGTGCCCCGCGCCGGTCTGGTGTACCGCTATACCGATGCGCTGTCGTTCTACGGCAGCTACACCGAATCGTTCAAACCCAACTCCACCATCGCGCCGTTGGACAACAAGATGGTGATCGACGGCAGCATCGCCCCGGAAGAATCCAAGTCCTGGGAGCTGGGGGCCAAGCTCGATATGCCGGGGCGTATTACCGCCAACGTGGCGTTGTTTGATATCCACAAGCGCAACGTGCTGGTGTCGATCACCGAGGGCGCGACCTCGATCTACAGCGTCGCCGGCAAGGTACGTTCCCGTGGTCTGGAAATGGACCTGAGCGGGCAATTGACCGAGCAGTGGAGCCTGATCGGCAGCTACGCCTACACCGATGCCGAAGTCACCGAAGACCCGACCTACAAAGGCAAGGGCCTGCAAAACGTGGCGAAGAATTCCGGCTCTGTTTCAGCCGTGTACGACTTCGGCACTATCGTCGGCGGCGATCAACTGCGCGTCGGTGCCGGTGCGCGTTATGTCGGTGAGCGTGCCGGCGATGCGCTCAACAGCTTCGACTTGCCGGGCTATACCGTGGCGGATGCGTTTGCCACCTACGACACCAAGGTCGACGGGCAGAAGGTCAAGTTCCAGCTCAACGTAAAGAACCTGTTTGACCGTACTTACTACACCTCGGCCGTCAGCCGTCTGTTTGTGTCCATGGGCGATGCGCGCCAGGTGACGTTGTCCAGCACCCTGGAGTTCTGATCATTGGCGATGACGCTGGCGGCGTGAGCTGCTAGCGTTGCGCTCTTTGATGATTGCCGGGACGGTTTGATGCAGTTGGGACGATGGATACACGCCAGTGCCATGCTGGTGGGCTTGAGCCTGTTGTTGGGTGGCTGTGCCACGTCTTCGAAAACCAGCGAGCAGGCACTGGACCAATTGCTGGCCGATCCGGCCCTGGCCGGTGCCAGCGTTTCCTTGATGGTGCGCGATGCCCGCAGCGGCAACACGCTGTACCAGCACAACCCACGCACGCGGCTGGTGCCGGCGTCCAGCATGAAGCTGCTGACCACGGCGGCGGCCATGGATGTGCTGGGCCCGCAGTATCGGTTTTCTACGCAGTTGCTGAGTAATGGCAGCCAACAAGGCACACGCCTGATGGGCAATCTGTACCTGCGCGGCCTGGGCGACCCGACGATCCAGTGGGCCGATTACCGGGCGCTGGCGGCGAGCCTGGCCGCGCAGGGCATCCAGCAGATCCAGGGCGATTTGGTGTTCGATGACACTTGGTTCGACGCCGAACGCCTGGGCGTGGATTGGGCCCATGACGACGAAGACAAGTATTACGGCGCGCAGATTTCCGCGCTGACGGTGTCACCCAATGCCGATTTTGATGCGGGCACCTTGATCGTCACGGCCAAGGCGCCTATGGCGGTCGGCCAACCGCTGAGCGTCACCCTCAGCCCACCTACCGATTATGTGCAACTGAGCAATCTGGCCGTCAGTGGCCCAGGCAACATCTATGGGCTCAATCGCCAGCATGGCAGCAACCTGCTGCGCCTCAGTGGCACCCTCAAGCCGGGGACGCAAAGCCGCCAGTGGGTCAGCGTGTGGGAGCCGACGCAACTGGTGGCCAATCTGTTTGCCCAGGCCCTGGCGGAGCAGGGGATCAGCGTGCAGGGCCGGCGGGTGATCGGTGGTGTGAGCCCGGCGAACGCCACTGTGCTGGCGACACACCAGTCGGCGCCGTTGCAGGAGCTGATCAGGCCGCTGCTCAAGCTGTCCAACAACAGCATGGCCGAAGCACTGCTCAAGGCCATGGGGCGACAACAGGCGAATGCCGGGACAGCGGCGGCGGGTGTGGCAGCGGTTGCGGATTTTCTGCGCCGCCAAGGCCTGGACCCGGCAGCGCTGAACCAAGTGGATGGCTCCGGTTTGTCGCGACGTAACCTGGTGTCGGCACAGAACTTCACCGACCTGCTGCTGGCCATGGGCAAGCAGCCGTGGTTCAACGCCTGGTACGACGCGCTGCCGATCGCCGGCAACCCGGATCGCCTGAGCGGCGGCAGCCTGCGTTACCGCCTGCGCGGGACCGCGGCACAAGGCAACCTGCAGGCCAAGACGGGTTCGATGGGTGGGGTGTCTTCGTTGACGGGCTACATCACCGATGCGAGTGGGCGGCGGTTGGTGTTTTCGATGCTGACCAATAACTACGTGGTGGAGGGTAGCCGGATCAAGGCTGTGGAAGACCGTGTGGCGACAGTCCTTTGTAGGAGCGAGCTTGCTCGCGAAGGTCGTTAACGCTAACGCGGGGAACCTGACGCCCCGCATTGGCCTCAGGTTTTTCGCGAGCAAGCTCGCTCCTACAGGGGGTGGGGTTGGAACGCCTGGCGAAACCGGTTGGCAACCGCCCCGGCCCAAAGCCCTTTGTAGGAGCGAGCTTGCTCGCGAAGGTCGTTAACGCTAACGCGGGAAACCTGACGCCCCGCATTGGCCTCAGGTTTTTCGCGAGCAAGCTCGCTCCTACAGGGGGCGGGGTTGGAACGCCTGCCGGTATTCACCCGGTGTCGCGCCCATCGCCTGGCGAAACCGGTTGGTAAAGTGGCTGGCACTGGAAAACCCGCACGCCAGGGCAATCTCCCCCAATGGCAGTGATCCGCCGCGCAACATGGCCTGGGCCCGCACCAGGCGGCGGGCCAGCACATATTGGTGAGGCGGCAGGCCGAAACTGCTGCGAAACATCCGCGCAAAGTGGTACTCCGACAACGCACACAACCCCGCCAATTGCCCCAGGCTGAGCGGCTCGGCCAGTTGCTGTTCGATGTATTCCACCAACTGCCGGCGTTGGTGTGCGGCCAATCCACCCTTGAGCCGCAAGCCTTCGCGCAGGCCGACCTGGCTGAGCAGGGTGTGGCTGAGCATTTCATGGGCCAGGCTACTGGTCAGCAGGCGTTCGGCGGGCTCCTGCCAGTTCAGGCCGATCAACCGATGAAAACGCTCGGCCTGCTGCGGGTCTTCCAGGAACGTGCTTTCGCGCAGTTGCAGCGCCCGGGGTTCGCGGTCCAGCAGGGTGACGCAACCCAGGGCAAATTGCTCCGGGCTGAAATACACATGGGCCAGGCGGATTTCGCCGTTGATCACCCAGGCCGACTGATGCTCGGCGGGCAGGATGCACAATTTGTCGGGGCCGCCCTTGGTGCCGGGCTGGCCACGGCGAAATGTCTCGGTGCCACCGCCCACGTAGCAGGACAGGGTGTGATGGCTGGGGGCCTCGTAGTCCTGGGCGTCGTGGTGGTTGCTCCACAAAGCCGCAGACAAGCCGTCACCCAGCTCGGCACTCAGCTCAAGGCGAGCGTTGGGCGAGCTGTTCAGGGCTTTGAAGACTTGCAGGTTTTCCAGTGCAGACATGGGGTTCTCTCCGACGCCTTGCATCCTACTCCCGGCGGCTGGCGCTGTGATCCCTCGGCCCGACAAAAGCGCAAGAATCTGCAAGTGCCTGGCAGCCAGTCGGGGTGAAACTGTGGCTCAACCACCGGAGTGCGCCATGAACCTATCCCTGTACTTACTGACCGTGTTGATCTGGGGCACCACCTGGATCGCCCTCAAATGGCAACTGGGTGTGGTGGAGATTGCGGCATCCATCGTCTACCGCTTCGGCCTGGCGGCACTGGTGCTGTTTGTGTTGCTGCTGCTCAGTCGCAAATTGCAGGTGATGAACCGCCGTGGGCACCTGATCTGCCTGGCCCAGGGCTTGTGCCTGTTTTGCGTGAACTTCATGTGCTTCCTTACCGCCAGCCAATGGATCCCCAGTGGCCTGGTGGCCGTGGTGTTCTCCACCGCGACGCTATGGAATGCCTTGAATGCCCGAGTGTTCTTCGGCCAGAAAGTGGCGCGTAACGTGTTGCTGGGCGGCGGTCTCGGGTTGCTCGGCCTGGGGTTGTTGTTCTGGCCGGAACTGGTCGGGCATACCGCCAGCCCCGAGACGCTGCTGGGCTTGGGCCTGGCGTTGCTGGGGACGATGTGTTTCTCGGCGGGCAACATGCTGTCGAGCCTGCAACAGAAAGCCGGGCTCAAGCCGTTGACCACCAACGCCTGGGGCATGGCTTACGGCGCATCGATGCTGGCGTTGTACTGCGTGATCCAGGGCATTCCTTTTGAAATGGAATGGAACACTCGCTACATCGGCTCGTTGCTGTACCTGGTGATCCCCGGCTCGGTGATCGGCTTCACCGCCTACCTGACCCTGGTCGGCCGCATGGGCCCGGAGCGGGCGGCCTATTGCACGGTGTTGTTCCCGGTGGTGGCGCTGAACGTCTCGGCGCTGCTCGAAGGCTACCAGTGGACCGCCCCGGCGCTGGGCGGGTTGGTGCTGGTGATGCTGGGGAATGTGTTGGTGTTTCGTAAGGCCCGAGCGATTACGCCTGTGAGTCCGCTTTGGGAATCGAAGCAAATCTGATGTGGGAGCAGGCAAGCCAGCTCCCACAGTTTGATCGGTGTTACTTGAGGCCCAGGCGTTTGGCCATGCGCCCCAGGTTGGCGCGGTCCAGCCCCAGTTCGCGGGCGGCGCTGGCCCAGTTGTGCTGATGGCGTTCCAGGCAGGCGCTGATGACTTGCCTTTGGTAATGCTCGGTGGCCTGGCGCAAGTCACCGGTCACCACGGCTAGCTCGGCCTGTTCCTCAATCAGCGGCGCCGCTTCACTCGGCAAGTCCAGGTCCTTGGCGCTGAGGCTGAGGATCTTCGGCCGCTCCCGGTGGTTGCCCAAGGCTTTCAGCGCGCTGCGGCCAATCAAGTGTTCCAGCTCTCGCACATTCCCGGGCCAGCCATAAGCCAGCAACGCCGCCTGGGCATCGCTGGTCAGGCGCAGGCTGCCCAGGCCCATGCGCGAGCGGTTCTGTTCCAGGAAGAAACCGGCCAGCAGCAACACGTCACGCCCGCGTTCACGCAAGGCCGGAACTTGCAGCGGGTACACGCTCAAGCGGTGATAGAAGTCGGCGCGGTAACGGCCGTTGCGCACTTCTTCGGCCAAGTCACGGTTGGTGGCGGCGATCAGGCGCACGTCCACTTGATGCTCCTTATCCGAACCCAGTCGCTGCAACTGCCCGCTTTGCAACACCCGCAACAGCTTGGCCTGGACCGTCAGCGACAACTCACCCACTTCATCGAGGAACAAGGTGCCGCCATTGGCCAGCTCGAACTTGCCCCGCCGTTCGTTCAGCGCTCCGGTGAACGCGCCGCGAACGTGGCCAAACAGCTCACTTTCCACCAGGGTCTCTGGCAGTGCTGCGCAGTTGAGGCTGATCAGCGGTTTCTCTGAACGGGGCGAGGCTGCGTGAATGGCCTGGGCCACCAGCTCCTTGCCGACCCCGGTCTCGCCGGTGATCAACACGGTCAAATCACTGCCGCCCACCAGCTTGATTTCTTCCACCAGGCGTTTGTGGGTCTTGCTCTGGCCGATCATTTCCTTGTGCTGCTGGCCGCTGGCCTGGCGATAGATTTCTGCACGCTGGTGTTCGTCCTCGGCGCGCAAGGCCAGGTGTTCCATGCGTTCGGCGACATTGACCGTGGCGGCGGCGAGGCTGGCAAACGCCTGCAAGGCGTCCAGTTCAACGCGCTCGAAGCGTTCGGTGTCGAGGGCATCCAGGGTCAGCAGGCCCCAGGGGTGGTCGTCGACAAACAGCGGGCAGCCCATGCAGTCGTGGACTTCCAGGTGCCCGTGCAGGCCATCGATCAGGCCGTCGTAGGGGTCGGGCAATTCGCTGTCGCTATCAAAGCGGGTTGGGCCGGGGCTGCTCAGCAGCACGGCAAAGCGCGGATGTTCGCTGATCTTGAAGCGTCGCCCCAGGGTGTCAGGGCTCAAGCCGTCCACCGCCAGGGGCACCAGCCATTCGCCGTCCAGGCGCAGCAGTGCGGCGGCATCGCAGGGCAGCAGGGTGCGCATGGCTTGCAGCAGGCGTCGGTAGCGCTCGCCTTCCGGCAGTTCGCGGGAAAGGTCGGCAACCAGTGGCAGCAGGGTGGTGAGCAGGGAGTGTGCAGTCATAATGACTCCTTGTAGTCCTAATGACTATAAGTTGTGGGAAGTCATATTGACTACTGTTAATTTAAGTAGTTGATAAATAACGGATTATTTGTTGGCACGAATACTGAGTATCCCAAGGTAATCATTCAGAAGCCCAAAGGCTCAGGAGTCTCCCCATGCTTAGCGTTCAAGACCGTGCCATCGTCAAATCTACTGTGCCGCTGCTCGAAAGCGGTGGTGAAGCCCTGATCACCCACTTCTACCGCATGATGTTGTCCGAGTACCCCGAAGTGCGCCCGCTGTTCAACCAGGCCCACCAGGCCAGCGGCGACCAGCCTCGCGCCTTGGCCAACGGTGTGCTGATGTACGCCCGGCACATCGACCAGTTGGATCAGTTGGGCGACCTGGTGGCCAAGATCATCAACAAGCATGTGGCCCTGCAAATCCTGCCGGAGCATTACCCGATTGTCGGCAACTGCCTGCTGCGGGCGATTTCCGAGGTGCTGGGTGATGAAATCGCCACCCCTGAAGTGATGAGTGCATGGGGCGCAGCCTACGGGCAACTGGCCGATATCCTGATCGGCGCAGAGAGTGCCATCTACGACGAAAAAGCCCAGGCCGTTGGCGGCTGGCGCGGGGCGCGCCCGTTTTTGCTGGTCAAGCGGGTGGAGGAGAGCAGTGAAATCATCTCCTTGTACTTTGCCCCGGTGGACAACGGCCCGATCCTCGCCGCCGAGCCCGGCCAGTACATCGGCCTGAAGCTGATCCTCGATGGCGAAGAAGTGCGCCGCAACTATTCATTGTCGGCGCGTACCGATGCGGGCCTATACCGCATCAGCGTCAAGCGCGAAGCGGGCGGGCGCGTGTCCAATTACCTGCATGACCAGATGCACGTGGGGGCGAGCATCGACCTGTTCCCGCCGTCGGGGGAGTTCACGCTGGTGGACAGCGACAAACCCCTGGTGCTGATCAGCGGCGGTGTGGGCATCACGCCAACCCTGCCGATGCTGGAAGCGGCGTTGGCGACCGAGCGCCCGGTGCACTTCATCCACTGCGCGCGCAATGGTGGCGTGCATGCGTTTCGCGACTGGGTCGATGCCCTGGCTGCGCGTCACCCGCAACTGCAGCGTTTCTACTGCTACGCCGAAGACGACGGCATCAGCCCGGCGGCGGACAAGCTGGGGATGTTGACCCAGGAGCAACTGGCGGCGTGGTTGCCTGAGGAGCGTGATGTGGATGCCTACTTCCTTGGGCCCAAAGGGTTTATGAGTGCGATCAAGCGTCACCTCAAGGCCCTGGGTGTGCCTGAAAAGCAGAGCCGGTATGAGTTCTTCGGGCCGGCGGCGGCGCTGGAATAAGCGGCCGCTCTTTAAACCGCGTTGGCTTCATCGCAGGCAAGCCAGCTCCCACATTTGAATGTATTCACAGATCAAATTGTGGGAGCTGGCTTGCCTGCGATGGCGTCCGAAAGCCCCCACATTAATGTGTCGTTAACCCGCCTGCGCCTAAGATGCCGACGCCTACTGCTAAATTTTCACTTCCTGTGTGTAAACTTGCGGCCATTGGCACACCCATCATTAGGCAAAGGGAAACGGGGATGATTGACGAAATGCGGTTGGGGCGTGAGCGGCGCTTTTTGGTGTTGCTGGGGATCATCTGCCTGGCGCTGATCGGTGGCGCGCTTTATATGCAGATAGTGCTGGGTGAAGCGCCATGCCCACTGTGCATCCTGCAGCGCTATGCCTTGCTGCTGATTGCGCTCTTTTCCTTTATTGGCGCGGCAATGCGTACCCAGCGCAGTGTCACGATCTTTGAAGTACTGGTGGTGCTCAGCGCCCTGGGCGGTGTCGCTGCCGCCGGGCACCATGTGTATACCCAGTTCTATCCGGCCATCAGTTGCGGTGTCGATGTACTGCAGCCGATTGTCGATGACCTGCCCCTGGCGAAGATCTTCCCCCTGGGCTTCCAGGTCGATGGTTTCTGCAGCACGCCGTATCCGCCGGTACTGGGCTTGTCCCTGGCCCAGTGGGCGCTGGTGGCGTTCGTGTTGACGGTGATCCTGGTGCCGCTGGGCATTTACCGCAATCGCAAGCACAGCGCTTAAACCGTCCTACAAAACGCCCCGGTCCTGCTGATGCAGGCCGGGGCGTTTTTGTGTGTGGGCATTTTGTGAACGGACCGTGACGCTGGACAAGATTGGCGGTGCGCGAAGTGCGACACGTTGTCACAGTGAAGGTGCCGCAGGAGGTTTCCTACCCCTGGGTTTGCCGGTTAATCCACCCTCGGGCAGTTGCTTTTACCTGTCACTTTCTGCTTGGAGCCGAGCCGCGAACGGCGTGCGTTGCAGAACTTGCGGTGATCTACGAATGCCTTGTTTTTAGAGGGCTTGCCTGGGGTTTGGCGACCCGGGAAGGACCCCTTGGGTGCGACACAATGGGCAATAACACGGCATTTTTTGTGGTTTTTGTTGAGAATCAAACGCGATACGATCCCGAACCTTTGCAACAATGGTGCAGGATTATTGCTGGAATCGATAAAAATTATTTCTTTATAAGTCATGGTTTATACATCGCTAGCTAACTACAATCGCCCGCACTGAGTGTCCGGTGCTGCTCAACCCTGAGCAAATAGGGCGGTCGAGAGGCGAAAACATTGCTTCATGCGACCCCAGGTGCCGGCAGCCTTTCAACTATCCGCACCAAATGGAATTGGTCTGTAACAAGGCCTTTGACCAACGAAATCGAATAAGAATTCACCGCCAGACCTGGACGTGTCGATCAGCGCATGAAGCGCCGGGCAGGCCCTTATTCAATCGAAGAGAAATGCCAACCCTTGGCAGGGTGAAGTGTTGGCGATCAAAACCCAACTGCATTGCGCAAGCTGCTTTAGAGGTCGTGAGATGAGTAAAAACAGGTACACCCGATTACTAGGCATAGTGCCGCTTTTCGGCATGTTATTGCTGGGAGGCTGCAACTGGACGCTGCTCGACCCTGTGGGTCAGGTCGGCGTGGAGCAACGTAACCTGATCATCACCGCTACGCTGCTGATGTTGTTGGTCGTGGTGCCGGTGATCGTGATGACCTTCGCGTTCGCCTGGAAATACCGCGCGTCCAACACCAAGGCCACCTACGCGCCGAAGTGGTCGCACTCCACCAAGATCGAGATCGCGGTGTGGCTGGTACCTGTACTCATCATCATCGCCCTGGGTTACATCACCTATAAGTCGACCCACGAGCTGGACCCTTACCGTCCGCTGGAATCCGACGTGCCGCCAATCACTATCGAAGTGGTCGCGCTGGACTGGAAGTGGCTGTTCATCTATCCCGAGCAAGGGATCGCCACCGTCAACAAGATCGTGTTCCCGGCCAACACCCCGATCAACTTCAAAGTGACCTCGGATGCGGTGATGAACTCGTTCTTCATCCCGGGCCTGGGTGGCCAGATCTACGCGATGGCGGGCATGCAGACCAAGCTGCACCTGATTGCCAACCAGAACGCCGAGCTCGACGGTATCTCCGCCAACTACAGTGGCGCGGGCTTTACCGGCATGAAATTCAAAGCAATCGCCACCACTCAGGAAGACTTCAACGCCTGGGTACAAGAAGCCAAGAGCTCACCAAAACAGCTTGAAAAAGCTGAATACGAAGCCCTTGCCAAGCCAAGCCAGAACAACCCTGTAGAGCTGTACTCCTCGTACACGCCGGACCTGTTTCAGAAAATCATCGATAAGTATGAAGGGATGAAGCCAGGCAAGCCGGTCAAGCACGAGAAGAAAGAAGTGGCTGCTGTGGAAGGGACGGACGCAAATTCGCATTCAGCTGCCGGGGCAGAGGAGTAAACGATGTTTGGTAAATTAAGTTGGGAAGCGGTCCCATTCCACGAGCCGATCGTGATGGTGACCATCGCCATGATCGCGCTGGGTGGTCTGGCGCTGTTTGCGGCAATCACCTACTTCAAGAAGTGGACCTACCTGTGGACCGAGTGGCTGACGTCGGTCGACCACAAGAAAATCGGCGTGATGTACATCATCGTCGCCATGGTCATGCT
>Ga0265296_1001470_pt1 | contig 27022 bp, 19 predicted proteins | sample MunlanPumphouse1_FD_189073 | JGI IMG/M metagenome (GOLD analysis project Ga0265296, IMG submission 189073) | Groundwater microbial communities from a municipal landfill in Southern Ontario, Canada - Pumphouse #1 | ecosystem: Environmental > Aquatic > Deep subsurface > Groundwater | place... | reverse complement strand
AGCGCCAGCGCGAGCTGCTGGTCGGCCGCGCCTGCCAGGAATTCCTGGATGCGCAGGACGAGATGGGCATGAGCGCGCACATGATCCCGCGCTTCGACCAGCTCAACGAAGTACTCGGTGCGGCCACCGGTTGGACACTGGTGGGCGTGGAAGGCCTGCTGCCGGAGCTGGATTTCTTCGATCACCTGGCCAATCGCCGTTTCCCGGTCACCTGGTGGATCCGTCGCCCCGACCAGATCGACTACATCGCCGAACCGGATCTGTTCCACGACCTGTTCGGCCACGTGCCGCTGCTGATGAACCCGGTGTTCGCCAACTACATGGAGGCGTACGGCCGTGGTGGCGTCAAAGCGCACGCGATCGGCCCCGAGGCGCTGCAGAACCTGACCCGCCTGTACTGGTACACGGTGGAGTTCGGCCTGATCGACACGCCCGAAGGCATGCGCATCTACGGTGCCGGCATCGTCTCGTCGAAGGGCGAATCGCTGTACTCGCTGGAGTCGGCGGCACCGAACCGCATCGGTTTCGACCTGCAGCGGATCATGCGCACGCGCTACCGCATCGACACGTTCCAGAAGACCTACTTCGTCATCGACAGCTTCGAACAGCTGATGCAGGCGACGTCGCCGGACTTCACCCCGATCTACGCCGCGCTGGCCGACCAGGCGCACCTGCCGGCCGGCGATGTGCAGGACGACGACCGCGTGTTCCAGGCCGGTACGGGCGAAGGCTGGGCTGATGGTGGGGATGTGTGAGTAGGCAGCAGAGGTCCGGCTGAACTTCAAAAGCGTCTGCAGCTTTTGAAGTTTAAGGGGCCTGGTTCAGGCCTCCGGTATCCTGCAGGCCATGACCGATGTGTTTACCGACCTGCGGGTTACCGACGTTGCCTTCAACGACGACTTCGTCCTGTTGACCCTGGCCGGTGGCCGCCACACCCGGCAGCCGCTGCGCTGGGCGCCAGCCCTGTTCGAAGCCAATGCCGAACAACGTGCGCAGTGGGTCACCACCGCCGATGGCCTAGGCGTGAACTGGCCGGCGCTGCTGCCGGCGCAGGAGCGCGGCGTAGTCGACGTTCCGAACCAGGTGTGGGATGACCGCTATGAAGCCGCCCTCGCCCGCTTGCAATCGCATGCGTGGAAACTGGACGCGCTGTCCGATGAAGACCAGCAGCTGGTCGCGCTGTGGCGGATGGAAGCAGACATCAACAATGGCGGCTTCATGCAGTTCCTGTGCAACTGGGGCGACCCCACCTGCCAGCTGGCGCTGCGCGCATTGCAGGCGATGGGCGCAACACAGACCCACGCGATCCTTGCGGGCATGCGCGGGCTGCTGGATCGTCTGGAAGACGACCCGGCGATCGAGGAACTGACCGACCTTTATGGCGCGATGAGCGAAGACGAGCAGCAGGCGCTGGAGGCGTTCGAGGACGCCTACTACGCCCGCCCGGAAGACCTTGCGCGATTGGGCCTGAAGCATTTCGGCGCGGAACCGTTGTAGAGCCAAGCCGAGCATGGGCTCGGCTCTACAGATAAGCACAGACCCGTGTAGAGCCGAGCCCACGCTCGGCTGCTTTTCAGCTACCGCGGGTACGCCAGCAGCACCACCAGATCCTCTTCGCCCACCTGTTGCAGCGCATGCGCGCTGCCCTTGCGCGTCAGCAGCGCATGACCCGCACGCACATCATGCTGCTTCCCATCCAGCACATAGCTGCCCTGCCCGCTCACGATGTAATAGATCTCATCCTTGTGCTGCGGATGCAGGCCGATGCCCGCGCCCTTGTGCAGCACACGCTTGCGCAGCACGAATGGCAGGCCCTGCGCATCGGCGAAGAACGGATACGCCGTGGTCGGCCCGGCGCCGCCGTGCGGGCCCGGTTGCGCACGCGCCAGCGTGTCCTCGTGCACCACCTGCGAGGGTCGCGCAGGATCGTCACCCTGCCCTGCACCCGTCACATCGCAGTCGATATCACGCACCAGTGCCGGCTGCAGCGTCGGCAACACCAGCACCGCTTCGCGCAGCACCAGGCACGCCACCGCAGTGGCACCGGCCGCGCTGAAGTGCGTGCCATCGGCCTTGTTCTGCTCGGGCACGAACAGGAAGTACGGACGCGCGCCGTGCTCGCCCAGTGCGCGGATCCAGCGCATGCTGCGGTCGTTGAGGTCGATCAGCGCGACGTGTTCGCGTGCGGCCAGCTGCTGCATGGCCAGCGTGTAACGCGCATGCGTATCCAGCAGCGAACCGAAGTCGTACAGCAGCCGCGCCACCGGCGTGACCAGCACCGGTGTGGCGCCCTTGTCACGCGCTAGCTGCACGTAACGCATCAGCAGCTGTGGATAGTCGCTGTCCGGGTCGGTGTAGCGCGTGGGATCTTCAAACTTCGCGTCGTTGTGGCCGAACTGGATCAACAACACATCGCCACGACGTAGTTCGGCGGCAATCGCATCCAGGCGCCCTTCGTCGATGAAGCTGCGCGTGCTGCGCCCGCCCTTGGCGTGGTTGTGCACTTCGAAACGCGCCGGGTCCAGATAGCTCTGCAGCATCTGTCCCCAGCCGGCCTGCGGCGCGCGATCGGGGCCGTATTCGGCAGCGGTGGAATCACCGGCAATGAACAGCCGCACCGGCGCCGCATGCACGGCGCTGCACGACAGCAACAGCAGCAACAACAGCCTTCGCATCGCCAGCCCCCTGTAGAGCCGAGCCACGCTCGGCTGTTTCTTGATCAGAGCGCGACAGCCGAGCATGGTTCGGCTCTACAGACCGGTCTACTTCAGCGCGCCAGCCAGCCACCATCGACCGGCAGCACTGCGCCGTTGACGTAGTCCGACGCCGACGAAGCCAGGAACACCGCCGCTCCCGCCAGATCTTCCGGGTTGCCCCAGCGGCCGGCCGGAATGCGCTCCAGAATCGCCTTGTTGCGGTCTGCATCGGCGCGCAGCGCGGCGGTGTTGTCAGTAGCCATGTAGCCCGGCGCGATCGCGTTGATGTTCACGCCCTTGCCAGCCCACTCGTTGGCCAGCAAGCGGGTGATGCCGGCGATGCCGCTCTTGCTGGCGGTGTACGACGGCACGCGGACGCCGCCCTGGAACGACAGCATCGAGGCGATGTTGATGATCTTGCCGCTGCCCTGGGCGATGAAATGGCGGCCGGCGGCCTGCGAGATGAAGAAGGCGGACTTGATGTTGACGTTCATAACGTCGTCCCAGTCCTGCTCGCTGAAGTCCACTGCATCGGCGCGACGGATCAGGCCGGCGTTGTTGACCAGGATGTCCAGCCTGCCGAGGCCCTCGATGGTTTCGCGCACCACGCGCTCGACCGGCTCGATGCTGATCAGGTTGGCTTCGATGGCCAGGCAGCGGCGGCCCAGCGCGGTGATCTTCTCGATGGTTTCAGTGGGCGGGGCGATGCCGGCCACCGCGACATCGGCGCCGGCGGCAGCCAGTGCCACCGCGATACCCTGGCCCAGGCCGGTATTGCCACCGGTTACCAGAGCGACTTTTCCTTCCAGGCTGAAGGGATTGGTCATTGCGTATGCGTTCCTTGGTAGAGGCGTGCGTGATGCAGGCAAGCGACCACCGCACAGCGTGCGCGGTGGCCTGTCAGTGCTTACTTGAGCTGGCAGATGTCCAGCACGTGCATGTCGGTGTAATCCAGGTTCTCGCCACCCATTGCCCAGATGAAGGCGTAGTTGCTGGTGCCGGCACCCATGTGGATCGACCACGGCGGCGATACCACCGCTTCGTTGTTCTGGATGACGATGTGGCGCTGTGCGTCCGGCTCGCCCATGAAGTGGTAGACGCGGTCGCTGTCGCCCAGGTCGAAGTAGAAGTAGACCTCGCTGCGGCGGTCGTGCAGGTGCGGCGGCATGGTGTTCCACACGCTGCCCGGCTTGAGCACGGTCAGGCCCAGCAGCAGCTGCGAGGACCGGCAGGTGGCCGGCACGATGTACTGGTAGATGGTGCGCTCGTTGCTGGTTCCCAGCGCGCCGCGATCGAGTGCAACCGCGTCCTTGATCGACAGCTGCTTGGTTTCAAAGCGCGCGTGGGCCGGGGTCGAGGCCAGGTAGAACTGCGCCGGGTTGGCGGCATCCTGCGAAGCGAAGACGACGTCCTTGCTGCCCATCGCCACGTACAGGCCATCCTTCGGCCCCAGCGTGTACACGGTGCCATCGACGGTGACCGTACCGGTGCCGCTGCCGACGTTGATGATGCCCAGCTCTCGGCGCTCCAGGAACGGATGGCCGGCGGCGGAGGCCGGTTCGGTCTGCGCGGGCAGGGCCAGCGGGCCGTTGACCGGCGCGGCGCCGCCCAGCACGAAGCGCTCGTAGTGGGTGTACTTCAGGGTCACCGCATCGGCGTTGAACAGGCCATCGAGCAGGTACAGCTCGCGCAGCTGATCGTTGCTGGCGCCCTTGATGGCATCGGGATGGGTGGCGTAATGGGTCTTGCAGTACATGGCTTCTCCAGAGCAGGGGGCGGGCCGATGGTTCGGCCCCGGCACGGTTCACGGTCGATTCTAGCCAGACAGGAAACCGGTGTCATTTTGCGCCGCACGATACCGGTCAGGCGGCTTCGGCGGGGTGGGACCTCTTGAAAGGTGTCGCAAGCAAGCTGGCGACCTACAGGACTGATTCCTTCGGAATCAGTCCTCCGGCGGTTGGCAGGAATCGCGCACGATCAGGTGCGGACGTACGCTGGCGATCTGCAGCGCAGGCTGGCCTTCGGGCTGGATCAGCATCGCCGCTGCGGTGCGGCCGGTATCGCGGGTATGCCGGCGCACCGAGGTCAGCGACGGCCACAGGCGCGAGGCCAGCGGGCTGTCGTCGTAGCCGACGATGGACAGCTGGCGCGGAATGTTGATGCCCGCGCGCAGTGCAACCTTGTAGATGCCGGCGGCCATTTCATCGTTGCCGGTGAAGATGGCGGTCGGCCGACGCTTGCCCAGCAGCAGTTTCTCGGCGGCGGCCACACCGGATTCGAAGGTGTAGCCGGCCTCGATGATGCGATCCTTCGGCAGCTCGATGCCACGCTGCGACAGCGCCTCGATGAAGCCGGCGGTGCGTTCGTGCGCCGAGCGGTAGGCACTCGGGCCGGTTACCAGGGCGATATCGCGGTGGCCAAGCGAAAGCAGGTAATCGGCCGCTTCGGCGGCACCATCGCGGTCGTGGGTGACCACCATCTGCGAGGTTTCATCCAGCGGCAGCGCCGCCACGCGGGTGAAGCGGCAGCCGATCTCGTCCAGCATGTCCGCCAGCGCCTGGTCTTCGGACGCACGCGGCACCAGGATCACCCCATGCAGCTTCTGCTGCTGGGCGAAGCGGCGCACGCCGTCGATGTAGCCCGGGCTGCGGCTGTCGCAGGGGTGCACCACCAGCTCGAAGCTGGAGCCGCGCAGCGCATCCAGCGCGCCGTACTGCATGTCCACGATGTACTGCGCGGTGGGGTTGTCGTAGACCATGCCGATCAGGAACGAGCGGCGGAAGGCCAGGCCACGGGCCAGCGGGTCGGGGCTGTAACCGACCTCGCGCATCAATGCTTCCACCTTGTCGCGCGTGTCCTTGCGCACCAGCGGCGAGTTGTTGATGATCCTTGAAACCGTTTTCTTGGATACACCCGACAGTCGCGCGATGTCATTGATCGTGGCTGCCTTGCCCTTTGCCAATGCCGGCGTAGCGGCATCGTTCTTGTTGCGCACTGACATGTAGTGAACCCGATAAGCCTGGGGATTCCAGCGCGCGCTCAGTCCAGCGCGCGATAGCGGAAGCTGCGGAAGGTTACCGCACCGTTGCCGGCCGCATACAGCGCCGGTTTCAGTGCCAGGAACTTGCCGGCCACATTGTGATGGTAACCGGACACTTCCATCTGAACCGGATACTTCTGCCAGCGCTGGCCATCGGCGCTGGAGTGGATGGTGACGATGTGGCGGTTGTTGGTCACCCGCAGCCAGAGCCGGCCGCCCTTGGCACTGGCCGCCAGCCGGGTGGGGCGCTCCTCGCCGTAGCGATGCATGACGAACTGCTCGCCATTGCTGCCCACGCCCACGTACAGGCGGTCGCTGTAGAACAGCAGGGCACCGCCGACCGCGCCGGGGGCGATCTCCATCTGCACCTCGAACTGGTAGGCCGGGTCGCCGGCGATGGTGGTCAGCGGCGAGGCATCGCGCGGCGTGCTGCCCTTGCCCTGCAGCACCAGGCCGTCGCCGCTGAAGCGCAGGCGCCGGTATTCATCCACCGCCGGGTTGAAGAACGCCCACTGCGGGCCGAGCGTGCGGCCGTTGAAATCATCGGACAGGGCCATCCCGTGCGGCGTCAGCGCGCTGCCCGATGGCTTGCGCAGCGGCTGCCCGAGGTCCCCGCCCTTGGCCACGAACCAGCCATCGGCGGTCCACTCGATAGGTTCCAGCAGGGCCTGCCGGCCCAGCGTCCAGAAGCCGTTCTCGTAGCCGTGGTACATCATCCACCAGCGTCCGTCGGTGCCTTCGATCACCGTGGCATGACCCCGCGACCACCACGGTTCGGCGGCCGACTGCGTGCGCATGATCGGGTTGTTCGGTGCGTTCACCCACGGGCCGTGGATCGAGCGCGAGCGCGCGGTGATCACCATGTGCCCGGTCGGTGGGCCGGCGGTGCCGCCCACCGCAGTGGTCATGTAGTACCAGCCATCGCGGAAATGGATCTTCGGGCCTTCCTGGGCGTAGGCCTCCACGTCCCAGCTTTCCGGGTAGCGCCAGCCGTCATACACGTGCTTCGGCGTACCCACCACGCTCAGGCCATCATCGGCCAGCTGCACATAGTCGCCGCCGCTGAGGAACAGGTAACGCTTGCCGTCTTCACCCACCGCATGGCCGGGGTCGATGTAGCCGCCCAGGCCGATGTCGATCGGTGCACTCCACGGGCCCTTGATGTCATCGGCCCAGACCACGAAGTTGCCGCGGCGCTCACCGGTGCGCGCCGGGAAGTAGATGAAGTAGCGGCCCTGGTGCTTGACGATGTCCGGCGCCCAGATCGCGCCCACGTTCTGCGTGATCGCATGACCGAGCGGCTGCCAGTTGACCAGGTCGCGCGAGTGCCAGATCGGCAGGCCGGGGTAGGCGTCGAACGAAGACAGGGTGAGGTAGTAGTCCTCGCCGTCCTTCAGCACCGACGGATCGGGCCTGTCACCAGCCAGCACCGGATTCAGGAAGGTGCCGTTGCCAAGGTCAGCCTGGCGCTGCTGCTCGATGCCGCGCTTCCACTGCGCGGGCGCGGGATCGGCAGCCAGTGCAGGCAGCGCAGCCAGCAGCAGGCCGAGCACGGCAGTTGCAGCAGCGCGGTGCAGGGTGTGTGTCATGGGAGCGCCTCCGCTCATCAGGCGCGCAGCGCGGCGGGCAGCCACAGCGACAGCGACGGGAAGAAGGTGACGATGAGCAGCACGCCCAGCGCGGCGAACCAGAACGGCCAGATCGTGCGCATGCTCTGGCCGACGCTGATCTTGCCGATGGCGGTGCCGATGAACAGCACCGAGCCTACCGGCGGGGTGACCAGGCCGAGGCCGCCGGTCAGCACCAGCACCAGGCCGAAGTGGATCGGATCGATCCCATAGGCCTTGGCCACCGGCAGGAAGATCGGCGTGCAGATCAGGATCATCGGTGCCAGGTCCATGAAGGTGCCCAGCAGCAGCAGCATCACCACGATCATCAGCAGCACCATGAACTGGCTGTGCGCGAACGACTGCAGGAAGTCCACCGCCGCCGCAGGCACCTGCAGGTAGGCCAGCAGCCAGCCGAACACCGCCGCGGTGGCGATCACGAACAGGATCACGCCGGTGCTGCGCGCGGCATGGATGACGGTGTCGAAGAACTCACGCCAGCGCAGTTGCCGGTACAGCACGGTGGTGACCAGCAGGGCGTAGACCACGGCGATGGCCGCGCTTTCCACCGCGGTGAAGATGCCGGCGCGGATACCCACGAAGATCAGCGCCACCAGGCCCAGGCCGGGCAGGGCGGAGACGATGCGCAGCAGTACCGCGCGCCAGCCCGGGAACACTTCCACGCCATAACCACGGCGACGCGCGACCACATAGCCGGTGATCATCAATGCCAGCGTCATCAGCAGCGCCGGCACGATGCCTGCAGCGAACAGGTCGGCGATCGACAGGCCACCACCGGCAGCGGCCGAGAACAGGATCAGGTTGTGCGATGGCGGCACCAGCAGCGCCACCAGCGCGGCGGTGATGCTGACGTTCACCGCGAAGTCGCGGTCGTAGCCGCGCTTGACCATCTGCGGAATCATCGTGCCACCCACGGCCGAAACATCGGCGATGGCCGAGCCGGACACGCCGCCGAAGAACAGCGAGGACAGGATCGACACCTGGCCCAGGCCGCCACGCATGCGCCCCACCAGCGATGACGCCAGGGCGATCAGGCGTTCGGAGATGCCGCCGCGCATCATGATCTCGCCAGCGAAGATGAACAGTGGAATGGCGATCAGCGAGGCCGAACCGGTGCCGGCGGAGATCTGCTGGACCAGCACGATGCTGGGGATGTCCAGGTAGAGCAGGGTAGCCAGCGCGGCGGCGGCCAGCGCGTAGGCCACCGGAACGCCCAGCAGCAGCAGTGCGGCGAAAACAGCGAACAGGATGGTGATGCCCATGGATCAACGATCTCCTTCAGCGTCGGCAGCGTCGGCGTCGGCTGCCGTGGCCTGCAGCGCCTTCCACGCACGGTTCAGTGCGAACAGCAGCATCAGCGCACCGCCCGCTGCCAGCGGCAGGTAGTTGATGCTCTGCGGCAGGTTGGCGCCGGCGGTCTTGATGTCCATGCCATCGAGCAGCAGGTCGGCCGACCAGAACGCGATGAAGCCACCCAGCACGGCCACCACCAGTTGGGTGAACACATCCACCGCCCGGCGCAGGCCGGACCCCATGTAGGCGTGCAGCAGGAAGAAGCCGAAGTGGCGGTTGGTATGCACGCCGCAGGCCGCGCCCAGGCTCATCGCCGTGGCCAGCAGCAGCAGGGTCACCGGCTCGGTCCAGCTGGGCGAATCGTTGATCACGTAGCGGGCGAACACCTGCCAGCCCTGCACCACCACCAGGCCCAGCAGCGCAGCCACGGCGATGTAGATGGCGATGTCGGCGATGCGGTCCAGCAGGCGCTGGCCGGGGCCGGCGGCGGGAATCGTCGTCTCGGTCATGGCAGTGTCCTCAGGCGGCAGCGCGGATGCGGGCGACCAGCGCGGCCAGCTCGGGTTGCTGCAGGTACTGCTGCAGCAGCGGCTGGGCGGCGGCGCGGAACGCGGGAAGGTCCACCTCGTTGGCTTTCACGCCAGAGGCCAGCACCGCGCGGCGCGCGGCATCTTCGGAGGCATCCCACTGCGCGCGCATCACCTTCACCGAGGCGCGTGCGGTCTCCAGCAACAGCTGGCGGTCAGTGGGCTGCAGGCGCTCGAAGCTGGCGCGCGACATCAGCAGCACGTCCGGCGCATACGAGTGATCGCTCTGCGACCAGTAATGCGCCGCCTCGAAGTGGCGGCTGGAATGGAAGCTGCGCATGTTGTTCTCGGCACCGTCGATCATGTGCGTCTCCATGCCGGAGAACGTATCGCCCAGCGACATCGGCGTCGGGTTGGCGCCGAGCAGGCGCATCAGCTGGATGAAGATGTCCGAGGACGCCACGCGCAGTTTCAGCCCGTGCAGATCACCGGGCTGCACGATGGGATGCTTGGTGTTGTAGAAGCAGCGCGCGCCGGAATCATAGATCGCCAGGCCGACCAGGTCGCGGCTCTCGAAACCCCGCAGCACCGTCTCGGCGATGCCGCCATCGAGTGCGGCGCGCTGGTGCGCCACCGACTCGAACACATACGGCAGGCACAGTGCCTGGGTCAGCGGGAATGCGTTGTTCAGCGCACCGGCATACACGCGGGTGATGTCGATGGCACCGAAACGGGCCATGTCGATCGCTTCCGATTCGCGACCGAGCTGGCCGGAATGGTATTGCCGCAGGCGCAGGCGACCGTTGCTTTCACGCTGCAGCGTTTCGCCGATCCACTTCACCGCGGTCACGGTGGGGTAGTCGGCCACATGCACATCAGTGGCGGTCAGCAGCTGGCCACCGTCGATGGTATCGGCGGGCCCGCGGCCACAGGCCGCGAGCATCGGGGTGGCCAGCGCAGCAGCGCCACCGGCCAGGAAGTGTCGTCGTGTGATCATCTGCGCCCTCCCGCGCGTGTTCACCGGATCGTGCGGCGGTTACCCGGCCGGCACGGCCCTGCAGGCAATCTCGCCGATGCCGGCAAACCGCACCAGCGCCGTCTGTCCTGCGGTGATGTCATGGATGCCGGTGGCGTTGCCGGTGGCGATCAGGTCGCCGCGCCGCAACGGCCGGCCGCGCAGTGCCGAACGGGACAGCGCGAACGCGTACGCCGCGCGCAGGCCACCGGGCAGGCGGGTCGCTCCGCCGGTGCCGACCACCTCGCCTTCGATCAGGGTTTCGGCGCGCAGGTCGGTCTCGTCGCGGGCAGTCCAGTCGGCGATCTCCGGCCCCAGCACCAGTCCGTTGTTGTTGCCGAAGTCGGACACCACCACGCGCGGGCCGAGCTCGTTGATCGTCGCCAGCGGGCTGCTGGCCACCTCCACGCCGATGTACAGGCGCGCCGGCAGCGCTTCAGCCTGCTCGGGTGACCAGTGCAGCTGCGCGGCTGGAGCGTCCTCCAACAGCTCCAGCACGTACTCCGCCTCGACCGCGCCGAAGCCGCCGACGAACACGGGGATGTCCACTGTTCCACCGGTAGCATTTTTCAGCTGACGCGAGAAAACCGGGCCCAGCAGACGGTCGTCGCCGGATGCATCGCGGCGCTCGGCGGCGATGTAGCCGACCTTCCAGCCGACCACGTGATCATCCCAGCTGGCGATGGCCAGATCCTGCACCTGGTAGGCAGCCACCAGGTCAGGCGGGACAAGGCCCGGGAAGCCGGGCAGGGCCTGGCCGGCGCGGCGCGCGGTGGTGAAGGCGTGGGCGATCGCGGCCGCATCGTCCGGCGGCGGCGTCTGCCCATGTATGCCGTGTTCGTTGCTCAAGAACGGTCTCCCTCTGGCGTTGTTGCACTGCCCATCGACAGCGTCTGCAGGAGGTGTATATGGTAAACCGGTGTCATCGTGCAAGCCGCAGCGCATCACGAGCGCTTGTCGGTGACCTCGGCCACTCTGTTGCCTCCCCGTTGGAGCCCTGCCCACCATGCGTTTTTCCCGTGTGCTGTTGTTGCTGACCGGCCTGCTGCTGGCCATCCCTGCGTCCGCCGTCGATGCGCCGCTGCGCGCGGGCGAGCGGCTGGGCAAGGAGCTGGCTGGTGAACAGATACCCCTGTGGCCGACCGGGCAGGTGCCCGGCGAGACCGGCACTGCGCGACCGGCACGCGTGGTCGAGCGCAGCGATGATCCGGCCCACCCCGATCGCTTCATCGACCAGGTCGATGCGCCCTACCTGCTGGTGCATACACCCGCCCACGGCAACGGCCGCGCGCTGCTGGTGATTCCCGGTGGCGGCTACCAGCGCGTGGTGATCGACAAGGAAGACAGCGCGCTGGTGCCGGAGTGGGTGGACCGTGCCGGCTACACCCTGTTCGTGCTGCGCTACCGCCTGCCGCAGGCCGGCCGCGACCGCCAGGCGGCGCTGGCCGATGCGCAGCGCGCACTGCGCGTGGTGCGCGACCAGGCCGCACGGCGCAGGCTGGATGCCGACAGCGTGTCGGTGATGGGCTTCTCCGCCGGTGGCCACGTCGCCGCACGGCTGGCCACCGGCTTCGATGCGCCGGTCTACCCACCGCGCGATGCCATCGACCGCCTCAGCGCGCGTCCCGCCCGCGCGGTGCTGGTGTATCCGGTGATCGACATGGGTCCGCATGCTCACAGCGGTTCACGCGGACGTCTGCTGGGCGAGCAGGCCGATGCGGCGCTGGCGGCGCAGTACTCGATGCAGCAGCACGTACGCGCGGACATGCCACCGACGCTGCTGATCCACGCCAACGATGACCGCGTGGTCAGCGTGCACAACAGCGAGGTGATGGCACAGGCGCTGGCCAAGGCGGGCGTCGAGCACGAACTGCATCTGTTCGCCCACGGCGGCCATGGCTTCGGCATGCGCATGCCACCCGATTCGACGTTGGCGGTGTGGCCGCTGCTGGCACAACGCTGGCTGCAGGCGACGGAGGCCGCACCTTGAACGCAGGGACGACCGACCTGCAGCGCCGTCGTTTCCTGCGCGACAGTGCACGCTGGGCGCTGGCCACCGCTACCCTCGCAGCACTTCCAGTATCCGCGATACCTGGACCACGCGATGACACGCAGATCGTTGCGCGCGTCCGTGGCGGCCGCGTGCGTGGCCAGCGCGAGCACGGCGTGCACATGTTCCGTGGCCTGCGATATGGCGCCGACACTGCGGCCTACCGTTTCCAGCCGCCGCGCCGCGAGACGGGCTGGCGTGGCATCGCCGACGCCCTGGAATACGCCGCCTCTGCGCCCCAGACCGGAGCGGATGGTCCGGGCAGCGAAGATTGCCTGTTCCTCAACGTATGGACGCCAGCGCTCGGCGACGGCGGCAAGCGGCCGATCCTGGTGTACCTGCATGGCGGCGGCTTCAACAACGGTTCCGGCAGCGACCCGCTGTACGACGGCAGTGCGCTGTGCCGACGCGGCGACGTGGTGGTGGTCACCGTCAATCATCGCCTGAACACCTTCGGCTACCTGTACCTGGGCGCGCAGGGCGATCCGCGCTATGCGGCCTCCGGCAACGTCGGCCAGCTCGATCTGGTGCAGGCCCTGCAATGGGTGCGTGAGCACGCAGCGGTGTTCGGCGGCGATGCCGGCAACATCACCGTGTTCGGGCAGTCCGGTGGCGGCGCCAAGATCGCCACGCTGATGGCGATGCCCGCAGCGAAGGGGCTGTTCCAGCGCGCGTGGACGATGAGCGGGCAGCAGGTCACCGCGGCCGGCCCGCGTGCGGCGGCGCAACGCGCTTCGATTGCAATGGACGCCGTGGGCGCGCGTGACCTGCAGGCACTACTGCGCTTGCCAGCAGCCGACCTGTTGGGCGCTACGCGCACACGCGATCCCTCGCGGGTGGAAAGCAGCGCGCTGTATTTCGGCCCGGTGCTGGATGAGGTGGTGCTGCCGGTGCATCCGTTCTGGCCACAGGCACCGGCGCAGTCCGCGTCGATTCCGATGGTGATCGGCAACACCCACGATGAGACGCGCGCGTTTCTAGGCAACGACCCGGCCAACTTCACGCTGACCTGGGAGAGCCTGCCGGCGCAACTGGAGAAGCAGCAGTTCGTCGATCTTTTACCTTCGGTGGTGATCGCAGAATATCGACGCCTGTATCCGCACTACACGCCGTCAGAGGTGTTCTTCGCCGCCACTACGGCCGGTCGTTCCTGGCGTGGTGCAGTGGAAGAACTGGAGGCGCGCGCCCGGCAGACATCGGGTGCCGCACCGACCTGGGCCTACCAGCTCGATTGGCCGTCACCGGTGGAAGAGGGACGTCTGCGCGCGTTCCACACGCTCGATATCCCGCTGGTGTTCGACAACGCCGGCCTGCTCGGTGCCCGCACCGGCGGTGGTGACGCCGCCATTGCACTGGCGGCGACGATGAGCGATGCCCTGATTGCGTTTGCGCGTTCTGGTGATCCGAATCACGCAGGACTGTCGCAATGGGCCCCGTATTCACTGCCACACCGGCAGACGATGCTGTTCGATCGGCACAGCCGCATGGTTGACGATCCACGCGCGGGAGAGCGTGCGCTCTATGCAAAAGTGCCCTTCGTGCAGCGCGGCACGCAGTGATGACACCGCGATGCAAACATTCTGTTAACCCGCCTCGGCTAGAGTCGGTTCATGGAAGCGATGTTCACGCCACCGCCGTTTACCGGCCGCGAGCGCTTGATTGCAGGGATCGACGGCGCTGTCTGCCTGGTCGATCCGAAGGCGATCACCGATGCGCTGCAGCGGGTGCTGCGTGAGGCCATCATCGATCCGCTGATCGAGCTGCCGCCCTGTGTACGCCGTCCGGTGGATGGCCATTACGCGCGCCGTGAACTGCACCGCAGTCCTACGCTGGGCTACAGCGTCATTGCGATGTGCTGGGGCCCGGGGCAGGGCACGCCACTGCACGACCACGATGCGATGTGGTGCGTGGAGGGGGTCTGGCAGGGCGAGTTGATCGTGACCCCGTATGCGCTGCTGGAACAGCGTGGCGAGCGTCACCGCTTCGCCGCGCAGGACACGCTGTACGGGCACCGCGGCAGCGCCGGCAGCCTGATTCCACCGTACGAGTACCACACGCTGCGCAACGCCAGCGACGAGGACATAGCCGTATCCGTCCACGTCTACCAGGGCGTGATGGAGCGCAGCGCGGTGTTCGATCCGCTGGATGACGGCTGGTACCAGCGCCGGGTGAAGGTGATGGAGACCGAAGCATCCTGATCGCAGTGCCAAGCGTCACCGCGGCACATCCACCACATTGTTGAGCCGCGTCACTTCCTCACCGCCGTCGGCCAGCGCAACGCGCACGCGCAGGCCACTGCGATCACCCGCCGGCAACGGCAACGACACCACCGTCGTCTTCGGCAACAGGTCAGTCGGTGCAGCCATCGCCGGCACTTCGGTGCGTGCGATCTCGCGGCCCCGCGCATCTTCCAGTACCGCCACGCCCACGCCGCTGGCCACATGGCCCAGGCTGTGCACGGTCACGTGTACCTGACGCCCGTCCATCCGCACATCACCACGGCCCACGCCCAGATCCGGACGCGTTTCCACCGGCGTCCCCGCGGACACACGCTCGAACTCGAATACTTCGGTGCGGCCAGGTTGGAACTGCATCGGTACCGAAGCACTCGTTTCCAGCTGCACCACGCGCTCGCGCGGCGTACCGTCGATGCGGCCATCGCCGTCGCCATCCACGCCACTGCGCACGCGCCAGGTACCGCTGGCCACGTTCCAACCGGTCATGTCAGCGGCGATCACGCGCGAACCGAGGTTATGGCTGGTGACCGTGAAGCGCTCGCGCGAGGGCGCATGCACCAGCAGCGCTACCTGCTCGGCAGCGCCCTCACGATCGAAGCGCCAGCTGACGGTATGCCCGGGCCAGCTCTGGTTGCGCTTCAGGGCGATGCCGCCCAGCCGCGCACGCTGCAGGAACTCGCTCGGTGCTTCCACCCGGTCGGACCACCAATGGCCTTCGGTGTTCATGTACGCACGTTGCACCTTGGCCTGCAGGCCATCGGCATGCAGTGCATCGATGTACTTGCGGTCGCCGCTGGCCTGCCAGGCCATCAGGCTGGCGATGCCGGTCTTCCCGGCATCGGCCTCGGCGGTCAGCAGCGGGTACCAGTCCTGCTGCCGGCCCAGCGCTTCCACGTAGTTCTCGCCGAGGTTGGCCAGCGCGCCGGGCCCGCCGCGTTGCACGCGATAGTCGAGGGCCTGCAGGTACTTCGCATCGCCGGTCCAGCGCCATGCCGCCCAGAACGTGTGCATGGTATCGCCGCTGCCGGAACCGTTGTTGAGTTCGCCGCCACGGGTCTCGCCGGTCGCCCAGTTGATCTCGTTGGGCAGGGTGAAGCGGCCCTTGTCGTCGCTGCCGGCGTGGGCCAGATAGCCATCGGCCAGGCCGATCACCAGCCGGCGCCCGGTCGCGTCGGCGTTGTACTGGCCCAGCAGGAAGGCCGGATGCAGCACCGGGAACGAGTACGGCTTCTGCCACTGCCAGTTCGGTTCGCGGTAGACCTTGTTGCCACCGAACCAGTTGCTGGAGAACAGCAGATGGCCCTGCGGGTTGCGCAGGATGATGCGCTCGCCGAACGCCTTCACCGTTTCCATCAGTCGTTCCAGGGTCAGCGGATCGCCCCAGTTGAGGTAGAGCATCGCGCTGTTGGTGTTGATGCCTTCCTCGTAGGCATGCAGCTCGTCGGTCTCGATGGTGCTCAGGCCATTGCTGAACATGCCATTGCGGTACACCGCGTCTGACAATGCGGTCAGCGAGGCATTCAGGCGGTCCGGCTGCACGCCCATCAGGGCCAGCCCCGGCCATTGCTGGGTCAGGTCGGAATCGTCGGAGATGCCGCCACCGAAATCGCCGTAGGCCACCTGCCGCTGATCGATCCACCAGTCGACGAACTGCCGCACCTGGGCCAGGTCCTGCACCTGGTGGAACGCCCACGCCGGTACGCCCTTGGGCACCTCCGGCGCGGTGTACGGCGGTCGCCCCTGGCTGTTGTAGCTGATGTAGTTCCAGTACAACCGGCCCAGCTCGTGGTCCGGGTCGACCCGCAGCAGATCGCTCAGGTCCGCGTATACGCGCGCGTAAAGGCGCTGGCGCTTGGAGGTGGTGTGTTCCTCCACCAGGAAGCCCCAGTTGTCGCGCACCTGGTTGAAGCGGTCGGCCACATGCTCCTTGATCGCCTCGGCGCGTGGCTTGAACACCAGCCGCACCTGCGCACCGTCCAGCGACGCCGCGTCGAAGCCGGGCGCAGCCGAGGCGATGCTCAACCACAGGCTGTCGGGCGTAAGGATGCGGTCGCGCAGGTCCAGCCACAGCGTGCGCTTCTGCCCGGGCTGCACCGAGACCGAAACATCGATCATGTCGCGCGCCGGCCAGATCGGATCCTTGATGCGGATGTTCAGCGGGATCAGCCCATCGTGCGTGGCCGGCAGGTCCAGTGCGGGGATGTCGATGGCCACGCCGTCCAGGCCGTCATGCATGTTTTCCCAGCTGTAGGCCCAGCTGCGGATCAACGGCTGGTTGGCCGGGGCATCGCCCACGCCGGAGGGAATCAGCACGTGCACGATCGGTTTCGGCTCGGCCGGCAGCGTGTCGGCGCTGCGGCGCCGCGAGCCTGCGCCCTTCGGCAGCGCCATCACCGTGCTGCGTTCGGCCAGCGGATAGCGGCCGTCGATGTAACGGCGCAGCGTGTCCAGGTTGGTGTAGTCGGGCAGCGCCTGGCTGTCGATGACATAGGTCTGCTTGACCGTGCCATCGGGCTCGGCGCCTTCGCGCACGTCGTACGCCCAGATTTCCTGGATCGGCGTCTCCTGTTCAACGTTGCTGAAACGCAGCACGCCCCCGGTCTGTGCCGGAATGTCGTCGACGCTGCGCACCACGCCTTGGGGACGCGCTGCCAGCACCTGCGTGGCGTGCGCCGCATCGCGGCCATGGGCCAGCGTGCCGAACGCCGCACCACGGATCTCCACGCGGTTGACGGTCTCGCCGGCCGGAACGGTGAGGTCCAGGTGCTGGCCGCTTTCCACATAGGTGTTCCAGTCCGGCAACTGGAAGTAGTCGTTGCGGCCGGGCAGGCGCGAGCGGTTGTAGACGCCGGGCCACGTGGTCTCGGCGATGCCGTCGGTGGCCTTCCACATCCATGCCTTCAGATCACGGGCATCGGCAAACTCGATCTTGCGGATGCGCGTGCCGGCGGCGCTCAATGCCGGTGGCGGTGCGCCGTCCCAGCCGAAGCGATGGCGCCAGGCGCGGTCATCGCTGGCGCCGGCAACGGCGCTGGTGACGGCCTTGCCACGCGCGAGCGCACTGACGGCCGCAGCATCGAGCATGCGGTCGTACACGCGGATGTGCTGGAAATCACTGCCGCGCAGGAAGTTGTAGCGGCTCTGCACCTGGTAGGGCGCCATCACCCGTCCGGCCAGGCCGAGCTGGTCCAGCGCTGCATCGTAGTCACCGCTGGCCTGCACACGCGCCACTTCGCGACCATCGACGAACAGGCGCACGCCCTGGTCTTCATCCCAGGCGAAGGCCAGGTGCAGCCATTGGTCCGCGCGTGGCGGCGTGTCCATGCGGAACGACACGCGCGTGCGGGCGAGGTTGGCATCGGTGACGAACGCATCGAAGCCGTGCCCGTTCCAGTCGATGCGCAGCCAGGCCATGTCCCAGCTGCTGTGGTCGGCATAGCCGACGCGGAAGATCACGAACGGTGCTTCGCCCACCGCATAGCGCGCGCGCCAGTCGAAGGCGAGGGTGCCGCGCTGGGCAAGGATGTTGCCGGGCGCATCCCAGGCCAGCACACCGTCGTCCTGCCATTGGATTGCCTTGCCGCGCGCTCCGTCGTCGACGATGTCGACCTTGTCGCGGAAGTTCGGCACCGCCTCACCCTTCGCCACCACCGCCTCAAGACCCTTGCCGGCATCGACGTGGAACAGCAGCGTGGGTGCATCGGTGGCGGCCATCGCGGGGCCGGCAGCCAGGGCCACCGCCAGCAACAGGCAGCGGGACAGGGTCGAGCGGTGCGGCATCAGGCGTTTCCTTTCAACGGGCGACGGCCGGCAAGGGCCGCCGGACCGTAGCAAGGCCACGCCGCGACGGCACCTTGCGGCGCAGCAGCGGTCGTGGCGAACGACGGCGTGCCGGGTGGCACGCCGTCGGCGTTGCTCAGAACTTGTAGCGCAGCCCCAGCAGGTACTGGCGGCCGGTCTCGGTGTACTGCAGCGGCAGGCGACCGGTCAGCGGCGAGTACACCCACTCGTCGGACGCTTCGTTGGTCAGGTTGATGCCTTCCAGGCTCAGTTCCAGCTGGTCGCTGATCTTGTAGCGGATGGACGCATCGAACACCGTGGTACCGGTCATGCCGTGGTAGCCATCGAGGTTGAAGCCGGTCTCCTGGCCCGGTGCCTGGGTCAGGTAGTCATCGCGGTTGGTGGCCGAGATGCGCCCGGCGAACTTCTCGCCTTCATAGAACAGCGTGGCGTTCCACGACGACTTCGACAGGCCGGTCAGGTCGGTCTTCATCACCGGCTGCCCGGCCGCGTTGATGTACTGGATCTTCGATTCCACCCAGGTGTAGTTCAACTGCACGCCCAGGTTCGCCCACTTGCCGGGCAGGAAGGTGAAGGGCTGGGTGTAGTTGGCTTCCACGCCGTGCAGTTCGCCGCCCGGGGTGTTGACCGGCTTGCTGTAGGTGAAGTCATCGGTGGCCGAGGCGCCGGTGCCGACCAGCAGCGACGCCGGCAGGCCGCTGTCGCTGTACGGGCGCACTTCGCGGGTGGTCTGCACGAAGCTCTCGATGTCCTTGTAGAACAGGCCGATGCCGGCCATCGCGCCCTCGGCGAAGTACCACTCGAAGCCGAGGTCGACATTGGTCGCGCGGATCGGATCCAGTACCGGGTTGCCACTGGAGATGGTGCGTGCACCACCGGCCACCGCCACCGTCGCGCCGGGCGTCAGGCTGCCCAGCCCCGGACGGCTCATCACCTTGGCCGCACCCAGCCGGATCAGGAAGTCCGGAGTGACTTCAGCCACCAGGTTGAACGAGGGCAGGGTGTCGTCGTAGGTGCGGCTGACCGTGGTTTCGACAGTGCCGTTGGCCAGCGTCGACTGCCCGGTGGACGACTGCTTGGTACGCACGTAGCGCACGCCGAAATTGCCCGACAACGGCAACGAGCCCAGTTCGGTGGAGAACTCGCCCATCAGGTAGGCGCCACGGTCCTTCTCTTCAACGCTGCGCACGTTGTTGGCGCGCGGGGCGACGGCGAAGGTGCCGCTGTTGCTGTAGATGTCCAGCTGTTCGGCGATCGCATCCAGGTCCGGCACGACCCAGTTCGACGGACTGCCGCTGATGCCCTTCAGTCCGGCCTGCTCGGTCAGGTCCGCCGGCACGATCTTGCTGCCGCCGGCGAAGTTGGGCACGGCCAGTTCGCTGGCGCGGCGCAGTTCGACGGTCTTGAACGTGTAGTCCTTGGCCAGCACGCCGCCCTTCAGGCGGAAGCCCGGGCTGATGTTCCAGTTGAAATCGATCTGGCCGGTGTCGAAGTCGTTGTCCACGTACTGCGGACGCAGGCGGATCTCGGCCAGTTCCCAGCCGTTGGGATTGGTCGGGTCGATGCCGTAGTTGAGCACCGGCGCACGGCTGTTGCCACGGTAGTCGTAGCTGTAACCCTTGACGTCGTACTTGTCCATGATGACGGTGGTCTGCACCGGGTTCTCGTGCTTGGAGCGCGAGATGCCGAGCTTGCCGGACAGGGTGAAGTCATCGCCGAAGCGGTGCTGGCCGTTCAGCGCGATCTGCTTGAACTCGGTGCTCCACTCGTCGTGGCGGTTCTCGGTGCGGATGTCGACGTTGTCGAATTCGCCGTAGAGCAGTGCGTTGTCGCGGATCTCGCCATTCTTGACGATGGTGGTCGGCTTGCCCGACAGGCGTGCGCTCGCATTGGCGCCGCGGCTGAAGGAAATCGCTTCGATGTAGTGCTCGTCGCGCGTCGCATCGATCTTCGAGTACAGCGCATCCAGCGAGATCTCGGTGGCGTCGTTCGGCTTCCACTGCAGCGAACCGGTTACGCCCAGCCGCTTCTGTTCGTGTTCCATCTGCACGTAGCGCGGGAAGCGCGGATGGAACACGTTGGCGCCACGCGCGGCGGCGAACGGCGAGGACGCGGCGAAGTTGCCGTTGCTCGGGCCGTTGGCCCAGCGGCCGGTATTGGAGCCTTCCTCCAGCGCTTGGCGCTCGGAATAGGCAACCGACAGCAGGGCGCCGAAGGTGCCATCGGCGAAGGTGTTGGAGACCAGCGCGGCAATGCGCGGGTCGGCCTTCTCGGCCATCGCGTTGTAGCTGGCCTGGCCACTGGCGGCGAAGGTGAAGCCGTCGTAGTCGAACGGACGCGCGGTGCGCAGATCGACGGTAGCGCCCAGCGAGCCTTCCTCTACATCGGCCGAGGCGGTCTTGCGCACCAGCAGCTGCGAGAACAGGTCCGAGGCGAACACGTTGAAGTCGAAGCCACGGCCGCGGTTGGTGCCGCCGCTCTGGTCACCAGCGCCGACGGTGGTCAGCGCTTCCATGCCGTTGATGCGCACACGGGTGAATTCCGGGCCGAGGCCACGCACCGAGATGTTGCGGCCTTCGCCGGCCTCACGGGTGATGACCACGCCGGGGATGCGCTGCAGTGACTCGGCCAGGTTCAGGTCGGGGAACTTGCCGATGTCCTCGGCAACGATGGCATCGACCACGCCGGCTTCGCCGCGCTTGATGTCCAGCGCCTTTTCCACGCTGGCGCGGTAGCCGGTGACGGTGACCGTATCGAGGTCGGTGGCGTTCGGGTTGGCGCTCTGCTGCTGCGCGCCGGCGTTGCCTGCCAGGGCCAGTGCTACGGCCAACGCGAGCAAGGTAACCGGTGTCTTTTTTTCATGGTTCCGAGAATGCATGCCTTTCCCCTCTCCCAAAGGTCTGGTATCGCGGCTGTTTCAGCGTGATGACACCGCTGGTCAGGCCGGACGTTAACAGCACGTTCCCGATCCGGCATCTTGCACCGCAACAGATCTGAAATGTCTCCAAGACGCTTGCAGGACAATGCTTCCAACAGTTTGGTAGGCTTAGGGCAAGGCCGGGCGGGATTGAAATGACACCGCTAGCCAATTCCACGCCCCACGCGTGGTCCACAACCACGCCGCCCAGTGTCACATGCTGGCGGCACGCGTGAAGGAGCAGAAATGGGTCGTATCGTGTGTTTCGGGGAATTGCTGCTGCGCCTGGGTGCGCCCGGTCGCGAGCTGCTGCTGCAGTCGCCGCAGCTGCAGGTGCACGTCGGCGGCGCCGAGGCGAACGTGGCTGTCTCGCTGTCCCGCTTTGGACATGACGTGGCCATGGTCAGCACCGTCGCCGGCAACGCGCTCGGCGCGCATGCGCTGGCCGAACTGCGCCGGCATGGCGTCGATACGCGCGGCGTGCGCGAAGATGCCGAGGGCCGCATGGGCCTGTATTTCCTGACCACCGGCGCGGTGCAACGGGCCAGCGAAGTGGTCTATGACCGTGCCGATTCCGCATTCGCCAACAGCACCGCCGCTGACTACGACTGGCCGGCGCTGCTGCAGGACGCGCAGTGGCTGCACCTGTCCGGGGTCAGCCCGGCGCTGGGTCCGGACGTGGCCCAGGCCACGCTGGCTGCAGCGCGCGCCGCCCGTGCGCAGGGCGTGCGTGTGTCCTTCGATGGCAACTTCCGGCCGAAGCTGTGGCAGCGCTGGGGCGGTGATGCGCAGGCGATCCTGCACGAACTGTTCGCGCAGGCCGACATCGTCTTTGCCGACTACCGCGATATTGAAGTCATCCTCGGCCAGCGTTTCGAACAGGCCGACGTGGTCGCGCGGGTGGAAGCGGCGGCAGCAGCGGCATTCGACGCATTCCCGCAGCTGCAGTGGCTGGCCTGCACCCAGCGACAGACGCTGAGCGTGGACCACCATGCGCTGGGCGCGCTGCTGCTGGGCCGCGATGGCACCCGTGCACAGGCGCCGGTACGCCAGCTGCAGGGCATCGTCGACCGCATCGGCGGTGGTGATGCCTTCGCGGCAGGCATCCTGCATGGCATCCTGTCCGCCTTCGATGCCGACGCCACCGTGCGCTTCGGCCTGGCCGCCGGGGGCCTGAAGCACTCCATTCCCGGCGATTTCAATCCCGTCAGCGAAGCTGATGTGTTGGCCCTGATGGGCGAGGAGCGATTCGATGTCCGGCGCTGATCCACGCGTTCGTGCGGTACTGAAACTGGCACCGGTGATTCCGGTGTTCACCCCCGATGACATCGACGATGCGGTGCAGGTCGCGCAGGCGCTGTTCCGTGGTGGCCTGCCGGTGATCGAGGTGACCCTGCGCACGCCGCGTGCACTGGAAGCCATCAAGGCAATGGTCGAAGCGGTACCGGATGCGGTGATCGGTGCCGGTACCGTGCTCGATGCCGCACAGATGCAGGCCGTGAAGGAAGCCGGCGGCCGCTTCGCGGTGTCGCCCGGGGCGACGCCACGGCTGTATGCCGCCGCACGCGATGCCGATCTGCCCTACCTGCCGGGTGTGGCTACCGGTTCGGAGCTGATCGTCGGCCTGGAACATGGCCTGGATACCTTCAAGTTCTTCCCCGCCGTGCAGGCCGGGGGTGCGGCGATGCTGTCGGCATGGCACGGCCCGTTCGCTGATGTGCGCTTCTGTCCGACCGGCGGCATCAGCGCGCAGACCGCGAGCCAGTTCCTGCACCTGCCCAACGTGCTGTGCGTGGGCGGCTCCTGGCTGACCACCGCCGCGCTGATGCAGACCCGCGACTGGGACAGCGTCGAGCGCCTGGCGCGCGAAGCCGCAGTGCTGGCGGGCTGATCCCTCGGCCCCTGCTGGAGCCGGGCACAGACCCGGCGCCAGTGCATCCGCTCAGCCGCGTGGCGCACCCAGCCGCCGGTACAGGGTGCTGCGATTGATCCCCAGCCGCTTGGCCGCCGCGCTGACGTTGCCCCGGCAATCAGCCAGCGCCTGGCGCATGGCCGCCTCGGTGATCTCCTCCAGCGCACCGCTGGCAGGCAGTGCTGGCGCGGCCACCGTGCCAGCACGCACATCCACCGGCAGCAACTGCGGATCCACCGCTTGACCGGGCTCAGCCAGTGCGGCCAGCGTGCGCAGGCAGGCGCTCAGCTGCCGCAGGTTGCCGGGCCAGGCATGGGCCACCAGTGCCGCCCGCGTCTGCGCAGACAACACATGGCCGTGTCCCAGCTGCTGCCACAGCGCATCCACCACGGCAGCGCGATCGGGATGCTGCCGCAACGGCGCCAAGGTCACCACGTGGTCGGCGATGCGGTAATACAGATCCGCACGGAAGCGGCTTGCGTCCACCGCCTGCGGCAGTTCGCAGTGGCTGGCGCAGACCAGCGCGAAATCCAGTTTTACCGGCTTGCCACCGCCCAGCGGTGACAGCTCGCGCTCCTGCAGCACGCGCAGCAGACGTGGTTGCAGCGCCAACGGCATGTCGCCGATCTCATCGAGAAACAAGGTACCGCCCTCGGCCTGCCGCAGCAGGCCCGGGCTGCCCTGGCGGCGCGCACCGGTGAAGGCACCGTCCTCGTAGCCGAACAGTTCCGCTTCGATCAGGCCTTCCGGCAACGCCGCGCAGTTCACCGCGACGAAGGGCTTACCGGCACGCGTGCTGCGTGCGTGCAGTTCGCGCGCGAAGACTTCCTTGCCGGTGCCGGTCTCGCCCTGCAGCAGCACCGGCAACCCGGCCTGAAGCACACGCCCGGCTGTCGCCAGCTGCTGTTGCTGTGCGGTATCGAACAGCGGCCCCTGCGCGCGGGCCGGCAACGGCGCGGTCGCCACCGGCGTGGCCACACTGCGTCGCGACGCGCGTGCTTCGCGCACGCCATACAGACGACGACCCTGGCGATCAAGCAGCACGCCGTCATCGGCCAGCCGCGACAGCGGTTGTTCAAACAGCGCCTCATAGGGCGTGCGGCCGATGTCCTGCCGATCGAGCCCGAACAGCGCCAGCCCGGCACGATTGGCTGCGACCAGGCGACCGCCGCGGAAGCCGAGCACACCCTCGCGCACACTGCCGAGCAGCGCGGGTTGATGATGCAGGCGCAGCAGCTCGCAGTCGGCCAGGCCGTCGGCGAAACCGCGGTGCTCGATCTGCGCCACCGCCTGCCGCACCAGCGCCAGCGCGTGCACGTGTGGCAGCCGCGCGTCGCCCGAAACATCGAGCACACCCAGGCACTGCCCGTAGGGATCGAGGATCGGCACCGCCGAACAGGTGAGGATGCCGTGCGGGGCGAAGTAGTGCTCGCCGCCACGCACCTGCAGCGCACGTCCGTCGACCAGCGCGGTGCCGATCGCGTTGGTGCCGACCGTGCCTTCGTCCCAGCGCATGCCCGGCATCAGCGCGACACGACCGGCCTTGTCGAGGAAACCGGTGCTGCCTTCGGCATCGAGGATCCAGCCGTCTTCATCGGTCAGCAGCACGATGCTGCCGCTGTGGGTCATTTCCGCCGCCAGTCCATCCAGCTCCGGGCGCGCCTGTCGCCACAGGCGCTCGCGGCGCTGGCGCAGTTCGCGCAGGCGGTGGTCGGTCAGTGGTTCGGCGGCCGGCTGCGCATCCACCAGCAGGCCATGCCGCTGGCAGCGTTGCCAGGAATGCAGGATCGCCTCGGGCACCGCGCCGACGGGAGCAGCGCCGCGCTCGAAGAAACTGCGCCGGGCACTGCCCAGGCGGGGATCGGGAGCAAGCGGGGACACCGACAGCCTCCTGTGTCGCACATTGCGACAGTTGTTGCGGGACCTGTCCCGATTAACAGCACACCCCGCGTCGGCCTGCAACGGCCACACCTGCTGCACTGCCGCAGGGCGCGCGACACGATGACCGATGGCCGGGCGATGAAGGCGTGATGCAGCGCAGCAGGGCATGGTTGGCATCGTCCTTGCGCCTGTGGATGCACCACGCCCATCACAGGAGCCGCCATGAACGCCGTACCGTCCACCCGCCCGCATGCCACCGATCCGCGTTCCCTGTTCAAGCCGCGCTATGGCAACTACATCGGTGGCGAATGGATCGCCCCGCTCAGCGGCCAGTACTTCGACAACCTCTCGCCGGTGAACGGCCAGGTGTTCACTGAAGTGGCCCGCTCCAACGCCGAGGATATCGACGCCGCACTCGATGCCGCGCACGCCGCCAAGGACGCCTGGGGCCGCACATCGGCCGCCCACCGTGCACTGCTGCTCAACCGCATCGCCGATCGCATCGAACAGAACCTGGAACTGCTGGCCCATGCCGAGACCTGGGACAACGGCAAGCCGATCCGCGAGACGCTCAACGCCGACGTGCCGCTGATGGCCGACCACTTCCGCTATTTCGCCGGTTGCCTGCGCGCGCAGGAAGGCAGCCTGTCGCAGATCGACGACGACACCGTGGCCTACCATTTCCACGAACCGCTGGGCGTGGTCGGGCAGATCATTCCGTGGAACTTCCCGCTGCTTATGGCCGCCTGGAAGCTGGCGCCGGCACTGGCCGCTGGCAACTGCGTGGTGCTCAAGCCAGCCGAGCAGACTCCCGCGTCGATCCTGGTGCTGATGGAGGTGATCGGCGACCTGCTGCCGCCGGGCGTGCTCAACGTGGTCAACGGCTTCGGCCTGGAGGCGGGCAAGCCGCTGGCCAGCAGCCCGCGCATCGCCAAGATCGCCTTCACCGGCGAGACCTCCACCGGCCGCCTGATCATGCAGTACGCCAGCCAGAACCTGATTCCGGTGACGCTGGAACTGGGCGGCAAATCGCCGAACCTGTTCTTCGCCGACGTGATGGCCGAGGACGATGATTTCCTCGACAAGGCGGTGGAAGGTTTTGTCATGTTCGCCTTCAACCAGGGCGAGGTCTGCACCTGCCCGTCGCGCGCGCTGGTGCAGGAATCGATCTACGAACGCTTCATGGAGCGCGTGCTCGAACGCGTGGCAGCAATCCGGCAGGGCAATCCGCTGGACCCGAACACCATGGTGGGGGCGCAGGCATCCGGCGAACAACTGGAGAAGATCCTGTCCTACATCGCCATCGGCCGCGAGGAAGGCGCCGAGGTGCTGATCGGTGGCGACAAGGCCGCGCTCGGCGGCGACCTGGCCGGCGGCTTCTATGTGCAGCCCACCGTGTTCAAGGGCCACAACGGCATGCGCGTGTTCCAGGAGGAGATCTTCGGGCCGGTGGTGTCGGTGACCACGTTCAAGACCGAGGAAGAAGCATTGCAGATCGCCAACGACACGCTGTACGGGCTGGGTGCCGGCGTCTGGAGCCGCGATGCCGCGCGCCTGTACCGGGTAGGCCGCGCGATCCAGGCCGGACGGGTATGGACCAACTGCTATCACGCCTACCCGGCACACGCCGCGTTCGGCGGCTACAAGCAGTCCGGCATAGGCCGCGAGAACCACCGGATGATGCTCGACCACTACCAGCAGACCAAGAACCTGCTGGTCAGCTACGCACCGAAGAAGCTCGGCTTCTTCTGATTCTGAGGATTGATCGGGATCAAGGCGCGGGCATCGGGCCGGCGCCATCCTGTCTGCAAGCGCACTACGGAGAAGCACGCATGAACAGAACCATGAAGGCCGCCGTTGTCCGTGAGTTCGGCAAGCCGCTGGTCATCGAAGAAGTCGTGGTACCGCGCCCGGGGGCGGGCGAGGTGCTGGTCAAGATCGAGGCCTGTGGCGTCTGCCACACCGACCTGCACGCCGCCGAGGGCGACTGGCCGGTGAGACCGAACCCGCCGTTCATCCCCGGTC
>Ga0265296_1001469_pt1 | contig 27038 bp, 19 predicted proteins | sample MunlanPumphouse1_FD_189073 | JGI IMG/M metagenome (GOLD analysis project Ga0265296, IMG submission 189073) | Groundwater microbial communities from a municipal landfill in Southern Ontario, Canada - Pumphouse #1 | ecosystem: Environmental > Aquatic > Deep subsurface > Groundwater | place... | reverse complement strand
ATTTTCCTTTTCGCTACGAAGATTGGAGTAAAATTGTGCCCATCAGAGAGTTGTCTTATGGATCAGTGGGAACGTGCAGAGGCAGAGTTGAATTAATCAAAAATACACGAAGTTTTTACAGAAGAAAAAATATCACCGAAGCGTTGGTTTCCGATAATTCGGGGTCAATCAAAGTTGTCTGGTTTAACCAGCCCTACCTGCCGAAAATTTTAAAAATTGGTGATGAAATTTTTTTGTCAGGGAAAGTTGATTTTGATCGTTTTGGCCTGCACTTAACTTCTCCGTCTTACGAAAAAGTGATAGCCAACCAAGAAACGACTCACACGGCGAGGATAGTCCCGGTCTATTCCGTGACGGAAAATTTAACTAATAAACAAATTCGTTTTTTAGTTAAGGCAGTAATCCCTCTGGCGGATAAAGTTTTTGATTGGTTACCGCCCGAAATAAAGAAAAATTTTCAACTGGTAAATCTGAATGAAGCCGTGAAGCAAGCGCATTTTCCGGACAGTAAGGCGAAATTCTTTGCCGCGAGACGCCGCCTGAAATTTGATGAACTTTTTTTAGTGCAATTAAAAAATTTATTATTAAGAACTAAATTAAAAAAGAGCTGCGCGCCAGCGATTAATTTTTTGGAAAACGAAACAAGAAAATTTATAAACTCTCTTTCATTTAAATTGACTGATGGGCAGCGGAAGGCCGCCTGGGAAATTTTGCAGGATTTAGAAAAGGGCCAACCGATGAATCGACTTCTTGAAGGCGATGTGGGTTCGGGAAAAACGGTCGTGGCGGCAGTCGCGGCGCTCAACGTGGCGCAAAATGGTTTCCAAACAGTATTTATGGCTCCGACGGAAATTTTAGCCAAACAACATTACGATACATTCACCAAGTTATTTGCGCCCCCGAGTGTTACGGTTGGTCTTCTGACACACTCATATCGACAAACAAACTTGACTAAAGATCAAAAACCTAAAACTAAAAATTCGAAATCTCAAATGACAAAACAGATCGGTGACGGCGAATTGCGTCTTGTTATTGGTACTCACGCTCTTATTCAAGAAGGCGTTAAATTTAAAAATTTAGGATTAGCAATTGTAGATGAACAACATCGTTTTGGTGTGAATCAGCGGGCGGCGCTCGCTTCGCATAAACGCGAATTTTTGCCGCACTTTCTTTCCATGACCGCCACGCCGATTCCGAGAACAATGTCACTTGTATTTTTTGGTGATCTCGATTTATCAATTATTAAAGAAATGCCCGCCGGGCGTAAAAAAATTTTTACCAAGGTTGTGCCTCCGGAAAAAAGAGATGTGGCTTATGAGTTTATCAGAAAAGAGGTAAAAAACGGTCGGCAGATTTTTGTTATTTGTCCCCTAATTGATCTCTCGGATAAACTCGGGGTAAAATCAGCTAAGGAAGAATATAAAAAATTGAGCCAAGAAATTTTTCCGGAATTAAGCATTGGGTTATTGCACGGGAAGATGAAATCAGAAGATAAAGAAAAAGCGATGAAAGATTTTTTAGAAAATAAGATAAATATTTTAGTGTCTACTTCGGTGGTGGAGGTTGGTGTTGATGTGCCAAACGCGACGATCATGATGATTGAGGGTGCGGAACGATTTGGTTTGGCCCAGTTGCACCAGTTTCGGGGAAGAGTCGGTAGATCAACTTTTCAGTCATATTGTTTTTTGTTTTCTGATAATGAAAATGAAGAAGTTATAAAAAGATTAATGGTTTTGACGGAATACAGTGATGGTTTTACTTTGGCGGAAAAGGACTTAGAATCTCGGGGACCTGGAGAAATTTGGGGAACGAGGCAGTCGGGATTCCCTGATTTAAAGGTTGCTTCCTTAACTGACTATGACATAATTCGCGAGACAAAAGCAGCGGCGGAAGATTTGATAAAAAAAGATCCGGAACTGGGAACATGGCCGGATCTTAAGATGAAATTGGGTGAATTTGAGAAAAAAGTGCACCTGGAATAATTTATTTTTTTGAAACAAATAGGTTGCCCCGGAGATAAAATCTCCAGGGTTTATTTTTATATTTTCCAGCGTAGTCCACACCGATTCTTTTGGCGGCTATAATTTCTGACGGTTTTATTTTTATGCCGCGGTCTTCAAGCCACAAAATGTTCTTTGTGAGGTCAAAATTATTTAACGATTTATCAATTTTTAGCGCTTGGCAAAGTTTGCCCGGGCCGTTTGTGATATTTCGTTCATCGTGGGGTGCGTGGCGAAGACGACGCATTAAATCCACGCCCTCAGTCGGCTCTATGGCGCGGATTAAAACCGCGGCCGGATAATTTTTACCTTCGGTAACGATATTGAAACAATGATTTAGGCCATAAACTAAATAGACGTAAGCGTAGCCGGGCGGGCCAAACATTGGCGCCGTACGGGTCGTTTTTCCATGGCTTGCGTGGGACGCTAAATCATTCGGACCGACATAGGCCTCGGTTTCCACGATTTTTCCGGAGATAATTTTTTTACCAATTTTTCTGACTAAAAATTTACCCAGGAGGTCCTGGGCAATTTTTAAAGTTGATTGATTATAAAAATTTCTTTTAAGTTTCTTCATTTTTTTCCGGAGAATTTTTTCCGTCCAACCCGAGATATTTTATCGCCTCAGCGATATTTTTTATTTTAGTTAGTTTTATTTGTCCTTTAATTGGTTGTTTAAAATTTGGGGCAAGAATTTCTTTAAACCCCATTTTTTCGGCCTCGTTAATTCTTTTTTCTGAGTTGGCGGCGGCTCGTACTTCGCCGCCCAAACCAACTTCGCCGAAAATAATCATGTCGCGCGGCAGAGATTTATTTTTAAAAGCAGAGGCCACGGCGAGAATTACGGCTAGATCGCAAGCCGGTTCTTGAATTTTGTATCCGCCAGCCACGTTTAGATGGACGTCATGCGTGCCTAAATTCATGCCTGCTCTTTTTCCAAGAACCGCGAGAAGAAGTTGCAGTCGGTTTAAATCAAAGCCGGCCGAACGTCGTTGAGGGTATCCGAAATAACTGCGCGAAACAAGCGACTGAATTTCGACCAAGAGCGGCCGCGAACCCTCGACCACTGAGGTCGTAACCGAGCCGGCAATGTCCTCCGTTCGTTCTTCTAAAAAAATCGCTGAAGGATTTTTGACTTCAACTAAACCGCCCGATTGCATTTCAAAAATTCCCACTTCATCAGTTGAGCCAAATCGATTTTTGACAGTTCTAAGCAGGCGATAAGCATGGAAGCGGTCGCCCTCAAGATAGAGGACAGTGTCAACTAAATGTTCCAAAGTTTTTGGTCCGGCGACTTGGCCTTCTTTCGTAACATGGCCGATGACAAAAATTGGAATGTTATTTTTTTTGGCGACTTCAAGAAGTTTAACTGTGCAGGCGCGAACTTGATTGACGCTGCCGGCCTCGGAGGGCAGCTCGGCAGTAGCCATTGTTTGGATGGAGTCAACGATTGCCAGCGTCGGTTTTAATTTTTCAATAGTGGCGCAGATGACGTTAATATTTGTTTCACCCAAAAATTGTAATGAATTTATTTTTAAGGCGAGGCGATCGAGCCGCATTTTTATTTGTTCAGCCGACTCTTCGCCGGAAACATAAAGCGCGGATCCAATAGACGCGGCTAACTGCGCTACAAGGGTGGATTTTCCGATCCCCGGTTCGCCGCCCAAAAGAACAAGCGACCCCGGAACGATTCCTCCGCCCAAAACCTGGTCAAATTCGCCGAGGCCAGTTTTGATTCTTGCAAAGTCCTTGCCGACTACTTCATTAAAATTCAAAACTCTTCCAACGGGAATTTTTTCCGACTCTCGGGCTTTCTGACTCTCCGACTTCATCACTTCTTGCAATGTTCCCCACGCTCCGCACTCCAAACACCGCCCAGCCCATTTTGAGGTCTGAGCACCGCATTTTGAACACTCGTAAATTGTTTGCGGGGTATTGGACATAAGTTAGATGTTGACCTTCTGATTGTGAAGATGGGTGTCTACTCCGTACAGACAGGGTTATGTCTCCAAACGGCGATTATCGGAGCGACAACCAAATTACCACATTTGCCGTCTTCATCGGGGGCAATGCAAAGTGAAACCTTGGAAACAGCGGTTGAGGTACTGTTTTGGAAAAATTTTGCTATACCACGTTCTTTGTTCGCCCAACCAGTAAAGATTGCGCTATGGTTGCCGTAGGTACTCGGATAGTTAGCGTTAAATAGCCAAATCCAATCTCCTGGTTGTATAATATCTTCGAATTTTTGTTTTCCGCCAGAGACCAGGGCCGAGCTGATCATTTTCCACATCTCTATACGGGCCAGGTCTTGTCTTGTCAATTCTTGTGATTTTTCCGGATCAGTAACTTCTTTTATATTTGGATAGATACTTCTTCTTAAAAAGAGATATTTTTTGAAAAATTCGGGGATAGAAACGGCGGCGATTTTTACCGCGTGGGCATCAGCCATTACATAAATAGTTTCAGCGGTGGCAAAACAGTGCCTGAAAAGCATATTGCTGCTAATTCTCGCGTATAATTGATTAAATCGTGCGGCGAGTACTTGTCCCGGTACTCCCCCCGTAAGGCGTAAATTCATGATTTGATTATTTCTTTCTTCGACGCTTAGGGCAGTGTTATCTTTTATTGCTTTACCAAATGGATAAACCGTGTTAAAAACCAAATCACTGTAATTTAATATGTTTTGAACCACTGCGGGGTCGGCGGGCTCGCAGTTTTTTTCCTTGAGATCTCCGATATCTCCTAAAAGTCCATCGTAATCTGCATAATAAGGTTCGTCTGCCATAAGTACTCGTTCAACCATCTTTAATTTTAGGGCTTCAAAGCTCACTAAATCAGGATTTAGCAAATAAAGAATTAGGTATGAGCCAAAAGCTAAAACTAAACCAATCAGCGCGCCGGCAATGTATTCTTTAGCCAATTTAATTTTTTCTGCGTTACCGGCGGCGGTCAGCCAAAGAACTCCAGCCCAAACAATGACGACCGTAGCTAAAATTCCTACTATGCCCAAAATATATTGGTACACAGCGGCAATATACTGTCCAATCCAGGGAAAATAAAAATATCTTTCGCCCGGTTCGCCCAAAAGAGGAGCCGGAGAAAAATTAGTTAAAATTCCAGGGATCGGAATCTGAAGACTGGGTCCAGGAACTTCTCTGCCGGAAACTTCAGCAGTTTGAGGAGGAGTAAAGATGCAGACAGATTGCTCTTGATCGCAAGTGTACCCCGCTCCATAAGTTGCGCAATTTGCGTCGTCTGCGCAGGTCATACCTTGGCATCTGCCGTCCGAACAAGTACTGTTGCCCTTGCCCTCGCAATCGTCATCTCCAGTACACGGTCCGCAAACGTTCTCTGTTCCGGTCGCCGACGGGCAGCCGAGATCTCCGGCGCACTCAATTGCCTGAGTACATTCTTCGCCAGCGGGGGTACTCAGGGGAGCTGTTTCACCGACGCCGATACAGAATGATGGGGTAGTGGGGGTTGGCCTGGCGCACTCTCTGTCGTCGCAGTCGAGGGGATTAACGCATTTACCTCTTGAATCCCAGCATTTACCGTCTTTGCAGATGCCTCCAACACCCCAACAATCGCCGTCGCTACTGCAGCTTTTTTCTCCTGCCCTTGCCATCCCCATAAACGCGAAAGAAGACAAGAAAAATACAAAAATAATTACGAAAAGTATATTAAGTTTTTTTAGAATAGACATCGCTTAAATTTTTATGAAATATCTTTTTCGATTTTATCTCAACTGAATTCTATTTATTCTTCCCGTTGATTGGTCAGTGAAAAATAAATATTGACCGTCGCCCGAGATTGTTACGTCTCTCGCGGTGGCTCCTTGGTAGGGCGTAGCGATAAGGGTTCTGAGTCCTGTTCTAAGATCAATTCTATAAAAACTGTCAGGTACCGTGTCTGAAAGCGAGGGCACGAGACCGACGCCTGTCTCCATGGTTTGAGGAACGGCGCAATAAACTGTGCTCTCGTCGGGGTAAGCGCATTTTTCCGCCCAAGTGTTAATCTGTAAATTTTTTCGATTTGAACCAATGGAATCGCCTTGGGCGTCGGAAATCCAGAGAACCGGTTTGTAGTCGGATTTGCTGTTGTAAACGTTGTAGAGCATGCGGGAGCCGGTTGGCGACCACTTGTAATCAAAACCCCAGCCATCAACCACGAGTCCTTTAAAATTTTCACCGTTTTTTCCGACCATCAAAACCATTTGGCTATCAAAACCCTGCGCTTCGCCGGTTCGGGAAGTGGCGATGATTTGATTGTTTGGCGACCAGGAGACCTGAACTTTATCGGCATTGCTGCCCAACGGTTCAACTAACTCAGCGCCCGAGCCGTCGGGGTTTGCGACAAAAAGCCAGCGGTTGGTTGGGTCATTACCGATGGAGAGGCCGGCAATCTTGTTGCTGTCCGGCGAGAAATCAAATTTTTCCCAGTGTTTTGGAAGAGTGACTTGCTTTTGAGTGGTAAAATCAAAAAGCACGTTTGATCCGTCGGGAAATTCCAGAATTGATTTATTCGCATCGGACGACCAGTTAACATTGCTGACATTACGAAATACTTTGTCTGAGAGAAGTGTTGTTTCACCGCTTGAGTTGACACGATAAAATTTTCCTTCAGACCTGTCGTAATATTGTAAATTTTTTCCGTCGGATGTTGCAGTGACGTTTTCAGTTGACCTCGTCGTCAGGGTTGCCGTCCAAGTTGCGCCGCCCTTGGCAATAGTTGAAACCTCCGGCGGCAGAGCAGTGGGAGGAGTAAGAATTGGCGCGCCTGGGGCAAGCGGACGAGTTGTGGGAGTGACAGTTGTCGGTTCTGGGACGCCCAGACCCGCGGAGGGAAGACGGCCTTCGGACGGGGCATTGATCGGCGGAGCGTTAACGGCCGGTGGGGGAGCAGGTCTGAAAAAAACATAATAAAGCATGTAGCCCATGCCGAGAGTAACGGCGACAAAACCAATGACGGCGAGAATTTTTTTCCAATTCATATGAGTTGAGAATTAAAATTTATAGAAAATATTTTTTAATTTTTAATCGCAAATGCCGATAACTTTTGCAACAAGAAAGATGTCCGAAGAAAGTGATTTCAAACTATTGCAGGGGTTGGCGAACATCCAGATGATAATTAAGACGGCTAGAATTGGAGTAAGGCAGGAGATGCAACAACAGCAAGAAAACATTAATTCAAATTTTTCTACAATAGAGCCGTAAATTTCTTCTGTCCATCTTTTAAATTTTTCGGGTAAGGGGGCTCTGTCAGTAAAGACCTTAATCATCTCCCTGCCCGGTTTAGGAAAAAGATTAGCAAATGGCCCGCCGATGTAGGCCAAGGTGAAATGGAAAGCGATATAAAACCAAGCCCAAAAAGCCAATCCACCAGTAGCGCAAAGAGTTAGCCAGGAGCCAAAGAGCCAATGCGCAGTTTTGCTTCTTATTTTCTCTGCAGTTCCCTGGCTCATTTTTGCTGCCGCCGCCTTGGGTGATTTGGGATCTTCTTCAATAACGTCATCATCAATATTTCGGGTCAAGAGTTCGGGTTGCATGGGAAGGACGCCCTCTTCCTCCTCCTCTGGCGTTTCCGTCTCCGGCTGGGAGTCAGAATTTTTTTTGGCTTGCTGTAAATCCCTTTTCCATTGATTTTCTTGGTCAGCCATATTTAAAAATATTTACGCCATGCTTCTTAAAGTTTTAATTCTTTCTTCAACCGGCGGATGAGTAGAAAATAATTTATGAAAAAACTTTGTAGTTTTTCCGCCGAAAGGATTTGAGATATAAAGATGAGCCGTGGCGTCATTGGCTCGGCGCATCGGTTCTTTGTAATCGGAAATTTTTATAAGGGCCCGGGCCAAACCTTCGGGATAGCGAGTAAGCAATGATCCGTCGGCGTCGGCCAAAAATTCTCTTTTTCTGGAGACAGCCAGTTGGATAAGTTTAGCGAAAAGAGGGGAGAGGATAGCCAAAATAAGACCGACTAAAAGTAAAATTGCGCCGATTTGTCCGCCGCCATCGCGGTCGTCACGTCGTCCGCCAAAGAAGCGAAAGCGAAGCAGCCAGTCGGCAAGCAGGGCAACCACGCCGACCAAAACTATCACGATCATCATTAGACGAATGTCATAATTTTTAATATGTGAAAGTTCGTGGGCAATGACGCCTTCTAATTCTTCATTTTCTAATTTTTCGATTAGGCCGGTCGTGAGCGCGATCGAAGCATGTTTTGGGTCGCGACCGGTGGCAAAAGCGTTGGGCGCCGAGTCGGAAATAATATAAACTTTTGGAGTAGGCAAGCCGGCAGTAATGCAGAGATTTTCCACGATGCGATAGACGTAAGGATTATCTTTTTTTTCGAGAGGGTGAGCCCCGGCAGTCCAAAGAGCAACTTTGTCTCCGCTGTAAAAACTCACGAGAGCCATGATGAGAGAAATTGCCAAGGCCAAAACTAATGCTCCGTAGCCGTCGCCGGTAACTTGGCCAAAAACCCAGCCGAGAAAAATGATAAAAATAACAAAAATAGCAATTAGAAAAAATGATTTGCGTTTGTTCGACGTGATTTGTTTATACATAACAGGTTTGAGATTTGAGAATCGAGAAATTAGATCTCAATTCTCATTTTCCAAATCCGTTTTAAAATTGAACTTTAACCGCTTCTCTTTCTTTCGGTTCTTCTACTTCAAAAAATTCTTTTGATTTAAAACCAAACATGCCGGCAACAAGATTAGTTGGGAATTGTTCCCTTTTGGTGTTGAAGTCGCGGACGTTGCCGTTGTAAAAACGCCTCGAGGCCTGAATTTTGTTTTCCGTGTCGGAAAGTTCATCTTGCAGTTGCAAGAAATTTTGTGAGGCCTTGAGATCGGGATAATTTTCCGCCACGGCAAAAAGTGTTTTTAGGGCGCCGGCGAGCATATTTTCCGCCTTGCCGATTTCCGCCGGGATGCCGCCCTTTTCCGCGTTGATGGCGGCGGTGCGGGCGAGTGTTACTTTTTCAAAAACCTCTTTTTCGTGCCCAGCGTAACCCTTGATCGTTTCTACGAGGTTTGGAATTAAGTCGTAGCGGCGTTTTAATTGAACATCAATGTCAGACCAGGCCTCGTCTGTCCGGTTTCGAAGAGTAATCAAACCGTTGTAGACGGCGATGAGCCAAACGACGATTAGGCCCAGGACACCTAAAATAATCCAGAAAATGACCATAGTTTACAATAAACGACTGGCGACAAACAACTAACGATAAATCGTAAGTTGAGAGTTCGGCGTCGTAAGTTAAATTTGTCTTAATTCTTTTATTATTATATAATGGAAAAAAGCAAAAGTCAAAGTTATCTTTGAGGTAGTTTTATGTCTATAAACCCATCAATTTTTAAGGCCTACGATATTCGCGGGATTTACCCCGAAGATTTGAATGAAGAGGTCATTTATCTCATAGGTCGGGCTATGGCAGTTTTGACCGGGGCTAAAACAGTTGTAGTCGGTCATGACGCCCGTGTTTCTTCGGACTCATTGGTCTCTTCGCTCGAAAAAGGAATTTTAGAGCAAGGGGCAAGCGCGGTTGATATCGGCCTTGCCACAACGCCTATGCTGAATTTTGCCGTGGCCGAATACAAGGAACACGAAGCGGGGATTATGGTGACTGCTTCGCATAATCCAAAAGATTATAACGGTTTAAAATTGTGCTACGAGAACGCTCTGCCGATCGGTGAAAATACTGGTATGGCTGATCTTAAAAAATTAGTGATGGAGGGAAAATTTCCCGCCGCGCCGGCTGGCAAAATGATGAAAAAAGAAATTTTGGACGCTTACGTGGGAAAAGTTTTAAGTTTAATTGATGTCAAAAAAATTAAGCCATTGAAAGTTGTGGTGGATACGGCGAACGCGGTGGGGGCGGTTCCGCTGCCAGAAATTTTTAAAAAAATTCCGTGTAAATTAATCCCACTGTATTTTGAGTTGGATGGAAATTTTCCCAATCATGAAGCCAACCCCATAAAAGAGGAAACTCTGGCGGATTTGAAAAAGAAGGTCTTGGAAGAGGGAGCCGATCTTGGGGTCGCGATCGACGGCGATGCCGACCGGATTGGTTTTGTTGATGAAAAAGGCGAGACCGTTCGCGCCGATTTGGTTTTGGCTGTAATTTCTCGTGAGTTGCTTAAAAAAAATCCAGGAGAATTAATTCTTTATGATGTGCGGTCAAGTCGAGTAGTTCGTGAAGAAGTGGAAAACGCCGGCGGCCGGGCGGAAATGTGCCGCGTCGGCCATGCCCTGATAAAAAAACAAATGTGGGATAATGGCGCGCTTTTTGCCGGAGAGTTTTCTTCGCATTTTTATTATCGTGATTTTTATAACGTGGAGTCGGGCGACCTGACCATGCTTAAATTATTGGAGATTATCAGTCAGTCAGAAAAACCATTTTCGGAAATTGTTGCGCCGCTCAAACGGTATTATCATTCCGGGGAAATAAATTTTGAAGTAAGTGATAAAGAGGGTAAAATGAAAGAATTGGAAGAAAAATACGCCGCCGCGGCCAAAGAAATTTCGCACCTCGACGGCATTCGTTTGGATTTCGATGATTGGTGGTTTAATGTGCGGCCGTCAAATACCGAACCGCTTCTAAGGTTGAATTTAGAAGCAAAAACAAATGAGTTGATGGAGGGAAAAAAAGAAGAATTGTCTAAATTAATCAAGCAAGGTTAAATTATGATTGGAGTTTTTGATTCAGGCGTGGGCGGTTTGACCGTGGTGCGGGAGATTTTTAAAAAATTGCCGGATTATCAAATAATTTATTTCGGTGACACGGCGCGAACCCCTTACGGCACAAAAAGCAAGGAGACGATTATAAAATACGCCCGGGAAGACGCAAAATTTTTATTGAATCACGGCGCAAAAATAATTGTTATCGCTTGCAACACTGCTTCGGCCGTGGCGGCGGATATTTTACGTGAGGAATCTGGTGTGCCGGTTTTTGAAGTGATTATGCCGGCGGTTCGGGCGGCGGTAGGCGCTACAAAAAAGATGAAAGTCGGGGTAATTGGAACACGAGCCACAGTTACGAGCAATGTTTATGAAACGATGATAAAAAAAAGCAATCCGGATATTCGGGTGGTAAGTCAGCCCTGTCCGCTTCTTGTGCCGCTCGTCGAAGAGGGTTGGTTTCTGAAGGCGGAAACGAAAAGAATTGTTAAGAAATATCTTCAGCCATTAAAAAATGAACAAGTTGATACGCTGATTTTGGGATGTACTCATTATCCGGTTTTGAAAAATATTATAAAATTGCACATTGGCCGGAGGGTAAAATTGGTTGATTCGGCAGAAGAAGTTGTCCACGAGTTGAAAAAATTTTTGGCAGAAAATGGTGAAGTAGAAAAAAAATTAATAAAGGGAGGAAATCACGAATTTTTTGTTTCCGACCTGACGCCGCAGGTACCGAAAATCGCGGAGAAATTGTTAGGAAGGACAGTGAAAATGGAAAAGGTGGAGGTGGGTTAATCGAAAATTCCCAATTCCCAATTCCCAATAAAATCCAAATTTCAAATGCCAAATAACAAAATTTGAAATTAGGCATTGGACATTTATTGGAAATTGGAAATTAGAAATTTAAAATTCAAAGTAGTCATAATTCATAGCGTTTGATTCATAATTTATGATACTCACTCTTGTCGTCTTCATTTTCATTCTCGGTCTTCTTGTTTTCGTTCACGAACTTGGTCATTTTGTTGCCGCCAGAAAAAATGGTGTGAAAGTTGAAGAATTTGGTTTTGGTTTTCCGCCGCGGATGTTTGGAATAAAAAGAGGGGAAACGATTTATTCCCTAAATTGGATTCCGCTCGGAGGTTTTGTAAAAATTAAAGGTGAGGGTGGGGAAAATAAAGAAGACGAAGACAGTTTTGCTCATAAAAAAATTTGGCGTCGGGCCGTAATTTTGGCGGCTGGAGTTTTGATGAATTTTGTTTTAGCGGCGGTGATCTTATCAATCGGTTTTATGGTCGGTTTGCCGCAGGTGGTTGATGGAGAAAATGGTTACGCCAGGGTCCGCGACGCGAAAGTGCAGATTGTTCAGATTTTGGAAGGAACGCCGGCGACAGAAGCCGGGTTGCTCCCCGGAGACGCGATTTTAGAAATTGACGGGCAAAAAATAGAAAATGTTGATGTAATGCAAGAATATCTTGGCGGGAAAATTGATACGCCGGTAAAAATTATTTTTGAGCGAGAAGGTGAAAAATTTGAAAAAGAAATTAAGCCGATAATTCTTACGGAAACGGGTCGCGGCGGTATTGGTGTCGGGCTCCTAAAATCGGGAATTGTTTCTTATCCATGGTACTTGGCTATTTGGAAAGGGGTGGAGAGCACAGTGTTTTTCACTGGCGAAGTAGTTTTCGCTTTTTATGAGTTGATAAAAAATTTAATTGTTTCTCAAAAAGTTTCGGTTGATCTCTCGGGGCCGGTCGGGATTGCCGTTTTGACCGGACAAGTCGCGCGAATGGGTTTTGTTTATCTTTTGCAATTCACGGCCCTGCTTTCCATAAATTTAGCGGTGATTAATTTTTTGCCATTTCCGGCGTTGGATGGCGGGCGAATTTTATTTCTTGTGATTGAAAAAATCCGCCGTCGACCAGTGAGCCAAAAAATTGAAAATTTGATTCATAACATGGGTTTTATCCTTCTGATGCTTTTGGTTGTGCTTGTCACTTTCCGTGACGTTTTGAAATTCAGCGACAAGTTTGTGGGGTTGTGGGATAAAATTGTGAATTAGTAATTAACAAGTAATAATCAATAAAATGTTTCAAGATGAATTGCAAAAATTAAAAGAGCGCGCGCTAAATGAAATCAGGGGAGCGCATGATTTGGACCGGTTGCGTGAAATGGAAATTAAATATCTTGGCCGAAAGGGTGAGTTGACTAAAATTTTGCGGACGGTCGGCGAATTACCCGAAACGGAGCGCGGTCCGGCGGGAAATCTTGCAAATCAAGTGAAGCAAGTTTTAGCCAGTGAACTTGGGCGAGCGAAGAAAGCGCTCGGTGAAAAAGAGACGGGAAAAGTGGGAGAAAAAGAATGGATTGATGTTACCGCTTCAAAGTCGAAACGCCATCTTGGCCATCTAAATCCCATTTCTCTGGTTCAATATGAACTCGAGGATATTTTTTCTTCCATGGATTTTATGGTTTTAGACGGGCCGGAACTTGAGTCCGATTATTATAATTTTGAAGCGTTGAATATTCCTTCCTGGCATCCGGCGCGCGAGATGCAGGACACTTTTTATGTGGAAGGGGATGGGCTCTTAATGCGCACGCACACTTCGCCGATGCAAGTTCGGACAATGGAGAAATACGGCGCGCCAGTCAGGGCGGTTGTGCCGGGTCGCTGTTTTAGAAATGAGGCGACCGATGCCCGGCATGAACACACTTTTTATCAGTTAGAAGGATTTATGGTTGATAAAGATATTTCCGTGGCAAACTTGAAAGCGGTTCTGGAAGTGGTGGCTCAGAAATTATACGGTCCGGATGCTAAAGTTCGACTCAGACCCAAATATTATCCGTTTGTTGAGCCGGGAGTAAACGGCGAAGTAACTTGTTTTCTCTGTCACGGAAAAGGATGCCGCCTTTGTAAAAATACCGGGTGGTTAGAAATTTTCGGCGCCGGTTTAATCCATCCGAACGTTTTACGCGCGGGGGGAATCGATCCGGAAAAATGGAGCGGCTTTGCTTTCGGTTTTGGTTTAACGCGACTCGCGATGTTGAAATATGGCATTGATGATATTAGATTATTTTGCGGCGGCGATTTAAGATTTTTAAATCAGTTTTAATTTATGAAAATATCATTTAATTGGTTGAAAGATTTTGTCAGCGTTCCCAAAAACGTTACGCCGGAAGCGTTGGCGTCAAAATTGATGTTGACTACCACGGAAATTGAAGGAATAGAAAAACGCGGCGAGGTCTTGGATAAATTAATTGTTGGTTTTGTAAAAACGCGCGAAAAACATCCAAATGCTGACCGGCTTTCCGCGACAAAAGTTGATATTGGCGGCGGGAAAATTTTAAATATTGTTTGCGGCGCGCCGAATATTGCAGCCGGACAAAAAGTTGTTGTGGCATTGCCGGGAGTGACTCTGCCAAATGGTTTAACGCTTGAACGACGGGAAGTACGAGGAATCGTGTCAGAGGGTATGATTTGCTCAGCGGACGAAATGGGCCTTGGCCCCTCATCGCACGCCGGAATTATGGTTTTGAGCGGGGCGGCCAAAGTCGGGGCGAAAGTCAGCACAGTTTTACCGATGAAAGACGTAATTTATGAAATTGATAATAAATCACTCTCGCATCGGAGCGATCTTTGGGGACATTACGGCATGGCGCGGGAAGTGGCGGCAATTTTTGGACAAAAATTTAAAGAATATAAAATAAAGAAAGCTAAAAATATTTCCAAATCAGCCGTTAAATTTGAAGTTAAAGTTCAAAATAAAAAATTGTGTCCGCGCTATCTCGGCGCGGTGGTGGAGAACATAAAAATCGGTCCGTCGCCCGCGTGGCTTTCCGCCAGATTGGAGTCGGTCGGCGTTCGTTCAATAAATAATATTGTGGACATCACAAATTATGTAATGTTGGAATTCGGTCAGCCGATGCATGCTTTTGATTTTGAGAAAGTAGAAGCGGATGAACGCGGATCAAAACGCGGATTAACGCGGAAAATAATTGTGCGAGAAGCGAAAAACGGTGAAAGCATGGCGACCATTGATGGTGTACAACGGAAATTGGATTCGTCCATGCTCGTGATCGCTGATAATAAAAAACCAATTGCCATCGCCGGCGTGATGGGCGGAGGAAATTCAGAAGTCAGCGACAAGACGACAAAAATTATTTTGGAAGCGGCGAATTTTGATTTTATAAACGTCAGAAAAACTTCCATGCGTTTGGGACTTCGGACAGAGGCCTCCATCCGTTTTGAAAAAGGTTTAGATCCGAATTTCGCGGAGTTGGGAATGGCGCGGGCTCTTGAACTTATTGCGAAAATTATTCCCGGGGCGAAGGTAGCCGGAAAAATTGTTGATGTGAAAAATTTTAAATTAAATCAGGGGCCGATAAAATTTGATTTTGACTTTTTGAATAAAAAAATCGGGGAAATAATTCCGCCGGCAAAAGTGGTTAGCATCTTGAAAGATCTGGGTTTTGGATTAAAAAAAGTTGGTAAAGTTTTAAATGTTAAAATTCCCACTTGGCGGGCGACAAAAGACGTGGATGTAGCCGAAGATTTAGTTGAGGAAGTAGCGCGTGTTTATGGTTACGACAATATCCGCGGGAAAATGCCGGAAGTGAGGATGACCACACCGGAAGAAAATCGTGCGCGAAAAGTGGAACGGCTGGTCAAAAATATTTTGGCAAAAGGTCTTGGGATGACTGAAATTTGTAATTATTCTTTTGCCGAAGAAAAAGTTTTAAGAAAATTCGGGCTTAATCCGGCCGAGCACATTAGATTAAAAAATTCCATCAATAAAAATTTGACGCACTTGCGGCAAAGTTTGATTCCGGGGCTTGTCGCCAATATGGCCCAAAATCAGTACTTCGTCGATAGTGTCAGAATTTTTGAAATGGGAAAAATTTTCTTTCGAGAAGCGGGAGAATTGAAAAAGGGAGGAAAGAGCAGTGAACGCTTGCCTCGGCAAGATGAATCTTTGGCCGGGATGATTTTGGAAAAGGGGAACGAGACGCCTTTTTACGGAGTAAAAGCCGTGGCCGCGGAAGTCCTTGATGTTCTACACATTGCGCATAAATTTGAGGTTTGGCAGAAGGATGTGCCAATGTGGGCTAATAGTGCCAGAACTGCGAAAATTGTGGTGGGCGGAAAAACGCTTGGTATTGTTACTGAACTTTCGCCGGCGGTAGAGCAGAGTTTTGGCGTGCGGCATCGGGTTGGAATTTTTGGCATTAATTTTACAGAACTGGTAAAATTATATAGAGATGAGGTTGCTTATCGGTCAATCCCTAAATATCCGGCGATTGAGCTTGATCTTGCTTTGATTGTGACCCAAAAAACAGTTTGGGATGATGTTCTGAAAAATATTTTTGAGGCAGAAAATAGATTAGTGAAAGAAGTAAAACTTTTTGATGTTTATGAGGGAAGAGGAGTGGAGGCGGGCAAAAAAAGTTTGGCTTTTAGAATTGTTTATCGCTCAGACGAGCGGACATTGAGGATTGAAGAAGCCAAAAAAATTGAAGAAAAAATTATCCAAAAATTAGGACAAAAATTCGGGGCAAAATTGCGTGCCTGATTAATGGTATAATAGAATTAATTATTTAATTTACTTAATTACCAATTACAGAAAGAGAACTAGTAACTGGTAAATAGGTAATTTGTAGGGGGAAATATGATAGAAACAAGTAAAGATCTCCTTTACGTAGTTCTCGCTTTTTCAGTTTTGTGGCTGACGATTTTCATTTCCTGGATGCTTTATTATGTTATAATGATGTTGCGGCAGGTTAATAAAGTTGTTGCTGGTTTCAGAGAAAAAATGGAAAAAATCAGTCAAACGGTGGAGAAGATTAAAGAGAAATTTGAAAATACTTCGGCGTATTTGGGGCTTATTGGCAAGGCGGTAGAAAAAATGGTTGAATTTGTTGGTGAGAGAAAAAAGAAATCTCGAAAATAGAAAATAGATAGAATAGAAGACGAGAGATTTTAAAGTCAAAATTCCTATTTAGTTTTTTATAATGGCAAGGGGGATTTTGACTTTTGAGTTTTAAAAATATGTTTGTCCATCTCCACACACACAGTCACTACTCTCTGCTCGATGGCCTGGCGAAACTTGATGATTTGATTGCCAAAGCCAAGGCGGAGAAGATGCCGGCGCTTGCCCTTACCGATCACGGAGTGATGTATGGTGTGGTTGAATTTTATCAAAAATGTCGCGCCGCCGGGGTGAAGCCGATTTTGGGAGTGGAGGCGTATTTGGCGAGAAATGGCCGCCATAATAAACGCGCAAGAATAGACGAGCGGCCGTATCACCTCGTGCTCCTCGCTAAAAATAAAACGGGTTATCAAAATCTTATCAAACTGACTTCCATGGCTCACCTGGAAGGTTTTTATTATAAACCAAGAATTGATTGGGAGATTTTGGAAAAATATCATGAAGGGTTGGTCGCTCTTTCCGCGTGTCTTCAGGGAGAAATTCCCGCGTCGGTTTTAAACGGCGATTTAGAAAAGACAAAAGAATTAATTTTAAAATATCAAAATCTTTTTGGTCCAGAAAATTTTTATTTGGAAGTGCAGCATCACCCGTCAAGTGAAGAACAAAAAATTGTAAATCGTGAGTTAATAAATTTTTCTAAAAAACTCGGCGTGCCGCTTGTGGCGACCAATGATATTCATTATCTAAACTCAGAAGATGCCGAAGCGCAGGATGTTTTGCTCTGTCTTCAGACCAAAAGAAAAATTACTGACAAAGACAGGATGTGTATGCTCGGAGAAGATTATTCCATGAGGCCGACGGAGCAGATGGAGCGTGATTTTAGCGAGACGCCGGATGCAGTAACAAATACGGCAAAGATTGCCGAGATGTGCAACGTGGAATTAGAACTTGGAAAAATAATGTTGCCGCATTTTGAAGTTCCGGACGGGAAAACTGCCAATGAATATCTCCGGGAATTGTGCGAGAAAGGTCTTCTTAAAAGATATGGGGTTATAAAAGCGGATGGGGAATTCAAAGTGAAAGAGAGGGCGCTGGTCGGGGCGGGCGAAGTGGACGTTAAAAAAATTATTGAAAGATTAAATTATGAATTGTCGGTAATTGATAAGACCGGTTTTGCTTCATATTTTTTGATTGTCCAGGACTTTGTTAATTGGGCAAAAAATAATGGCATTGTCGTCGGTCCGGGACGCGGGTCGGCTGCCGGATCGATTGTTTCTTATTTAACAAACATCACGAACATTGATCCATTGTTTTATAATTTGCTTTTTGAAAGATTTTTGAATCCGGAAAGAATCAGCATGCCTGATATTGACTTGGATTTTACCGATACTCGTCGGGACGAAGTTATCCGCTACGTGGAAGGAAAATACGGCCGCGACCATGTGGCTCAAATTATCACTTTCGGAACAATGGCCGCCCGAGCCGCCGTTCGCGACGTGGGGCGCGTGCTTGATTTTCCATACAGCTTCTGCGATCAGTTAGCAAAATTAATTCCCATGATGTTTTCACTTGATGAGGCCTTGAAAAATATTTTGGAGTTTAAAGAATTATATGATAAAGACGAGGGAGCAAAAAAATTAATCGATACGGCGCGGAAACTTGAAGGAGTGGCTCGCCACGCTTCAACTCACGCTTGCGGCGTTGTAATTACTAAAAATCCCCTGAACGAGCACACGCCGTTGCAGTTCGCTTCAAGCGGCGACCAGACGATCGTCTCCCAATACTCGTTGCACCCGATTGAGGATCTCGGACTTTTGAAGATGGATTTTCTGGGTTTGAAAAATTTAACGATTTTGGAAAATACAATTAACATCATTGAAAAAATTCATAGTCAAAAAATTAATTTGGATACAATTCCTCTCCAAGATGAAAAAACATTTGAACTTCTGAGGAGGGGGGACACAACCGGTGTTTTCCAACTTGAGTCATCCGGCATGAAAAGATATTTACGCGAATTAAAACCAACAATTTTTGAAGACATCATTGCCATGGTCGCGCTTTACCGACCGGGCCCAATGGACTGGATTCCAAGTTTTATTTCCGGAAAAAATTCAAAAAAGAAAATAAAATATCTTCATCCGAAATTGGAGCCGATTCTTTCAACAACGCACGGCATCGCCGTTTATCAGGAACAGGTTTTGCAAATCGCCCGCGATTTAGCCGGTTTCACGCTCGGCGAGGCGGATATTTTACGTAAAGCAGTCGGTAAAAAAATTGCCAAACTCTTGGGCGAGCAGAAAGAAAAGTTTATCAATGGCTGTATCAAAAATGGCATCAGCAAAGAAACGGCAGAAAATGTTTTTGCTTTCATTGAGCCCTTTGCCGGTTACGGGTTCAATCGATCCCACGCCGCCTGTTATGCTCGTATCGCTTATGAAACAGCATACTTCAAGGCCAATTTTCCGGCCGAGTTTATGGCCTCGCTCTTGACTTCCGATCAGGGCGACATTGAACGCATTGCCGTTTTGGTTGAAGAATGTAAACAGATGAAATTGGAAGTTTTGCCGCCTGACATCAATGAAAGTTTTTCCACTTTTACCGTTGTCGCCGCCTCGCTTGCCGAAGGACGACCGCGTATTCGTTTTGGACTTTTGGCCGTTAAAAATGTCGGGGAAAATATAGTAAAGACGGTGATTCATGAAAGAAAAGAAAACGGACCGTATAAAAATTTAGAGGACTTTTTAACCAGAGTGCAAACAAAGGACTTAAATAAAAAGTCATTGGAAAGTTTGATAAAATGCGGTGCTCTGGATTTTTTTGGTGAAAGAAACCAGATGCTTCATAATCTGGATAGATTACTTGATTTTACAAAAGATCTTGGTCGCGAAGCGGCGAGTCAGCAGACCAGTTTGTTTGGAATGATGGTCACAACTTCCGGCGTTCCGACGTTGCGGCTCGAGCCGGCACTTCTGGCCACGAAAGACGAAAAACTTTCTTGGGAAAAAGAACACCTCGGTCTTTACATTAGCGAACATCCTCTAACGGAGTTAGCCGGAAATCTTAGAGAATTTGTTGTGGCCTGTTCGGCGCTAAATCAATGTCCACCCAACACAAAAATAAAAATTGCTGGAGTGATTAATGAAGTAAAAAAAGTTATTACACGAAGCGGCGAGCCAATGCTTTTTGCTAAAATTGAAGACGTTGGCGGTTCGACCGAACTTTTAGTTTTTCCCAAAGCATTGAAAAATATGAACGACGTTTTTCAAGCGGGACGAATAATTATCGCGAGTGGCAGATTGTCCGACAAAGACGGAGAGATGAAGTTAATTTGTGAAGACGCGAAAGAAATTAATAAGGATAATGTCCTGAAAATAGTAAAAAGTTTTGGTTCAGCGAATAATTTTTACACAACACCGGCCTACGCGACGAAAAATGGAGTGAAAAATGATTTTGGTAATAACACGGCGTCTTCGGTTTTGGAAAGTTGTCCTAAAACTATTTGTCTCCGGATAAATTCATTGGGGGCGGAAACGACGCAAAAATTAAAAGATATTTTTTTTCAGTATAAAGGAGACCACAAGGTTTTATTGTCGGTCTTAAGCGCCGATGGCCGAAAAAAAATTCAAACCGACTACGCTGTCGCGTTAAACGATGAGTGTCGCCGAGCTCTTCTGAGGGTAGTGGGGGAGGGAAATTTGCAGATTTTGACTGGCTAGACAGATCTGGATTTATTTTACCCCTGGTTTTTGCCAAAAAATCATTTTTCCTGTATAATTAAATAATGAGTGTAGATAAAATTTACGCTAAAAGGGTTTTAATATAATTTTAAAATATGAAAAATTTTCTCGCAAAAAACATCTTTTTCTGGGTGACTATTTTTGCTGTCGCGTTTTCGGCGCAAGGCGTCGGAGCGCAAACACTGAGTTATGATATGGGAATCAGTTCGAATGACATTTTTTTCTCGGAATCAACCTTGATCGCGGGCAGGCCAATTAGGCTTTACGCCGCCGTACGTAATCATGGTACGTACGATATTTCCGGCTACGCTTCTTTTTATACTGGTCCCCAATTGATTGGCTCTTCGCAGGTTGTTTCAATTCGGGCGAGCGGCTATAGCGATGAGGTTTTTGTGAATTGGACTGTTCCCGAGGGGAGTTTTAATATCAGAGTTGATATAAACAGAGTTAACGATGAGAATCAGGTGATAGCGGATGAAAATCCAGCCAATGATTCAGCCCTAACCGGCATGTTTGTACCAGAGAAAGATAAAGACGGCGACGGTGTGATTGACGGGAGTGATAATTGTCCAGAAGTATCTAATTCTGATCAGACCGATACTGACGGCGATAAAATTGGTAATGCTTGCGATACAGATGATGACAATGACGGTTTGACCGACACGAAAGAGCAAGAGATCGGGACAAATCCGTCTGATCCAGATACTGATGATGACGGAATTTTAGATGGGCGAGATAATTGCCCTAAGACAGCCAATCCCAATCAGGCCGACAAAGACCGCGACGGGGCCGGTGATGCCTGTGATTCGGTTGACAATAGCGCGCCAAGCCAGCCGGCTGACTCGGACGGTGATGGTGTTCCGGACAGCCGCGACAATTGCCGTAACGTGTCCAATGCCTCGCAGACAGATACAGACAACGACGGTCTTGGCGACGTTTGCGACGCAGACGATGACAATGACGGCGTAAGCGATGCCAAAGAAACAAGCGGCGGAACCCTTCCTCAAAATCCTGATTCAGATGGAGATGGTGTGGATGACGGCAAAGAATTAGAAGGAGGTACGGATCCAAATGATTTAGATACTGACAACGATGGGACAAACGACAAAGACGATACGGCGCCGCTAAATCAGGACGAAGATGGGGCGACTCCCGGGACAACCGAATCCGCCATAGACAATCAATTGTTCGGAGAGAATGACTCGGCGGATATTTTTAAAAATGTTTTTGTTGATTCAACTAAATTGAATTGGAATACTTTTGTTTTTAAAGCCAAGAGTAATTCTGCATCGGGAAATTTCAATTATGTTTGGGATTTGGGAGATGAAAAAACAGCGAGCGGCAGTGAAGTCCAACATACTTACAATGGAGCGGGAACTTATCTTGTAATTTTGGAGATTAGCGACGGAGTTGGTCATTCAAAAAAAATCGCCACGACCGTGCATGTAGTTTTCTTGAGCGTCCAAAATCCATATTTATCTTGGCCGCTAGGATTTCTTTTGGGCGCGACGCTTCTTTTGGGGACTCGCCGTTGGCTCAGGAAGAAAAAAGAATTGAACGAAGTAAGTGAATAATTATATAAAAATAATTTAATAGGAGGCAGTATGGCAAAGAAAAAATCGTCTTCAAAAACTGAAGCGCCTGTAAATTTTTACAGAAAAATCGCCGTCGGTTTTATTGTTTTGGCGGGAGTATTAGTGATTTTTGCGGCTTATTTTGTTTTAAGCAGGGCGGAAATTACTGTGACTTTGGCTAAGGAACCGGTAAGCGTTGATTTTATTGCTGATCTTGCGGAGCCGACAGTTGGAAATTTAAATGGTCCGTCGGTGGTTATCCCTGGCGATGTGACGCTCAGTGGGCGGTTAAGGGAAACGACGGTTTCTGGCAGCAAAGAATATCCGACAACTGGTAAAAAAATGTCTGAGGGCGATGTCGGTGGTAAAGTTACGATCATAAATAACTACAGCAAGAATCAGCCGCTCGTGGCGACTACCCGTCTCTTGTCACCGGGAGGAATTTTGTATCGTCTAAAAAATCGCGTTGACGTTCCGGCCGGCGGTAAGGTTGAAGTTGAAGTTTACGCCGATACACCGTCGGAGGCCGCGGCGAAATTAGGCCCGAGCCGTTTTACCATTCCTGGGTTGTGGGCGGGATTGCAGGATCAAATTTATGGCGAGAGTTCTCTGCCAATGCATGGAGGCGATCAGGAAATAAAATTTGTAGCTCAAGCGGATCTGGATGCCGCTTATAATGATTTGACACAGACGCTTTCCAGTCAGGTTTTAGAAAGTTTGAAGACCGAAATGGAATCTTCTGGAGAAATTTTGGGCAAGGTGATTATTAAAGAAATAAATGAAAAGAAAAGTAATCTTGCGGCGGAAGAGGAAGGAGATAAGTTTACCGTTTCTTTAAAATTAAAAGTTGTCGGGGTGGCTTTTTACCGCAGAGATCTTGAAAGTTTGGCTTTTAACCAATTGCAGGCCAAAATCACATCTGATAGAGAGTTAACTGACGTTGATTACAACGGACTTACCTTTCTAGTAGAAAAATATGATTTAAAGAACGGTGAAGCTAATCTCATGGTGCATTTGGACGGAGAGGCGACCATGCACACAGATAGTCCCATTTTTGAAAAAGAAAAATTTATTGGCCTTTCCAAAGAAAAAATTATTCAGTACTTATCAATCTATCCAGAGATTGAGAGAATTACTATAAAATTTTCACCTTTTTGGGTTAAAAAAGTTCCGCAGATGAAAAGTAATGTGGAGATTATTATAAAAAAATAAGGTCCGTAGTGAAAGATGAAAGGGGGAGGATATTTATATGGAACAATCTAAATTAGAAATCATGCGGCATTCCGCGGCTCATGTTTTGGCAGCCGCTGTTTTGGAATTATTTCCGAACGCTAAATTTGGGGTGGGGCCGGTAGTAGAAAATGGATTTTATTATGATTTTGATTTGGGGAAAAATTTGACCGCGGGAGATTTACCAAAAATTGAAAGTAAGATGAGAGAAATAGTAAAAAGAAATTTGTCTTTTGAAAGACAAGAGTTGTCGCGCGACGAGGCAATAAAAATTTTTGAAACATTCAAGCAGCCGTATAAAGTGGAATTACTGCGCGAAGGCACAGTGGGTGAAGAGGGGAAAATGGAGTCGCTCGGAGAACGCGTGACAATTTATAAAACAGGAAAATTTTCTGATCTTTGCCGCGGGCCGCACGTTTCAACGACGCGGGGTCTCGGTGTTTTCAAATTAACTACGGTCGCCGGTGCGTATTGGCGCGGTGACGAAAATAAACCGATGTTGCAGAGAGTTTACGGCGTGGCTTTTGAATCACAAAAAGAATTGGACGAATATTTAAAGATGCGCGAAGAAGCGGAGAAGCGTGACCACAGAAAAATTGGGAAAGATTTACAAATTTTTACTTTCAGCGACTTGGTCGGTCCGGGTTTGCCGCTTTGGCTGCCAAACGGCACAGTCATAATTCACGAGTTAGAAAAATTAGCCAAGGAAAGCGAGGCCGACGCGGGATATCTTGAAGTTCGGACGCCGCATCTCGCCAAAGAAGAAATGTATTTAACTTCGGGGCATTTACCATACTACGCCGACAGCATGTTCCCGCCGATGATTATGATGGAGGAGAATGGGCAAAAAACAAAGTATTATCTGAAGGCCATGAACTGCCCGCACCATCATCAAATTTTTGCGGCTGGACCTCGAAGTTATCGCGACATGCCTCTCCGCCTTGCTGAATACGGCACTTGTTATCGCTATGAAAAAAGCGGCGAACTTTTTGGTCTGATGCGCGTTCGGATGCTTTCCATGAATGACGCGCATATTTATTGCACTGAGGAACAATTTGCCAATGAGTTTATGGGCGTGATAAAATTTTACATAAAGTATTTTAAAATTTTTGGAATTAAAAAATACGTGATGCGGCTAAGTTTACACAGTAAAGAAGGTCTTGGGAAAAAATATATTGATAATCCAAAATTGTGGGAAAAAACAGAAAACATGGTGCGCGAAGTGATGACCAAGGGAAAAGTTAATTTTGTTGAAGCGGCGGACGAAGCGGCATTTTACGGTCCGAAAATTGATGTGCAGATTTGGAGCGCTATTGGCCGGGAATTTACTTTATCTACTAACCAAGTTGATTTTGCCGTGCCGGAAAGATTTGGTTTAACTTATAAAGACGCCGACGGGAAAGACAAAACACCGATTTGCATTCATCGCGCTCCGCTTTCCACCCATGAACGAATGATAGGATTTTTACTTGAGCATTATGCCGGAGCGTTTCCAACCTGGCTTGCGCCGGTGCAAGTTGCCGTTATTCCGGTTGGCAAGCGTCACGTTAAGGCGGCGCATAAATTGGGAAAAATACTCCGGGAAGAGGGGATTAGAGTTGGGGTTGAAGATGCTAACGAAACAGTCGGTTATAAAATAAGAAAAGCGGAAAAGCAAAAATCCCCATACATGCTTGTGATTGGTGATAAAGAAATGGGTGGGAAAAAGTTAAACGTCCGCGTTCGCGGAAAACAGAAAACCGTAGCCATGACCGTGAAGAAATTTATTGAAAAAGTAAAAACGGAAATTGAGAAAAGAAAATAGCAACTTACTATAAATCCCGCCGAGAGGCGGGATTTTTTATTACTCTTGACCCCGTTAGAAGTTCAAAAACGTACATTTTGTAAAAACAAACGTAGGCGAAGCCGGCTTGCGCCTCTCTCCGTAAAAATAGAAAATTTTTTCTTAAACTTCTAATGGGGTTGACAAAATCATCAATTTATAATAAGGTTCCTTGTTAGGAGGAAAAGCAGATGGAAGATATGGAACAACCGGGAGCGGGGGTCACCTCGTTTCTCGACGCCGTTACGGATCTCGTAGTGCAAGCTCGGGTGCGGTTTCTCGAGGATCGCGCGATGGTACTTCACCTCGTTGTTCTCGGACCGATGCCGCCTTCTTGGTGCGAAGCGATCGTCGTCGTTCATCTTTTGGTCGGCGTCGAAACGGTGGCGTTCCGAGTCAAGCGTTCCGAACAAAACGGTTCAACGCTGGCCCTTGGTCTCGAACCGGCCTCAGTGGAGGAGGGCATCCGGGCCGAACGTGTGATCGAGCGGCGCAGGGAATTCTTCACAAACGTCAGGAGCGTCGAGATCGAAATTACTGGCGCCGCCCGCGCCAGTTTCGCCAACGCGCTCTATCTGCCCAAAACGTAACAGAGGTCCCGGAGGAACCTCTGTTTTTATTATCAAGCGAGTGAGAGAAATGAAATTAAAATTTCATTTCCGAGCGAGCGCAGATAACACGTAGTATATTTTTAAATTGTTTTAGGCCGCCTCTTCCTTTATTTCCTCCAGATCTTCCGCGGAGATTTCTTCGGGTTCTTCCTCGGTTTCCTCTGCGGTTTCTATTTCTTCAGAAGAAACTTTACGCGATAGTACCACTATGCCCTTGTCATCTCTTTTTGGTCCCTTGCTTGCTTCATTATTAATTTTTTTGCAAGCTTCGCTGGGTGTTTCACTTTCATAAACCATTTTACCAATTTTTTTAGTATCGAAATTTCCTTCTTTGTCAACGATTTCATCTTTTTGGCCGTCGGTTACAAAGACGCAACTTTGGCCAGGTTTTAGTTCTGTAGCAACCACGCGTGGCATAGGAATCATGCTTGGGTCGCCGAGGGATTGAGTTGTTATTCGCCCTAATTCGCGAATATTTTTTCCTTTTAACTGCTCTTTTGTCCCCTGGTAAACAAATTCGGGATTTTTCGCCTGTTCTGGCGTTATTTCTCCCAGTGTAAGTAAAAGATCTATCGCTGAATCTTCAGCAACGAGCTCAGTCGCGGTTCCATCTTCCTCAACCTTGACCACACCGCCGTCTCCTAAGTGTCCTATAATTTCAAAAACCCTGCCGTCGGGTAATTCCACAGTAATGCCGGCTGAGATAGTAGTTTGTCCACCTGATTTTAAAACAGCAGGGTTCAATTCTTGAATAGCGCGGTGCATCGTCAGCATGGCTATTTGCACTTCCTTAGGTTGAGCAAAAAATTCTTTTAGACCTTCCTCCATAAGAGACGCATATTGGGGGTGGTTTTCTGGTAATCTAATTTGGTTATGTATCATGTCGGCAGCGTCTTCTGATGTTGCTTTTGTTTTGACATATTCAAGGACGCGGTCATAATATTCTGGTAAAAGTTCTGCGGCTAAAGAGCTGGCACGCGCTCCGCTTTCAGAATCTCCCTCGCCCCCCAGGCCGTCAAAAACAGCAGTCATTTTTCTTTTTTCATCAACAAGAACCATGTCCTGGCCCTGTTCAAGATGTTCGCGCTTTTCACCTCTTTTAACCTGCCAGGCGTATTCAAAATCCCCTTCAACTTTTTCACCCTCAAAAATTTCTTTTCTTTGTTCAAGCATTCTGGTATCTATTTGTTCTCTATGTGCTTCAATTAAGCAACTTCCACATTGTTTTTCCCGTGGTATTCCGTGCGGACAGCAGGCCTCGGCTGGTTGTTGTTTTCTTCCCCAAATCATATTTAAAAAAATTAAGAATATTACTCTTTAAAATATAGCATCTTTTTAGCAAAAAGTCAAGGATTGCCAGCTAGCGATTTACTTGTTAAAATACCTCTATGATTAAGAAAAAATATTTTATTACTGCTTACGGCTGTCAAATGAATAAGTCCGACTCGGAGCGAGTGGCGGC
>Ga0265296_1001468_pt1 | contig 27058 bp, 23 predicted proteins | sample MunlanPumphouse1_FD_189073 | JGI IMG/M metagenome (GOLD analysis project Ga0265296, IMG submission 189073) | Groundwater microbial communities from a municipal landfill in Southern Ontario, Canada - Pumphouse #1 | ecosystem: Environmental > Aquatic > Deep subsurface > Groundwater | place... | reverse complement strand
GAACTGATCAACAACATCGCCAAGGGCCATGGTGGTACGTCGGTGTTCGCGGGCGTCGGTGAACGCACCCGCGAAGGCAACGATCTCTATCACGAATTCCTCGACGCCGGCGTTATCGCCAAGGACGCCGACGGCAACCCGACCCCCGAGGGTTCGAAGGTGGCGCTGGTGTTCGGCCAGATGAACGAACCCCCGGGTGCGCGTGCGCGCGTTGCGCTGTCGGGTCTGACGATCGCCGAATATTTCCGCGACGTCGAAGGTCAGGACGTGCTGTTCTTCGTCGACAACATCTTCCGCTTCACCCAGGCGGGTTCGGAAGTGTCGGCACTGCTCGGCCGTATTCCGTCCGCCGTGGGCTATCAGCCGACGCTGTCGACCGACATGGGCGCGCTGCAGGAACGCATCACCTCGACCAACAAGGGGTCGATCACCTCGGTTCAGGCCATTTACGTTCCCGCAGATGACCTTACCGATCCGGCACCTGCTACGTCGTTCGCTCACTTGGATGCGACCACCACGCTGAACCGTGCGATTTCGGAACTCGGCATCTATCCGGCGGTCGATCCGCTCGATTCGACCAGCCGCGTGCTGACCGCCGCCATTGTCGGCCAGGAGCACTATGAAACCGCCCGCCGCGTTCAGGAAACGCTGCAGAAGTACAAGTCGCTGCAGGACATCATCGCCATTCTCGGCATGGACGAGCTGAGCGAAGAAGATAAGCTGGTCGTCGCCCGCGCGCGCAAGATCCAGCGCTTCCTGTCGCAGCCGTTCCACGTCGCCGAAGTCTTTACCAACATCCCCGGCAAGTTCGTGGCGATCGAAGACACGGTGAAGTCGTTCAAGGCGGTGGTCGACGGCGAATATGACCATCTGCCCGAAGCGGCCTTCTACATGGTCGGCGGCATCGACGAAGCGGTCGCCAAGGCCGCAAAGCTCGCCGAAGACGCGTAACAAACCTACACCCCTCCCCGCGCGGGAGGGGTTTAAGGACATATCATGGCTCTGAAGTTCGAACTCGTCACCCCGGCCCGCCTCGAGCGGTCGATCGAGGTTTATATGGTCACCGTGCCCGGCAGCGAGGGCGATTTTTCGGTGCTCGAAGGCCATGCGCCGTTCATGGCAACGCTGCGCAACGCGCCGCTGACCATCTATGCCACCCAGGGCGCCGCGCCCGAAGTAATCGAAGTCGAAGGCGGTTTTGCCGAGGTTAACGAGTCGGGCCTGACCGTCCTCGCCGAGCATATCGCCGCCTGATCCTTTCCGCCGTCCACGGCAGAAACAAAGCCCGCATCCCCATGGATGCGGGCTTTTTTGCGTCCAAGAGGCGGACAATGATTTCGCGCAGAGAGCGCAGAGGCCGCCGAGATTCTGGTCTCCCCCAACCGGACATTTCTCGCTCGTCATTGCGAGCGAAGCGACGCAATCCAGAGCCAGCGTAAACCGCCCTGGATTGCTTCGCTTCTCTCGCAATGACGAGGGTAGCAACCCCAACTCATCAATCTCAAATTCACGCGGAGCCGCGGAGTCGCGGAGAAGAATCAGAATCGCGGCTTTGCCGCCTTTCATTTCTCTTCTCTGCGCTCTCTGCGGTCTCTGCGCGAAACATCCTTTTCCCTCAGCGGCTCCGCGTCTCCGCGTGAACCACTGGCTCGCCCCTCACAGCATTTCACAATCGCCCGCCGCATTAGGACAATGTCAAAGTTTCCACTTTATTCACCGTGTCGGATGGGGGTGCGTCAACGACACGCGGCGATGCCCCTGACAGGATTTGGAAAGCAGGACAAAGCGAATGAGTGCATTCGGACGCCGACCCGGAACCGCTGGCCGCCCCGCCTTTGGCGTGGCGAAGCCGATGCAGGGTGGATCGGGCGTGGGTGGCGGCGCGCAATTCCCTGCCATCGACACGCCGCCGCCGATCAACATCCCGCAAATGCCGTCGAACCTGTCGCCCGAAGAAGAGGCGATGGAGCGGCTGAACCTGCGTTCGACTGCCGAGGCGATGGAGCCTGAAAAGGCGCAAGGGTTCGAAGCCAGCGTCCACAAGATCAAGGAACAGGTGCTGCCGCGCCTGCTCGAACGCGTCGATCCCGAAGCCGCGGCGACGCTGTCCAAGGACGAGCTGACCGAGGAATTTCGCCCGATCATCCTCGAAGTGCTCGCCGAGCTGCGCATCACGCTCAACCGCCGCGAGCAATTCGCGCTCGAAAAGGTGCTGGTCGACGAGTTGCTGGGCTTTGGCCCGCTCGAAGAATTGCTCGCCGACCCCGACATCTCGGACATCATGGTCAACGGACCGTATCAGACCTATATCGAAAAAAAGGGCCAGCTGGTCCTCGCGCCGATCCAGTTCCGCGACGAACAGCATCTGTTCCAGATCGCACAGCGCATCTGCAACCTCGTCGGCCGCCGCGTCGACCAGACCACGCCGCTTGCCGACGCCCGTCTCAAGGACGGCAGCCGCGTCAACGTGATCGTCCCGCCGCTCAGCTTGCGCGGTACCGCGATCTCGATTCGTAAATTCTCGGCCAAGCCGATCACGCTCGACATGCTCTGCCAATGGGGCGCGATGAGCCAGAAGATGTGCACCGCGCTGAAAATCGCGGGCGCCAGCCGCTTCAACATCGTCATCTCGGGCGGTACCGGTTCGGGCAAGACGACGATGCTCAACGCCTTGTCGAAGATGATCGATCCCGGCGAACGCGTTCTGACCATCGAGGATGCCGCCGAGCTTCGCCTGCAACAGCCGCACTGGCTGCCGCTCGAAACGCGCCCCGCGAACCTTGAAGGCAATGGCGCGATCCACATGGGCGACCTCGTCAAGAACGCGCTGCGTATGCGCCCCGACCGCATCATCATGGGTGAGGTCCGCGGCGCCGAATGTTTCGATCTTCTCGCCGCGATGAACACGGGTCACGACGGATCGATGTGTACGCTGCACAGCAACAGCCCGCGCGAATGCCTGGGCCGTATGGAAAATATGGTGCTGATGGGCGACGTGAAGATCCCGAAGGAAGCGATTTCGAAGCAGATCGCCGATTCGGTCGACATGGTCATCCAGATCAAGCGTCTGCGCGACGGCTCACGCCGCGTCACCAACGTCACCGAAGTGATCGGCATGGAAGGCGACGTCATCGTCACCCAGGAATTGTTCAAGTTCGAATATCTCGACGAGGACAAGGACGGCAAGATCGTCGGCGAATATCGCGCGATGGGCCTGCGCCCGTACACGCTGGAAAAGGCGCGTCAGTACGGGTTCGATCAGCCGTATCTTGAGGCGTGTCTGTAATAAGCCGTCGCCCCCGCGAAGGGCGTTTCAGAGTCACGCGCCTCTGAACGCGGCCGCTCGAAGTTTACGCGGCGATGATGAGTAAGCCCGATAGCGGCCCCCGCCTTCGCGGGGGCGACGGCTAAATCAAGGCTTCAACGCCAGCGCCGCCGCCAATATCGCGACGGCTACCCCCACCAGCGCAATCCCGCGCCACGGCATGAATCCGACCGCATCGACGTCGCGGCGGTTGCGCCGACGCCAGTCCGCAACCTCGGCGGCGACCACCACCGCGGCGCCCGCGGCACTGACAATGAGCATCGACCCTTGCATTGACGCGCGCACCTTCGCAAACAGGGGACAGTCCCCCCAAGAGAGAGGTTGCCCATATGCGTCCGTTATTGATTCTTGCAAGTACCGCGCTCGCCCTCGCCATCCCCGCAGCGGCCTTCGCCGACCACCATGGCGGCGGCGCCCATACCGCGAAGCCGAGCGACGCGATCGCCGCCGCCGTCGCCGCCCCGACCCGCACCCCCGCCAACACCGCACGCGATCCGTTTCGCCACCCCGCCGAAACGCTCGCCTTCTTCGGCGTGAAGCCCGGCGACACGGTGGTCGAACTGTGGCCCGGCGGCGGCTGGTACAGCGAAATCCTCGCTCCGCTGGCCAAATCGGGCGGCGGTACGCTTTATGTCGCGGCGCCGTGGGAGCGCGGGCTCAACCGCATCAAGGCGAAGCAAACCGAGAATGCCGACGTCTATGGCGCGATGAAGCTCGCCGAATTTCCCAATGCGGGCACCAATCCCAAAGTCCCCGACGGCAGCGCCGATGTCGTGCTGACCTTTCGCAACGTCCACAATTGGCGCTTCGACGGCGCCGACAACACCGCCAATGCCTTCAAACAGATTTTCGCGATGCTGAAACCAGGCGGCACGCTGGGCGTCGTCGAGCACCGGCTGAACGAGAGCGATGATGCGGCGAAGGAAGAAAAATCGGGCTATATGAAGGAAAGCTCGATCATCGCCTTTGCCGAGGCCGCCGGGTTCAAGCTGGCGAGCCGCAGCGAGATCAACGCCAATCCCAAGGATACGAAAGATTATGCCAAGGGCGTGTGGACGCTGCCGCCGGTGCTGACTGAGGGTGAGACCGACCGCGCCAAATATGTCGCGATCGGCGAATCGGACCGCATGACGCTGAAGTTCGTGAAGCCCGCGTCCTGAAGCATTTTGAATCCATCGACCCTGCGCTGCTGCTGAGTGCTTATGCGCAGGGTATTTTCCCGATGGCCGACGGGGCGGATGACCCGTCGGTCCATTGGGTCGAACCGCGGCTGCGCGCGATCCTGCCGCTCGACGGGTTTCGCCTCTCGAGCAGTTTGAAAAAGACGCTCGTCGCCGATCGCTTTCGCGTCACCACCGACCGCGTCTTTGCCGACATGGTCGCGCTGTGCGCCGAGCCTGCGGGCGACCGGCCGACGACGTGGATCAACCCGGTGATCAAAGCGAGTTACGACCGGCTGTTCCAGATCGGCCACGCGCACAGCGTCGAATGCTGGCAGGATGGCGAGCTGGTCGGCGGCCTCTACGGCGTCTCGCTCGGCCGCGCCTTTTTCGGCGAATCGATGGTCAGCCGGGCGCGCGATGCATCAAAGGTGGCGCTCGCGCACCTCGTGGCGCGGCTCATCGCGGGCGGCTGGAAATTGCTCGACTGCCAGTTCATCACCCCGCACCTCGCCAGCCTCGGCGCGATCGAAATCCGCCAGGCCGACTATCTGGCGCGGCTCTATTCGGTGTTGGCGGGCGGCGACGGTGCAGCGGCGGGCGCCGGAGCAGGCGCCGCAAGCGGTTCGCCGCCTTCGCCGCCGTTCGTCGCGGGCGACTGGGGCGCGCTCGACGCCTTGGGCGCCGCTGCCCCACCCGATTTTGTCGCCGCGGGCGCGACAGGTTCGCCGCCGGGATATGTCATCGCACAGCTATTGACGAAGACGTCGTAAATCGGGTGCTGGATGATGTTGCGGTCGGGCCGCTCGCGGAAAATCCAGCCCGAAAACACCCGCCGCCACTGATTGTCGCGCTGATCCTGCACCGTCAGTTGCACGAACGCGCCGGTTTCGGGCGGATCTTCCCACGGCGCCGTTTGCTCGCACGCGCGCAACCGCACGATCGCGCGGCCGACCCGCGCCGATTCGCCGGGCTTCATCTCCAGCTCGCGGACCAGCCCGTTGCGTTTGTTGAGCAGGCCGACGACCGCGACGCGCTCGGCCATCGGAGTTGCGCCCTCGATCCCGCCGACTTCCTGCGGGACGCGTTCGGATTTGGCGACCGTCGGCACCGTCGCGCTGCCATTGCCCTTGGACGGCGTCCGGTCGCAGGCGGTCAGTGCGGACGCGGCCAGCAGCGCGATCAGCGCGGTCGAAATCCGGCGCGACATTATTCGCCGGGCCGCCAGGCCTCATAATCGCCGGTCGCCGCAGCCCGCTGGCCGCCGCGTTCGAGCGCGCCGGCGGGGCGATAGGCGCCGGTGCTGCCGGTCAGGTTCGCGCTCGGCGCCTGTTCCCACGCGCGCGGCGCGGGCAGCATGTCGGTCGGCAATTCGTCGAAGGTGCGATGCAGCCAGCCGTGCCATTCGGGGGGCACCCGGCTCGCGTCGTTCGATCCGTTGTAGATCACCCAGCGGCGGTCGCCCTTGCGCGCGCGATGATAGCTATTGCCAAGGCTGTCTTCGCCAACCTTTTCGCCGGTTTTCCAGCTGTTCAGCAGCGTACCGACGGTCGCGCCGTCCCACCAGGTGAAAATCTTGCCAAGGATGCTCATGGCGAGGCGTTTACAGCCAAGCCCATGCGGTCTGCAAGCGTCAAAGCGGCATAGCGCTTCCCCTTTGTCCGTTCGCCCTGAGCTTGTCGAAGGGCTGTCCTTTTTCTTGTCGGCGTCGAAAGCAAGAGCGGTCCTTCGATAAGCTCAGGACAAACGGAAACGGGGACAGCTCAGTCCTCCCACGTGACCTTAGCCGTCTCGTCGATGTTCAGCCGCGCCGCGGTCCCACCCGCGAGTTCGAGCACCGCGCTGACCTCGCCGCCGCTCACCACCGGTTCGAGCGATTCGGGAATCGTGTTTTCCGCAATCCGGTCGATGCTGCCGTCGGCGCGGATGAAGATCATATCGAGCGGGATCAAAGTGTTCTTCATCCAGAAACTGCCGATCCGCGGCTTTTCAAACGGGAACAACATGCCGCCGTCGGCGGGCAGGCTGGTGCGGAACATCAGCCCTTTGTCCTGCTCAGCATCGGTGCGCGCGATTTCGACGTTGAACCGGTGCGTCTGGTCCTTAGCGGTGATCGTCACCGGGATCGTCGCCACGCTCTCGGCTTCGCTCGCGTCCTGGCTGCACCCCCCCATCGGCACGGCTAACGTCAGGGCAAGAGCGGTCAAAATGGCGCGCATCGGCAGTCCTTATCCGGATAATATGAGCTAGCCCTAATCGAGCCCCGCGTCATCGTCCAGCGCCGCCAGCGCCGCCTCGTCGCCCGGCGCGATCGCCAGGATCCGCCGCGCCAGCGTCATGCTGTGCCCCGCGCGCAGAAACGCCGCAATCTGCCGCTCGCGCAGCTTCGGATCATCCGCAGAACGCGCCGAAAACGGCCCGAACCGCCGACGCCGCGCAAAGCCGACCGCCGATGCCAGCGCGGCACCCTCCGCGGTCTCGATCGCCTCCCCACTGTCCGCGGGAGCGATCCCGTCGACATAGAGCTGCGCCTTGACCCGCCGCACCCCCAGCCCGCGCCGCGTCATCGCGCCCGCGCGCATCACGGCATATTGCCGATCGTCGAGGAACTGCAATCGCTCCATCCGGTCGGCCACCGCCTCGCACGCCGCCACCGCGTCAACCGCGTCGGTCCACTCCGATTCGCGAATTTTTCGAGACAGATAGCGTGTCAGCTTCGCCCGGCTGGTCGCGAACCGCGCCACATAAGACAGCGCCAGCTCGTCGAGCCGCGCTGCGCCCAATGGTCGTTTTGAGCGGTCAGGAGGAGCGCGGCGATTGGCCATATGCCATGTTTGTGCCACAGTCGGGCCTGATTGAGAACGATCAACACCGCCATATCGGGTGATAAAGCCCGGAAATGGGCGATTGTTCACACAACACAGGGCTCGCGCACGGTAACATGGCTCAGAAAGATGACATGCTTGTTGCCGCGCGGCCCGTATCGCGGGATGTCGCACCCCCTATGACCGATACCAGCACCCCAGCGGCGGACGCGCTTCAGCCGACGCCGACCTTCTGCGCCCAGCCGCGCCGCTTTTCGGACTTCGCCACCGTCGGCGAAGCGCTCGATTACGCCGCCAATGGCACCCGCGGGCTCAATTTCCACGACCCGCGCGGCAAGCTGGTGCGCCCCTATCCGTATCGCGAGCTGAAGGACGACGCCCTTCTCACCGCCTATCGGCTGATCGCGGCAGGGGTGAAGCCCGGCGACCGCATCGCCCTGATCGCCGAGACCGGCGCCGAATTTGCCGCATTGTTCTTTGGCACCATCTATGCCGGTGCCTGGCCGGTGCCGCTGCCGCTGCCGACGAGCTTCGGTGGCCGCGACAGCTATGTCGGCCAGCTTGTCGTCCAGCTTACGAGCTGCGACCCGACGATGCTGTTCTTCCCGCCCGAAATCGCGACGATGGCGGTCGAGGCCGCCGAAGCGCAGAATGTGCTGCCGGTCGACTGGAGCGAATTTGCCGCCAAACCCGCGCCGGTCACCGACCTGCCCGCGCAGCAGTCGGACGAAACCTGCTATCTCCAGTACAGCAGCGGCTCGACGCGCTTCCCCCACGGGGTGGCAGTGACCCACGCGGCGCTGCTCAACAATCTCGCCGCGCACTCGCACGGCATGGAAGTGCAGGACAGCGACCGCTGCGTCTCGTGGCTGCCCTGGTATCACGACATGGGCCTCGTCGGCTGCCTGCTCTCGCCCGTCGCCAACCAGGTGTCGGTCGATTATCTCAAGACCGAAGATTTCGCACGCCGTCCGCTCGCCTGGCTCGACCTGATCAGCCGCAACGAGGGAACGACGCTCAGCTATTCGCCGACCTTTGGTTATGACATCTGCGCCCGCCGCGTGTCGAGCCAGACGCATGTCGCCGACCGTTTCGACCTGTCGCGCTGGCGCGTCGCCGGCAATGGCGCCGACATGATCCGCCCCGACGTGATGCAAAGCTTTGTCGACGCCTTTGCCGACGCGGGGTTCAGCGCCAGCGCCTTCCTGCCCAGCTATGGCCTCGCCGAAGCGACGCTCGCGGTCAGCATCATGCCGCCGGGCGAGGGCATCGTCGTTGAGCTGGTCGAGGAAACCGAGCTGTCGGGCGCCGCCAACGATGCCGGGCGCCCGACGCGCTATCGCGCCATTGTCAACTGCGGTCGCGCCGCGCGCGACATGGTGATCGAGGTCCGCGACGAACTCGGCAACGCGCTGCCCGACCAGACCGTCGGCAAAGTGTGGTGCAGCGGCCCGTCGCTGATGACCGGCTATTATCGCGACCCCGCATCGACCGCCGCGTGCCTCGTCGATGGCTGGCTCGACACCGGTGATATGGGTTATTTGTCAGACGGTTACATCTATATCGTCGGCCGCGCCAAGGACATGATCATCATCAATGGCAAGAACCATTGGCCGCAGGACATCGAATGGGCGGTCGAGCAATTGCCGGGGTTCAAATCGGGCGACATCGCCGCCTTTGCGATCACCGCTCCCGGGGGCGAAGAAACCCCCGCGGTCCTCGTCCAGTGCCGCACCAGCGACGAGGCTGAACGCATCGCGCTGCGCGAGACGATTCGCGACCGCGTCCGCGCGATCACCGGCATGAATTGCCTGATCGAGCTGATCCCGCCGCGCACCCTGCCGCGCACCAGTTCGGGCAAGCTCAGCCGGTCGAAAGCGCGCGCGCAATATCTGGCCGGGGAAATTCAGCCCTTTGCGATGGCCGCCTAGGCCAAGGGCCACGCAAGCCCCTGACCTGATGTGCAAATTCCTGTCCCACCCATGGACAAAAATCGCGCCAAATGAACGCGCTGGTTACCTTCGGGTAACCCCCGCGCGCTAAACAGGCCGGGTGAAGAGCCCGTTGGACCAGATTGCTGCCGAAGATATTCCTGCGCGGACCCTGTTGGGGCTGGGACCGCGCGATGCGGACATCGGTAACCTCCGCCAGCTGCAGCTCGCGCCGCTGCGCGGCCGCGGTTCGCTGCGCCTGCTGATGGGCTTCGGCATGGCGCTGGTCGCCGCCTTCACCATGATCCACAGCGTCTCCTTGCCGCTCGTCGGCGGCTGGCTCGGCTGCGGCCTGATCTTCAGCCTGTGGTCGTATAGCCGTTTTCGCAGCCTGCCGCTCGGCGACCCCAAATTGTCCGGGATCGCCGAATATCGGCTGTGCAATCGCCACGGATTCTATTCGGCGCTGCTCTGGAGCGCGCCTTTCTGGCTGCATGGCCTGACGCCGCCGCTCGACCATGTTCTGTCGATGTGGACGATCGCGGTGCTGATGATGGTGACGCTGGCCATCGTCGCGCACAGCGTCCCGCTGGCGTGCATCCTGTTCATCGCGCCCGTTACGCTGTCGGCCGCCGCCGCGCTCATCCGCGCCGACGCGCCGCAACTCGCCGCGGTCGCGGTCGTCGCCGGGCTTTTGCTGTGCAATTTCTGCGTCCGCTTCGCGCAAGGCCATATCCGGTTCCGCCACGCCGAAGAAACGCTGCACGAAAAGACCGAAACGGTCAGCCTGCTGCTGCGCGAATTCGAAGAAACCTCGGCCGACTGGCTGTGGCAGACCGACAACAGTCGCCGCCTCGTCCATGTCTCACCGCGCCTTGCCTTTGCGCTGGGCGCCCCGGCCGAATCGCTCGAAGGCGTGCCGTTGTTGCAGGCGCTGTCGGGCGATGCCTGGGACACCGGGCTGTTCCCCAAAAGCCTGCACGAAATGGCCGAACGCATGAAGCGGCGCGAAAGCTTTTCGAACCTGATCGTCCCCGTCACCATCGGCGGCGCGCCGCGCTGGTGGGAGCTGTCGGCCTCGCCGCGCCTCGATGAAGCGGGCAAGTTCCTCGGCTTCCGCGGCGTCGGGTCGGACGTCACCGAACAGCGCGCGACCGCCGAACAAATCGCCAAAATGGCCCGCTTTGATAACCTCACTGGCCTGCCCAATCGGCTGAGCCTCAATGAAGATCTGGCGCGCGCACTCGCCCACGCCCTCGATGCCAAGGCGCGCTGCGCGCTGCTGATCATCGACCTCGATCGCTTCAAGGCGGTCAACGACACGCTCGGACACCCGGTCGGCGACAAATTGCTGGCGCAGGTCGCCGCGCGGCTCAAAGGGCTGATGGAACGCGGGATGACCTGCGGGCGGCTGGGCGGCGACGAATTTGCCGTCGTGCTGCACAATGTGCCGTCCGCCGACGCCGCCGAGGACCTGGCGAAGCGCCTGATCGCGACGATCAGCCGCCCCTATGTGGTCGACAACCACCAATTGTTCGTCGGCGCCAGCATCGGCTACGCGATCGGGCCGCAGGACGGCGCGACCGTCGAAACGCTGACCCGCAATGCCGACCTCGCGCTCTACAAGTCCAAGGACAAGGGCGGTAATGTTGCCGCGGGCTATGTCGCCTCGCTTCACGCGCAGGCCGAAGAACGCCGCGTAATGGAACAGGAACTGCGCGGCGCGCTCGAACGCGGCGAGTTTGAGATGTATTACCAGCCGGTGGTGACCGCCATCGACGGCACGTTGAACGGGTTCGAAGGGTTGATCCGCTGGAACAACCAGAAGCTCGGCAATGTCTCGCCCGGACGCTTCATTCCGCTCGCCGAGGACGCGCGGCTGATCTCGCCGATCGGCGAATGGGTGCTGCGCACCGCCTGCCATGAAGCGATGAAATGGCCGTCGAATTTGAAGGTCGCGGTCAACGTGTCGGCCGACCAGCTGACCGACCCCAATTTCGCCTCGGTCGTCGTCTCGGCGCTCGCGCAAAGCGGGCTTCCGCCGCAGCGGCTGGAGATCGAAGTTACCGAAAGCGTGTTCCTGCGCGATGGCGGCGGTGCGGCGCAGTTGCTCGACCAGCTGATCGGACTCGGCATCCGGCTGTCGCTCGACGATTTCGGCACCGGCTATTCGTCGCTTGGCTATCTGCGCAAAACGCAGTTCTCGACGATCAAGGTTGATCGCAGCTTCGTCGTCGGCGCCGCAAAGGGCAGCATCGAATCGATCGCCATCATCCGCGCCGTCGTCGCGCTCGCCGACAGCCTCGGCATGTCGACGACCGCTGAGGGCGCCGAAACCGAGCTCGAGGTCGAAACACTGCGCAGCATGGGGTGCAGCAACATCCAAGGCTATTATTATGGCCGCCCGATGCCCGCCAGCGATGTGCTGACGCTCTTCCGTCCGGCCGATTCGGCCGCCAGCGCTGCCGCCTGACGGCGACCAACCGAACCCGTCGCACGACGAATTGACGGGCTTAACAAAAGGTTCCGCCGCTCACCGCAACCGCGGCGCGATTCGTCGCGCGGCGGGTGGTGGTCGGCGCAAAGCATGGCAAGGACACTGCAACGCTTGAACACAAGCCTTGGGGGTCGCATTTCATGCTCTATCGTCGCTTTCTGGCTGCCGCCATCGCGTCCGTGATGACGCTCACCGGCCTGCTCGTCAGCGCCCCCGCCGCAGCGCAGAGCTATCTCCAGTGCGTCCCCTTTGCCCGCGCCGAATCGGGCGTCGATATTCGCGGCAATGCCAAGACCTGGTGGGCGCAAGCTGCCAGCGACTACGCCCGCGGCGACGAACCGCGCGAAGGCGCGGTGATGGCGTTCGCCGGGACGCGCGGCATGCCGATGGGCCATGTTGCGGTGGTCAAGAAAATCGTCAGCGACCGCGAAATCCGCATCGACCACGCCAACTGGTCGCCGATCAACGGCCGCCGCGGCCAGATCGAGCGCAATGTCCGCGTCGTCGATGTCAGCGATGCCGGCGACTGGAGCCTGGTCCGCGTCTGGTACGCCCCGATCGGCGACCTTGGCCTGCGCGCCAACCCGGTGCAGGGTTTCATCTATGCCGACGGTAACCCGAACAAGGCACCGAGCTTCAAGGCGCCGGTGTGGGCGCAGAACGACTGGAAGCCCGGCAACGGCCTGGAAGTCGTCGTCGCCTCGCTCGGCCAGTAAGCCAACAATCGATCACAAAATAAATTCCCTTCCCGCTTGCGGGAGGGGCAGGGAGACTTGCGAGCTTGCTCGCTAGTCGCAGCGGGGTGGGCAAATGCAACGTCGCAAACCCACCCGCAACCCCTCCCGCAAGCGGGAGGGGAGCTTCGCTTCAATCCTCACCCGCATCCTTGGCCGCTTCGCCCTCACCGGCTGCGGCATCTTCAAACCACGCCTCAACTTCGCCCGACAGCTTGATCGTCATCGGCTGGCCAAAACGGTCCTTCGACTTGCCCGCGGCGACGCGAATCCAGCCTTCCGAAATCGAATATTCCTCGACGTCGGTGCGCTCCTTGCCCTTGAAGCGGATGCCGATGCCGCGCTGGAGCACCTCCATGTCGAAATGGGGCGAGCGCGGGTTGGTCGACATATGGTCGGGGGGGGTATCGGTCATGAACTATATTCCCATAAAATGATGGCGCGGCCCTAGCGGGACCGCGCCACCATCGTCAATGGGAAGGGGGCTCTAGAACCCGGCCTTCAGCGTCACGAAGAACTGCTGCGGCGCGCCCGCGAGCAGCGTCTGGTTGTCGCCGCGGTTGGCAAAGCCGTTGGTCCCGATCGTCGACACATATTCCTTGTCGAACAGGTTCGTCGCATTGACCTGCACCGAAATCCGCTCGTTCAGCCGGTAACCGACGCTGGCATCGACGATGACGAAGCCGCCGACCTCGGCATCATTCTCGAACGAATAATAGCGTTTGCCGGTGTAGTTGGCGCCGACCCGGGCAAAGAAACTGCCCGTGTCCCACGTGATTTCGCCCTTGGCAAGGTGACGCGGCGAATTGACCACCGTCTTGCCCGCGGTCGCCGCGATGATCGTGCCCGCCGCGTTGACGACATCGTCCTGATATTCGGAGTCGTTGTAGGCATAGGAGGCGAACAGCGACAATTCTGGAGTGACCCGAAACGTCCCCGCCGCCTCGACGCCCCACGACCGCACATCGCCGACATTCTGCAGGATCGCCGGATTGCCCTGAATCCCCGAGCCATTGGCAAAGGCGATGATGCGATCCTTGAAGTCGACATAATAGCCAGCAATCACCCCCTGAAAGCGCGATGACTTGGTGCGGAAGCCGAGCTCATAGGTGGTCGACGTTTCGGGTTTCAGGTCGAGCGCGTCGAACCCGGCCTGCGTCGTCGCGAACGGTCCGCCGGTCGCCGAGCTTTCGAACGCGCGCATATTCTGGGTGTAGCTCACGAACACCTCATTATCGTCGTTGACCCGGAACAAAACCCCCGCCTGCGGCAGGAACCAGTCCTTCGCCTAGGTGCGCCCTGCTGCCAGCCCGCCGCGGACGATCGGGGTCGCGAGGTTGGTGACGCGCAGTCCTTTCCACCCCGCGTTGATCTGCACCTGCCCCAGATCGAGCGTGTCCTGCACATGATATTGGAGGGTCTGGGTGTTAAAATCGAACTCCCACTGCGTCGCCAGAGGGTCTTTCGGGAATTTCAGGCTGCCACGGCTCGGCGCCCCGGCGGTGTCGGCGAGGCCATAGAAGCGCCGCGCCTGGTTGAAGTCGTTATCTTCGTACCACATGCCGAGTTCGACCGTGTTGTCGCCCAGCGTGAACAGGCTGCTCGCGACGATGCCATAACGCTCGATCTCATATTCGGTGGTGCGGATCGTCATCGGGGCGCCGCCGGGCGTCGTCACATAGGGCGTAAACCACAGCCCGCGCCCTTCATTGCCATGGTAATAGCCCATCGCATTCAGCGTCCAATATTCGTTGAGCGGCGCTTCGACCCCGACCCCCGCCAGCCAGTCCTTGCGCAGGCCCGACGCGTCATAATAAGCGTCGTCGACGGTCGCGACCGGCGCCGGAAACGCTTCGCCAACCCCGGCGTAAGGCGCGGTGAACACCGCGCCCAGCGGCAGCGAGCCATTGGCAACGCCGGTGTTGAACGCCGCGCGCGCCACCTGGTTCTGATACACTTTGGCGACCCGCACCGCGGTGTCCCAATCCTTGGCGAAATTGTCCCAGCGGTACCCCAGCCGATCGATCATCCCGGCGCTCAGATCCTGATAGTCATTCTCGGCGCGGTCCGAATAATTGACGAAGCCAAAAAATTTCCCGTCGCCCGCCGGCTGGACGATGCGCGCGTTGACCTGATGCTGGCGCTGGACGCCGTCGCCCTTCCATTTGTCGGCATCCTGCCAGGCATAGCTCAGCGCCAGCCGCGGGCCGTTCGCGCCGATCGCGCCGCTGTCGATCCGCACGAACGCGCGCTTGGTGTCTTCGCTGCCATAGGTGCCCGACGCCTCGACCCCGAACGTTTCGGCGGGGTCGCGCGCGTAAAATTCGATCGTCCCGCCCAGGTTGCTCGACGACGCCGCGCCCAGCGAGCCCGCGCCCTGCGCCACTTCGACCCGCCCGACATTTTCGCTGATGATCGCACGGCTGATATGCAGGCCGTTGTGGTTGCCATAGCTCATGTCGCCGAGCGGCACCCCGTCGAGGGTGAAGCCCAGCTGCTGCTGCGCAAAGCCGCGGATCGAGATGCGCGACGACCATTCATAGGCGCCGAACGGATCGGCCGCCTGGAAATTCACCCCCGGCAGCTTGTCGATGGCCTTGAGCGGGCTGATCCCCGCCACTTCGAGCGCGATGTCGGCGGCGCCGATTTCCTGCACCTGCCGCGCCTGCCCCTGGCCGAGCACGACGATCTCCGCGACATCGCCGCCATCGGTGGCCGCTTCCACCGCGGCTTCGGCCGCAAACACCGGCGTCGCGGCCAGCGCCACGATCACCGCGGCCCCGGCGCGCAGGCGGTTCCTGAACTTGCTTGTCATCGTTTATCCCCCTTGTCCCGTCGCCGAAATGGCGCGGTGGTCGCGGGGGCTTTAGGGAGGCGATATTGCTGCGCTGCGGCGAAGGCGTGACGCAGCGATGACGGTAAAAAGAAGTTTTGGCGTCACAGGAAATCCAGCTGCTCGGCGGCGGGATACAGATCGCAATTTTCGCGCTCGATCCGCATCCCCAACACATGCATCACGGCCTCGGTCTCGCCGCAGAACCCCGGCCAGTCGGCGGCGATCCGCTCGGCGGTCCATTTCGCGTCATAGGCCGCAAAATCCTGCGCGATATGTCCCATTTCGCGGACAAATTCGCCCGCCATCGCGACGACCGCGGCATTGCCGCTCGATTTCAACCGCGGATAGAGGATCCAGTCCTCGCACTTCAAATGGCGCAGCAATGTATCGCGCAGCATCCCGCGCACCGACGCCAGCTCGGTCGGCCGCGCTGGTTCGGGGGCGCGGATCAGGTCCATCAACAGCTGCGAAAGCGTCGCGAGCGCATCATGTTCGGCGCGCAGCCGCCGCATTTCGGGACCAATAGGCATGGATCGCCTCTCTAAACTTGGTCCCTTCATCCCTGCCATATGGGTCCGGCATGAAAAGACGGTAAACGCGCATTAGCCTTTATTGCGCTGGGCTGCACGGCACGACGGCGGCTTAGGCCATATCGGTGCGCCCGGCCGAAAATCCTCCCTGTGCCGCAGGCATGGGGAGGTGGCAGTGCGAAGCACTGACGGAGGGGCCGCGACGCCAGCGCCAAAGCCCCTCCGTCCGTGCTCCGCACGGCCACCTCCCCATCGCTGCGCGACAGGGAGGATCACCCCGCCTCCCCCTCCCCCTCAGCCCCCGCACCCCCCGCCGCCCTCGCCTTGCGCGCCTGCCGCCACGAAGGCGCCTTGCGCACCGCCGCGATCCCGTCATCCACGGGCGGCGTCAGCGGCACCACCGGCACCGGCCGCCCCTCCGCCTCGGCCGCTTCGATCCACTCGCGATACACCTCGGGAATATCCGCCCCCGCCACCACCCAGCTTGCCTCGCCGCCGATGCGCTGCACCGCATCGGCATCGACGTCGGCATCGACCAGCCCCGGGTGCATTTGCAGCGGCCCGTAATAGGGCGAATCATGCTCGCCCAGCCGCACCAGCGGCACCGCGGGATCGTCCACCTGCATCGCGATCGCGCCCATATCATCCCCGTCGACCGCCGCATCCAGCTCGCGCTGCCGCGCCGCCAGCGCCAGCAGCGCCGCGCCAATCTCGGCCTCCGCCTGCGCGTCGAGCGCCGTCCCCTCAAACCCCTCGATCAGCGCCGCCGCCGCATCCTGCCCCGCGACCCCCTCGCCACTGCCCCCCGATCCGGACGCAGCCGACGAACCATGGATCACCGTCCGCACCGTCGTCGTCGAAGCCTCGGCCACGGCTCCAGTAGCCGCAGTCTCCTCAACCTCCGCTCGTCCTGAGGAGCCGCGCCGCGGCGTCTCGAAGGACCCCGCCGTCGCCCGCGTCGAAAAATAGTTGATCGTCGTTCGCTTGCCCCCCGCATCCTGCCCATAATGGCGCAGGCAGAACATCAGCAGCGCATCATTGTGGCGCCGACGAAAGCCCATCAGCTTGCCCGCCACGAACACCGGCACCAGATAGCCGTCGATCGCGCGCTCGAACGCAATGTCCTTCAACCGCGCGATCCCGAAATCGAGCGCCGCCTCCCACGCTCGCCGAAAGCTCTCCGCACCGGGCGCGCGCCGCAGCGTATAGCAATTCGCCTGCGCCATATTGACCATCGCCGCCGCGCGGCTGACCGACCCGGTATCGGCCAGCGCCGCGATAAACGCCTTCTGCCGCTCGGGCGTCCACCCGTCGTGCCGGTACTTGCGCGGCACCGGCGTAAAGTCAGGCAGCGGCGGCCGCGCCTCCTTCGCGATCGGGGTGCGGTTCTGCATGATGAATCCTCCTGTCCAAAACCAACCTCCCCTCGCGCCGATCGCCCCGCGCGCAGTCAGCGCTGCGCGGGTCGAAGCGGCAGAGGCAGAGGCCAAACCGAACAGGATATGTCAGACGGAAATTTTGTAGGAAAGGGTTTTGTTTATGGTTTGTTCTCAGTAGCAGCAGGACGCTTAAGCTCTTTGACGGCAGAGATGCCGTAGACGTTTGGCTGATATGCCGCGCATTAAGCAGCCAGTCACGCCCGGGTAATGCGTAATCATGCGAGGCGCCAAAGTGTCATTCATATTTTTCCCGTTGAATCTCTGCCGCACCCTCAGGATCGTTAAGAGATTGTACCAGTTCCTTTAGAACAATTAGCTCACAGTGCTTGGCCCCCGTTTCCAGGTCATTCAAGATATGAGTAACTCCATGATACTGACGCTGATCAGCATTTTCCGGTATCATAAGCGACGTAATTCCATATCTCTCATTGTATAAATCACCGGTTTCCCACATTATACACAGATCTACGTCGTTGATATTCTTATCTTGATTTTCAAGATCCTCAACTAGACCGTCTAAAGAAAACTTATACTCAAGTACTCTTGGGTCCGTAACCTTCCCTTGCAACTGCTCTGCAACTTCTACTGGAACACCAAGCGGGTTTTTTACCGGATCGTAAGTATACAAATCTGATGGCAGATCAAACGACACCTTGAACAAGCCATCATATGTAAAACGCTCATTTGTCGACATGACTGAGATACCACGGATGACGCCACCAGCCACAAGCTGATTAAAAAGCGCGATCACATCCTGCTCTCTCGTCGGCGCAGACGTGATAGAAACTCTTTCAGTGGGCTTGAAGAAGTGCTCACTTTGCAGCACGAGAGGCTCAGTTTGCTCATGCGCGAGCATCTCTTTCTTCCATTCACCAATCTTCAATTCGCGCACCAGATCAGGCGCAACGCCACTGTTTGCTTTTAAATAGGTCCGCAATTTAACGAGGTGGTTTTCAGTTATATAACGAGCAGCGTTCTTAGCAAAGTCCGTCAGCTCACGGTGGAATCCCTTGCGGCCGAGATCCGGCGAATAGTTCTCAAAATGAACAAGAAAATGAAGCTGATTCTGCCTGCCGATATTACGAGTAAGAGGAATTACTAGTGGTTCTCCCTGCGGCATATTATTCGCTGCCAACTGTATTCCAGCCGTCAAAACTTTGTAAGATGTCCTAAGCTGCAACGCATCGTTGAAGACAGTCCATTGCTTTGCCGAGAACCCGAATTCAACGGCGATTGTGGGCTTATGCTTAAAAATAATATCTTTTTCTTCAGTATCCAACGAGGCACCGATAAGCGCGCCCAATTCTTCAAAAGTCCAAACGTCATAAAGAAAATCTAGATTTCTAAATTTGTCAGGTAGCTTTCTACCAACTCCATACTTCTTGAATAAGGCTTCCGATGCAGCATCCAACTCCCGAATTCTTGCTGTCTTTGAAGCATATTTATACAACCATAGGTAGCGAGTTCCCTGCGTAGTCAGTTCGGTCGTTTTCCCTTGAGACTTTACTCTAACAGTGACTTCTACCTTGTCATCTTCGACAATCGAACCAAGACCAGTTTTTATAGCGAGAATTTTTGACCACTTATCGGCCGAATCTGCGCGGATCCAATCAAGCTTTTTCGGATGAGTTGTGTCGTCAAATCGGACGGTGATTGACACTCCCCGATCCGTTTCCGAAAATGCACCGTCTATAGGAGAGGTATCGGGTTCCACCTTCGGGTTCGCGGGAGAACCATCTGTGTTCAACCAAGTTCGAGCACCGACAATCCGACCGGAAGCCTCAAATCCAGGAACGCGTGTTGAGACACGCATATAGTTAAAACCATATGCGACATATGTTGCGCCAACGCCTTTGTGCCCGCGCGTTGCGCCACTCTTGAAGGAAAAGTTTGGAGCCAGAAACTGCTCAAATTTTTCCTTATCTAATCCGATGCCATTGTCGGAGACCGTTAGGCTATTATCATCGAGATCAACAAATATATCGATATGGGGGCGATAATTATTCGAAGTTCCTGCTGACTCCTCAAAGGTCGATCGTGCCTCAACCGCATCCAGAGCATTTTGGATCAACTCACAAAATGGGTCATACCATCCTACGTACGAACTGAGAATGTTCCGAATTTCGCGCTTCAAAGCACCCAGCGCCGCGTCGCTGATTTTGGTGGTTTTTGATTCCAGGGGGTCGAACGGAGTAAATGTCATTTGGTGTAGCTCCGTTCGTTTGTTGCCAACTATCTCTGCTCATACCACCACTTCGCGACTAAGAAAGAGGGCTCCGTATTCCATCCTCGACAATGGTATCGTGCGATACTGGTCGGCGGGCTGTGCGCGGATGTTCGGCTATTCGGATGCGGTGATGATCGGGGCGACGCTGGACCGCATCATCCCGCCAACGCTACGCGCGGGACACCGGGACGGGCTGGCGGCGGCGATGGCGGCGCTGACGCTCGACCGCGAATCCCCGGTCGGCAATATCCCCGCGCTCCACGCCGACGGCAGCGTGCGGCGGCACCCGTTCCGGCAGGTTCAGCTGTGCGACGCCTTTGGCGCGGGCACCGGGGCGGTCGTCACCTTCCTGCCCGCGACCGCACCCGGCGGCGCCAACGGGCTGCGCGATGTGTTCGATCTGCCGGGCGAGGCGGGGTGAGCGTGGACCGCGCGCGGTCGCGAAGCGGGCATCCTGCCTCCATATCGGGGACTCACCAGTAACCTTCCGTGCGCGCCTTCGCGTGTCTCGACTTCGCTCGACACGAACGGAACGGGAAGCGCACGAACGGGAAATGAGGCCGCCCAAAGAAAAACCGGCGGCCTTGGGGGCCGCCGGTCTGTATCTTATGCCGCTTCTTTCTTGCGCGACGCTTTCTTGCGCTCATGCGGGTCGAGCAGCGCCTTGCGGATGCGGATGTTTTTCGGGGTCACTTCGACCATTTCGTCGTCGTCGATATAGGCGATCGCCTGTTCCAGCGTCATCCGCTTCGGCGGGGTCAGGCGGATCGCGTCGTCCTTGCCGGTCGAACGGAAGTTCGTCAGCTGCTTCGACTTCATCGGGTTGACCTCGAGATCGTCGGGCTTGGCATTTTCGCCGATGATCATGCCCTCGTACAGCGCCTCACCCGGCGACACGAACAGGATGCCGCGCTCTTCGAGCGGGCCGAGCGCGTAAGCAACCGCTTCGCCATTGCCGTTGCTGATCAGCACGCCGTTCTGGCGCCCCGCGATATTGCCTTTGTACGGGCCATATTTTTCGAACAGGCGGTTCATGATCCCGGTGCCGCGCGTGTCGGACAGAAATTCGCCATGATAGCCGATCAGGCCGCGCGACGGGCCGCTGAAGGTGATGCGCGTCTTGCCGCCGCCCGACGGGCGCATGTCGGTCAGGTCGGCCTTGCGGACCTGCATCTTCTCGACCACCGTACCGCTATGTTCGTCGTCGACGTCGATGACGACAGTTTCATAAGGTTCGGTGCGCTTGCCATTTTCGTCCTCGCCATACAGCACGCGCGGGCGGCTGATGCCGAGTTCGAAGCCTTCGCGGCGCATCGTTTCGATCAGCACGCCGAGCTGAAGCTCGCCGCGGCCGGCGACTTCGAAACTGTCCTTGTCGGCGCTTTCGGTGACGCGGATCGCGACATTGGTTTCGCTTTCGCGGAACAGGCGGTCGCGGATCATGCGGCTGGTCACCTTGCTGCCCTCGCGGCCCGCCATCGGCGAATCGTTGACGGCAAAGCGCATCGACAGCGTTGGCGGATCGATCGGCTGCGCGGCGATCGGTTCGCTGACGCTGGTGTCGGCGATGGTGTTGGCGACGGTGGCGAGCGCCAGACCGGCGATCGCGACGATGTCGCCCGCGCGCGCTTCCTCGACCGGAACGCGCTCGAGCCCGCGGAACGCCAGCAGCTTCGACGCGCGGCCGGTTTCGATGACCTTGCCGTCCATGTCGATCGCGTGAATCGGCTGGTTGACCTTGATCGTCCCCGACTGGACGCGCCCGGTCAGGATGCGGCCGATGAAATTGTCGCGGTCGAGCAGGGTCGCGAGGAAGGTGAACGGACCGTCCTCGGGCAGGCCGGGGGTCGGCACATGCGACACGATCGTCTTGAACAAAGGCTCCAGCGTGCCTTCGCGCGCTTCGGGGTCTTCCGACGCGTAACCGCCGCGGCCCGAGGCATAAAGGATCGGGAAATCAAGCTGTTCGTCATTGGCTTCGAGCGTCAGGAACAGTTCGAACACTTCGTCGAGCACTTCGGCGGCGCGCGCGTCGCTGCGGTCGATCTTGTTGACGACGACGATCGGCTTGAGGCCGAGCGCGAGCGCCTTGCCGGTGACGAACTTGGTCTGCGGCATCGGGCCTTCGGCGGCATCGACGAGCAGGATGACGCCGTCGACCATGCTCAAAATGCGCTCGACCTCACCGCCGAAATCGGCGTGGCCCGGGGTATCGACGATGTTGATCCGCGTCAGATCGGCGCCTTCGCCCCACTCAACGCTGGTGCATTTCGCCAGGATCGTAATCCCGCGTTCCTTTTCCAGATCGTTCGAATCCATCGCGCGCTCTTCGACGCGCTGGTTGTCACGGAAGGTCCCCGACTGGCGGAACAGCTGGTCGACGAGGGTGGTTTTGCCATGATCGACGTGGGCGATGATCGCAATATTGCGCAAAGACATGCGGAGAGCCTTGATGGGAGGGGGCAGCGCCGGGAGCACCGCGAAACGCCGCGCCCCTAACAGAATGGGTGCTGCGGCGCAACATGATTGCCGATGTTGGCGAAGGTGTCGCGTAGCGTGCCCTCGGCAATGCAAAGTTTCAATAATTATTGAAACTTCAGAAATAGGAGCGTATGCCGGTAGCATGGACATGTCTCCTGCCCCCGATTCTCCAGCGGCTGCCCCGTCCCTGCCGTTCCGGCTCTCCCCGCTTGCGCAGGCCTTTGTCCTGCATTTCGGCGAGATGGGGAGCCGCTGGGGGATCAACCGGACCGTCGGGCAGATTTACGCGATGCTGTTCCTCGCCGACGCGCCGCGCCACGCCGAAGAGATCAGCGAGGCGCTGAGCCTGTCGCGCGGCAGCGTGTCGATGGGGTTGAAGGAGTTGGCGAGCTGGAACCTCGTCCAGCTGCGTCATGTCCCCGGCGACCGGCGCGATTATTACGAAACGCCGCGCGACGTGTGGTCGATTTTCCGCACCCTGGTCGAGGAGCGCAAGAAGCGCGAGATCGACCCGACGCTGACGACGCTGCGCACGTTGCTGATGGAACCCGCGACCGACGCGTCGGATCGCTTTGCGCAGGAACGCATCGCGGCGATGCACGAACAGATCGAGCTGCTCACCGACTGGTATGCCGAGATGCGGCGGCTCGACAATGAGCGGCTGCTCCAGCTGCTGCGGCTCGGCGAGCGGGTGGTAAAAGCGCTGGAGTTCAAGGACCGCATGCTTGGGCGGGGAAAAGGTGTCTCGACTTCGCTCGACACGAACGGAGCTTTGGGTTTGGAGAACGACAATGGACGCCCTTGATCCGCTGATCCTCGCGCGCATCCAGTTTGCCGCGAACATCAGTTTCCACATATTGTTCCCGACGATCACGATCGCGCTCGGCTGGGCGCTGCTCGGCTTCAAGCTGGCGTATAACCGCACCAAGGACGGGGCGTGGATGGACGCCTATCGCCTGTGGGTTAAGGTGTTTGCGCTGAGCTTTGCAATGGGGGTCGTCTCCGGCATCACGATGAGTTTCCAGTTCGGCACCAACTGGCCGGGCTATATGGAAAAGGTCGGCAATATTGCGGGACCGTTGCTCGCCTATGAAGTGCTCACCGCCTTTTTTCTCGAAGCGGTGTTCCTGGGAATCATGTTGTTCGGGTTCAGCCGGGTGCCGAACTGGGTCCACACGACCGCGACACTTCTGGTCGCGGGCGGCACCACCTTGTCGGCTTTCTGGATCATCGTGCTCAACAGCTGGATGCAGACCCCGGTCGGCTATGAGATCCGCGATGGCGTCGTCCACGCCACCGACTGGTGGGCGATCATCTTCAACCCGTCGATGCCGTACCGGTTGATCCATATGCTGATCGCGTCGGCGCTGACCGTGGCATTCCTGATCGCGGGCATGTCGGCGTGGCGCTGGCTGAAGGACGGCGGCGGCGAAGGCGTGCGGCGAACATTAAAAGCCGCAGTCTATGCCGCCGCGCTGCTGATCCCGGTGCAGATTTTCGTCGGCGACCTGCACGGGCTCAACACGCTCGAGCATCAACCGCAAAAGGTCGCGGCGATGGAGGCGAATTGGGAAACGCGCGGCAACGTCCCGCTGGTGCTGTTCGCGATCCCCGACGAAGACGCGCGCACCAATCATCTGGAAGTCGCCATTCCCTCGGGCGCCAGCCTGATCCTGAAGCATGAGGCGGCGGGCGTCGTTCCCGGCCTCAACGATTACCAAGGCAATCACCCGCCGGTCGGACCTTTGTTCTGGGGGTTCCGGATCATGGTCGGGATCGGGGTCGCGATGCTGGCGCTGTCGTGGTTCGCGGCGTGGACGATCCGCCGCCGCGGGGTCGATGCGATGCCGCGCTGGCTGGCGCACGGGCTGGTCACGATGACGTTCAGCGGCTGGGTTGCGACGCTCGCGGGCTGGTATGTCACCGAAATCGGCCGCCAGCCATGGCTGGTTACCGGGGTACTCAAGACCGCCGACGCGGTCGGCCCGGTCGGCAGCGCGATGGTCGCCAGTTCGCTGACGCTGTATCTCGTCGTCTATGCGGTGCTGCTCACCGCCTATATCGCGGTGCTGTATCGCCTCGCGCGGCTGGGCAAGGCGGCGCCGAACGACAAGCCGATGTTCCCGGTGCCCACCATCGCCCCCGGCCCCGCCGCCCCGCAGGAGGAACCGGCATGACCCCGTTCATCGATCCCTGGTGGCTGCCGGTCATCTTCGCCGGGCTGATGGGGCTGTCGATCCTGCTCTACGTCATCCTCGACGGCTATGACCTGGGGGTCGGGATGCTGACGCGGCTGGAGAAGGACGAGAATCGCGACCTGATGGTCGCGTCGATCGGGCCGTTCTGGGATGCGAACGAGACGTGGCTGGTGCTCGGCATCGGGCTGCTGCTCGTCGCCTTCCCGCTCGCGCACGGGCTGATCCTGACCCAGCTCTACCTGCCGGTGGTGTTGATGCTGGTGGCGCTGATCCTGCGCGGGGTGTCGTTTGAGTTTCGTGCCAAGGCGCCGCCCGAGTATAAGCATCGCTGGGACCATGCGTTTTTCGCCGGGTCGCTCCTCACCGCGCTGTGCCAAGGCTATATGCTGGGCGCCTATGTGCTCGGGTTCGACCAGAGCCTGGCCGCGGTCCTGTTCTGCCTGCTCGCCGCGCTGGGACTGGTCGCTGGCTATGTCTTCGTCGGTGCGTGCTGGCTGATCTACAAGGTCGAAGGCGAATTGCAGAAGCGCGCGGTGCGCTGGGCCGAGGTGAGCCTGTGGGCGACCGCGCTGGCGATGGCGATCATCTCGATCGCGACGCCGCTCTTGTCGGAACGCATCTTCAACCGCTGGTTTCGCCTGCCTGAGATTATCGCGCTGCTGCCGATCCCGATCGCCGCCGCGACCTTGTTCATCGGCCTCGCGATCTTCCTGCGCCGCCCGCTGCGTGCCAAGGACGAGCTGTCATGGGTGCCGCTGGCGACCGCGGGGATTCTATTCGCGCTGGGCTTCGTCGGCATCGCTTACAGCTTCTACCCCTATTTGATCGCCGACCGGCTCGACATCTGGCAGGCGGCGGCCAGCCCCGAGGCGCTGAGCATCATCCTGATCGGGGCGCTGTTCGTGCTGCCGGTGATTTTGGGATATTCGATCCTGTCGCACTGGATCTTTCGCGGGAAGGCGACGCATTTGAGTTATGAGTGACGGAGGGCCGCGTTGGGGTGGAAGGCGGACGAAGTCGATCCTCCCCAGAACGGGGAGGGGGACCAGCGAAGCTGGTAGACGGGCACCGGCGTGTTGCCTTGCCGGTGAGATTGTCCCTTCACGGCGACATCGCCAGAACCAGAGCCTCTCCAGCTAGCGCGGCGTAAACCTCCTGTGCCCCTCAACCACCCTTCGGGTGGTCCCCTCTTCCATTGGGGGAGGATCGCTGTTCACCGCCTCCATCCGCTCGCTTGGGCATATTTCGCGGCCCATGCTAACCTTCTTTTAACCAGCGGACTCCAACGACAGCCTATGGCTGTTTTCGGACATTTTCTGCCAGCGGCGCCCGGCACCGACCAGCGTCAGGACGCGCGCCGGAAACTCAGCCTGCTGGCCAAGGGCGTGCAGCATGATGGCACCGGCATCGAGGTGCAGATCCACAATATCTCGGGAACCGGCCTGCTGTTCGAAGCCGACATCAAGCTGGCGGCGTGCGACAGGATCGAGATCGAGCTGCCGCATGCCGGCGACATCACCGCGGTCGTCATTTGGGCCAGCGGCCGGCTGTTCGGTTGCCAGTTCGAAGGTCCGGTTTCGCCGGCGACGCTGAGCGCTGTCGAGCTGAAGAGTGCAGTCGCTCCAGCGCCCGAACCCATGCCAGCTCTCGACTCGCCGTCCAGCGTCGACGAGATTCACGCGGCGCCGGTAATTGACGAAGCGTTTGGCGACCGGTTGCAGCGGCTTCGCACCAGCGCCGGGCTCAGTCTGCCCGAGGTTGCCAAACGCATGGGCGTCAGCGCGCCGGCGGTCTCCGCCTGGGAAAAGGGCCGGGCGCGCCCGACGCGCGGCCAGATCGTAAAACTCGCCGCCATTCTGCGTATCCCGACCGCCGACCTGCTCGACGATGCGGCGCCCGAGGAATTTCAGGAGCTGGTCGACCGCAGCCGCGAACAGATCGCGCGCGCCGCCGGGGTCAGCCCCGACCGGGTCCGGATCACCATCGCCTATTAGCGGTACGATCGCTGCCGGTCAGGCATCACAGCATCAACAAGAGCCGTTCAATCTCGACCGCCGCACTTCGCGCAGCGCGTCGCAGATTTGCCTGAAAATCGCCGCCGCTGGCGTCATTGGCGTCGTCGGTGACCGCCTTGATCGCCGCCCACGGCTTGCCCAGCCGCGTCGCCGCCTGCGCCACCGCGCCGACCTCCATATCGACCAGCGTCGCACCGAGCGCTTGCAGGTCGGTGGCAGCTTGTGGGCAGGCGATAAAGCTGTCGCCGCTGGCGATACGCGCGTGCGGCAGCCCGAGGCCGGGGTCGGGCATGGCGGCGAAATGCGCTTCACCGGCCTCGCCCATCGGCCAGTCGCCCGCACGGTAACGGCAGAAGGCGCCGGGGTGGGCCGCGCCATAATCATGCTGGAGCGCCTCGACGATCCAGTAGGCGCCGGGCGCCGCGCCGAGCGCGCCGCAGGTGCCGCTCATCAGGATCAGATCGATGTCGGCACCGGACAGGCCGACGGCGAGCGCGGCGTTGACCTTGCCGAGGCCACAGGTGGCGATGGTGAGATTATGGTTGTGGGCGGTGAGGCGGCGGAGGGGGATTGGAGTGAGTTCGGGGGTGCCGGTGCCCGTAAACAGGGCGTCGGCTTCTTCGGGGAGCGCGGCAAGGATGAGGAGGTTAGGCATGGCCGTTATCTAACCCCCTCTCCGTTCGTGTCGAGCGAAGTCGAGACACGCTGGCGCGGCGCCAGAAGTCCCTCGACCGCCGCGACGGGCTCGGGTCAGGCTTCGCTCGGGACGAACTGCCCTGAATGAGCGGGAGATTGCGGATGAGCCTCCCTGTGGCGCAGCCATGGGGACGGGGACCGTTCGCGAATGGAAAGGAGGAGGA